>ENA-UEQO01004370-UEQO01004370.1-human-gut-metagenome-genome-assembly--contig:-NODE-4370-length-9902-cov-9.835522_pt1 | contig 9902 bp, 6 predicted proteins | sample MGYA00242938_ERZ507940 | MGnify/ENA primary metagenome ERZ507940 (study PRJEB26167, sample SAMN06115517) | human gut metagenome | host: Homo sapiens | place: China:Chongqing | collected 2014-12-03... | reverse complement strand
CGAATGGAGTCTGTGATCAGAGCGATATGCTCCGGCTTCTTGAGCTTTGTGATCAGCTTCAGGAGCGACAGCGGCAGATGGCAGCCGTCTGCGATGATCTCGACGTCCATATCATCCAGATAATAGGCAGCCTCGACCACGCCTGCGATCCGGAAGCCGTTTTTTCGGACGACGCTGCTGCATCCGGAATAGAGATACGTGCTATGCCTGTAGCCGATCTCAAACGCCCGGCAGACTGTATCAAAATCGGCGTCGGAATGTGCGATGCTCAATGTGATCCGATTGTCACGCGCAAAGCGGGCAAATTCATCCGCACCGGGCAGCTCCGGCGCAACGCTCCAGCGCCGAAGATGCCCCTCTGCGGCCTCGCATATGGCGTGATATTCTGCAGGAGATCCGGGGATCGGCCAACGCGCGGACATATTGCCTGGCTGCGCGGATGGTGTGCTCTGCGCTTGCAGACATCAGGGTCGGCATGACAGAGGTCGTTCCATATTTCAGATGTGTGGAAAGAACGGTGTAATATGTATCGGCATCCGGCTCCATATAGTCGCTTCCGCCAGCGCCGTGCTGGTGGATATCGACGAAGCCGGGGGATACATACTGTCCCTTTGCATCCACACGGCGATAATCCGTGGAGATCGGCGTTATCTCCGGTATGATCGCGGTGATCACGCCGTCCTCCGCCAATAGGATATGCTGCTCCAAGATCCCCTGCGGCGTGAGCAGTCTGCCGCCGCAAATGGCGATGCGTTCCATACGCGCCCACCTTACAGAAGCTGCGAGGCACTGTCCGTGTCCAGAAACATCTGTGCATGCGCGTGGCTGCGGAGAATGGACGCCGGACAGGCGGTATCGATCGGCCCGGTCAGCATGGCTTTGACGGCAGCAGCCTTTGTACGTCCCGGCACTGTGCAGATCAGGTGCGCTGCCTGCATCAGGGCGGGAACTGTCAGCGTCAGGGCAATTTTCGGAACGGCATCAAGTGTGGGGAAGCAGCCGTCATGCACCTGCTGCATACGGCAGACCGCATCAAGCTGAACCGGCTTCATCCAGACGGGATCCTGAAAGTCTGCCACAGCGGGATCATTAAATGCAATATGTCCGTTCTCCCCGATGCCCATACAGACGACATCCGGCGGATTGTCTTTTAGAAGCTCTGTGTAGGCGCGGCAGGCTGCCTCCGGCGTTCGCTTTGCGGGAATCAGATTCACAGTGCGGAACGTTACCCTGCCGAACAGATGCTTTGTCAGATAGCAGCTGAAGGAAGCGCTGTCATCCAGACCAAGGCCGAGGTACTCGTCCATGTGAAAGGCGTTGATCCGGGAAAAATCCAGGTCCTGCCGCAGCAGGCTTTCCAGCATCTCATTCTGCGAAGGCGCAGCGGCAAAAATCACATTTGCAGTTTCCTTCCGTTCCAGAACTGCGCGAATGGCGCTGGCCGCCGTTTCTGCGGCAGCGTATCCCATTGAACTGCGCAAATCATATACGGATGAAAAAAGCGTATCTGTCTGAATGGTTCTGATCAGCATACAGCATCCTCCCAATGTTGATCGATTCTGAATTTTCTGCACCGCGCAATGACCTCGCGCAACTGTGTTCTGGTCAGCGCGTCATTGCTGATGAGATCGAGGCAGTCCGTGCTGAACGTAAGCGGCATATAGTATTGCTCCAGCCGCTGTTCCAGCGTGTCGATCTGCCGCCATAAAAGTGCGGCGCGGTCATCGCATCCTGCATAAAGCGCGGTATAATACTGTCCCATGCGGAGCATGAGCTGCATGGTATCTGTTCCGTAGACCAGAAGCCGGAGGTCTTCCTCCAGTGCATGACGCAGCTGCGCGCTTTGCTGTGCGCTGCGCTGCTGCGCAGGATTTACCGCTGTGACGATATCGGTACGGATGGCCGCGGTATCGTGTTTGACCGCAGACAGGGTTTCCCGCAGTGTCAGCAGCGCTGCCTGCAGAAGCGACAGCGTTTGCTCCCCGGCTGTGTCAAACGCTTCCGGCGTTTGAAAGTGGTCGTCGACTTGCAGCGGACGCTCCGGTCTGCCTCCGTTCCAGCTTTGCAGCCGGCTCAGCAGGCTTCTGTCCTTCCACGCCCGCCAGCTTGTAATCTGCTGCGAGGCCATGTCGATCTGATCGTATACAGACCGGAGCCGTCCCGCGTATGCACCGTACCGGCGCGAAAGAAATTCCGCTTTGATTTTCGTGATATCGGCGTCCGGGTCCCACGCCAGTTCTGCAAATAAAACCTGTGTCAATGCGCGCATTCCCCAGTTTACCAGCGGGACGTGCATATATACGAAGCCTGCTGCACCGGTGCGGCGGTAGACTTGAAAATCATGCGCCATACTGTGCGTAAACAGCAGCGGAAGATCCTCAAATTTGCTGACATTGTAGTATTCCAGCACCATCACCGGCAGGTGCGGCCGGATCTGATTCCAGCCGGAAAGCGCGCTTGCGTATGCCCGGTTATAGGAACAGCCGGGATCGTCGAAGCCATGCGCATAGCAGCGGACAATGGGAGCGTAAATGAGATAGTCTCCGGCATCCAGAAGATTCTGCGGGATCGGACGCTCCGGCGGCGCAAGCGTGGAGGTTCCTTCATACGCGATCAAGGCCATCTTTACATCGTGATCCAACCGGCCTGCCGCGCGGGCGCGGTCCAGGAAGGAACGAAAGTGTGATGCCATATGCAGCATCTGGTCTGTGCCGTTTCCGAGCGCACGGCAGCGCTCGCATGTGCAGACACTCCCCCATGTATCGAGGCCCCAGACGTCGATTTCATCTGCCTCATGCCACGGCCCCATGATGTGCCGCAGCAGTTCCTCGCATAAATATGGAATCAGTTCCGGCTGAGAAACGCAGAACTGCGTCTGCAGTGCGGTCTGCCTGCTTTTGGGTCCGTGGGCAGGTGTTCCGTACCACTCCGGGTGCGCGTCCCAAAGCGTCCGGCCGGATGGGGTCGGACGATCCGGCGCCAGAATAGCCTCAAAAATATGACCGCCATCGCGCATGACAATTCCAAGCTTCCGCATGAGCGCGCGCGTGTTCGGCCGATCTCCATACGCATTCATTCGATTTCTGGCCATCCAGATCAGAAGATCCGCGCTCTCCTTGAGCGCGCCTTCGATGGAAAATCCACGGCCGAGCGTGGAAGCGGACGCATCATGCACGGCGTTCTTCGGCCAGAGAAGGCCGCATCCCGGCTCGGGCGCATATTCTCCCGCTGTACCCGGTTCCAGCCATCGCCAGCCCTGCATTTTCAGAAATTCATAGACGCCGTATAAAACACCGACCCGGCCTGCACCGCGGATCAAAAGACCATCCTTCTGCGGCAGCAGCGCGTATGCATCCCCAGATGCCGTAAGAGAATCGGCGTGCAATTCGATCGCTGCTTTTCCGCTGTGCCGCTGTGAGACAAAGCAAATCTGTGCGTCTGGCTCCATTTGCAGCAAATGTGTTCTAAGCTCCACCGCTGCATAGCTGATCGTGCATCTTGCGCCAGCCTCCGGATCATGTCGAAAATCAATCTGCGCTTCCGAAAATGCCCAGCTTTCTGTCATGGTCTCTGCGGAAGGAAACGGAAGAAGAATTTCAAGCTCCATCGTGTCTCTCCTCCTATTGGATAACGCCCTATCGGACGATCAGGCCGGTCGCCTCATAAAATTGCTGCCCGGCAAGAAGCCACTCTTTGAGGTTCGATTGAAAGCGATTCTGCGGCACAAAAGCAGTAATTTCGTCCGGCTGGATGTCCCAGCGGAGCGCATATCGTGCAGCCGCGTTGGATGCGGTGCGTCCGATGATTTGAAAACGCTGTTGAAAAAATGAAATATTGGAGTATACTCCGAGCAGAGGCAGAAGCGTTTCATCCAGCAGCCAGGAGTGGCAGCTGAAAAACCGGAACGCATACGCTGGGAAGTGTTTTGGAAAAAATGCGCGTGCCCGCGCGAACGAGGTGTCGCACGCCGCAGGATCGAGCGAACCGCCGCGGCAGATGTGCACAGACACCAGCGGCTCGCCCGGTTCAAGTCCAAAAGCCGGGGCGGAAAAGTCCGCCGGCTCCATGCAGAATTGAAGTCGTCCAAGCTGGAACAGCCGCAGCGTCAGATGATTCGTCAGCCATGCGCTTTCGGCAAGGCCGATCTTGCCGCTATAGCTCCAATATTCGGAGGCCCAGCGGCCGATATCGTCGATCGTATGATAAAATACCTCGTCCGGAAGCTGGTGCCTTTGATAATCGTTCAGCAGCTTCTGACTCCAAAGGAGCGCTGCGAGCAGATCCGTCTTGGGATCGCCGCTCCAACGGAGCGTGTCTGCCCTGTAAATTTCGGCGGCCTGAGAACGTGCCGGAAGCAGCGCTTCCTCAAAGTCCTTTTGATAGAGCGCGTCCAGACCCTGACGGGTATATTCCTGCCACGCAAAGGAAATCGCCTGTTCGATGTTGTTCATTTTGTACCCAACCTGTAGAGATTTCTCAGGAAGCGCTTTGCGACCGGGTTTTCCTGCCGCAGATCCAACTGGCAGATCACATAGTGCTTGCCCTCGTATAGCTTTTCTGCCGCAGCCAGTACTGGCCCCCAATTTCCCTGTTCGTCCATATTGTTGGACAAAAGAATGGGTGTGAAGCCTTCGACGGTAAACGTCGTGTCCAGCAGCGGCGTGATGCAGTCCTCCTTGGCGTCATACCAGTAGGAGAAGTCCTGCTCCTTAAATTCCGCGACAGCCGGGTAGCCGGTCTTGCGGGAGACGAAGTGCAGCGGGAGCATGCCGCAGGGCTTGACGGTCACGGTCTCACCCGCGACGGTATGCAAACCCGGTTCCAGCTTCAGAATGACAACATTGTCGTTCGGTACGACAGTCACGTCCTGAAATACGGTCAGCTTCTGCTCTGCGTCATTGACAACGTCCCCGTTCCCGTCCAGCAGGACGGCGCGGAGCGTCAGCGTTTCGCGGTCTTGCGCGGTCTCTGCCGGGAATTCGGCGCTGGCGATATAGGCTGCGCGGCAGGCGTCCGCGTGCGCGGGGACGCGCCCGGTCTGAATCAGCTTGTTTTGTTCGTTGTAAAGCTCAAAGGCAAGCGTATACGCGCCGGATTTCGCGGTATCATTGCACAGGAACGCTTCGATCTGAATCGTTTCGCCCGCCGTATAGGCAAAGCGGTCGGTGCGTAGCGACACCAGCAGGGGTGCGAGTGCATCTCGGTAGGCAAAATACGCCTGCTTCGGGATGCGCTTGCAGTCCATGATGGACTTCATCCAGCCGCTGGGCCATGCGTCGATGAACAGATGAATGGCGTTCGAGACCATGCGGTCGTCGCGGCGGAATGCCTCGGTCATCATGCGCGCGGCAAAGGCCTGATACCGCTGGCTGCGGCTGATCCAGCCCTGCATATCCTCCTGCGCGTCATAGAAAAAGCCGCTGAAGCTCTTTGTCTGGCTGCGGACGATATGGCCGGGGTCAAACGGCTCACGCATCCATTCGCGCGGGTAGCATTCCTCCATGACCTCCGCCGAGTCCAGCCCCTCTGCGCCGTATTCACCGCAGCCATAGTACCAGCCGGGCTTGACAGGCAGCCAATAGCCCCGGTGCAGACGGCCAATGTCAATACCGTGGCCGTTATACCACATGGGGTAGCAGTGGTTATCCGGTATCCCGTCTGTGGGCGGGTCATAGTCGCCGTCCACGTGCTTGATGACCTGATCGGGGTTCGAGAGCTTCACAACAAGGTCACAGCAGGTGAAGAAGTTTTCCAGTTCCGGACGGATCAGATGTCGGTGCGGCTCGTTATTGGCGTTCGGAAACGGCTCGTTGATATAACTGACAACGACATTGCACGGATGCTTACGCACCATGCGCGCCATCTCCTCCGCTTGCCGGATGCCCTCCGGGACGCGGAAGCGGCGCATGACGCCGAACAGCGGAAGATCCGTCTGCGTCATAAGGCCGAGCTTGTCGCAGTATTCGTAGACCTCATCCTGCACCGGCCGCTGCGTCAGACGCAGAAAATTCATGTTGCAGAGTTTGGCCAGCAGAATATCGTCGATCAACTGCGGAAGATCGCCGCGCAGCACGTCCTGCTGCTCAAAGCCCATCGTATTGGCCCCGCGCAGACGGATGGAGCGGCCATTGAGATAGAACATCCCCTTGCGCTGCGGACTTTCTGTGTCCTGCGTAAAGCTGCGCATGCCGAACTGCTGTGCAAGGCGGTCGGTGCACGTCCCGTTTACAAGAACGGCTGCATGGAGCTGGTACAAATACGGGGTTTCCTGATCCCACAGCTTTGCGTCCGGCAGGTCAAATTTGAGTTTGTACAGATTCTTTCCGTGCTTGAGCGGCATGGGAATGCCCTTTCCAAGCTCAGACTTGACGGCGGCCTCCGTCAGGCTGTCGCCCATGCCGACAAAGCGCGTCGTCTCCGGCGTAAAGCGGTGGTCTTCAAAGACCGTCTCGGGGAAGTTCTGCCCGTAGAGTGAAAGCGAAAGCTCGACCGGGAGGGTATCATATCTGTCGTTCTGAATTTCCAGCCATGCTTCTGCCTTCCCGTCCAGCGGACGGATATAGAGGTCGCTGATATGGACGGAATTTCGGATCTCCACATAGACGCGGTTGTAAATGCCCGTCCCGGAGGGGCAGTGGTGCCAGCCGTCCAGCGGACCGTCCCAGCCGAGACCGGTGGCGGCATAAAGCTTGTCGCCCTCTTTTTCTTCGCTGCCGCCGGGATCGTTTCCCATATAAATATGGTCATTATACAATTCAACTTTCAGCCGGTTTGTGCCGTCTTTGACGATGCCCGTAATCTCAAACTCGAACGGAGAGAAGAAGCCTTCATGCTCTCCGCCAAATGTGTCATTGACGGTAACGACTGCACGGTAATCCGCGCCGTCAAAATGGATATAGACCGACTGGCCCGCCAAAAGCGCAGGCAGCTCAAACGTGGTTTCATATGTCTTTTTGCACACGCCGATAGGCCCGCCGTATTCCGGGATCGTGACCGGTTGACCATCGCGCAGAAACGACGTGAGATCCATGCGCCGGCGCAGGCTTTCAAACGCAGGCGCGTGATTTTCCAGAAACGGGCGGTATGCTTCCCGCATGGCAGCAAGCTCGGTTTTCAGTTCTTCCGTTGTAGACAGATGCGGCTTGACTGCGATGGGCTGTGCATCTGCCTGTTCCAGACGGCAGATAACGGTTTCATGCGGAATTGGCGTGACCGGCTCCAGAAGCGCAGCGTCCCCGCCGATGCCGTTTGCCGCGATTTGTGCGAATTGATCCATATATGTTCTCCTTTTCGCTGCTTTTTCGTATCGTAACACAGCGCATATAGGGAGGCAATCTGCAAAAATGACACCTTGACCCGCAAAAATGTCATATTTGCCACCTATGAATTTTGACCCGCATTCTTTTAGAATGCGATACAGAGGATACTGGACCGATGGACGGATGTGAGGCAGCTTATGTTTGAAGCATTTTTTACGGATCCCTGTATGCGATACCGCACAGAGGTGATCAACGGCATTGACTTTTACGGGTTGGGATTCAGCATGGTACGCGGCGAATGTGTGGCGGAAGGAACGCTGCGCTGGATGCAGAAAGGCGAAGCTGCGGCCGTGCTCATCACAAATACGAGCCTGCCGGACATGTCTGGGTTTGAACTTGCCAGACATGTCCGCAGACAGTTTCCGTGCCTCCGCGTGATTTTTTTGACTGACACGCCGAACCTTGCGGAAGCGCAGCAAGCCGTCCGGTGCGGTGCATATGACTATTTGCCGAAGTCTGACGGGATCGACGCGCTGCGCAGCGCGATGATCCGCGTTTCAGAGGAACTGCACACGGAAAGTCGGGAAGAAGCGTATCTGCGCGGCCAGCAAAACTGGGATGAGTGCATTTCGAGACTTCTGAAGCTGCTTCTGGCACTGAAGCCGGGCATCGACGAGGATCACTGGCAAATGTATTCCAAAGTCAAGCCGCTGCTGAGCGATGCTCCGCTGCGCATGGAGGCTCTGCTGGTGCGCTCTTTGATGGAGGAACTGCGCGCAGAAATTTGCCGCAGGGATGAGGCACTGGCCGCGCAACTCCGAAGTAACATGATGGCTGCGCCGCTGGGCATGCTGACCTCCGCGCAGGGAACGGCGGCGTACATGGACGCCATCTGGGCGCTGCTTTCCGAAAAGGGCTATATCACGCAGGAGGACGCGCTGAAAAGCGATCCCATCGGGCGCGCCTGCGTCTATATGCAGTCGCACCTCTCGGAAAAACTGACTGTGCAGGAGCTGGCTGAGTATGTCCACATCAGCCCGCGGCATTTTATCCGGAAATTCCAGACAGAGATGAACGAGAAATTTACGGATTATCTGGCCCACATCCGTGTTCAGGCGGCAATTCAAATGCTGGAGGCTGGTCGGGATGTCAAATCCATTCCGGAGGCGGTCGGATATAGAGACGAAAAAAGCTTTTATTCCGTGTTCCGGAGGTTCGCGGGCTGTTCCATGCGCGAATACCAGCAGAAACTGAACTTGAGCCAGCGAAAGGAGAAGCAACCATGATAAAGCTATGGAACCAAACCATGCCGCACCGCTGCGTAGAGGATGCGTTTGAACCGTATCTGACGCCATATGACTGTGATGCCGCAAAGACGGCAATTGTCGTGTGTCCGGGCGGCGCTTACTGCGGCCGGGCGGACTATGAGGGAAATGACGTTGGCGCGTGGCTGAATACCATCGGGATAACAGCCTTTGTGCTGGAATACCGCGTTGCGCCGAGTAAAGCCCCGGCGCAGCCGTCCGACGCGCAGCGGGCCATGCGGCTGGCAAGAAAGCTCTGCATGGAGCGTGGGATCGAGCGCCTTGGCATCATGGGCTTTTCCGCCGGAGGCCATCTGGCAGCGACACTGTCTGTCCACTATGATGAAGCCTTTTACCCGCCGCAGGATGAGCTTGACAATCTATCTGCCTGCCCTGATTTTACCGTCCTTTGCTATAGTGTGATCGACATGGGCGAGTACCGACACGATTGGAGCCGCCGCTTTCTACTCGGCGATGTGCCGGATGAGGCACAGATCGAATTCTATTCTCCGCAGCGCTGTGTGACAGAAAACACTCCGCCCGCCTTTCTCTGGCACACAGCACAGGATGCAAGTGTTCCGGCGATCAATTCGATGCTCTACGCCGCTGCACTGCAAAAATGTGACGTGCCGTATGAGCTGCACATCTTCCCGTTTGGACAGCACGGCAAGGCGCTGGCGCTCGATGATGCCTCCGTTGGACAGTGGCGGCAGCTTTTGCGTCAATGGTTGGTCAGCATGAAGTTTTTATAAGCGATATGAAAGGCACATGCGGCAGCGCATGTGCCTTTTGCATAATTTCATGTAATCGTCTCTGTGCATATTAACAAAAGAGCAAATACGAATCGTCAAATTCAATGCTGATTTTTTGGTGACAATGCTTAAAATAAACACGCAGATACCAACTGGATGCAGGAATAATGCACAATCAACGCAGTCACAATCGCCAGCCATCTTGTCACAATCGCACCTTGGAAATCAAAAACCGAACCCGTAAAATGAAGAAAACAAAAGCGGAGGCACCCATGCGAACCATGACAAAGGAAAGAAAAAAGGAAGGGCCGCGCCTTGGCCACAAAGGCCGGGCGGACGCAAAGGCCAGCCGTCAACTGCTGCTTCTGTGTATCCCGGCGATCATCGCTTATATCCTGTTCAACTATATACCGATGGGAGCCGCAGTCATCATTCCGTTCAAGAATTATAAATTCTCCAAGGGCATCCTCGGCAGCGACTGGTGCGGCCTTGCAAACTTCAAGTGGATCATCCAGTCCGTCGCGCTTGACCGCGCGCTGCGCAACACGGTGCTCTACGGTCTTCTGTTCATGGTGCTCAGTCCGGTC
>ENA-UEQO01004361-UEQO01004361.1-human-gut-metagenome-genome-assembly--contig:-NODE-4361-length-9920-cov-7.501168_pt1 | contig 9920 bp, 6 predicted proteins | sample MGYA00242938_ERZ507940 | MGnify/ENA primary metagenome ERZ507940 (study PRJEB26167, sample SAMN06115517) | human gut metagenome | host: Homo sapiens | place: China:Chongqing | collected 2014-12-03... | reverse complement strand
CTTTTTCCGGAAAAAAGCCTCTTGCAAGCGTGGGTATTTCCCTATATAATGGGAGGAGCGAAATAACTTTTCATTTTTAAGAAAGGGAGCCTTTTTTATGAATTATGAAAATATGACCCGCCGCCGGGTGCTCTGCTTCGGCGATTCCAACACCTACGGCTATGACCCTGCCCGCGACGGGCGCTACGGCGACGATGAGCGCTACCCGATGGTGCTGCAGGACCTGCTGGGCGACGGCTGGAGCGTGGTCGAGGAGGGGCTGCCCGGGCGCACCGCCGTGTTTGACGACCCTATTACAGAAGGTATGAACGGGCTGCGGGTCATCACGCCGATCCTGATGAGCCACGCGCCGCTGGACACCGTGACGATCATGCTGGGCACGAACGACAGCAAGGAGCGGTTCGGCTGCAATTCCCATCTGATCTCTCGGGGCATCGTGCGGCTCGTCAAGAAGGCACTGCACACCGAATGCTGGCGCGACAACGCCAGGCCGGACGTGCTCGTCATCGTTCCGCCGTCCATCACGCCGGAGTACGACCACCTGATTTTTAAAGATGCCATGGGCACCGGCTGCCATGAACGCTGCGCCGGCATTGCCGCCCAGCTGGAGCCGATGCTGAAGGACATCGCCAATGTGCGGTTCCTGGACGCCAACACACTGCCCGGCGCGGGCTGCTCGCCCCTTGACGGCATGCACATGACCGTCCAGTCCCACAAAGTCCTGGCCAAAGCCCTGCAAAAGGCGCTGACCGGGGATACATTATAAGTAATAGCAGCGGCCAGCCTCCTTGCCTCCCTCTGCGAGGGGGCTAAGAGGGGGCATCGGCCCGACGGCCATCCCCGCAATACCAATCCATCACAGCAGAAAGGACCCTCCATCATGGCAGAGCAAAGTTTTTGGGATATGCTGCGCACCAAGCGCGACAGCCTGACGAAATCCGGCATCATCGTTGCGGATTACCTTATGCAGCACGCAGAGGACGCACAATACCTGTCGATCTCATCGCTGGCAAAAGCCTGCGGTGTGGCAGAGGCTACGATTTTCCGTTTCTGCCGCGCCCTGGGCTTTGACGGCTATAACGAGATGAAGATCGCGCTGGCAAAGGCCACGGCCACGGCGATGCCGGTCTCGCTCAAGCTGGAGCCGGGCGTCGACACCCAGACGCTCTGCACCCACGCCTACAACACCGCCATCGAGGCACTGAACGGCACCCGCAGCGCACTGGACCCCGAGTCGGTGGACCGCGCGGCCACGCTTTTGCAGCGGGCACGGCAGGTGTTCTTTTTCGGGCAGGGCGGCAGCTATATACTGGCCTGCGACATCTGGGCGCGGTTCTCGATGCTCTCCACCAAGTTCCGCACGGCAGGCGACAGCCACATGCAGGCCATCGCCGCCAGCCTGATGGGTCCCGAGGACGTCGTGGTCTTTGTCTCCTACTCCGGCGCAACGCGGGATATGATGGACACGCTGCATCTGGCCAGGGAGAACGGTGCCAAGGTCATCCTGCTCACCCACTACAGCGACGCCCCCGGCGCAGCACTGGCCGATGTCGTGCTTCTGTGCGGTGCCAAAGAAAGCCCGCTCGACTCCGGCAGCATGCCGGTCAAGCTGGCCGTCCTCTTTGTGGCGAACGTCCTCGTCCTGCGCTACACGCTGGACAATCAGGAGCTTGCCAACCTCTCCCTCTCCCGCACAAGCCGCGCGCTGGGGAGTAAGCTGCTGTAATATAAGCACAAAGCAGCCCGTGAGCACTGTCGCTCACAGGCTGCTTTTTATTGCTGCACCTGTAATGTCCGATGCAGCAGCATTTTTAAATTCTCCGGCAGGCCGCTCTGTATCCCGCACTCCGCGGTAACACACAGCCCGATCAGGCCGCCGACAACGGCGGAAAAGATCGCGGTGCAGCAGTATTCCAGACTTACCGCGGGGTCGATCTCCCCCGCAGCCTGCAGGCGTATGAGCAGCGTGCGCATGATGTCCCGCAGCTCGTCCGCACAGGCGGGCACGGACTCGCACTTTCCCGGCGTGCCCAGCGCCTGGGCAATCATCTTATAATCACCCATCCGGTTGGCAGCAATGTCCTGCAAATAGGCTACCGCCCGCTCCTCCAGCCCGGCCAGCGTGCAGCAGTCGGCAAACAGGACGCGGATGCGTTCGTTTTCCCGGGCAAAGCAGTATTCGGCCAGGCCCTGCAGGATCTCCTCCTTTGAGGAAAAATAGCCGTACACCGTACCTTTACCAATGCCTGCCGTGTCAGCCAGCTGTTGGATGGTCATAGCGGCGGGGCTGACGCCCCGGGCGACCAGCTGCAGGGCAGCCTCGTAGACGGCAGCCTTGCGGGCTGCATGGTTATCCATTGTCATGGTCGGCCTCCTTTTTCTCCCCGTCGTTTTCCTCCGGCGCACGGGCCGCGCGGCTCAGATCCGGGCGGCGTGGCGCGGATGCAGCCTCGGCGGCGCGGCGGGCGGCGAACTCTGCGGCAAACTCGGCCGCGTCGTCGGGCAGGTCGTCCAGACCGTCATCACCGACGTCAATATTGACCGGCGGTCTGCGGTAGAACAGGTCATACAGCACAGGCACGACGAACAGCGTCATCAGCGTGGCGTAGCTCAGACCGCCGATGATGACAATGGCCATGCCGGTGCTCATCTCGCTGGCCATGTCGGTGCCGAACAGCATCGTGACCATCGCCAGCACCGTCGTCAGCGTCGTCATCAGGATCGGGCGCATACGGGTGCGGCCCGCCGCCACAAGGGCGTCGGTGCGCTCCAGCCCGCCGATGCGCAGCTGGTTGGCGTAGTCCACAAACACAATGCCGTTGTTGACGACGACGCCCATCAGGACCAGGAAGCCCATCAGCGAGATCAGCGACAGCTGCTCACCGGCAGCCATCAGGCCGAGCATACCGCCGGTGAAGGCCAGCGGGATCGTGAACAGAACAATGAACGGCGACAGCAGGCTCTGGAACTGCGCCACCATGACAAAATAGACAAAAGCCAATGCCAGTGCAAGCATTTTTGCCATCTGGCTCAGCATCTCGGTGACCTGGGTCGTCTCACCGGCCAGCTCGGAGGTCACGCCGTCGGGCAGGTCCAGTGCGGCCAGCTGCGGCTCCAGCTCGCGGGAGAGCAGCGTCGTGTTGTAGCCGTCGGCAGTCTCACTCGTCACGGCCAGCTTGCGGGAGCCGTTCTCGCGGGCAATTGTCGTATAGCCCGCCGTCGTGGTGCGGGTCGCGAACTCACCGAGGGTGTGCGTCTCCTTTACGCTGCTGCCGTTCTCGTCGGTGGTCGTCGTCTCGAACTCCATATTGAAAATATCGTCCAGCGTCGGCGTGTCGGTCTTATCGACGATGACGACGCTGTAGCTGTCGCCGCCTGCCTTCAGCGTCGTGGCGGTGGTGTCCGTCGTCAGCTTGGCGGCGATCTGCTGGTAGACCTGCGCGACGGTCAGACCCATCCGCATAGCCTTGTCCTTGTCAATCGTGATGTTGATCTCGGCGTCGCCGGCGTCCTGGCCGTCGGTGACGTTTTGGATACCGTCGATGCCCTCCATCAGCGTCATGACCTGCTTGCCCGCGGCGGCCAGGTCATTGAGGTCGCTGCCGTAGAGGTCCACCTCGATGCCGGAGCCGGACAGCGCACTCATGTCCATCATGCCATTGGAGTTCACTTCAATTTCGCAGTTTAGATCTGCTGTTTTGCCGTAGATCTCCTGCTCCACGACCTTGGCCTTGGGTGCCTTGTCGCCCAGCAGGACGTAATAGGTAAACGTGGTGTTATCGGCGGCGGCATTGCTGCCGGCCATGGCGACCATATTGTTGGAACCGCCCGACATCGCGCCGACGGTGTCGACGCCGTCCACGGTCATGACCGCGTCCATGACGCTGTCCGCCGTGGCGAAGGCGTCCTCCTTAGCCGTATCGTCAGGCACATTGACCGTGATGGTCAGCTGGTTGCTGCTCATGTCGGGGATCATGACGATGCCCATGGTGGCGACGCGCCAGACCGACACCCCCAGCAGCGCAATGGCCAGCGCCAGCGGCACAGCCTTGCGGCGCAGGCAGAAGCGCAGCAGCTTTTCATAGCCGTTCAGCACCTTGTCGAACAGCGGGTGCTTGATGTCCTTCTGCTTTTTCAGCACGGTGGAGCCCGCGCAGGGCACAACGGTCAGCGCCACAACAAGGGACGCCAGCAGACTGAAGGTGATGGTCCAGGCCATGTCGCTGAGAAGCTCGCGCACCATGCCGGTGGTGAACACCAGCGGCAGAAAAACGCAGATCGTCGTCAGGGTGGAGGATACGATGGACCCGGCCACCTGACGCGCGCCCTGCACCGACGCGCGGGCGGCGGGCACGCCGCGGCCCCGCAGACGGTAGATGTTTTCAATGACGACAACCGAGTTGTCGACCAGCATGCCGACGCCCAGCGCCAGGCCGGACAGCGACAGGATATTGAAGGTAATGCCGGTGAAATACATCAGCACAATGGCAAACAGCACGCTCAACGGCATACTGATGGCCACGACGATGGTCGGGCGCAGGTCCTTTAAGAACAGCGCCAGCACGATGATGGCCAGCGCTGCGCCCTCGATCAGGTTGGACAGCACGCTGTTGACGATGAGCTTGATATAGTCGCCCTGGTCCATGATGGGCGTCAGGTGCAGACCCTCGTTTTCGGCCATCATCGTTTTCATCGCCGCGCTGCTGGCGCTGGAGACCGTCGAGGTGGACGCCGTCGAGCTCTTGTACAGCGACAGCAGCACGGCACGGTTCTTGTCCACCTTGGCGTAGGCGTCGTCGGCATTGTCGGTCATTTCGACCTCGGCCACATCGGACAGGCGCACGTCGCCGATGCCGTCGATATTGCAGAGCACCATGCTTTTCAGCTCGTCCGCGTCGGCAAAGGCATCACCGACCTTGACGATGTAGCGGTTGTCGTCGCCGTCGCCGCCCTCGATATAGCCCGCGGGCATCGAGAAGTTCTGCGCATAAATGAGCTGCTGCAGCGTCGTCATGTTCAGCAGCTGGTTCAGATTCGCGCTTTTCAGCGCCTCCTCGCGGGCGGACTCGTATTCCTCCTGCGCGGCCTCGAGCTGGGTCTTGCCGGCCTCGAGCTGGGTCTTGCCGCTGGAGACCCGGAACTCGCCCAGCTGCAGCTGGGCCTCGGTGCCGCTCAGCAGCAGCTGGACGGCCATATCGGCCATGGCGGGGTCTACCGCCTCGTCGCCAAGGCTTGCCAGCATTTTTTGCAGCTTGTCGCGCTGTTCGTTCAGCTGGGCCAGCATTTCCTGCGCTTTGGTCAGCTGGTCGCGCAGGGCGGCGGCAGTGTCGTTCAGCGTCTGCTGCAGCGGCTGCATACCGTCGTTCAGCGCAGTCTCGGCCTCCTGCCGCGCAGTCAGCAGCGTCGTGGCGTTCTGCAGGGCGACCTTCGTCGTGGAGAGCGTTGACAGATTGCCGCTCAGCTCGCTGACGCGGGCGCGGCGGGCGGCGTTGCCGTCGATGACGGCCTGGTCCTGCGCCTGCTCGGCGCGCTTGGCGTCGATCTGCGCCTGTAAATCGGCCCGTTCGGTCTCGTCCTCGGTGTTGTTGAGGGAGTCCTGCAGCGACGCGATCTCCACCTCCAGCGCCTGAATGCGGGCACTCATGGCCGCATACTGGGCATCTAAGTAGGCCGCAGTCTGCTCCACCGTCATATTCTGCTCCAACAGCCCCTCGTCTGCGGCGCGCTGGCGGATGGCCGCATCCGCGCGGTCGATCGAGTTGATCATCGCGCCCATCTTGTTCAGGTCGCTCTTGGCTTCGGCCAGATTGGCCGGGAGCGCGTCGGCGTTATACTGCGGGTCGTAGGCGGCCAGCACCATCTTGCAGCTGGCAAACAGTGCATCGTCGATGGGCAGCGTGACCTCGGGCAGGGTCGTGCTTGTATTTTTGGCGTCCTCCAGCTTGCGGTTTGCCTCGTCCAGGTCGGTCTGCAGGCTGGCGATCTTCTTTTCCAGCTCGGGGATCTGCTTGTCCAGCTCGGTGATGGCGTCCCGCAGCTGGGTCGTCACGTCGGCCTTCTGGCTGTTCAGCTGGGCCTTGCCTGCGTCCAGCTGGGCCTGGGCGGCGTCAAGTTCCTTCATGCCATCGTTGATTTTTTTCTTGTTGGCATCCAGCTCTTTTTTGGCATCGGCCAGGCGGTCACTGACCTTGACCAGCAGCTTGTCGTTGACAGCGTCGATCTTTTCCTGGTCGAGCGTGATCTGCACCGACTTTTCCACCAGGCCCGTCGTGGACACGCTGGCCACGCCGTCCACGCGCTCGAGCTGGGGCAGCACGTTTTCGCTGACATAGTCGGACAGCTCGTAAATATCCATGCCGTCGTAGTCCACGGCAATGTACTGCGTCGCCATCATGTCCGGGCTGATCTCCATCAGCGTCGGCGTGGACGCCATGTCGGGCAGCGCGTCGCCGAGCTGGTTCACGGCGGTGCTGGCCTTGACCATGGCGCTGTCCATGTCGGTGTCGTCCTGGTATTCCAGAAAGAGCAGGCTGTAGTTTTCATTGCTCTGGCTCGTCACGTTCTTGACGCCGTTCAGCGTCGAAAGTGCATTTTCCAGCGGCTTGGTCACGTCGGCCTCGACCTGCTCGGGGCTGGCGCCGGGGTAGGTCGTGATGACCATCAGGTAGGGCAGGTTCATGGCGGGCAGCAGGTCCGTCTGGATGCCGGTCAGGCTGACAAAGCCCAGCACCAGCACCAGAATGACCGCCACCAGAATGGTAAATGGCTTTTTAACGCTGTATTTCGGCATGGAAGTGTTCCCTTTCTTTTCCGACCGACCGGTCGGTCGGATTTATTATAGCACCCTGACCGCCGGTTGTAAAGGGCTGCGCGTCCAGCGCACCATGGAGCTGCTAAGGGCATCGGCATCCGCCCGATGGCCTACGGCCAGGCGCTGACGCTGAAATTTGCATCCTAAAAAAGCCGACAAAAGCTCGTTGAAGCTTATCGTTTCAACGAGCTTTTGTCGGTTATGTGGTGTTGTGTACCAAGGTTCAGAACGGATTTTGTCCCATGCGTACAAAGGAATGCTGCATGGTACCGACCTGTTCCAAACCCTTTTGTGGGCAGTTTAGTTTTTCTTCTGCTCCCCTTCCGGGAAGATGGTTTTATAAATCGGGAAGTAAATCACCATCTGCACGCCGCCGTTGATGACGGTGATGCGCACGAACGCCGCCAGAAACAGCGTGATGGCAAGCGCCGCAAAATAGCCCATACCTCCCATGGCTCGCCTCATGCTTGCGCAGGCACGGTCAGCTCCGCGCTGTATTCGCCGTCGGAAGCAGCAATCGTCATGGCGTCGCCGTCCCCCATGCGGACGATGGCAAGAGCCTCGCCGTAGTAGGTATCGGTTTCGCTGTCCAGATAGCTGTGCTTGTTGAAGGGGCAGGCGCTGCCCAGCCCCACCAACGTGCCGCCGCGCACCTGTACCTGAATACTGCCGCGCGCCAGCGGCTTGGTGATGCCGTTTTCATCGGTGTAGCGCAGACGGATGTAGCACAGGTGCCCCGGTTTTACAGTAGGTTCTTCGGCGTCCAGCGTCAGGCGGGTCGTGCCGCCGGCACTTTGCAGCTTGCAGCGACCAATTTCGTGATCGGCAGTGTCATAGCTGACGGCTTCCAGCGTGCCGCTCTCGTAGGGAATGCTGAACCTCGCAAGGCAATCATTTTTCAGCGTTTTACTGCCCACTGTGTGACCATTCAGCACCAGCTCCACGCGGGCGGCGCGGGCGTAGACCTCCACGCTGGCCTTGCGCCCCTCGCAGCCGGTCCAGCTCCAGCTGGGCATGGCATTCGTCATCTTCCACGCGCTGGGGCTGTGGCGGTCTCCGGTATGGTTGACCGGGCAGACGGCGATATAGGGGCCGTTGTCAGCTTCCAGCGCCACGCGGGTATAAAGGGCTTCGCCCAGCGGCTTGCCGGTCAGGTCGATGCGTCCCGAGCCCGCCGACACCCAGCCCGGACCGCCATCGAACGTTTCGGCGTAGTCGGCGTACTCCCATGAGCCGACCATGACTTCGCCAAGGTAGTCCATGCCCGCCCAGACAAAGTCGCCCACCAAGCGTGGCTCCTGTTTGGCCAGCTCGCGGAATTTATAAGCATCGTTGCAGAAGGTCTCGCTGCCCAAAATCAACCGCTGCGGGTACTTTTTCAGGTCGTGCTTATAGCGGTAGATGCCGTAGTTGTAGCCCGCAATGTCCATGTTGGCAAAGGCGTCACGGGTCTTGACGTCGCAGCCGTGCAGGGTCGCGCCGCGCTTCATGAACTCATCGCCCAGCAGCCCCGCCAGATTGTTGAAGAACTGACTGCCGACTGCCTTTTTCTTGGCGGCCTTCTCGCCGCGCTGTTTGGCTTTCTCGGCACGCTCGGCTTCTTTTTTTGCCTTTTCGTCGCTGTATACGCCGAAGCCGATGGAGCTTAAAAAGTTGAAGAAGATGTTCACGCCGCAGGTCACCGGGCGGGAATCGTCCAGCCCGTGCAGGAAGTCTGTCATCTCTTTGGTCAGGGCGATGCCGCGCTTCTGGGCAGTCTCGCTGACCTCGTTGCCGGTGGAGTAGAGCACCACGCAGGGGTGGTTGTAGTCTTTTTCCACCATGTCGGTCAGATCCTGACGCCACCACTCATTGAAATAATCCACGTAGTCATGCTCGGTTTTGTGGATGTACCAATGGTCGATGTACTCATCCATGACAAGCATGCCCTGCCGGTCACACTCTGCCAGCAGCGCCTTGGAGCAGGGGTTGTGCGCTGAGCGAATGGCGTTGTAGCCGTTCTCTTTCAGCAGGCGTACCTTGCGTGCCACGGCGTCGGGGTCACAAACTGCGCCCAACAGACCATTATCGTGGTGGATGCACGCGCCCTGGATGATGTACCGCTTGCCGTTGAGCAGGAAGCCGTCCGTACCCCACTCGACCTTGCGGACACCGAACGTCTCGGTCACCTCATCATCGGCAAAGCTGACGCGGCAGGTGTACAGGTTTGGCGTTTCAGGTGTCCAAAGGCGGGCGTTATCAAGGGTCAGGGTAAATACAGCCTCGCCGTCGCTCTCCTGCTGCACGGCGGGCAGGTCGTCCACCGTCAGGCGTACCGTGCCGGGGGCGGTGGTCTTTACGCGCACCTCCACGACGACGGGGTCAAGCGACAGGGTGCGGATTTTAACGCCGTTCAGTGCGATATGCGCGCCCCCTGCCGTCCAAAGCTGCACCGGGCGGTAGATGCCCACGCCGGAATACCACCGGCTGTTGGGCTGGTCGGCGTTGCGGGCAATGACACGCAGCTCGTTCTCCCCTGCGTGCAGATACGGCGCACAATCAACATAAAAGTTGGTGTAGCCGTAGGGGCGGAACGCTGCCTTTTGACCGTTGAGCCAGACCTCGGCATTATGGTAGACGCCCTCAAACTCCAGAATGTGGGTGTCCGCCAGCGCGTTTTCCGGCACAGTCAGGGTGCGCCGGTATTCGTAGTCATATCCCTCGTACCAGCCGGTATTGGTGCCGCCCGCGCTCAGGGCGGTGCGGGGTTCAGCCAGCATGGCATCATGGGGCAGGGTCACCGGTTTGCCGGGTGCGGTATCGCCTAAATGGCGGCACGTCCAGCCGGTGAGAAGGGATGTTGCTTTCATACAAGATCCTCGCTTTCAAGGTTATCCATAGCAAAAAACGCCGGAGACTTTCCTTTTCTGTTGTCTGCACTATATCACAATGTACAGCAAAAAGGGGATTCACTACGTGAATGGTCGTTTTTCCCACGCAAGCCGCCTGCTGCATTGGCGAAATAGACAATCGTATCATGCGCTTTATGTGCAGGTTGCTTAAAGCAAAAAGCAGCCCACCAAAGTGGGCTGTCTAGGCTGTCGAAAAAGGTGTGCTCACCCCTTGGCCC
>ENA-UEQO01004349-UEQO01004349.1-human-gut-metagenome-genome-assembly--contig:-NODE-4349-length-9943-cov-6.970910_pt1 | contig 9943 bp, 5 predicted proteins | sample MGYA00242938_ERZ507940 | MGnify/ENA primary metagenome ERZ507940 (study PRJEB26167, sample SAMN06115517) | human gut metagenome | host: Homo sapiens | place: China:Chongqing | collected 2014-12-03... | reverse complement strand
CTGTCAGCGACCTGAACTACGATATTATTCAAGTGAAGAAATAATCAGCAAAACATTTCATGTGAGAGGAGCTAAACAAGAGTTGGCTCCTCTTTTTTATTTCCTTTTAGATATCACACCGGAATTTCAAACTAACAAAACAATAAATCATATTTAATAATCACACTGAAATCATGAACAACATCATCGGCAACTCAAAAAAGAGAAAAGCGCTTCTGCTGGCCATTCTCCTGCCGTGCCTGTTCGCTTACACCCCTTCACAGGCGCAGCAAACACCGGCAGCCGGAGAAACCACACAGCAAACGCTCACCATCATCGGGGCTAAAAAAATCAACCCCAACACCGTCGAAATCAAAAATTCCGGCAATCAGATTATGACCTTCGACTTCTACGGCGACAACATTTTCCGCCTCTTTCAGGACAACAACGGAGGCATCCTCCGCGATCCCGAAGCAAAGCCGGAAGCAAAAATCCTCGTAGAACAGCCCCGCAAGGCCGTGAGCAAAGTGGAACTCGGTGAAGAAGGCGACAACATCACCATCACCACCGGGAAAATCAAAATCCTGCTCGACAAAAAAACATCGCAATTCAAAATCATCAACCTGGCCACCGGCAAAATAGCCGTGGAAGAAACACAACCCATACAATTTGCGAAAAACAAAACCATCATCACCCTCAAAGAAAACCCGGAAGAATACTTCTACGGCGGTGGGGTGCAAAACGGACGCTTCTCTCACAAAGGCAAAAATATAGCCATCGAAAACCAGAACAGCTGGACGGACGGAGGAGTGGCTTCACCCACCCCTTACTACTGGTCCACCGATGGCTACGCTTTCATGTGGCACACCTTTAAAAAGGGACAATATAACTTCGGGGCGGAACAGCCGGGCACGGTACAGCTCCACCACGAAACCGACTACCTCGACGTGTTTTTCATGATTAACGACGGAGCGGTAGCTCTGCTCAACGACTTCTACCAGCTTACCGGCAACCCGGTACTCCTGCCGAAATTCAGCCTTTACCAGGGACACCTCAACGCCTACAACCGCGACTACTGGAAAGAAGACTCAACCCAAAAAGGCATACTCTTTGAAAACGGCAAATACTACAAAGAAAGCCAGAAAGACAACGGAGGCATCAAAGAATCGCTCAACGGGGAAAAGAACAACTACCAATTCTCTGCCCGGGCTGTTATCGACCGCTACAAACGCCACGACATGCCGTTGGGCTGGCTGCTGCCGAACGACGGATACGGAGCCGGATACGGACAAACCTCCACCCTCGACAGCAACATCCAAAACCTAAGAAACTTAGCCGACTACGCAAATAAAAACGGCGTAGAGATCGGACTCTGGACACAATCCGACCTGCATCCGAAACCTGAAATCAGTGCACTCCTCCAGCGCGACATCGTCAAAGAAGTTCGTGACGCAGGCGTCCGCGTACTCAAAACCGACGTTGCCTGGGTAGGAGCCGGATACTCTTTCGGATTGAACGGAATCACCGACGTTGCAGGCATCATGAGCTACTACGGCAACGACGCACGCCCCTTCATCATCTCGCTCGACGGATGGGCGGGCACTCAACGCTATGCAGGTATCTGGTCGGGCGACCAGACCGGAGGCGTATGGGAATACATCCGCTTCCACATCCCCACATACATCGGCTCCGGGCTTTCGGGACAACCCAACATCTGCTCCGACATGGACGGAATCTTCGGAGGGAAAAACCCGATCGTCAACACCCGCGATTTCCAATGGAAAACCTTCACCCCCATGCAACTCAACATGGACGGCTGGGGGGCTAATCCCAAATATCCTCAGGCATTGGGCGAACCGGCCACCTCGATCAATCGCTGGTACCTCAAACTCAAATCCGAGTTAATTCCCTACACATACAGCATCGCAGAAGAAGCTGTGGACGGCATGCCGATGATCCGGGCCATGTTCCTCGAATACCCCAACACATACACCCTGGGCAAAGCCACTCAATACCAATTCCTCTACGGGCCGTACTTCCTCGTTGCTCCGATTTATCAGGCAACCGCCTCCGATGAGGCCGGAAACGACATCCGCAACGGCATCTACCTGCCCGAAGGAACATGGATCGACTACTTTACCGGAGAAAAATACCAGGGCAACTGCATCCTCAGCAACTTTGCAGCCCCCCTCTGGAAACTCCCCGTATTCGTTAAAAGCGGAGCGATCATCCCGATGGCCAACCCGAACAACAATGTAACGGAAATCGATAAAAACCTCCGTATCTACGAAATCTATCCCGACGGGCACACCGCCTTCACCGAATACGACGACGACGGGCTCACCGAACAATACCGCCACGGCAAAGGGACAACCACCCTCATCGAATCCGATTTGGATGCTAAAAACAAAGTAACCGTAACCGTTCACCCGGCAAAAGGCGACTTCGACGGCTTTGTAAAAGAAAAAGCCACAGAATTTAAAATCAACGTAACCGAAAAACCGGGAAAAATTGCGGCTAAAATCGGGAAAAGCAAAATCAAGCTCACCGAAGCCGCCAGCCTCGACGAATACCGCGAAAAGCAAAACGTATTCTTCTACGACGCAGCTCCGAACCTCAACCGGTTCGCCACCGAAGGAAGCGAATTTGCAAAACAGGTCATCACTAAAAATCCGCAGCTACTCGTAAAACTCGCTCCGGCAGACATCACCGCAAACACCACCGTCCTTACCGTCGATGGATTCACATTCGCTCCGGCAGACAAACACCGGGTAAGCACGGGTGCACTCTCCGCTCCGGCAAACGCACAAATCACGGATGCCAACACCGAAGCCTACAAACTGACACCCACCTGGAAAAAAGTGGACAACGCCGATTTCTATGAAATCAGCTTCAACGGTATGCTCTATACCACCATCAAAGACACCGCGCTGCTCTTTGAAGACCTGACGGCAGAAACCCCCTACACCCTCAAACTGCGGGCTGTAAACAAAGACGGGCAATCCGACTGGGTGGAACTTCGCGCCACCACCAAATCCAACCCGCTTGAATTTGCCATCCAGGGCATCATCGCAGAAAACAGCGTAGCCGACCAGGGCGGACAGAGAGTGCAGAAACTATTCGACTTCGACGAAAAGAACACATGGCACACCAAATACGGAGAAAAAGCCATCCCATGCGAAGTCATAGCCGACCTCCGCACCGTTAACCAACTCGATAAATTCCACTACCTGCCTCGCACCGACGCCGGAAACGGAACAATCCTCAAAGGAAAAATCTCCACCAGCCTCGACAAAGAAAACTGGACAGAAGCAGGCGAATTCGAATGGGAAAGAAACGGAGAAGTTAAAATATTCACCTTCACAGCCCGTCCCACCGCACGCTACGTGAAAATATCCGTCACCGAAGCAGTCGGGAACTACGGATCAGGACGTGAACTCTACATCTTCAAAGTACCGGGCACCGAAAGCTACCTGCCGGGCGACATCAACAACGACGGTAAGATCGACAACAACGACCTCACCTCTTACATGAACTATACCGGGCTCCGCCAGGGCGACAGCGACTTTGAAGGATACGTAAGCAACGGCGACATCAACCGCAACGGACTGATCGACGCCTACGACATCTCCGTCGTAGCCACCCAGCTCGAAGACGGTGTCAGCCGCCGCCAGGTGGAAAAAGTGGATGGAAAACTCACCATTTCCACCCCGAAACAAAACTACAACAAAGACGAAATCATCGAAATCCGCGTCAAGGGAACAGACCTCCGCTCTGTCAATGCACTCAGCTTCGCTCTGCCCTACAATCCGCAGGACTACGACTTCGTCGGTGTGGAACCGTTAAACCTCAAAGCAATGGAAAACCTCACCAACGACCGTCTCCACACCAACGGTGTTAAGGCACTTTACCCCACCTTTGTAAACATCGGGGAACAAGAGGCACTCGAAGGTACAGCCGACCTCTTCATCCTCAAACTCAAAGCAAAACGGAAAGTGAAATTCGATCTCAAGCCCATCGACGGCATGCTGATCGACAAAAACCTCAACACCCACCGTTTCTAAACCACTCACCTTACACCGTTCCCCTGAAAGGACAGGGGAACATACAAACAGCCCGGAGAAATACTACGGGCGGTTCATTTATACACACACTCCTCTAAACATAAATATTCGAACAAACGAAATAAAAAACAAATAAAATATATATTTGTATCATTTAAAATATTTTTTATGGAAACAAACAATCCCCAAACATTATACCACTACACAACGATGTCTGTACTATGCTCTCTGTTAAATAACATAGAACATCTCCCCAGTAACAACGAAAACGGCCTTGCAGCCTACAAATTAAAATTCTGGATTAGCGACACCGAATATATGAACGATCCGAGCGAAAGCGATTTTTTCCTGAACAGCATAGGAAATGCCTTTATTCACTACGAAGAAAAATATAAACTAAAAGAAAAATCACACATCTTTATAAACTCATTCAGCATCTGGGAACAATTAGAAGGAAATAAATACATCCTGTCTCTTTCAGAAAGCAAAGACTCTCTCTCCATGTGGAGAGCCTACGGTTCAAACGGTCAGGGAGTAGCCATAGGCTTCAACAAAGAAAAACTACAAAATTTCTGTCAAAACACTCCCAAACAAAAACTCGTCAAAATTCAATACGTAGATATAATAGAACACATCCTCTCCTTCCCGGAAACAGAACTAAAAAAACTTTACGACAGCATCACGATAGGCAAAGATAAAGCAAGTGCCGACATGAACATCTTCTTAGAACTAACGGAAACAAGACGGCTTTGTTACAAAAACAAAGCATACAGCGACGAAAAAGAATGGCGGCTGGTTTCCATTTGCAACGGCGAATGTGAATACCGGGAATGCAACGGATTAATCATCCCTTATTGTGAAATAAAAATTCCTCTCGACCTGATAAACTGCATCATCATTGGTCCATGTGTAAAAAGCGAACTGTCGAAACGTACCCTCACCGATATGATCTACAACAAAGTTCATGGAACAGGAAACGTATCAGAAAAAATCAAAATAATAAATTCAGAAATCCCTTACGTCATCAGATAAACGCCACCTCGCTTCCCTCATTCCCCCCACCCAACAACCCGATAAACACCCATTCTCCGTCACCGACAAAAATGGGCTTACATCACGTAAGCCCACCTAATAATATACCCCCTCACTCAAAACGTCAGCTTCACCCCCGCCTGAAAACTCCGGGGCAACGAAGGCCCATAGACATAACCCGAATCCCGATTCGGCCCCCGGTCCAGATCCGTCTGGTAAGCTCCGAAAACATTCTTCACCCCCGCACTCAACTGCAACCCCACCTCTTTATAAAGCTGGAAATCATAAGCCAGCTTCACTTCCATATCGAAAAAATCACGTACCGTCACAGCCTCGTCCCGCTCGATCACCCCGGCAATATGCTGCACCAGCATCTTCCCCGTATAAGTCCCCGACAAATAAGCCGAAAAACGCTTCACCGGAGTCACCGAAGCCGTAAAATACCCATACACATTCGGCGTACGGAACAACTTCCGCTCACCCGAAACCGTTTCATCCTCACTCCATACCTCCGGCTCGTCATAACGGCTCCGCTGGATCGTAGCCCCGGCCTGCAACTCCAGCCAGCGCCTATACATCGCCCGGCCTTCCAGGTTCACCCCCATCACCTTCGCTCCCGAACCGTTATAACGCTCCCGGATCAGCAAACCGTCCTCGATCCCCAAATCCCGCAACGCAAACACATCATTCAGCTTCGTATAAAAACCCTCCGCCAATAAATTCAGCCGCACCTCTCCCAAAGCCCCGAACCAATCCGCCGACACACTGAAACTATGCGACTTCTCCTTCTTCAATCCCTCCATATTCCGGATAGAAGCCAGCTTACCTTCCCCCACCATCGACACATGCATATCCTCGTCGAAAGCCTGAGGCGCACGAAAACCCGCCGAATAACTCGCCCGGAAATTCAAATCCACCGAAGGATTGAAACGCAAATTCACACGCGGGCTGAAAACCGGAGCATCCAGCAAATTATGCTTATCCAAACGCCCTCCCAGCAAAAACCCCCAACGCTCGTCCTTCCACTCATTCTGCAAAAAAGCGCCCATCACCCGCGTCGTCTGCGAAAAATCACGCTTATACCCCTTGATCACATCATGTATATCGTCATAACTATACTCCACACCCGCCGTCAAATCCGAAGGCATAAACAACACCCGGTCGAAACGCCCCACATACTGCGCACCTGCCACTGCCGTCAGATTATCCGTATTCCCGTAAGCATTCAAATTCCGTCCCGTTCCGTAATAACTCTCCCGATCGATACTCTGCAACGACGAAAACACACTCAAACGATGCTTCTCGTTCGGTGAAAAATAATCGAACTTCACACTTCCCGTATTAATATCGTGATCTAATTGCTCCGCAATCAACGCCGTATGAGGAGGCTGCGAAAGGCTGTCCCCGCCCCGGCGGTACTCGTGCACGGTATGATACTCCGCCGTTAGCCGCGTATAAACGCCCGTTTTCAGATAAGCCCGGAACCCCACCATCTTACTGTTGATCTTCGGCAACTCCGTAAAACCGTCTCCGTCATGATCATACCCCGAACGATGTCGTCCCTGTGCAAAAATATACATGCCCGCCTTCCGGTTCTCCGTCACCAGCGAACCGTTCAACGCCGTCACATTATCCCACGAACTACTCCCGCCGACATTCATAATATGATGTGAAATCTGGGCCATATTCCGTTGCGGCTCCTTCGTAATCACATTGATCGTCCCCGCAATCGCCGAAGCCCCGAACAACGCACTCCCTCCCCCACGCATCACCTCCACCCGCTCGATCATATTCGCCGGAATCTGCTCCAACCCGTACACCCCGCTCAACGCGCTGAACACAGGCCGCGAGTCGATCAGCAACTGCGTATAAGGCCCGTCCAGCCCGTTAATACGCACCTGCGAAGAACCGCAATTCTGGCAACTGTTCTCCACCCGTACCCCCGGTTGAAAACTCAACCCCTCCGCTAAACAGGAAGCCCCTTTCAACTCGAACAATTTATCGTCCAGCACCTTCACCAACGTAGGAGCCATACGCCGCGTCGTTTCGCTCCGGTTGGCCGACACCACCACCTCATCCAGCGCCACCAAATCCTCCTCCACCTCGAAATTAACCTCCTGTGTCACTCCTCGCTTCAATGTCACCTGCCGCTCCACTGTCTTATATCCCACCGACTTAGCCACCAGCAAAAAACTCCCTTCCGGCAAATTCTTCAAATAATAATGTCCGGAAGCCTCCGTCACCGAACCGATAGTCGTACCCTTCAAAAATACCGTAAAATACGGCAAATGCTCCCCCGTCTTTTTATCCACCACATGCCCGAACAAATTCGCATCCGTAGCCTTAAAACCTGCCGGGATCTCCTCCCCATTCACCACACCCGTCCACAGCAATACAAAAAATAAAAAAATATATCTTGTCATGATCTATTCCTAATAAATAAAATAATACATAACCGGCTCCGACAGCACATTCGTACCGCCGCATCCTGCCGGCAAATAAAAAACACAAAAACCGTAATCCGGGACGACACCACGCACACCGTCGCCCCCTCTCGCATTCAGTCACTCCGCGACATACCCGACACAACAAGCACACCGCAAACACCGCGGCGGGGACACAGCACACTGCGCCCTAAAAAAACAAAATACGGTAAAGAAAAGATCAACACACGGGAGGAGCCCGCAAAGAAATATCCGAGGGCTGCATCAAAGCATATCCCTCACAGACGAAAACCGAAACCTCTGCCACCACAACGTTTGGCAAAATTCCGAAAATAAAATGAGGAACCACATCATCTCCCGCATTCAGCGAAGACAAAACATGGTACAACTGAAACTCGGCTTGCGAGTGCGTATGGAAAGGAGCACCGTCATCCTGTTGGAAAGGGTGCGCATGCACAATCGTCACCCCACCTACCACATGGATATGAGAATAAAAGACCAATATCCCCACATATCCCAAAAAGATCGTGAGGAGCAGCACCTTTATCATTCCATGCAACCAGCCTTTTCTCATATCCCAAAAATCTTGTCCGGCAAAAATAACCGTAATCCGGCAAACTGCCAAACCTCACCGGTATCCGGCCTATCTATCTATCTATCTATCTATCTATCTATCTATCTATCTATCTATCAAACTTATTAGTAATCTCATTTTCCGATCTTCCCGGCAAGTGGATCATGGGCCTTCACCAGCCACTGCTTCAATTCCCGGTCGAGCTTCTTATATACCCCCGGTTTCGCTTCCTTAGCAATATTTTTTACCATATAGGGATCGTTCTTCCGGTCGAACAGCAACGTATCCGTCAGCACCCCGTTCTTAAAACTCAGGCAATAACTATACCGTTCCGTACGCACCCCCCGGTTACCGCTCTCCGGCTCGGCAGGATAATAACGGAAATAAGGCTGTGAAGAAGGATACTTTCCTTTCCCCGAAACAATCAACGGAGAAAAATCCACTCCCTGCACCTGCTCGCCGACCTCATCCCCCAACCCGGCAAGCCCCAGCATCGTCGGATACAAATCCATCAGCGAAATCATCCGATCCTCCATCCGGGGCTGCACCACAGCCGGATAACGCACCACCATCGGCACCACCATCGAAAGATCGTAAATCACATTCTTCGTCAATTGTCCATTCGTCCCCATGCAATCCCCGTGATCCGAAGTGATCACCACAATCGTATTCTCTCCTAATCCCAACCCGTCCAGCGCATCCACGATCCGCCCAATATTCTCATCCACCCCTGTCACGCACGCATAATAACTCCGCAACACCTTCCGGAAATTACGTCCCATCGGATCACTGGCAGGCGGCACATCCGGACGCGCCTCCGCTATCGAATCCACATTCAACCCCGCATACATCTGCTTATACCGCTTAGGAACCGCATTATAATCCATATGCGGGGGATTCATAGACACCACCAAAGCAAAAGGCTCACCCTCCCGGCGGAACTTCCCGCCCTCGTTCTTCAGATAAGCGATAGCCTGATCCGCTTCGAACTCCGGTCCCCACTGATCCACATACTTAAAATCCTGCCGCCCCGCATCCGTACTCCAATACATCGGACGCAGATGCACATCGTAAGTACCGTACGACAGCCAAAAATCGAACCCGTGCCTCCGTTCGGGCGGGCACCACTCATTCCACGCCACCTTACCCCGGTTATTCGAACAATCGATATAAGGCGTATAAGGCGAATCCAAATGCCACTTCCCGATATATCCCAGCGAATACCCCTGTCCCTTCAACACATCCGACCAGCAAACCGCATCCTCCTGCAACTCCACCCCGTAAGGCGCATTCGTACTATTACAATTCCCCGTCACCCGCGTCTGCAACGGAAACATCCCCGTCATCAACTGCGCACGCGCAGGCGACGACACCGGATAATGGCTCACCGCATTCCGGAACGTCACACTCTGCTTAGCGATCCTATCCATATTCGGCGTCTGCACCGGCTCCCGTCCCATATACCCCACAGCATCCCCACGCCACTCATCCGCCATAATAAACAAAATATTCGGCCGCTCCGGCTGCTTCTCCCGGTCGGCACCCGCCACCGGCAACACCGCACACGTCAATACCGGCAAAACAGGCAAAACAAATTTCACTTCACCGAATTTCATATCTGAATACGTTAAGATTTACATAAAAAACAAACTGTCCCGCAAAACACAGATGCGATAAAGATATAAAAAATAGATAATAAACTCTAATCTTGAAAATAACTTTATATCCCTTCCCGTTAAAAATACAAACCACCACCCGATAGCCCATCTCCCTTTCCCTTTTCTTCCCTGCCTATCCATTCCCCTCCACCGCTTCCCTCCCTCCCTCCCTCTCTCCCGCACCACCGTTCA
>ENA-UEQO01004348-UEQO01004348.1-human-gut-metagenome-genome-assembly--contig:-NODE-4348-length-9944-cov-5.247188_pt1 | contig 9944 bp, 7 predicted proteins | sample MGYA00242938_ERZ507940 | MGnify/ENA primary metagenome ERZ507940 (study PRJEB26167, sample SAMN06115517) | human gut metagenome | host: Homo sapiens | place: China:Chongqing | collected 2014-12-03... | reverse complement strand
AGCGGTGCCCCGGCACCGCTTTTTTGTTTACGACCGTAGGGGCGGATTCCATATCCGCCCGTCAAGCGGCGGCACGGCTCGGGCGGATGTGGAATCCGCCCCTACGATACAATGATGAAAATTTTAGTTGCAACTTTATTAGTCTACGCCCTCGGCCTGCTGTTTACAGCGGTGGGCAGTCGGCTGGCGGGGCGGTGCACTACCTGGTGCTGCGCCCTGCTTGGGCTGCCCATGTGGGTCGTGGGCGGCACGGTGGCGCCGCTCTGCCTGGCGCTGCCGCAGCTGATGCTGGCATTTCTGGCGGCGGGCATGTCGGTCACGGCGCTGGCCGTCGGCACCGCGCTGGCGGGCGCTGTCACGAATCTGGGGCTGGCGCTCTCCGTTTGTCTGCTGCGCAAGAGGCACTGCGCCGTGGCGGACCGGGACGAGTTCTGCCGCAAATGCCTGCTGCTGCTGGCGGCCTGCGGCGTGCTGGCCGTGTTTGTGCGGGACGGCGAATTGAGCTACACCGGCACCGGACTGCTGATGCTGCTGTTCGTGCTCTTTGTCATGATGAGCATTGTGTTCCAGCACAAATTCACCTACGGTGATACGATCAAGGCGGTCTCCACGTCCGAAAAGCACCCCAGCCCGCAGCTGGCCGCGCAGGAATACGGCTACACCGCCCACACGATGGCCTTCCCGGTCATGAACGTCCGGAACGCACTGACAAATCTGGCGGGCGTCGCGGGCGGGCTGGCCCTGCTGGCGGGCGGTGCACAGGCGCTGCTCTACAGTGCCACGACGCTGGCAAACCTCACAGGCACGATCCAGGCCCTCTGGGCGGCGACGCTCATCAGCTTCGGGTTCTGTATCCCTCTGCTGGTCGAGGCGCTGAATCACCCGCTGGGCTCGGTCTGGAAGTGGTTCTCGGTTCGCTGCCGCTACTACCCGCCGGATTCGCTGCCCATTCAGCTTTTGAACAGCGCGATCCTGAACCTGACGCTGGCGCTGCCGATTTCCAGCCTGATGTACCGCCACAAGCTGCCCGTCGGTGCGCAGTTCCGCAGCTATGAAGTCCCCGTCTGCGCCGCCATGGCGCTGGTGCTGTTGCTCCCGCCGCTGTGCAGGCACAAGCTGAAGCGCGGGCAGGGGTGGATGTGTTTGGCGCTGTATTTTGCGTATCTGGCCGCCGCGTTGTTGCTGCCAAGAGCCGGGGCGTAAAAGCTGTCTGCTTCTGCTGTCGAAAACTTGTGCGGAGGGGTCAAGACCCCTCCCTACGATACCGCTTTCCAGGGTTCTGTAGGGAGCGGTCTTGACCGCTCCGTGCCCGCTTACCATTGCGACACACAATAAAAATCCCGCAACACGGTAGGGGCCGGACATGCCCGGCCCCTGCAACGCAGCAGCGGCCCACGCTTCGTATCTCCCGAAGTGTGGGCCGCTGTTTTATTTGCTTATCTCCGCGCAAGCCTCTTTAATGATCTCCCGCTCGACGAAATGCAGCTTTTTGCCGTTGATCAGCTGGTAATCCTCGTGGCCCTTGCCCGCAAACAGCACAATGTCGCCGGGCTCGGCCATTTTCACCGCGGCGTAAATCGCCTCACGGCGGTCCGTGATGCAGGTGTAGGGTGCGCCGAGAGCCATGTGGCCCGCAATGTCGCGGATGACGTCCTCGGGCGGCTCGTTGTCGGGATTGTCACTCGTGATGATCGTATAGTCAGCGTAGGCACTCGATGCGTCGGCCAGTTCCTTGCGGCGCACCTGCGTGCGGCCACCCACCGACCCAAATACACAAAGTAAACGGTGCGGATTGTACGCCCGCAGCGTTTTCAGCGCACTGGTCAGGGCCAGCCCGTTGTGGCTGTAGTCCACAATGAAGGTGCGCCCGGGCAGACCCTCGACGACTTCAAAGCGGCCCTGCACGGGGGTGTGGGCCAGCGTGGCGGCGGCTTGGGCAGGCGTCACGCCGAACGCGCCGCACAGTGCGACGGCGCACAGCGCATCCGAAGCGCTGAACGTGCCGGGGGACATGACCTCGATGTGGGTCGTTTCGCCCGCGTGTACGCAGTCAAAGTCAACGCCGAGGGCGGTCTGGCTGCGGTACTGTGCCAGATTCTGCCCGTGATAGTCGGCGGCATTCTGGATGCCAAAGCTGATCTGCTCGCCTTTAAAGCCCTCGCGCATGAAATCACTGTAGGGATCATCCACGTTGTAAACCATCGTGCGGGCGTTGTATTCTGCAAACAGGCGGCGCTTGGCGCACTTGTAGTCCTCAAAATCGGGGTGCTCGCCGGGGCCGATGTGATCCTCCGACAGGTTCGTGAAGGCCACGACCTCAAACGGCACGCCGTCCACGCGGTGGTGGCGCAGCGCCTGGCTGCTGACCTCCAGTACGCAGTGGCGCACGCCCGCATCCAGCATCTTGCGGAACAGCCGGTGCAGCTCGAGACTCTCGGGCGTTGTATTGGCGGTAGCCTCGTGCACGCCTGCAATGTCCACGCCGTTGGAGCCGATGTAGGCGCAGGGCAGACCGGCCTCGGTCATGATGGCCGCGGTCAGCAGGGCGGTGGTCGTCTTGCCCTTTGTGCCCGTAATGCCGATGAGGTGCAGCTCGTCGGCGGGGTTGCCGTAGAAATCCGCACCGATGACGGCCAGCGCCGCGCGGGTGTCGTCGGTGACGATCTGCACGGCGTCCGCGGGCAGGTCGACCCTATGCTCCACCAAAAACGCACGACAGCCGTTTTGGTAGGCACTTTCGGCGTAGGTATGGCCATCCAGCCACGCACCGACAAGGCAGACGAACAGCGAGCCGGCGCAAGCCTTGCGGGAGTCGTAGGTGATGGCGGTGATGTCCGTTTCGGAGGCACCTGTGTGGGAGATATGTTGGACAAGGTCGTTTAATTTCATGTGAAACTTCCTTTTTATTAAAAAGCCTTCCCCCGAGGGGGAAGGTGGCGCAAAGCGCCGGATGAGGGCAAGGCTTGCGGGATTGTCCCGTTTGCAGGCTGTAGTGGTAAGGTCGCCCCTCATCAGTCACCTTCGGTGACAGCTTCAGTCTACGCGCTAAGAGCCGCCTTCGGCGGTTGCGCTCCGACACGCGCCTGCGGGCGCAGCCCCTAGGGGGAAGCCTTTACTCACTTGTGTACCGGGTAATACGTCTTAAACTTCTTGAACTGCCTTCTCAGCTGCTCCAGCACGCAGGCATAGCGCACGGGGTTCCACAGCAGGTCGGGCTTGTACAGCAGACTGCACGCCTCCTTGCCCTGCGCTTTCAGCGCCTTGGCGCGGGCGACGAGGTCTTTGTCCTCGGTGTAGGTGAAGGCCACCTGCGCGGGGACGTGGTGCCAGAACACCTCATTCTTGTTCAGCACGCAGTCGGTGCCGCCGTCGTTCCACTTTTCTACAACCAGCCTGGCAATGTTCATGCCGGTGGCGGTCACATAGTAGTTGCTGCGGCCCTGGCGCAGGTTGATCTCAAACACGCGGTAGTCGCCGGGGATGCCGCTGTACTTGATGTCAAAGTTGGAAAAACCGGTGTAGCGGCAGGCCTCCAGCATCTTGCGGATGTTCTCCACCAGCGGCAGGGAGGCCGTGTCCTCGCTGACGATGGCGGCATGGTTGCCCAGGCCGTGGGGGGTGTGCTCCTCGACCATCGTATGGCCAAGGCACATGGCGCGGACCTTACCGTTCTCGTCGGAGAATGCCGTCAGCACGCGCATGTGGTCGTCGCCGCCCGGCACCATCTTCTGCAGGACCATGCGGTCCGGGTAGCCGCTGGCATAGATCGTTTTGACGATCTCGGCGGCCTCGGCGGGGGTGGCGGCGGTGTAGACCTTTTTCATCGTGTCAAACGGATGCTTCCAGTAATCAACGCTGGACGACGGCTTGACGATGATGGGGTAGGCAAAGCCCAATTTATCCTCGGTCAGCTCGGCGGCATCGACAGGTGCGGTCAGGATTTTCGAGTCGGGGTAGGGGATGCCGAACTTTTCGCAGACCTCGTAGAACTCGGCCTTTTTCTGGATGGAGCCGTACAGGTCGGCGGCAGGGCCGGGGGCGATATACTCGGTCAGCTCGGCCTTACGGCGGATGATCATCGCGGCGTAATCGTCGGTGCAGCCGAACAGATAGAGCCGCTTGCCCTTATGCTGTGCCGCAAACTCGTGCAGAATGCGCAGCATCGTGTCCTCGTTGTCCATATCGGGCACGGTGGTAAAGTGGATGATTTTGGAATACTTGGTCGGAGCCATCGGGTAGCGGCCATAGGCGTAGCTCTCGACGCCGTAAGCCTCATGGAACGCCCGGGCAAAGTTGTAGCAGTTCAGGTCTGCACCAAGGAATACAGGGATAATGTCGGACATGGGAAAGTACATCTCCAATTTTTCAAATTAGGCTTCCCCTGAGGGGGAAGCTGTCCGCGCAGCGGACTGATGAGGGGCAGCCTTGCGGCGGCAATCCGTTTGCGGGCAATAGCGCAAACGCGCCCCTCATCCGGCCTCGGGCGGGGCCTCGGCCACCTTCCCCCTTGGGGGAAGGCTCATAAGATTCACGCATCAAACTTCTCAAAGAACTGCTCATGCCAGGTCAGGAAAGTGTAGGCAGTCCAGATCTTGCGGCGCTCGTGCTTGGGGTCGGCCAGCATGGCGACGAGCTTGTCCTGGTCGAAGTACTCCGCCGCCACATCGCTCATGAAGCTCTTGCGCACCTTGGCGGAAAACGCCGGGTCCTCGAGCCACTTGGCAATCGGCACGGGGAAGCCCTTCTTCGTGCGGTTGGCCCAGGCGTCGGGCAGGGTTTTGTTGGCGGCGGTGCGCAGCACGGCCTTCGTGTCGCCGCGCAGCTTATAGCTGTCGGGGTAGGTCTGGGCCTCGCGCAGGACCTCGCGGTCCAGATAGGGCACGCGCAGCTCAAGGCTGTGTGCCATGCTCATCTTGTCGGCCTTCAGCAGAATGTCCCCGGGCAGCCACAGGTTCAGGTCAAGGTACTGCTTCTTTTCCAGCTCGCTCAAGTCCTTGACGCGGTCATAGATCGGCGCGGCGACCTCGCGGGCCGTGGGGCCGACGCGGTACTTTGGCTTCAGAATGTCGTAGGCATCCTTCTCCTCAAAGACGTGCGCCTGGCCGATGAACCAGTCCTCGGGGCGGCCGCTGCCCTTGATGATGAAGTCGTGCCCCTTGAAGTAGGGCAGGTGCTGGCTGGCATCGCTGGCCAGATGGCGCAGCGGCGCGGGGATGTGCTTGTACTTCTGCATCAGCGGGGTGTCGGCGTACCACTCGTAACCGGCGTAGATCTCGTCCGCGCCCTCGCCGGACAGCACCACCGTGACATGCTGGCGCGCCAGCTGGCACAGGAAGTAGAGCGGCACGCTGGACGGGTTGGACTGTGGCTCGTCCATGTGGTACTGGATGTCGGCGAAGGCGTCGAGGCACTGCTCTTTCGTCAGCATCTCGCGGTAGTTCTTGATGCCGAGCTTCTGGCTCAGCTCGCCCGCCTCGGTGGTCTCGTCAAATTTATGCGTGCCGTCGGGGCTTGCAAAGCCGACGGAGAAGGTCTCGTCGGGCATCAGGCAGGCCGTGATATAGCTGGAATCGACACCGCCGGACAGGAACGCGCCCAGCTTGACGTCGCTGATGCGGTGGGCGGCCACGCTCTCCCGCACGCGGGCGTCGATCTCATCGGCGGCGGCCTCGTAGGAGAGCGTCGTGGGGTGGCGGAAATCGACATCCCAGTAGCGCTCGATCTGCATCTTGCCGTCCCTGTAGGTGAACCAGTGGGCCGGGGGCAGCTTGTAGGTCCCCTTGAAGAACGTCTCGTTCATGGCACTGTACTGGAAGGTCAGGTAGGGGCGCAGGGCCTCGGCGTTGACCTCGCGGCGGAAGCCGGGGTGCTCAAGCAGGCTCTTGATCTCGGAGCCGAACAGCAGCTCGCCTGCGTCGGTCTGGGTATAATAGAACGGCTTGATGCCGAAAATATCGCGCGCGCCGTACATCTCGTTCGTTTTCGTGTCCCATACGACGAAGGCAAACATGCCGCGCAGCCTGGCGGCCAGCGCCGTGCCGTACTCCTCATAGCCGTGGATGATGACCTCGGTGTCGCAGTGGGTCTTGAAGATGTGCCCCTTGGCCTGCAGCTCGGTGCGCAGGTCCATGAAGTTGTAAATTTCACCGTTGAACACGCAGACGACGGTGCCATCCTCATTGTACATGGGCTGCTTGCCTGCGGCCAGGTCGATGATGCTCAAACGGCGGAAGCCCAGCGCAATGGCCGTGCGCGGGTCGTCGCCGCTGATATGGTAGCCTTCCATATCGGGGCCGCGGTGGATGATGCGGTCCGCCATTCTGTGCAGGATGGCCTCGCGCTGTTCACGCAGACCGGTAAAGCCAACAAAACCACACATGGTACATTCCCTTTCTCTCTATAGGCGCAATCATAGGATTTTAACTTATATATTTGTATATTGTACCACAGATGAAGGGAAAAGAAAAGTAGACGGGGAAAATATGTGAAGAAAAGTGAAGCGCAAAATGGCTTCCCCCACAGGGGAAGGCCTGACAAACAAAAGCGGCAGGATGCCGAAACATCCTGCCACAGAAATATAACGTTACGCTTCCTCTTCCGTCGTCACCTTATCGGTTTTTCCCTCGCCGTCCAGCGCTTCCTCCAGCGTGTGCCAGGCCAGCACGGCGCACTTGACGCGGGCAGGGACGTGGGCGATGCCCTGCAAAGCGGCTACGTCCTCCAGGTCGTCCAGCTCCTCGGGCGTGATCTTGCCCTTGATCATCTGGAAGTACAGGCTGATGAGGCGGTGCGCGTCCTCGACGGTGCGGCCCTTCACAAGGTCGATCATCAGCGAAGCCGACGCCTGCGAGATGGCGCAGCCGCTGCCGATAAACCCGGCGTCCTCGATTTTGCCGTCTTTTACGCGCAATTGCAGCGTGATGTCGTCACCGCAGCTGGGGTTGACACCCTCCAGGCTGTGGGTCGCCCCCTCGACGGGGTGGCGGTTCTCTTTACTGCGGCTGTTCTCGGTAATGATCTGGGTATACAGTTCGTTCAGGTTCACAGGCCCATCACCTTTCTGACATTTTCAAGATTTTCCAGCAGGGCGTCCACGTCCTCGGGTGTGTTGTAGATCGCCACGCTGGCGCGGCAGCAGCTGCCGATGCCCAGGAACTCCATCAGGGGCTGGGCGCAGTGATGCCCGGCGCGCACGGCCACGCCGCCCGCGTCCAGAATCGTCGCTACATCGTGGGGATGTACGTCGTTGACATTGAAGCTGACAACGCCGTAGCGGCTCTCGGCCACAGGCTCGCCGTAGACGGTCAGCCACGGCATGGCGCGCATACCGGCCAGCATACGGTCCAGCAGCGCATGCTCATGGGTCTCCATGGCCTCCCAGCCGATGCCCTTCATGTAGTCGATGGCGGCGGCAAAGCCGACCTCGCCGCCGACGTTGCGGGTGCCGGCCTCAAACTTGCGGGGGCCGTCGGCCCAGGTCGCGCCGCTTTCATGCACGGCGCCAATCATATCGCCGCCGCTCATGAACGGGGGCATCTTTTCCAGCAGTCCGGCGCGTGCGTACAGCGCACCGACGCCCATGGGGGCGTACAGCTTGTGGGCAGAGCAGGCCGCAAAATCCACGTCCAGCTTCTTGACGTCCACGGGGGTGTGGGGCGCGCTCTGGGCGCAGTCCAGCACGACGACAGCGCCCACGGCGTGGGCACGCTTCACAATTTCTTCCACAGGCGCGCGCAGACCCAGCACGTTCGAGACCATCGCCACGGCGACGACCTTCGTCTTAGGGGTGATTTTTTTGTCCAGCTCCTCGGTGGTCAGGCGGCCGTTCTCGCCGGGATACATATAAACCAGCTTCGCGCCGGTGGCCTTGGCCACGCGCTGCCACGGCACCATGTTGGAGTGGTGCTCGGCCACGGAGATGACGATTTCATCGCCCTCATGCAGAAAATTCATGCCGTAGCTGTAGGCGACGAGGTTCAGGCTCTCGGTCGTGTTGCGGGTAAAGATGATCTCGCGCGCCGACTTTGCGCCGATGAAGCCGCGCACCGTCTCGCGCGCCTGCTCATAAATATCGGTCGCCTCGACGCTCAGCGGATACAGGCCGCGCAGAGGGTTCGCATTGTGGCAGCGGTAGAAATCCGCCACCGCGTCGAGCACGCACTGCGGGCGCTGGGCCGTGGCCGCGTTGTCGATATAGGCGACGTCCGTGTGCTGAAAGATCGGGAAGTCATTTTTGTAGTTATACGCCATCGTTGAGTTCCTCCTCCAGCGTCTGAAGAATCTGCGCGCGCAGCGCTTCGTCGTCCACCGTGCGGGCAAAGCGCTCAATCGATGCGCGGGCCAGGATGTTTTCGGCCTGCTCGCGGGAGATGCCGCGGCTCTCGAAGTAAAACAGCGTCTCGTCATCGAGCTCGCCGATGGTCGCGCCGTGGTTGCCGACGACGTTTTCCTCGGCGCAGAGGATGAGCGGCACCGTCTTATTGACGACATCGTCGCCAAGCATGAGCACCGTCTCCTTCTCGTTGCCGACGGAGTTGGCCGAGCCGGTCTTACAGTCGATCGTGCCGCGGAAGACTTTCTTCGCCGCATCCTTGAGCGCGCCGGACGTATCGATCTCACACTCGGTGTTCTTGCCGTAGTGGTTGACGACGACGTTGACGTCGATCGTCTGGCTGCCGCGGCCGAGATAGCCGATCTGCGCCGAATAATGGCTGCCGTCGCCGACAAGTTCCGTGTCGTTGTCCGAATACAGGTCGCCTCTGCCCATGAGGATCTGCGTCATGTCCACGCTGGCATCGGGCGCACAGTCCGCGTCCGTCCTGGCATAGAGCAGCGCACCGTCCTGCGCACCGAGCACCTGCACAAGGCGCACAGACGCATGCTGGTGCAGCGTCAGCGCCGTTTCCACAGAGAAGCTGCCCTGCGTATCCAGCACCATATACACCGTTGCCTGCACACCGGCAGCCACTTCGACCGCAATGTGCTTACGGCTATGGCCCTTGGCGCCGGTCAGGCAGATGTGCAGCGGCTGCGCCTGATTTTCTGCAGTAATTTCATAGGCATCCGTCCCGAGATCGGCCGTTTCGGCCACATTCCACGGGATGGCCGCTTCGTTGACATGGAGATGGTTCCACGTTCTGGTCGGCAGTTTGTTGACGACCAGCTGTTGCGTCGTATTCACGATATTCCCTCCTTTCGGAATGTGCGGTCAGCCGATGCTGCCCTTCATCTCGAGGCGAATGAGATTGTTCATTTCTACCGCGTACTCCAGCGGCAGTTCCTTGGAGACGTTGTCCGCAAAGCCGCTGACGATCAGCGCGCGGGCGTCCTCCTCGCTCATGCCGCGGCTCATGAGATAAAACACCGCCTCGTTGCTGATGCTGCCGATCTTGGCCTCATGGCCGACGGCGGCGTCCTTCGTGCGGATATCCATGGCCGGAACGGTGTCGGACCGGGACTCGGAATCGAGCATCAGCGACTGGCAGGACACGGAGGATTTCGCGTGCTTGGCGCCCTTTTGCACCACGACGCTGCTGCGGAACGTGCTGATGCCGCCGCTCTTGCTGATGGAGCGCGTGTTCATATACGAACTCGTGTTCTTGCCGATGTGCACGACCTTCGCGCCGGTGTCGAGGTTCTGCCCCGCGCCGGCAAACGTGACGCCGGTGAACTCCATCTTCGAGTTGTCGCCCTTGAGCACGCTCATCGGGTACAGGCAGCCGACATGGGACCCGAACGAGCCGGACACCCACTCGATCATGCCGCCCTCTTCCACGAGCGCGCGCTTGGTGTTGAGGTTATACATGTTTTTCGACCAGTTCTCGATGGTCGAGTAGCGCAGCTTGGCGTTTTTCTTCACGTACAGCTCCACACAGCCGGCGTGGAGGTTCGCGACGTTATATTTCGGCGCCGAGCAGCCCTCAATGAAGTGCAGGCTCGCACCC
>ENA-UEQO01004345-UEQO01004345.1-human-gut-metagenome-genome-assembly--contig:-NODE-4345-length-9947-cov-11.324519_pt1 | contig 9947 bp, 9 predicted proteins | sample MGYA00242938_ERZ507940 | MGnify/ENA primary metagenome ERZ507940 (study PRJEB26167, sample SAMN06115517) | human gut metagenome | host: Homo sapiens | place: China:Chongqing | collected 2014-12-03... | reverse complement strand
CTTTTGCGAATCGTAAGATAGCAAAACAGACTATTCTACTATATAAAAACTATATGAAAAGAAAACTAACGCTGTTATTAACCTGCCTGCTAGCAGGCATTAGCCTGGCAATCGCTCAAACCTCCAGAAAGGTAATGGGCGTTGTCTTCTCCGAGGAAGACAACCAGCCCGTCATAGGAGCATCCGTTTTAGTTAAAGGTACATCTATAGGAACCACCACCGACCTCGATGGAAAGTTCGTTATCAATAATGTACCAAGTTCATCAAGAACTTGGTAATTCCCCTCCCGCTTTCCTCTATTTTCCATCTTTTTTCTTCACCTTTCCTTCCTTTTCACCAGTCTCCAGGAACAGTGTTTTATCGTCATGAAACTGAATATCTATACGAATATGATGACTATCATCAACTGTATAGCCTACATCCGCAGAATCTCCTAGAAAAAGCTTCAGAATCCAGCACAACACCTCCGGAATATTGACAATAATCGTTGCCTTTCCAATCACACAAGAGAAAAAATTAAAGATAGTTGTCCAATTTGGTATAGGACTCCGACCGTCGAAATTACACCTGTACACACGCCCCACGGACGAACGCGAACAATCCGAATTCTTTTCAACATATTTTTCTGGAATATTATTCAGTTGCCCCAACTTAAAAACACAATCAATTACTTTCTTCTTAACATCATCGTCGCTGTGACGTACACCGGTCATTTCTTTCTGACCATTTTCACTGTTAAAAACCACTTCTCTTTCTACCTTAGTCATTTTTTTACATTTTATTTAATATTTACATATAAAATTCACGACAAAAGTACAATGCTTATTTTAACATATATGTTCAAGCATGACACATTCTATATTTTTCATCCATATTTTCACAAAGAAAGAGGGTTTGGGGTACCCATTTTCTACCTTACCGGTATTATCAAGAAAATAGATGAAATAAAATCTGCCAAAGAGGAAAGAAATCACTCGTTCCAAAAGCTGTGATTTGCGCTAAAAAAGAGAAAGCATTCCTGCACTAAAAGTTTCAACGTTTCATTATGGTTCAAGCTTGGACAGCCTTTGCATTACCTGCTCTCTACCTTTGTCCCCATAATCAAATCATTAAAACGAATCAAAATGACTGAAACTGAAAAAAATCATTCCTTCCAACGGGTACAGCTAATGAAGCAAGCTGCCGTCATCCGGCAAAACAACGGTATGAACCGGCACGATGCACTCGTCACGGCTCACCGGATAGGGGCTCTCATCCGGCAGATGCATCACGGAAATGTCTGTTTCCGCTACACCAAACAGGATGGAACCATCCGACATGCCACCGGCACCCTCACCGGATATGAACATAGTTTCCACCGTCCGTATCTACCCAAACCGGAAAATACGTTCGTTGTCTACTATGATATCGAAGCCAAAGGCTGGCGCACCTTTCACGCTGAAAATTTTCTGGATATCGAAACGGACGGGCAAGACAGCAACAAGTAAAAATGAATCTGCAAAAGAACGGAATGAACGGGCAGGAACGAAAAGAATGGGAGGCGCTTTGCAGACAGTATAACGTAGATTCGCTATACGAGGCCATTCAAGGCTGCCGGGAAGAACTGGAGTTTCTGATTCATTGTGCCGAACGGCTCGAACCTCATACGGAAGAGGAGGAAGAAACGCCGTTTAACACATACAGACCACAGCATTTCTCCGCACCAGAAAGCGCCGTTTAACAGATGGAGGAAACGCCGTTTCTCCCCGCATGATTCAGAAAAACGATTATTTTTTAACAGAGTATAATTTTATTAACATTATCAATATCAAGTATGGAAAATTGGAGATTTATTGAAGAAAACCCCGACTATATGATTTCAGATCACGGACGGGTATTGAGTTTCAAGGGCAGATCAAAGTTGATCCTTTGTGCCAAAATCATGGGGACCGGTTACGAAACTGTCATACTGCCGAATAAAGGTGTTTGTATCGAATACAAAATTCATCGTTTGGTTGCCAAAGCATTCATCCCCAACCCGGAGCAGCTGCCACAGATTAACCACCTCGATGGCAATACGATGAACAACCACGTGTCAAACCTCGAATGGTGCGATGCATACACCAATATGATGCACGCCATCCGGACGGGATTACGACGTACGGGAGTGGGATCTCATCAAACACCTTTCGCCGTTACGGATGCAACGGGGAAAGTATTGCGTGCCTACCCGTCTATGAAAGAAATGGTCAGAGAGGAACGTCTGAAGCCTGCGCACCGAAACTGGCTTATCCTCCAACTAAAGCATCCGGACCGCGTGAAACAACACGCCTTGCGTGTGCAACATCATCGGGGAGATGCTTTTATTATGGTTCAGACAAGGCCTGATCTGATTACAGTGCTTAATCGGCCCACCATGCCTAATCAAACGACAACGCCGCCGATGGATGCTCCCTTCTCTCCGGTGCTCCATTCAGTAACAAAGCAATATTACCGCCAACTGTCCAAAGAGGAGGCTATTGCGTTCGGGGTTATCTCACCTGCCGTCTGCAAACAGGAAAGGAGGATTCTTCCATGAAAGACACGATCATCATCCACTGTTCCGCCACTCGTGCGGGACAGGATTTTACCGCTACCGACATCGACCGCTGGCATCGTCAACGTGGTTTTCGTTCTATCGGTTATCATTTCGTCATCCGTCTCGACGGTACGATAGAACCGGGAAGAGATGTTGCTCTCGACGGAGCGCATTGTACAGGTTGGAACCATCGGTCTATCGGCATCTGCTACATTGGCGGATTGGACAGGAACGGCCGGCCTGCCGACACACGAACGGAAGCGCAACGTGAAGCGCTCGTCCGGCTGGTAGAAGATTTGCGCCTTGTCTTCCCTTCTCTGAAGCAGGTGATAGGGCATCGGGACACCAGTCCTGACCTCAATGGAGACGGCATTATCTCACCTGACGAGTATATAAAATCCTGCCCCTGCTTCGATGTAAAAGCAGAATTTATTCAGTAATAATCAACCATTTACAACCAGCATTTTATCATCATGGCCCGCATTTCCAAACCCGGATTAGATTATTTCCCCCTCGATGTCAATTTTCTGCAGGACAGAAAAGTACGCCGCATCTCCTGTCGCCACCACGCGGCAGGGATTGCCGCACTCACTTCGCTGCTCTGCCTCATCTATAAAGAAAAAGGTTATTATATTTTGTGGAACAAAGACACTCTTTTCGACATCGCCCAGGAAGCGTGTTGCGGGGAGGAGGAAATGCAGGCCATCATTGATGATTGCCTGTCAGTGGGGCTGTTCGATGATCTTATATATAAGGAGTATGGCGTACTGACTTCACAGGCGATTCAGGAACAATATCATAAAATCATCACCGACAGCCGGAGAAAATATAAATTACCCCTGGAACATTTCTGGATTATCAAGGAGGAGAGTAGTGAAATAGAACCGGAAAATACGGATGACTCCGGCAAAGATGTTACAAAACCCCATGAATTTGCTACAACAATGCCACAAACAAAAGAAGAAACGGATACAGATATCAAAGGTAAACAGGAAAGGAATATGGAAAATGAAATCAAACCTGAAATAAAAAAAGACATAGAGACAGAGAGGGAAGGAAAAGACGGAAAGGAGAATGAGAGGAGCATGCCGCCCGTTCCGTCAAACAGCGTTTTTCAGGCTTCGCCTGTCGTTGTAGAGGGTTTGTCTTTGGATAAATCGATTGGAAAAGAAACGGTTTCGGAAGGGATGCAAGCGGGAGGAGGCTCGGAAGCTATACTTCTACTTAATATGCAAACTATCGGCATCCGGAACGAACAGACCGTAAAAGCGATTGTCGCCCTTGCCCGACGTAAAGAATTGGGAGGCCCCGGCGGTATTTTATGGAAAATTCTTAGTTCCCAATACCGCCCTACCCTACTCAAAAAGAATGAACCGGGTGATTACATTCTTTGGGCACTCAATCATCCGACGGAATTTGAAAACACCTACAACGGGACACTGAAAAAGCTAATCAGGGGAAGATAAAGCGGAAAAGTCTGCCTATAAACAAGGAACCTTTTTATTTTTACTGCAAAAGGGATGGAAAACCAAGAATTATCGTACCTTTGTAGTACGAAGAAAAAGCCTCTTTTTTATGTATAAAGAGAAACGTCTCTTTGCAAAACATAAAAAGAAGCGACCCAAAACAATGAGTAAATTTATCAATCCGTTCACCGACTACGGATTCAAACTAATATTCGGCAGAGAAGTGTCTAAGGATTTACTAATCGAATTTCTGAACGACCTGCTCGAAGGTGAACGAGTGATAACGGACTTACAGTTTTTGAATAATGAGCAATTGCCGCTCTATCCGGAAGGACGAGGTATTATCTATGATGTATATTGCACCACGGACACAGGCGAAAAAATCATCGTTGAAATGCAGAACCGTATGCAAAGCAACTTCAAAGACCGCTCGATTTATTATTTATCGCGTGCCATCGTCAATCAAGGAAGGGTAGGCAATGAATGGAAGTTTGAAATAAAAGCCGTATACGGAGTTTTCTTGATGAATTTCATTATCGACAAGAACATAAAACTCCGCACGGATGTTATTCTAAGTGACAGGGAAACAGGAGAACTCTTCTCGGATAAGTTCCGGGAAATCTTTATCGCTCTCCCTCTCTTCAACAAAAACGAAGAGGAATGCGAAACGAATTTTGAACGTTGGATTTATATATTAAATAATATGGAAACTTTAAAACGCATGCCGTTCAAGGCACGAAAAGCTGTCTTCGAGAAATTGGAAGATATCGCTGATGTGGCTTCTATGTCTCCGGAAGACAGGGAGCGATACGACAATAGCGTCAAAGTGTACCGAGATTATTTGGTGACAATGGATGCAGCTGAACAAAAAGGAATAAAAGAAGGGTTGGAGAAAGGTATAGAGAAAGGAATGAAAGAAGGTACACAAAGAGCCCAGCTGAAAATAGCCCGGAACATGAAAGCCAAAGGGATAGACAATGAGTCTATCGCCGAATGTACCGATTTACCTTTAAGCATAATCGAAGGATTATAAAGTAATCGGATTCATAAAGGCACTATTTACCAACCAACCGTTTACGAACGAAGAAAATAAAAGAGGTGAGCTCCCTTTTTAGGGTAGCCCACCTCTTTCTCTTCATACACAAACATTCAAATTATCAGGTTTCAGGTGTTCGTCAATATAACGGATACCGTCCATCTTAAAAAGCCCCCGCAGAAGCGTATAGTTCAACATACGCTGCACCAGGTACGGGGTGCCTTGCAAGCTGCTCTGGTAGATGACCTCCTGCAAATCCGGTGCAAAACGGTCGGGATCGACTCCGGGAAGCAGATAACCGCAAATCTTACAATGCGTCAAAACATCAATCAACTGCTGCAACCAGAAAGCTTCCTCCCGCTCGAAAGCAGCACGGTATTCCCTGTCGGTAGCAATATCCATCAGCAACTTCTTCCCCAGCGAATGAAGCAGGGTGAGATAGCCATCCACTGTGATGAAAAGTGCCTCCATGCACGAGCTGTCCATCCGTATCTGTTTTTGCTGGATCCGGCTTCTGATTCCGTTGGCAAAATCAGAAAGACAGACACGGAACAGACTCGTTTTGCTGGGAAAGAGCTTGTAGAGTGTCCGCTTCGACATCTTCATTCCCCTGGCTATATCATCCATCGTCAACCCGTCGGCACCATGCTGGTACATTTCCCGCTTGGTGTAGTCGAGTATCCGGCAACGCAGTGTTTCTGGATTCATACATACCTCCCTACATACGGCCGCCACCCAATGCCTGATACAAAGTGATTACGCCCTGGATTTCGGTAAAGCGGTTCGCTACTTGTGACAGTTGCGCGTTGAGCAACGTCTGTTGGGCGGTCAATACTTCCAGATAAGTGGTGTTGCCATGTTTCATCAACAGGCTTGTGCTTTTGGCTGCTGTTTGCAGGGAAGCCACCTGCTTGTTGTAGTAGTCGGCTTTCTCGCGGGCAGTCTGGTACTGCACCAGTGCCTCGTTCACTTCCACGCCTGCGTTCAGCAAGGTCTGTTCGAAACTAAGGCGGGCTTCCTCCTGTTGGGCTTTCGCTATTTTCAGTTGGGCGATGTTCGCTCCTTTATTAAACAAAGGCTGCGTCAGGGAAGCCACGGCGGAGGCCAGGAACTTACCCGGGTTGACAATCATGCTCCCTGCACTGTTGGTCCATCCTGCACTGCCGCTCAACGTGATGGAAGGATAGAAAGCGGCACGGGCGGCATTCGTGGTATAGAAAGCCTGTGCCAACGAAAATTCTGCGCTACGCACGTCAGGACGGTTGGCAAGCATCTGTAAGGGAACACCCACGGAGAAGTTTTCCGGCAACTGTTGATTTCCCAATTTGCCACGCTGTATTTTGTGAGGAGTTTCTGCCAGTAAAAGTGCCAGTGAATTTTCCGCCTGATTGATTTGCTCTTTCAGGTCGAGTACGGTGGTACATATATTGAAGTAGGTAGCCTCCGTCTGCGCCAGTCCGGCCTCATTCACCATCCCGGCCTTTTTCATGGCACGGGTGGCATTTACACTTTCTTTCCAGGCAGCTTCGGTAGCCACAGCTATCTCATACTGCGAATCGAGCATCAGCAAGGTGTAATACGTATTGGCAACGGATGCTACTAACTGCGTCTTGACAGCCTGTTCATATTCCTTGCTCTGTTCGTAGGCAGCTTTCGCACGACGCTTTGCTGTTGTCACCTTTCCAAAAATATCCAGTTCCCACGAAGCAGTCACGGGCAGCGAATAAGTTTGTGTAGCCTTTCCACGGTCGAAGCTGCTGGCAGCTCCTTCCGGTGCCAGAAACAAAGAAGGCAGATAAGATAGTTTGGACGTCAGCAGCGTGGCTTCCGCTTCTTTCACACGCAAATGGGCAGTTTGCATATCGGTGTTGCGCAAGAGTGCCGAATCCACCAAATTCTGCAGATAAGGGTCGGTAAAGACCTCCCGCCACGAGAGGTTACCGAAGTTTGCCGTATCGGTGGCAGCAACAGACTCGCTGCCGTAAAGTCCTTCGGGAACTTCCGATACCGGTTTGTATTTATTGTAGATACCGCAACTACTCAATATAAGCGTTGCTGCGGACAGAATGATTATTTTTCTCATTAGTTCTTATTTTAATTCAGGAACGGATTACGCGGATTACACGGTTCCAAAAGATTGCGTAGCCAAATCCGTGTAATCCGTGCCTAAAGCCTTTAATTATCAATTATTCTTTTCCAGCTTTAGATTTTTCTTCCTCGCTCACTTTGATTTCTTCTTCAATCTGCCAGTCATGCGTCGGGACGCTCTGCACGGGACGCAAACGTTCCTGCAACCACTGGAAAGCAATAAACAAAGTAGGCACGATGAAGAGCAACGCCAACGTACCGATGGTCATACCACCTACTACACCCGTACCCAATGAACGGTTACCGTTGGCTCCCACTCCACTTGACATCATCAACGGGAACAGACCGAAAATCATCGTCAATGCCGTCATCAGAATCGGACGCAGACGGGCTTTAGCCGCACTGACCGCAGAAGCAATCAGCCCCATACCTGCTTTACGACGTTCGGCAGCATATTCCGTCAGCAAAATAGCCGTCTTCGCCAGCAGACCAATCAACATAATCAAACCTGTTTGCAGATAGATATTATTCTCCAGTCCGAACATCCAGGCGAAAAGGAAGCTACCCATCAATCCGCAAGGCACACTCAAAAGAACAGCGAACGGAATAATGAAGCTCTCATAAAGCGCACTCAAAATAAGGTAAATCATCAGGAAGCAGATACCGAAAATAATGATCGTCGTACCGCTCTGCTGGTTTTCCTCACGGGTGATACCTCCGTAATCATAGCCATAGCCTTTCGGAAGAGACTGTTCGGCAGTTTCCTGCACAGCCTTGATGGCGTCTCCCGTACTATATCCGTCGGCCGGCATCGCATTTACCGCAATGGAGTTATACATATTGAAACGGCTCAACGATTCCGCACCGTAGCTACGGGTCAGCGTAACGAACTGGCTCAATGGCGCCATCTCTCCATTCGACATACGCACAAAAGCATTATCGAGGGAAGTTTCGTCCAAACGGAACACCGGATCGGCCTGAATCATGACACGGTACACTTTAGAAAAACGGTTGAAATTGGACACATACTGTCCACCGTAATAACCGGACAGCGTACTCAACACTGCATCGGGCGTGATACCTGCACGCTTACATTTAGCCGCATCCACCTCTACCGTCCACTGCGGATAGCGAACGTCGAACGTCGAATAAGCCATCGATATTTCAGGCCGCTGGTTCAAAGCTCCCAAGTATTGCTGGGTGGTGGTGAAGAACTCGTTCATATCACCGCCCATCTTATCCTGCATGTGGAGTTCGAGCGCATTACCCATACCGTAACCCGGAATCATACCCGGGGAGATGGCGAACACACTGGCATCCTTGATATCAGCCGTACGCGCATATACCTGACCGATCACCGACTGCACATTGTCCTCATCACCCGGACGTTCGTCCCACGGTTTCAGTTTGAGAATCAACATACCGAACGAACTACCCTGTCCTGCCAACAATCCGTAACCGGCCACTTTCTGCACGTGTTTCAGTTGAGGTATTTCTATCAGGCGTTTTTCGATACGTTCCATCACCTTATCCGTCGTTGTCAGCGAACTGCCTGCCGCTGTACTCACATTGACGAAAATAACACCCTGATCCTCGTCGGGTACCAGACTGGTCTTCGTGTTATTCATCAGTAACACAAGCAATACCACGGAACAAGCCAGCAACGACCATGTCAACCATCTGCGCTTGATAAAGAACAATACAATCGTCTTATATTTATCCACCATCACATCGAAAGCCGAATTGAAAGCCTTACGGAAGCGTGCCGCAAAGTTGTTCTTCTGCGTTCCGTCTTCATTAATATAAGGTTTCAGCAGCAATGCACACAAAGCCGGACTCAAAGTCAACGCGTTAATAGCGGAGATACCTACCGCAACCGCCATCGTCAAACCGAACTGGGTATAGAACGTACCGGAAGTGCCGCCCATGAAGGACACCGGAATGAACACCGCCATAAACACCAGCGAAGAGGTGATAACGGCATTACTGATACCTTTCATAGCGTCGATACTTGCCATATATGACGACCTGTAGCCCACATCGAACCGCGCCTGCACCGCCTCGACGACAATAATGGCATCATCCACCACCGTACCGATAACGAGCACTAGCGCAAACAGGGTCAGCAGGTTGATACTGAATCCGGCTATCGCCATGAAAGCAAACGTACCCACCAGGGAAACCACAATTCCGACCAGCGGAATCAATGTAGAACGGAAGTCCTGCAAGAAGACGTACACCACAAGGATAACCAGGATGATAGCCTCGATCAACGTTTTCACCACCTCATGAATGGAAGCGAACAGGAAGTCGTTGGAGCTCATCATCTGCGTCAGTTCCACGCCTTTCGGAAGGTCTTTACTTGCCTCTTCGAGGAGTTTGTCGATATTCTGGTTTACTTCGGTCGCATTGGAACCTGCCGTCTGGAACACCATACAGGATACACCCGGATGACCGTCCATACCACCGTGGTAAGCGTAGCTGTCCTGTCCCAGTTGGATATCGGCAACGTCTTTCAGTTTCAAGACTTCGCCATTGTCGGTGGAACGGATGACGATATCCCCGAATTCTTCGGGAGTAATGAGACGTCCGGTGTACTTCATCGTATACTGATAAGTCTCATCGGAATTTTCACCGAACGAACCGGTAGCCGATTCGATATTCTGCTCGGCAAGCACACCGGTGATATCGGACGGAATCAGTTTGTACTGTGCCATCACGTCCGGTTTCATCCATACACGCATACTATATTCACCGCCCATAATCATCAGGTCGCCCACACCGGAGATACGAAGAATCT
>ENA-UEQO01004325-UEQO01004325.1-human-gut-metagenome-genome-assembly--contig:-NODE-4325-length-9996-cov-5.534933_pt1 | contig 9996 bp, 10 predicted proteins | sample MGYA00242938_ERZ507940 | MGnify/ENA primary metagenome ERZ507940 (study PRJEB26167, sample SAMN06115517) | human gut metagenome | host: Homo sapiens | place: China:Chongqing | collected 2014-12-03... | reverse complement strand
CACTAAAAATAACTGTTTTTCTGTTGAGAAAGAGGAAACATTATGACATAATATTATTATAAGTCTGCCAGAACACAAAACATCTTGAACAAGAAGCGCCAAAAACATGAGAATATTTGAATAATAAAATACAAAGCAGGCGTCAGCGCTTTTTATAAGAAAGAAAGGACTTTTATTATGCGTATCCGAAAAGCAACACAACAAGATTTACATTCTATTATGCAGTTATATGAAAACGCCCGCGCATTCATGCGCGAACACGGAAACCCCGGCCAATGGGGGACGACGTATCCTCCTCAAAACATGATTGAAACAGATATCCGCTTCGGGAATTTATACGTCTGCATCGAAAAAGATACTATCGAAGCCGTTTTCTTCTATAAAGACGGCATAGATCCGACCTATCTGAAAATTTATGACGGACAATGGAAAAACGATGCTCCCTACGGCGTTGTCCACCGGATCACTTCATCCGGCAAAGTAAAGGGCGCAGCCTCTTTTTGTCTTGACTGGGCATTTTCACAATGTGGAAATTTAAAGATCGATACGCACGAAAACAATATCGTTATGCAGAATATGCTGAAGAAAAACGGATTTACTTACTGCGGACGCATCTATATAGACAATGGCGGCGAACGGCTTGCATTCCAAAAAGACTCCCCAGTACCCTGAGGAGTCTCTTGAAGCTATTCTTTTAAGTTATAAGGTTTCGCCAAACCGTACTTTTATATACGCTTTGATCTCTTCTACGCATTTCTCAAATCCGAGTTTTCCACTGTTCAGACACAGATCGTAATTTCTTGCATCGACCCATTCATGACCTGTATGGTATCTGTAAAAATCACCTCTGTACTGATCTGTTTTCTCAATATATTTCTGCATCTCTTTTTCCGTCATGCTGTGACGTTCCATTGAACGATCCAGACAGAACTTTCTGTCTGCATGCACGAATACGCTGACTACATTCGGATAATCTTTTAAAACATAATCTGCGCATCTTCCGACAATAACGCACGACTCTTTTGCCGCAAGCTCTTTGATCACCTTTGCCTGATAATTGAACAGGTTATCGTCCGAAGTAAACTCTCTGTCTTCCGGCGGGATCAATCCGCCCTCATACGGACGGCTCAAAAGCTTAAACCATCCTGCCCTGCGCACCTTTTCGTCCGACATACCAAACAGTTTTTCATTGATTCCGCTGTCCTCGGAAGCCATACGAAGGATCTCTCTGCTGTAGCAGTTGATGCCAAGTTCTTTTGCAAGCATCGCCCCGATCGTTTTCCCTCCGCTTCCGTACTGTCTTGAAATTGTGATGACGATATTTCTCATTAAAACACGCCTCCTTTACTCTCCGAGATAAGCCTTTTTAATCGAATCATCTTCCAGAAGTTCTTTTGCATCTCCCGAAAGGACGATCTTTCCTGTCTCCAACACATATGCTCTGTCGGCGATCGAAAGAGCTTTCTTCGCATTCTGTTCTACAAGAAGGACTGTCGTTCCGCTTTCGCTCACCGCACGGATAATATCAAAGATTTCATTTACCATGATCGGAGAAAGTCCCATCGACGGTTCATCCATTAAAATAATCCTCGGTTTGGACATAAGCGCGCGCCCCATAGCGAGCATCTGCTGTTCGCCGCCGCTTAATGTTCCCGCCATCTGGTTTTTACGTTCCTGCAAACGCGGAAAACGCTTATAGACACTTTTTAATGTTTCTTCAATCTCCGCCTTATCTTTTCGTGTATAAGCGCCCATTCTCAAATTCTCATAAACGCTTAATTCTGCGAACACTCTTCTTCCTTCCGGTACATGCGCCATCCCCATAGAGACGATCTTATGAGCCGGAGTTTTTGTAATATCTTTTCCTTCAAACAGCACCTGTCCGCTCTTCGGGGAGATCAGACCTGTAACTGTATGCAGCGTCGTCGTCTTTCCCGCGCCGTTTGCTCCGATCAAAGCGATGACCTCTCCTTGATTTACTTCAAAAGAAATGCCTTTGATCGCCTGGATCATACCATAATATACTTGTAAATCTTTTACTTCGAGCATTGCCATAACGATTCCCCCTATTCTCCAAGATATGCGGTAACAACCTGCGGATCGTTCAAAACATCCGACGTTTTACCTTCACAGAGCACCTCTCCGAAGTTGAGCACCGTCAACTTCTCGCAAATGCCGCTTACCAGTTTCATATCATGTTCGATCAAAAGGATCGTCATATGGAATTTTTCTCTCACAAAACGGATCATGTCCATCAATTCCCCCGTCTCGTTCGGGTTCATGCCCGCAGCGGGCTCGTCGAGCAGCAAAAGCTTCGGTTCTGTCGCCATCGCTCTGGCGATCTCAAGCCTTCTTTGCTGTCCGTACGGAAGATTAGAGGCGGCAACATGCGCCACATCTTCCAGATTGAACACTTTCAAAAGTTCCATTGCCTGCTCATCCATCTCTTTTTCCACTTTTCTGTAACCGGGAAGTCTTAAGACTCCCGAAAGAGTAGAATAATGATGTTTATTGTGAAGTCCTACTTTCACGTTATCAAGAACACTTAACTGCTTAAACAGCCGGATATTCTGAAATGTACGGGCGATTCCCGCCTTATTGATCTCAATCGTGTTTTTCCCTGTAATATCCGTTCCGTCCAGCAGCACTTTTCCGCTGTCCGGCTTATATACTCCTGTAAGAAGGTTGAATACAGTCGTCTTTCCCGCGCCGTTCGGACCGATCAGTCCGTACAGAGCTTCTTTTTCAATCGAAATGTCAAACCCGTTTACCGCACGGAGACCGCCAAATGAAATCCCGAGATTTTTAACTTCCAGTAACGCCATTATTTTACAGCCTCCTTTTTCTTCTTTCCGAAAGAAAGATATTTTTCTCTCCACTCGATCGCTTTCGGCGCCCAGTTAAAGAGCATCATGACAATGAGAACGATCGCATAGATCAGCATACGGTAATCTGACAATCCACGGAGCATCTCCGGAAGAAGTGTCAGGATCACTGCCGCTATGATCGAACCTCTGATATTTCCGATACCGCCCAAAACGACAAAGACAAGGATCATGATCGACATATTATAACCGAAGTTGTTTGTATTCGCCGTCAGCGTAGACAGATTGTGAGCGTAAAGCACGCCTGCCGCTCCTGCCATCGCCGCAGATATCGTAAACGCCATCAGTTTATATTTTGTAATATTAATACCGACTGATTCCGCCGCGATACGGTTGTCACGGATCGCCATGATCGCGCGTCCGTCTCTTGAATGGATCAGATTAAGCACGATAAACAACGTAATCAGAATCAGTATAAATCCGATAAAAAACGTCGCATCTTTCGGCGTTCCCGTAATCCCCTGCGGACCGTTAATGATAACCTTTCCGTCCGGTTCCATATTCAGCGCCATCACATCTTTTGTCGAAAAATGAAAACCGTTGGAATCTTTACCTATATACAATACGTTTACGAGGTTTTTAATGATCTCTCCGAATGCCAATGTCACGATCGCCAGATAGTCGCCTTTCAGACGCAGAACCGGAATTCCGATCAGAATGCCGAAGATCGCAGCAGCCGCAATTCCGATCAAAAGAGCCAGAAAGAAGCGCAGTGAAGCCGATTCGATCGTATCTCTCATGCATTTTGAAAAGAATGCACTTGCAAACGCGCCGACACACATAAAGCCCGCATGTCCGAGGCTCAATTCTCCAAGTACGCCGACTACGAGGTTCAGCGACACAGCCATAATAATATAAATACAAAGCGGAACCATCAATCCTTCAAGAAGGCTGGAAATACTTCCGGCGTTGATCAGTGACTGCATGATCACAAATGCCGCGATAACAAGAGCATATGTGATGATATTATTTTTTGTAGTTTTTTTCATATTTTTTAATTTATCCATCGCTCTGATCACCTACACTTTCTCTTGAATTTTCTTACCTAACAAACCTGTAGGTTTCACAAGAAGCACAATGATAAGTACCGCGAATACGATCGCATCCGCCATCTGTGACGAAATGTATGCTTTTCCGAAAATCTCGATCACACCGAGCAGAATTCCTCCGATAAACGCTCCCGGTATCGAACCTATTCCTCCAAATACAGCCGCTACGAACGCCTTAATACCCGGCATCGCTCCTGTATACGGCGTCAGGCTCGGATATGCCGAACACAAAAGCACACCTGCAACAGCCGCCAGCGCCGACCCGATTGCAAACGTAAGAGCGATCGTTCCGTTTACATTGATTCCCATAAGCTGAGCCGCGCCTTTATCTTCCGATACAGCGCGCATTGCCTGACCCGGCTTTGATTTCTGCACGAACAGCATCAGTACGATCATGATCACTACACATGCCGCGATCGTCACGATCGTCTCCCCTGAAATGTTCAGCTTGCCGCCTGCCAAAGACAAACCTTTCCACTTAATAACCGACGGAAACGTCTGTGCGTTCGCCCCGAATACGAGAAGCGCCGTATTCTGGAGAAGGTAGCTTACGCCGATCGCCGTGATCAATACGGCAAGTGAAGACGATGCGTTACGCAGCGGTTTGTACGCGATACGTTCGATCAAGATTCCGAGTACCGTACACACGATTACAGCGGCAACGATCGCAAGGATCGGCGACATCCCCGCCTTCATCATCGTGATCAGCGCCATATACGCACCGATCATAATAACGTCGCCATGGGCGAAGTTCAGCATCTTCGCAATCCCATAAACCATCGTATACCCAAGCGCTATGATCGCATAGACACTTCCAAGACTGATTCCATTAATCAAATACGATATAAAACTCATGTCTCATTCCCTTTCATTTCTCTTATTGTTCCGATAAACGATCTCTTCTCTGTTTATCATGATTAATAAGGATTATACCACAAAAAATATAGGATTATCAATAAGAAAAAACGAGTACGCTCGGTTTTTTTCACGTACCCGTTTTTAACTGCTTTATTTTGTATCTATCCGGCTTTTTCTTCCGAAATAAAAACTCCCCTGCATGACGTGTCATTCATTTTACATATATGCCGGCATTTTATGACTCGACGTCTCTCCCGGCATCCCATTTGCGGTAAATAGCTTCGAGAGCATCCACCGCTCCGTCGATCCCTAAAAGACTCGTATTAAACATCATGCTGTTCGACTCGATTCCACCCCATTCGCGGCCGGTCCTTGCCTCATAATAAAGCTTCCTTTCGCGGTCTGTCTTTTTGATCTTATCTGCCGCCTGCTTTTCGTTTAGTTCATAAAGCTTCATGATTCTGCGGATACGATCGTCCTTATATGCATAAATAAACGTATTGATGCAGTTTGAATAATCTCCGAGGATATAATCCGCACATCTTCCGACAAAAATTCCCGGACCTTTCTCCGCAAGTTTCCTTATGATCGCCGACTGCCTGTTAAAGACGAGATCACTTAGAGGTTCTCCCGACTCGTCTCCGCTCATAAATGCAGTATAGTTTCCTGTACTGACTATATATGCCGTGAGAAATCTTCCGAGAATCGTCTCGTCTACCTGCGTCGCATCTTCACTGCTGATCCGAAGCTCCTGCGCCGCCATGCGGATCAGATTATGATCGTAAAGCGGAATGTCAAGCCGTTCTGCCAATCGATTTCCTACTTCATGCCCGCCGCTTCCGAATTGCCTTCCGATCGTGATAATCGTGTGTTTCATCATATGTGCCACTCCTCTCTGCGGATCGCTGTATTGATATACTCAAGTATAACATTGTTTCCCGGGTATGAATAGAAATTTATTGATTTTTTCTATTTTTCCTTACTGCTTATGATCGTATAATAGCTTTTTGACGTTACGACATAAACAAGTACATAGAAGAGTGCAAACACGAGATAACATCCGATCGTCACGATCACAAATACTTTCGCTTCCACGCCTGACATAAGCATCAGTATTTTCTGAATCATCGGAAATGCAAACGCAAGATGAATTCCCGCCATGATCAGAGGCATGAAAAATACAGTAAGCACCTGAGAGTTGATCGTCTGCTTCACTTCTTTCTTTGTCATTCCCACTTTCATAAGAATATTAAAGCGATCCTGATCTTCATATCCTTCGGAAATCTGCTTGTAGTACATAATCAGCACAGTACCGAACAGGAATACCGCTCCGAGAAGCACTCCGAGGAAAAACAATCCGCCGTTGAGCGCAATGAAATCTCCTTTACCGTACGCTTTACTGTCCGCATAATAATTTGCCAGCGAATCTCCCATCCGATTGCCCTGTTCATCTGCCGCTTCGGATATATGCTCAAAAGATTCCAAAATATCCTTGTAAATCTCTATCTGTTTTTCTTCATCACATTTCAGATCAAAGTCATAACATTCTTTCAGGGAAAGCAGGTACAATGTTCCGTCCTGCAAAGGTTTTGCATTGATCGTTTCGTACGCAGTCGCTATTTTTTCGATCACAGACAAATCTTTTACAACAACCTGATATGACCCCTGCATATTCGCCATGGCGTTGCCTACCCCTATCGGAGGTTCTTTCATTGTCTCTACTTTCCATGTTCCGACGCCGTCGATCGTAAAGGAATCATACTCATAATCTGTTTTATATGAGTAGAGCATCATCTCATCTTCAGCCAAAGTCTTGTCTGTGCCTTTCAGTTTGTTGTAATCATCCATTGTTGTAAAATACATCGTCTTCACAGATCCTGACATCCCTGCATTAATCGAGGAAATCTCCCCTTTCATCTTTTCAAAATCAATACTTAAAACATCGTCTGACTGTACTCCGGAAAGAGAGTAAAGATTATAATTTTCCAAGTTCTCAGCCTTTACTTTATGAGATTCAAGCACCTTTTCCACAGCCTCTTTATACGTCATGGTCATCTCCGGCGTCAAACGCTGCACTACGCTGTCTTTTAATTCTGTATCTGTTCCGTCCTCATTTTGCGGAAGGGATGTTTTCCCGCTCCACTCGATCGTGATGTCATGTGGATAACGGTTTCTGATCGACGATTCCGTATCTGCATAAATACACATCGTAGACGAGATCGTCACAAGCACCATCGTAGATAAAATACAGATCGACGCCAGACCCGCTCCGTTTCTCTTCATTCGGTAAACCATCTGCGACAAAGATACAAAGTGTCTCGTCTTATAATAATACTTTTTGCTCTTTTGCAGCAGCTTGCAAAGAGCGACCGAACCTGCAATAAACAGAAGGTATGTGGCAATGATCACCATAACAACCGCGAGAAAGAATACAAGCATCGCAGTTGTCGGATCGATGATCTTCGCAGCCAGATAATATGCTCCGGCAAGGATCACCGCTCCCGCAAATGCAAAGAGCCAGTTTGCCTTCGGCGGTTTTTCGCCGACATTCTCACTTCTGAGCATCTCAATCGGACGAAGTTTATATACCGACACAAGCATGCGGATCATAATAAGCAGAAAGATCGCAAGAAACAGACCGACTGTCATAAGGATCGGCTTCATTTCTATATGAACTCCGAATCCGGTCGCCCCGTCAAGAAGCTTAATTGCCAGAAGTTCCGCAAGTTTTGAGAACAGAATTCCGAACACGATTCCGATAACCAGAGAAATCACGGCAGTCAGTATATTTTCCCACAAAAGAATTCTTACCAGATTACGTTTGCCCATCCCGAGAATATTATATAATCCAAGTTCTTTCTTCCTTTTCCTTATAAGAAACGAGTTCGTATAATACAGAAAGATCAATGCGAATACCGCAACTACAAACACTCCCATAGAGAGCAGTCCCTGAAGCATTTCCCCGCCCCGGATAGACGCCAGTTCTTTACTTATCGACAGAAAAGAAACGATATAGTACATCATGATCATACAGATACATGTCAAAATATACGGAAAATACAATTTTCTGTTTTTTGAAATGCCTTCCCCTGCCAGCCTGATATAAAATCCTTTTTTCATCGTCTGTCACCACCTGTCGCAAGCATCGTCAGCGTATCCGAAATCTTCTGATAAAGTTGTTCGTCCGTCATCTGACCTCTGTATACCTGATGGAACACTTCTCCGTCACGGATAAACAAAACGCGTCCGGCTTTGCTCGCCGCTTTCACTGAATGAGTTACCATAAGGATCGTCTGACCTCCTGCGTTGATCCGCGCAAACAATCCGAGCAGTTCGTCTGTTGAACGAGAATCAAGCGCTCCTGTCGGCTCATCTGCCAGGATCAGCCGCGGTTCTGTGATCAGCGCCCTTGCAACAGCGGCTCTTTGTTTCTGACCTCCGGAAATTTCATACGGATATTTTTCAAGAAGCGCCGAAATACCAAGTTCCTTTGCAATCGGCTGCAGCTTTGAATCCATATGCTTATAATTTTCACCTTTCAACACAAGAGGGAGCAAGATATTGTCCTTCACATTAAACGTATCCAACAAGTTAAATTCCTGAAAAACAAATCCAAGATTGTCGCGCCGAAACTGTGCGATATCTTTGTCTTTTATAGAAGACAACGGTTTGCCGTCAAGAAGGACTGTTCCTTCCGTCGGTTTATCCAAAGCCGCCATAATATTAAGAAGCGTCGTCTTACCTGAGCCGCTCTCTCCCATGATCGCCACATATTCTCCTTCTTCCACAGAAAAGTTTACACAGGATAATGCCTGCACCTGATTGCCGCCGAAACGCGGTCTGTATATTTTCTTCAAATTTTTGACATCTAAAACTGCCATTTCATACATCCTCCTCTTTTTTACTTGATAGTGAAAGTATAACAAAAGAGCCGGAATGCCAACATCGAATTTGGTGACATTCCGGCCCGCCTATGTGACAAATTTGTAAGGCATTTCCATGCAGCCTTTATTCAACTTCTAACGGATAGGACGACAGATCGATCGTAAAGCTGCTTCCCTTTCCTACAGTTGACTGCGCCGTCAGCTTATGTCCCAGCTTATCCGCCGCCGTCCGGCAAAGGTAAAGTCCTATTCCTGTAGATTTTTTATCCAGCCTTCCGTTATATCCGGTATAACCTTTTTCAAAAATACGGGGAAGATCTTCAGGTGAAATACCGATTCCCGTATCGCTGATACTAAGCTGCTTTTTCTCTCTGTCTACCGTGATCGTCACATTTCCGCTTACCGTATATTTTACTGCGTTCGACAAAAGCTGCTCAATAATAAACACAAGCCATTTTTCATCTGTGAGAACGCAGATATCCGTTCCTTCGTATATGACCCTAAGTTTCCTTCTGATCAACTGTCCCGCATACTTTCGGATCGCTTTTCGGATCATATCATCCAGAGGATATTCTTTGATCACAAGATCGGACGCACCTTCTCCTAAACGCACGTAACAAAGCGCCATTTCCACATACTGTTCTACCCGGAACAATTCTCCTGTAAGCTCTCTGTTGATCGGAGTATCTTCCTGTTGAAGCAAAACCCGCATCACTGCGATCGGAGCTTTGATCTGATGTACCCATGTCGCATAATAATCATTCATATCTTTTCTGGCTGCCTGCCATTCTTCCCTCTGCTTTCTGTACTCTTCTTCGGATCTAAGCAATATCTTCTGATATTCTCTTTCCGTCATACAGTCCGGTTTTGGCAGACTTTCCGATACGATACCGCCGGTCTCACTGATCTGAAAAAGACGTTTGTACTTTTTCTCCCGTCTCAGATACCCTAAAACGAAAAACAGAATCCCAAACACCGCGCTTAAAAGCACGGGATATACCGCCGCTTTAAGCTCCACTTCGTACAACGCAAAACAGAGTACGAAAGCGCCCCCGCTCAAAATAAACCAAATCCACATATAACGACAGTCATACAGATAGCCTAAAAATCGTTTCATTCGCTCACCTGCCGTTCCTGTCTGATAATATAACCTTCTCCGACTTTTGTGGAAATAAAATCCGTAAGTCCCGCTTTGTCCAGTTTTCTGCGCAGTCTGGCGATATTGACCGTCAACGTATTTTCTTCAATATAATTATCCGTCTCCCACAGCCGGGTCATCAAAGTATCTCTGCTTACGAGACGGCCTTTATTTTCCATCAG
>ENA-UEQO01004322-UEQO01004322.1-human-gut-metagenome-genome-assembly--contig:-NODE-4322-length-10003-cov-3.084626_pt1 | contig 10003 bp, 6 predicted proteins | sample MGYA00242938_ERZ507940 | MGnify/ENA primary metagenome ERZ507940 (study PRJEB26167, sample SAMN06115517) | human gut metagenome | host: Homo sapiens | place: China:Chongqing | collected 2014-12-03... | reverse complement strand
ACAGAAAGGAGCCGGTACGGATGAAGGATTCCTATCCGTTTCTCAGAGAAGGGGAAAAAAGACTTCTTGCCCGGGAGGAAAAGAAGCTCGGACATTGTCTGACAGAAATGGCTCCTCCGGGCTACAGTATGTGCTTTGCCTGCGGCAGGGACAATCCCGCAGGGCTGCATCTGCATTTCTTTGACAGCGGAAGCGGCTGCATTTCTTTCTTTACTCCCGGAAAGGAGCATCAAAGCTATAATGACCGGATGCACGGCGGCCTGATCCTGACGCTGATGGACGAAGTTATGGGGAATGCGATTTTTCTCCGGGAGGGGATTCCCGCCTATACCGGCAAGATGGAGTCTCGTTTCCGGGCGCCTGTACAGATCGGTGAATCCGTCATGATTACTGCTGCGGAGATAAAAAGGAAGGGATCTCTGTCGGTGATGGAAGCGAAAGTCATCAAGGAAGACGGCACGGTCTGTGCGGAAGCTGTTTCACATATGATGCTGGATCGGAAAAGGAGCGGTAAAATGACAAAAGAAGAACTGAAGGGGAAAATAGAGAATCTTATTGCGGCGGAAAGCTGCTGCGGAGAGCTGAAAGAAGCCGGGAAAGCATTCCTGGCAGCAATGGGAACGGAAAAGGAAGGCGCTGCGGCGGAAGCCTTCCGAAAGGAACTGGCCGCAGATGTGAATACTCTGGAGCAGGTCATTCCGTTCTTTGAATCGGAAGCTGCGGCAGAATATTTCGGAAAAGAAAAGGCGGCGGATCTGGCTGCTGCTGCACGGGAAGCGAAGAAAAAGGGCGTGAAGTACTGCATATGCCCGGCGTGCACCGCGGGCGGCTGGCTCCTGGATCATCAGGATGAATTTTAAAGGGAAAGCTTACAGAAAATCAAAAAAGCCGCGGCTTCCCGGACAAACCGGCAGACTGCCGGTTTTATTTTGCCGGAAAAATTTTCCCGGAAAGGACAGAATTTTATGAAAAAACATATCATCGTGATTACTACCGGCGGGACCATCGCCATGAAAAAAGGAGAAAACGGCGGACTCATACCGGCGGTTTCCGGAGAGGATCTGGCTGCTGCCGTGCCGGGACTTTACCGCTGGGCCGATGTGGAGGTCGTGGAGTTTTCCAACGTTCCCAGCGGCTGGATGACAGCGGAAAAAATGTTCGGACTGGGACAGCTGATTGACCGGCTGGCCGCGGAAAACAGGGCGGACGGTTTTGTTGTTACCCACGGGACGGATACACTGGAGGAAACAGCGTTTTTCCTTGATGCGTATCTTCGCACGGAAAAGCCGGTGTGTGTGACCGGAGCTATGCGGGGGGCTTCCGAGCTTTCCGCAGACGGTCCGGAAAATATCCTGTCCGCCGTGCGGATTGCTGCTGATGAGCAGTCGAAGGGAATGGGCGTACTTGTATGCCTGCAGGACCGGATTTATTCTGCCTGGGATGTGACCAAGGGACATACGACGAATCCCGATACATTCCGGGATCTTCACTACGGTCCGGTCGGAACGGTGTATTCCGAAGAAATCGTGTACGGACGCCGCCCGATGCCTCATACGAAGCTGCATCCGCAGTCTATTGAACCCAAAGTATGGATTCTGGAAACCTGGTCCGGCATGGACGGCGATACGATCCGTCTGGCCGGGGAAGGAAATCCTGCCGGACTGGTCATAGACGCTCTGGGCTGCGGTAATGTTCCGCCTCTGTGCAAAGAGGAAATCATGAAACTGGGAGAAAAAGGACTTCCCATGATTCTCACCACCCGCGTTCCGTCGGGAAGCGTAATGGAGGAATACGGGTATGAAGGAAGCATTCGTTCCATGAAACAGAGCGGCATCATTTCCGGCGGCCGTCTTTCTGCATGGAAAGCCCGCCTCCTGCTGGTTCTGGCCCTGGGTGTTTCCGGCAATCCGGAAGAAATCAAAAAAATGTTGGGAAATTTAAATTAAATGCTTGACAGAACTGCCTTTGCTGGGTATACTGAATAAGTCAGTCAAACAGACGACAAACTGAATACGGTCACCGGTCGAAAGGCCGGAGATAAGCAGCATGGAGAGGTGTCCGAGCGGTTTAAGGTGCATGATTGGAAATCATGTTGACGGCGAATACCGTCACGGGGGTTCGAATCCCCCTCTCTCCGCCAGAAAAGGCAGAGCCCGTCGAAATCGGCGGGCTTTTTGCATGCCTGCTTTTCAGTTTTTCAATCTGCAGACAGGGGAAAGTTATTTGTCCGGCTCCGAAGAGGGCTGCTGCATCGGCCGGTCAGAAATTGGTTTCTTGGAATCGGTCAGCAGCAGAAAGGTTTTCCCTGGCATTTGAATCATGAATTTGCAGGAGAGAGCCGGGAATGGGGAAGAAGGTCAATTCTGTTTTTAGATTTTATACAGGTTTTGTTATATTTTTTATTGATTGCAGCGCGTATTTATAGTATCCTACTAGTAACCATTTCCGCGTCCCGGGAAGGGCGGAAGGAGAGAGAATCAGGCAGAGGAAACTGGGATACTCTTGCAGCGGAATCACTCCTGACTGAAGGGACATTTCTTTTTTTGCCGCCGTTTGGCGGAGCAGACTCCTTTTGTCTGCAAATGGGGAGACAGAAGGGGCTGGAGTGCGGAAGAATTCCGCGGTTTTTAGGGAGTGAGTGTATGAAGAAGATTCTGGCTATGGCTGCAGCAGCAGCTCTGGCAGCAGGCGTTTCCGCTTCTGCCGCCAATCCGTTTTCCGATGTTTCCACAGACAGCTGGGCTTATCAGGCCGTTGCGGATCTGTCCGAACAGGGCGTAGTGGAAGGCTATCCGGACGGCACCTTCAAGGGTGAAAAGAATGTAACCCGTTATGAAATTGCACAGATCGTAGCCCGCCTCATGGCTAAAGAAGATCAGCTGAATGCTGAACAGCAGGCAACTCTGGACAAACTGGCCGGTGAATATACCGATGAACTGGCTAACCTGGGCGTTCGCGTTTCCGGCCTGGAAAAGAAGGTCGGAAACATCTCCTGGGCCGGCAATGCCCGTATGCGTTTCTGGCAGGACTACAGCGCGGATGGAAAGTCCGTAGATAAATGGGACGGCCGTATCCGTCTCATCGCCAAGGGCCAGATCAATGACAGCACCTATGCGATGGCCCGTTTCCGCACCAATATGGACTTCAAGAGCAGCGGTACTGATAATTCCGATACCTATGCGGAAGTTCTGGAAGTTCATCACCAGTTCGGCGATAATTTCGGTGTAACTCTGGGCCGTCAGGACCTGTTCCTCGGACAGACCGGTCTGGAATTCGATGATGAATTCGACGGTGCGATTGCAACCTACAACGGCGGCGCTGCAAACCTGGATATCGGCTACGGTTCCCTGTACTACGGCGCTCTCGGCAAGCTGAGCAGCAACAGTAAAATAGGTGATCCGGCCAAGAATGACAGCGAACTTTTCCTGGCCCGTCTGTACGGCGATATCGGCAGCGTTTCCTATGATGTGGAATACTTGGACGGCAAAGATTCCCTGGACGCTTCCCTCTTCGGCGCCGGTGCAACCATCCACCTTTCCGATTTCAGTGTGTTCGGGGACTACTACACCAATATGGACTATGAGGGAGACCCGAAGACCTGGACTGCCGGCATCGGCTACAGCACAGTTGACTGGAACAAGCCGGGAACCTGGGGCGTAACCGGACAGTATGTCCGTGCCGAAAAAGGCTCCTTCATCGGCGACGGCACCTACAACTCCTGCCCGGCAAATCTGGTAACCACCTTCTCGGGTTCCAATATCGGTGAAGTGAAGTACTGGCTGGCTACTGCAGACATCATTCTCATGAAGAACCTGGATCTCCATGCCGACTATGCATTCAATGTAAAGGCTGACAAGGGAGCCAACCCGGATGATGTATTCTCCGTAGAACTGGACTACAGATTCTAAGATCATGTTTCAGAGCAAAAGCGTTCCTTCGGGAGCGCTTTTTTGCGTGGGAGAAAGATATTTGCCGCTCTTTGTAAAGTTGCTTTCCCATGTATGGTATAATAAATTGAATATGAATGTTTTTTTGACGAAGTTTTCTGTAAATGTTCATACTATTCCTGTATTTCATCACAAGGAGGAAGATGAATTGGAATCAAAACGTGATTTTATATGGAAAATGGGAGGCCAGCAGGGGCAGGGTGTAGAATCCTGCGGGGAAATTCTGGGCCGTGTACTGGCGCAGGAAGGCTACAATCTCTTCAGTCAGAGACTTTTTGCATCCCGCATCAAGGGCGGTCATACCACCATTGCGCTGCGCATTGCGACAAAAGTCGTTTCGACCATCGGAGAAAGGGTAGACTGCCTGGTGGCACTGGATCAGGAAACGATTGATATCCATGAATGCGAAGTGCCGAAGGGCGGCGTTATTATTGCGGACAGCGCTTTCCATCCGAAGGTGGAAGAGCATTCCGGCAAAATCCTTCTGGCACTTCCGATTACGGATCTGGCTAAAAAGTACGGCAGCATGCAGATGAAAAATATCGCAGCTCTGGGCATGAGCGCCGGCGTACTGGGATTCCCGGAAGATCCGTTCTACGGATTCATTGCGGACCGCTTCAAGAAAAAGGGCGAAGAAATTATTTCCAAGAATAAGGATATCTTCAAGGAAGGCTATGATACGGCGGTAGAAGCACTTCACGGTGTTTCCATGGGCAAGCTGCCGGTTCCGGAAAAAGCAGATCAGCTGTATCTGCTGGGAAATGAAGCTGCTGCACTCGGCGCTATTTCCGCAGGCGCCCGGTTCATGGCTTCCTACCCGATTACACCGGCTTCCGAAATCATGGAATACATGATTAAGGTCATTCACAAAATCAACGGCACGGTCGTACAGACGGAGGATGAGCTTTCTTCCTGCATGATGGCTATGGGCGCCGGCTATGCCGGGGTTCGTGCCTTTACCGCAACGAGCGGGCCCGGGCTGTCCCTGATGGCGGAATCCATTTCCATGGCATGCATGGCGGAAATCCCGGTCGTTATCATTGATGTGATGCGTGCAGGTCCGTCTACCGGTATGGCTACCAAAGTAGAACAGAGCGATATCCGGTATGCTGTCGGCAGCGGCCACGGCGATGCGGAAAAAATCGTCCTGGCGGCTTCTTCCATCGAAGACTGCTACTACATCACCCAGGAAGCCTTCAACCTGGCGGAAAAATACCAGACTCCGGTCATTCTTCTTTCCGACCTGCAGTTCGGCATGTGCAAGCAGTCCGTACCGGCCTTTGATCCGGATCGGATTGCCATCGAAAGAGGCAAGCTGGTTACGGAAGGACTTCCGGAACTGGATACGAAAAAGAAGGCGTACTTCGACCGCTTTGCCAATACGGAAGACGGCATTTCCCCGAGAACGATTCCCGGCGTGAAGAACGGACTGTTCCTTTCCACCGGTCTGGAACACAATACCTACGGGAAACCGGCGGAAGGTGCAGATATGCGCGTGATGGAAATGGAAAAGCGGCACAGAAAGTTTGCCGGCGTTTCCAAAGACATTCAGCCGTTTACCGTACGGCATGAAGAAACCGATGCAGATCTGCTGTTCATCGGCATTACTTCCACCGGCGGTGCGATTGAGGAAGCATGCGACGCATTGGAAGCAGAGGGAAGAAAGGTTAACCACCTGCATCTGCGGCTGGTTTCTCCGTTCCCGGCGGAAGAGCTTCGTCCGTATATCGAAGGGGCCAAGAAGGTTCTGATTGTGGAAGAAAATATGACAGCCCAGCTGCGGGAGCTCTTTGCCGCACACTTCTCCTGCCATGAAAAGCTGCTTAGCTGTTTGCAGTATGACGGAACTCCGTTCAAGGCATCTGTCATTCTGGCTAAAGCAAAGGAGGTTTTCTGATTATGGCTACACCGAGAGATTATAAAAATACCATCGTTCCGAACTGGTGCCCCGGCTGCGGGGACTACGGCATCCAGAATGCCATTCAGCAGGTTTGTGCAAGAAAAGGCTGGCCGAATGAATCCATTACCCTGATTTCCGGCATCGGCTGTTCCTCCCGTATCGGAGGCTATCAGTACTGCTACGGGGCGCATACGACGCACGGCCGGGCGCTTCCTTTCGCACAGGGAATCAAATGTGCGAATAAGGATACACATCTGATTGTCTGCTCCGGTGACGGTGATTCCTACGCTATCGGTCTGGGTCATGCTATGCATGCCATGAAGCGGAATATGGACATCACCTACCTGGTATTCGACAATCAGGTGTATGGGCTGACCAAGGGTCAGACATCCCCGGCCTCCTCCAAGGGCTTCGTGACAAAGACCACTCCGGACGGAAATCCGCTGACTCCGCTGAATACGGCAGCAATGGCCATTGCTGCAGGAGCTACCTTTGTTGCACAGGGCTATGCCGTAGACGGAAAGAATCTGCCGGATATCATCGAAAAGGCAGTGGATCACAAGGGCTTCTCCTACGTGAATATCTTTACCCCCTGCGTGACCTTCAACCACATGAATACCGTTCAGGGGTACAATGAACATCTGAAAAAGATTGAAGATGTTCAGCAGGACTACGATCCCGCCGATAAGGGCGCGGCTCTTCATCTGCTGGCAGAAACGGACAGCCTTGTCACCGGCGTGATTTATGAGGAAAAGGATGCAGTTTCTTTCGGAGATATCGTGCCGTCCAAGGACATTTGTCTGGTGGATCATGTAGAAAAGCCGAGCAGAGAACTCTTTGACGATCTCTGCAGCGAATTCCGGTAATTTTTTCGCAGTTTTCCCGACAGATACTGCACAGGAGGGGAATCCCCTGCTTTGAGTAAACGAAAAAGGAGCATGTAAGTTATGGCATCGGATCGTATGATGGAATATTACTACTCCATGGGGCAGGACTGCCTGAGAGGCGGCAGTCCGGATGATGCCGTGGCCTATTTCAAGAAGGCGGCAAACCTGGGAACCCGGGAAGCAGCGTATGAAATCTGTGCCATCGGGCATCGATGGGAAACCGGCTCTGACGGTCTGGAAAAGGATGAGAAAAAGGCAGAATACTGCTATAAAATCAGCGCCGAATACGGAATCGTTGAGGCCAATCTTCTTCTGGGCAAGCTGTATTTCCGCGGCATCGCCGGCAGCGGACCGAATCCGAGAAAGGCCCGGAAGGCCCTGGAAAAGGCCTGCGACGGCGGCAGTGCAGAAGCAGCTTCTCTGCTGGGAAAAATGTATGACGAAGGCATCATGGGCAATGTGAATCCGGGAAAGGCGTTCTGCTGCTATCTTCTGGCAGCGGAACGGGGGGATTCTGCAGCGATGCTCATGACAGGGCTTTTCTATGCCCAGGGAACCAGTACGGCGAAGGATGTGAGCGCCGCAGAAATGTGGATCCGCAGGGGATGCGAAAAGGGAGATCCCGACGGAAAGGCTGTTCTTCGGGGATTCCTGTCAGTGGCCTGCGGAGAATATATTACCGGTGCTGCCGGCAGAATCGATCCGGAAAAGGCAGAGGCCATGGCGGAAGAGGCAGAAGCTTTGGGCAGCAAGGAGGCTTTCTGCCGTCTGGGAGAGGCGCTTCTGATGAAGAAGGACAGCCCCGACTATGGAGAAAAAGCCTTTCAGTGCTTCAAGCGTGCAGCCCGTCACCGGGTGCCCTTTGCGTATGCCCGGCTCGGACTTTGCTATGAAGCCGGCATCGGCACGGCGGCGGATATCCGGAAATCCGTAAAGTATTACAGGAAGTCTGCTGAGTCGGGAGATCCTTTCGGGATGGCTCATCTGGGATATGCCCTGGCCAACGGGGAAGGCGTCAGAAAAAACGAAAAAGAAGCTATGGAATGGCTCATTCGGGCCGCCATGCACGGAGATTCCGGCGCCATTAAGGTGCTGAAGGAGGATTATAATTACACACTGTAAGTTTATATCCTGCTGCTTCATCATCCTGTATCGGAAAGATCTTTGCTTCCTCCGGGGAGCGAAGGTCTTTTTGATTCACCGTACGGGATGATTTGTTTTTTGAATTTCATAGTTTTGCCTGATTCATAAGAGACTGATCGCAGATCGGTTTCTTTGTCTTTTTATGGAAAAGAAGAGATTGAATGGGAAACAACCGCACTTTTTTATTGATTTATCTGGGTATGATGAGTGCTCTGGCGCCGCTGGCAACGGATATGTATCTTCCGGCACTTCCTGAGATTTCCTCCTTTTTCGGAATTTCCACATCAACGACGCAGATGACGCTGACCATGACGCTTGTGGGAATGGCAGTGGGACAGGTTCTGGGCGGACCGGTTTCGGACCGGCTGGGCCGCAAGCTTCCTATTCTTCTGGGAATGCTGGGATTTCTGGTGTCTGCTGTGGTGTGCTCTGTTGTGCAGGATATCGAAATATTCTTGTTTTTCCGGCTCATTATGGGCCTGTCCGGAGCTTTCGGCATCGTCATATCCCGGGCGGTAGCAAGAGATACGGAGGAAGGACCGGAGCTGATGCGGTTCATGGCGCTTCTGATGATGGTGAACGGACTGGCACCGATCCTGGCGCCGGTGCTGGGCGCGCAGATCCTTCGGTTTGCGGAATGGCATGCCGTATTCGTTGCGCTGTCTATCGTGGGGATCCTGATGATTCTGGCTACGCTGGTTTTCCGGGAAACGCTGCATAAAGACAATCGTGTCCGGAATGTTTCCGACGGTTTTGTCGCTTTCGGGACACTGATGAAGGATCGGTATTTCTTCGGTCACTGCCTGCTTCAATGCTTTATATTCGGCTCCTTCTTCTCCTACATTGCAGGCTCGTCTTTCCTGTTTCAGAATATTTATCATGTATCTCCGCAGATATTCAGCTATATTTTCGGCGGCATCGGCATAGGACTGATGATTGCCGGCATTATTCCGGCCCGTATGGCCGGAGCGGTCCGGGAAATTGTCCTGCTGAAATGGGCAGTGCTGGTACCGATGGCAGGCTCTTTCTTTTTCCTGGCAGGAATTATTCTGGAGGCGCCGATCTGGTACAGCATTGCTGTGCTTTTCCTGACGATTACGCCTCTTTCCGTTATGGGGGCATCATCTGTATCTCTTGCACTTTCCCGGTGCGGAAAAAATGCAGGGAGCGGCTCTGCACTGATCGGTTTCTTTTCCATGATCCTGGGCGGCGCCATGATGCCTGTAGTGGGAATTGCCGGAGATCAGACGGCTCTTCCCATGGCGCTGATCATGTCGTTCTTCTACATTCTGGCCAATATCGTTCTGGCAACGATGATCCTTCCCGAGCACCGTCATGAAGGCTGAGCTGTATTTCTCCGTATGGTATAATAAACAGATGAAACGGAGGTTGTACTATGCAGGTCATTTTCGATAAAGAATTATTTGATGAAATCCCCGGCCTCTGCGTGGGGATCATAGCGCTTCGTGCGGCGGATAACCGGGGAGTCAATCAGGAAGCGGATGCTTTCCGGAGCCGGTGCTGTACGGAGGCCAATCTTCTTCTGAAAATCAATCCGCACATGGCCGATCCGGAAATCGACCGGTATGCCCGGGTGATGGAAAAGCTGTCCATGAAGGGTGTCCAGACAGCACTCATGGATGTTTTTGCCGATTACCGGGAAGGCCTGGAAGCCGGGCAGGAACCGGACGGGGAAAATCCGGAAGTGCTTTCTCTGCCCAAGAAGGCGGATCTGGAAGAGCTGACCGGCTCGGACATCCTGGAGCGGCGCAATCCGATCTCTGACATGATCCGGGGCGCCATGCTGAAATTCCATGTGGAAATCCATGCGTATGACATGGGGGACCGGACCCGTCCCCTGTGTGTCCGAAAAAAAGACGGCCGCTGGAATGTGTATCTGGGAGAGGAGCCGGCGACGGAGGACTGGCTGGGCAGCGGAGAACAGGCCGGAAAGGTGACTGCCGATTCGGAAAATATTTTGGTCCTGATTACCGGATTTGCACCGAATCGGAAGAAGGTGGCGTCTGCCCGGAATGAACTGGCACGGCGCATGAAATCTGCCTTTGACCGCACCGCAGAGGTGGGCTGGCTGGAGGGAGACACCCATGAATTCACCGCTGATATCG
>ENA-UEQO01004320-UEQO01004320.1-human-gut-metagenome-genome-assembly--contig:-NODE-4320-length-10005-cov-3.837732_pt1 | contig 10005 bp, 8 predicted proteins | sample MGYA00242938_ERZ507940 | MGnify/ENA primary metagenome ERZ507940 (study PRJEB26167, sample SAMN06115517) | human gut metagenome | host: Homo sapiens | place: China:Chongqing | collected 2014-12-03... | reverse complement strand
GAAGAGGAATTCCTGTATCTAAGGAATATATGCAGGAGATTAAGACACATACATTTGAATCCGGTTCGGTATATACTAAGGAAAAGTATAATCTGCCGGAATCTACAGAAGAAATCATGAAAGAATGGTATGATGCAGCATGTAAGGCATACACTGACAAGGTGGTGTTAAAGCCGTATGCGAAAACTTGTATAGAACAAATGCATAATAATGGTCTTAAGATTGTTTCGGCAACATCATCAGACAGGGCACTTTTTGAGCCATGCTTAAGACGTAACGGAATATATGATTTCTTTGATGCATTTACACAGACAAATGAAGTATCCAGAGGAAAGAAATTCCCGGATGTATATATGAAAGCAGCCGGCAAAGCAGGGTGCAGTGTGAATGAATGTATTGTGTTTGAAGATGTATTGTCGGCTGCACAGGGAGCCAAGAGCGGTGGCTTTACTGTTGTGGCTGTATATGATGAGGCTTCAGCTGATGACTGGCCGGATATTTGTCGGATAGCCGATTAAAATATCAGAAGTTAAAGTGAATTAATGTGATAATGGAGAAAATATGAGTAAGAGATATATATTATTTGACCTTGATGGAACAATTACAGATTCAAGCGAGGGAATTACCAAAAGTGTGCAGCATGCACTTAAGAAACTTGGAATAGAAGAAAATGACCAGGCGATGCTTCGAAGATTCATAGGTCCTCCTCTTGATGAAAGCTTTGAAAATCAGACTTTTGCCCAAGGAGTTTTTGATGCAGCTTTCCGCGTTCCCTTTCTCGACCATTCTCTTTGACCTTGACGGCACGCTTGTGGATAGCGCGCCGGACGTTCTCGAAGCCATTGCCGCCGTCCTGCGTGACGCGGGCGATCCGGTCCCTCGGATGGAGCTCTCCATCATCGGCCCTCCGCTGGAAGGTATTTTCCGTGAAGTCTGCCCGGACGCCGACGAAGCGAAAATCGCCCGGCATGTGGCCGCATTCCGTGACCTCTATTTTGGCGGCACCTTCCCCCAAAGCACTCCTTACCCCGGCATCTTCGCGTTGCTTGAGCGTTTGCGGGCCAAAGGCTGCCGCCTGTTCGTCGCCACGCATAAACCGGAGGCCGCCGCGCAAAGGATGCTTACGCTCAAGGGGTTCATGCCCTTCCTCGAAGGCGTCGGCTGCACGGATTCCCTGCCGGACCGGCAACTCTGCAAAAAGGATATCATCCGTCTCCTTATGGAGCGCCATGCCCTCGATCCCGCTTCAATGGTCATGGTGGGAGACACGGCCCTTGATATCAGAGGCGGCAACGAACAGGGCATAGCCACCATCGCGGCCCTGTACGGCTATGGCGACAAGGCAAAGCTCCTCGCTGAGCGCCCGCGCTATCTGACCGACGATCCAGAATGGCGCACGCTCCGCAAGGCGGAGTAGCCCATACAAAATAAAGAAGCCGTCCTTTTTCCGTTCAGAAAAAGGACGGCTTTTCGTTGTTACGATGTATGACCCTGCCCTGTTCCAGCGGGCGTCGGTTTTGGAGGAGGAGAGGGATTTTCCGTGCAAGGATATGATACCCGGAGCCACTACCGGCCCTTCGGCATCCTCTGCTACCGATGCAACACCCCCGCATGGAACGCTACATGTAGGGGAAGCTCGTCAAGCCAATACGTCCAATCGTGGAGGCCGGGCGCCTCGCGGTACTGATAGGAGAACCCGCCCCGGCGGAGCGTATCCCGAAAGGCGCGGTTCTCAGGCACGACATACGCGTCCTGCTGCCCTGTGGTGATGAGCATGGCGGGCATCCCGGCGGCCTTCGACCGTTTCAGCAGCTCTTCGGCGGAATAGGACTGCCACAACGCCTTGTTGGCGTTCATAGGGCCGAGCACGTCGCGGATCTTCCATTGATCGGGATGCCGGGTAATGTCCATAACGCCGCTCATGGAGCTGACCGAGGCAAAGGAGCCGGGATGCCGCAGCGCAAGGACAAAGGAACCGTGCCCCCCCATCGACATGCCCATGACGCCGCGTTTCGGCAGCACAGGGAAAGCCCGCTCCACATACGGCATCAACTCGCGCGCGAAAAAGCTCTCAATGCGGCTTTTCTTCAAATAGGGGCTGTCCGCATACCAGCCGGTGCGACCGCATGACGGCGCGATGAACACCAGCCGCTCGCGGGTCGCCAGCTTCGACAGCAGCGCTCCGGCCCGCGTGTTCCAGACGCCCGCATCCTCGAATGCACCATGCAGCAGATACACGACGGGGAAACGCTCGCCCGGCTTGCGGTCGGCGGGAAGGAACGCGTAGCAAGGAATCTTCCCTCCACGGAACATGGAGTCCACAGTGAACGGAATGCCGCCCTGCTCCGTAGAGGCCTCAGCGACGGCGGGCAAAGGGGACTCCGCCGGTAGGGGAGAAGAAGATGCGGAGGAAGGCAGAGCCTGAGGCGCGGGACGTTCCGCCGCCTTGTTCCTGCCAAGAAGAAGTTCCTTTTCGACAACAGGTTCCACTGCGGCGGACAGCATGGCTCCACCGTCCTCGGTCACATGCACCATATCCTTATACCGCAGCCGGACGTGGCGTCCCTTGTCGTCGACCTTGAATGTCGTGTAGTTGCCCTGAGCGTCGGCCAGCACCTTGACCGTATCCACGAAGGCGGCATGATACGTCTCGCAGGCTTCCTTTTGCAGCTCGCTCAAGCGGCGGACGCGGGTCGAATACGGTTCCTTGCCCATGACGGGCAGACCGACCCATACGGCCTTGGCACCCTTGGCCGTGGCCACGGCAAGCAGGCGTTCGGCGCGGCTCCGGTAAATCGTCTTCCACGATTCACTGTCGGCGTGATGGCGCTTGCGGTTCTCGTCGATGATGTCCTGCGGGTCATTGGCCCCCATGCAGATCACGACCATATCCGGGTTGTACTTCCCCACCAGCTTCTCAAGCTGCGCGGGCCAATCGAAATAGTCCTGACGGCTGAGCCCGGTCGAATATTTGCCTTCGCGCACCACTTCCAGATCCGGGCGCTTGCGCAGAGTACGCTGGAGCACGGGCCCGAACCCTTCCATCATCATGGAGTCGCCCACGAGCAGCACCAGCGGCTTGCGTTCCGTTTCCGCCCGAACCGGAGGCGGCGGAATCCCTGTTTCCGGCTGCGCCCCGGGAGTCCGCACGGCCTGTTCAGGTACGGCGGCGGGAGGGACGGAAACGGGAACCTCTTCGACCGGGGGCTCCGGCTGTGCGGGAGAAGCCGCCTCACGGGAAAAATCCGCCAGCGCATCGGCTACGGGCCGCTGCGGGGCCGTGCTTGGAGCAGCGGCTACGGACGGCCCTTCGACGGTCCCAAGAGTTTTATCCGTGTTGAACGCGGTCACCAATCGGGTTTCCGCCTCCGAAAAGGCGGCGAGGCCCGTCGCTTCGGCTACGCCCTTCACAGTCTGCCCTACCACGGCGGCGGGCGGAAAATCGATGCCGGCCCGGTCCAGAAAGCTGGAGAAACGCGTCGCGTCCAGAAAAAGCATCAAGACGAAGGCCAGCGCGTATACGGCGCAGGCACGACCGGACGTGAGCGTTCCCCGCTCGGATCGGAAAGGGTTCTTCATGCACGGCCCCTCATGAAATCAAAATTGGAAATAAATGAAAGGCATGACGCCATCCGGACCCATCTTCAGGATAAAACCGCCCACGAGCGCAAGGACCACCGCCTGCACAGCCCACGGCAGGCGCTCCTGCGCATCCACGAACGCCGCGAACAGCCTCGCCCCGAAAAGCTGCAGCGCCAGACCTATGAGCACCGCGGGGATCACCAGCAACGGGAAACCTTCGCCGGGCTGCCCGAAGACAAAGACGCGGCGCAGGATTTCAAGGCTCCGCTCCATGTCTTCCGCCCGGAAAAATACCCACAGGAAGGACACGAAGTGGAACGTCAGCAGCCATGCCGCGCCCACGCCGCACCAGTGCAAAGCCGGGCTGGGCGTGAACCCATCCGGCCAGAAACGCTTTTTCAGTTCATGGAAGGCATGGACGACGGCCAGCCCCACCCCATGCATGACTCCCCAGACCAGAAAACGGATATTCGAGCCGTGCCACAGCCCGCCGAGCGCCATCGTGATGATCAGGTTCAGGTAGCGGTTCCCCCGGCGGCTCCCGCCAAGCGGGATATACAGGTAGTCGCGGAGCCATAGGGACAAGGTGATATGCCAGCGCCGCCAGAAATCCTGTATGTTCAACGCAAGGTACGGTGAACGGAAGTTCTCCGGCAGGCGGAACCCCATGAGCCGCCCCACGCCGATCGCCATGTCCGAATATCCTGAAAAATCACAGAAGATCTGTATGGAGTAGGCATACACGGCGGCGAGGATCGTCCACGAGGAGTAAAATTCCGGCGATTCGAACACGTCACGCACGATATGCTCGGACAGGTAGCTGGCGATCACGACCTTCTTGAACAGCCCGCTGAGGATAAGCGCGAACCCTTCCTGCAAGTCGCGGGAATCCCATGTCCGGTGCCCGAGCTGCGGCAGGAACTGCCGGGCGCGCATGATCGGCCCCGCCAAGATCGTGGGGAAGAAGGACACGAACAGCAACACGTCCAGAAACGCGCGCGGGGGCTCGTCCGGGCAACGGTAATGATCGATGGCGTAGGACAACCCCTGGAACGTGTAAAAAGACAGCCCCACGGGGAACAGGATCTCCATAGAGGGCAACGCATGGCGCAGGATGCCGGTGTCGAGCCCGGCGGCGCTTGCCAGCGATTCCAAGCCCAGAATGAGGAATTCATAATACTTGAAGAACGCCAGCAGGGCCACATGCAGGGCCACGTCCAGCGCGATGACGCCTTTCCGTTTGCGCGGCTGCCCCGAAAAACGGGACATCAGGTGGACGGCCCCCCAGTTGAGCACCGCCACGGCCAGCAGCAATGGGACAAAGGCCATGCCCGCGAGCGCATAAAAAAAGAGATTGCAGACGAGCAGAAACGCCCTGTATTCCCCGTCCCTCTCACGCAGCAGCCAGCCCGCGACAAGGACGAACAGGAAAAAGGTTGCGAACTCCAGCGTAACGAAATTCATCTGTGCCTATCCGGGCAAAAGGTCATGCGCAAGGGCGCGCGATCTCCGCACGATAGCGAAAACGCACGCCCCTTGCAAGCAAACCGCCTCGACGTTCTCACCTATCCGGCGAGAAACGCTGGCGTTTTCAAAATCCTATCGAGGAAGCAGCAGAAACACCGCTCCCCGGTTGTCCAGATAACTGGCCGTGTGCGTCGCCGTTTCGCCGTTGCCGCAGAACAGATCCACGCGGTTGCGCTTGATCGCCCCGCCCGTATCCTGCGGCAACGTCAGCGCGTTGAACGGGACACTGTGTTCGCCCCCCTCGTCGGGCAGCGTGACGTTCATCAGCGTCAGCAGGCCGTTGGGCAAGACGCTCTGGTCGGTGGCCACGCTCACCCACGGCGTGATCCTGCGGCCCATGCTGCCTTTGGAACCCGAAGTCCCCGGCTTACCGAGCTTGAAGAACACATAGCTCGGGTTCGTGTCCAGCAGGTCCGTCACCTGATCGGGATGCGCGGCCAACCATTCCCGGATGGAGAACATGCTCACCTCTTCCCGTTTCAACAGCCCCCGATCGACCATGACCCGGCCAAGCGCCACATACTTGTGCCCGTTCTGCCCGTCGTACAGCACAGAGCGCACCGACCCGTCCTCAAAACGCAGCCGTCCAGACCCCTGAATCTGGAGCATGAAGATGTCCACCGGATCTTCCACCCACGCCAGTTCCAGCCCGCGCCCCTTCAACGCGCCTTTGCAGTCGATGGCGTGACGGGTGTGATAAGGGCGCTTTTTGCGCAGATCCGGAGGGGATTTGTAGATAGGGTATTGGAAACGCCCCTTGCGGACGTGGGACGCCGGGATCTCCGGCTCGTAATAGCCGGTGAAGCCGAAGTCCGGGCCGATGCGAACCCAACGGAAGTCGGAAGCCAGCACTTCCGGGGCCTTATCAAGGAAAGGAAGCAGACGCAGCAAGCGTTCGAGCCCTTTTTCCATCTCGCCGTAGGTCACTTGAAGCGCAGGGTAGTTCACGGCCACACGGGACGAAGGTTTCGCCCGCACGTAGGCAAGGCTCTGCTCCACCGCGAAACGCATATCCTTCCATGAGCGCATACCTTGCCGGGCCGGAGCCAGCCCCCGCGAAAGGCGCTGCGCCTCAGCCTCCGAAACCGGGAATACGCCGGGGGTTTCCAGCGGCGTGACGCGCACGGCCTCCGGCACATCAGGCTGGACGACATCAGGCCGGGTTGACTTCCCGCCGCAGGCGGACAACAACAAACACAGCAGACAAGCCCCAAACAAGGAAAAACGGCGCGACACGGCGGACTATCCTCACGCAACAGGTTGAAAAACAACAAAGCCTTTGCTGTGTACAGCATCCTCTCACCCGATGCAACGCCTTGCCTCGCCGGGTCCGGCAAAAAAAGTTTTCTTTTTTTGCAAAAAAAGCTTGACGGAAAGCGCTGTCCGTTATAAACACTCCCTCGTTCTGCGGGAGTAACTCAGTGGTAGAGTGCAACCTTGCCAAGGTTGAAGTCGCGGGTTCAAATCCCGTCTCCCGCTCCATATATTTTCGCCCTTGCTCGCCTTAAGGCTGGAGCGAGGGTTTTTCTTTGGCTCCGTTTCCTCAAGGGAAGCGTTATGAAATAGATACACAACATTCCCGTGTACGGCCTGCAACAATCCTGTTGCAGCGCCATTTCATAGACGAACATTTTATTACGTTCATGAAGAAGGCTCGGAAAGGCGACTTTCCGGGCCTTTTTCATATGGTGCGCAAAGAATCGGGGAAGGGGGCCGGTAATCGTTAGCGGCTGAAAAATGGGGAAAAGCGTTTATTCACCGCAAGATGGCAAATAAAAAGGGCCTCCCCGGAGGAAGGCCCTTGGAAACGTCACCGTCCGGCAGCCCGCTAGACGAGACGGCCGATGTTGTCGATGCGTTCGCCGGGCAGGAGCAGGACGGGCGGCACATCGATCAGCGTATACGCACCGGAACGCCCGGACTGGGCAAGGCGCACGGCGGCGCGGGCGCTGGACACGAGGACCTGAGCGGTCAAAGCCGGGTTGTCGATGCGCATGTCGAACGTGAAATGCTGGTTGGCGGTGAGCCCGGAAGCGCCGACGCGCTCCATCAGCACCCCGTGGGAGGCGTCCGCCACGCGGGGCAGCTCGTCCTTGGTCACCTGCCGCACATCCAGCGGATCATGGCTGAAATAGGGGTCGGCCTGAATCGCGGCCTTCACGGCCTCAAACGTCGCGCCTTCCTCAAGCACCACATAGACGAGGCGGGAATGGCGCCCGCCGCCCAGAGGAATGGTGATCGAGGTGGCGTCGGCCACGCCAGCAATGGCGCGGGCGGCTACGGAGTGGCCCATGGAACGGCCGCGCCCGAAGTTGGTGAAGGTAACGCCCACAGGGGCCATCGCCTCAAACAGGGCGCGCATCACGGAGTCCGTGCCGGGGTCCCATCCGGCGGCGGTGATGGCCACGGCCTTGCCCTTCACGGCCTGCGCTTCAAGCAGGCCGATGGTTTCGACAATCCGGTCGTGGATGTCGAAGCTGTCCACGGTGTTATAGCCCCTGCCGAGCAGATCGCCCGCGACTTCGGGGATCTTGCGGGAAGGGGCGCACAGCAGCACGACATCCGGCTTGCCGGACACGGCTTCCAGATCCGCAAGGCTGGCGTATTCCGGAACGCCGCGCAGATCGTGCGCATCCTTTCCAAGGGATTCTTTCCGGCGAATGACGCCCACGCAGGTGAAATCGGGCTGGATTTCCAGCGCTTCGATGGCGTAACGTCCGATATTGCCCAAACCCATAACGGCAGCTTTTATTGGCATTTTGGCCTCCAGATAATGTATATCTTCAAGTAAAACACGAAATTCCCGTCTTGTAAAACGGCCTAGATCAGGCGTTTTTCTTCAATTTGAAGCGGATTCTGAGGCGTCCGGCCTCTTCATCGCCCTGCGGCGGGGTAAAATCGTGCGAAACCAGCCGAAACGCGCCGACCTCGGATGTATTTTCAACATGCTCCCCGATGCAGGGGCAAATATCATAATCGCCCACGGTCACGATGCGGACCATCAGCTCCTCTTCGCCTTCAAGATGCGCCGGGAGCCGACCGAGATCGACCAGCTTGCCCGCCTCTTCGCGGGGGAGCATCTCCGTCCGCACCGGCATATGCTGTGCCAATACCTCGTTGATCCTCCGCTCAAGTTCGGAGGCCTCGGCGTCTTCCAGCGGACGCGGAAAATGATAGTCACATTTGGACTTGTCCGCATTCAAATGCGAACTGAACGAACGCCCGCACCCGAACATGCGCACCATCGTCTGGTTCAACACATGTTCCGCCGTATGCATGAACGGATCATATTCCTTGCTCACAGGAACTCCTTCTCTTCTAAAGTGCTTGAAACCGCCCCACCCTACCCGATCCCTTCCCCGGAAACAATCCGCACGCATATCCCCCGTCGCTTGAAATCCGGCGGTGTTCCCCGTATGCTGGACAGCCCAACATCAGGACGATCATGAGAAAAACCGACCTTTTTCCCGAAAACGACTCGCCCGGCTGCGAACTGCGCGAGCCCGAACGCCCCATTGACGCGCCCTACGCCGTGGATATCCCCGCCGTGCCCACCGCGCTCGGCGCTCTGGACGCCGCCTCACGAGCCGAATTCTGGGCGGCGCTGGCCCTTTCGCATACCGACGGGCTCGGAGCCAGAAGCCGCAAACGCCTTCTGGATGCGTTCGGCTCGGCATTCGAGGCCGTGCGGCGCGCCAACGACTGGCGCGAAGCGGGCTTGCGGGAAGACCCGATCCGCGAATTCCGCTCGGAAAAATGGCGCGAGCCCGCCCGGAAAGAATGGGACGCAACACGGAAACTCACTGGAACCGTCCTGCTCTGGACCGACAGCCGCTACCCCGCGCTGCTCAAGGAATTGCCGGATGCGCCGATACGCCTCTACTGCCAAGGAGACATGAGCCTGCTCGGAAATCCTTGCGTGAGCATCGTCGGCACCCGGACATGCAGCAGGGAAGGCATCCGCGCGGCGCAAGCCATAGCCAGCGGCCTCGCGGCCTCGGGCATCACCGTGGTTTCCGGCCTCGCCATCGGCATCGACAAGCAGGCACATCTCGCCGCCCTCGATCTGCCGGGCGGGACCATCGCCGTGCTCGGCGCGGGCTCCGATGTCTGCTACCCCAAAGAAAATGACGGACTGCGCCGGTCGATCATCCAACAGGGCCTGCTCATTTCGGAATACGCGCCCGGAACGCTTCCGGACCCCCGGCATTTCCCCATCCGCAACCGGATCATCAGCGGCCTTTCGCTCGGCGTCGTAGTCGTGGAAGCCGCCCTCCGCAGCGGCAGCCTCATCACCGCCCGGCTCGCGCTTGAGCAGAACCGCGCCGTCTACGCCGTGCCCGGCGGCATCGGCTCGAAATATGCCGAAGGTTGCCAGAAGCTCATCCGTGATGGCGCGCAGCCGATCTTTTCCTTCTCCGACATCCTTTCGGATCTTTCCGCCCAACTCAAAACGCTCCTCCCTCAGCCGGATTCCGCACCACGGCCTTACAGCCTCGACGTGCATCAGGAGCCTTTCCAGTCCGCTCCCGCCGCCCCCCCGCCTCTCAGGCAACCGGACCGCAGCACGCTTGAAGGCCGCATCCTGACGCTCCTCGCCCAAAGCCCCCGCGCCATCGACGACGTTTGCCAATCGCTTGGATGTGATCCCGGCGAAGCCGGTTCCACGCTCATCATCCTCGAAGTACGGGGCCTGATCCGCCAGCGCCCCGATCTCCGCTACGCGTTGACCTGATCGCCGGCCCGCCGTTTACCATTATAAGGAATCTTCGATGCCCACCCCCGCCCCCGCAATGCCCCCGCTTCCGCAGGATGTGGAACAGTTCCTGACGTGGATGACCGATCAAAAAGGATTTTCTCCGGCCACGATCTCGGCGTACCGCACGGATCTCCTCC
>ENA-UEQO01004319-UEQO01004319.1-human-gut-metagenome-genome-assembly--contig:-NODE-4319-length-10006-cov-20.366603_pt1 | contig 10006 bp, 10 predicted proteins | sample MGYA00242938_ERZ507940 | MGnify/ENA primary metagenome ERZ507940 (study PRJEB26167, sample SAMN06115517) | human gut metagenome | host: Homo sapiens | place: China:Chongqing | collected 2014-12-03... | reverse complement strand
ATCAGCATATTTTTTCCTTCGTAGATGAAATAAGAGTTTTTTGCAATAAACCGCTCTGTCATCTGTTCCTTGGTCGTGGCTCCTGCATCCATCATCATTTCTACATATTCTGCTACTCCGCCTGTATAACAGTAGAGAGCCAGTAGGTCATCGTTGGTATAGGCGGAATTATATGTAGAGAGAATTTCCTTGATAACAGAAGGAGGAAATGGAGTGACTTTTATTTCTCCAGTCTGCCTGCCATAAAGAGGTTGCTTGTTATTTTTAAAGATGATGTTCATAAGTGAATGAACAGAACCGCAGACCACAAGATTAATATGAGCTTCCTGTTTGTTAAGGTCCCATATCTTTTGCATATCTGAAAAGATTGATGGATTAACCCGCTTGAAATCCTGAAACTCATCAATGATGAGAGTGATAGGGCGAATCTTGGATAGTTGAAGCAGATATTTAAAAATGTCAGCAAAGCGTGTTACTTCACCGAGAATAGGAAGCTGAAGTTTGCTCGTTATCTCTTCGATAAAATCTCTGCAGAGTTCTGCTTCTGATTTTCTTGCAACAAAGAAATACAGCATATCCTGAACATCCTCGTATGCTTTTATCAATAAGGATGTCTTTCCGCTACGTCGGCGTCCGGTTACGATTGTAAATCGGGCCGTTTGCAAAGATAGATTTCTTATCTCTTGCAATTCTTTTATTTCGTTTTGTCTTCCAAAGAACTTCATATTTCTATAATTTTACAGTTTCTTTTTGATGTTATTTTTCGAAACCGCTGTTTCGGAAATGACGGTTTCGAATGCAAAGGTAATAAAAATGCCTGAATATCAGCTTGTCTATTTGCTAATTTAAGTTTTTTTATTTGTTTGTGTACTTCTTGTTTTTCCGAAATGGCGGTTTCGAAAGTAAAAATGATGGAGTTGTCAGAATTGACAATAACTCTATATAATAAGGTATGAATGCAGAAAGAAGAGGGGTTAGGAGTCCCTGAAAATAAAATATAAGAGACTTGCAAAAAAGAAAAACCGTTAAAGGTAATTAATTTATGGGGGTATTAGCTTCATATTTTGATGAAAATGCTTAATTTTGCAACTTGAGAAAAGAAAGGTGCAAAAAATAGGTATGAAACGTTCGCTCAACATATTGATGGCTTTGATGCTCTCGCTCATGGTGGTTTACTTGAGCGTGGGTACTACCGTCATGCACTGCCTTCACTATGACAAGGTGATGGTGGGTATGGTGACTGACTGTTGCGTGAAACGTAGCATGCACCATGACTGTTGCCTAGGTAAGCTGGGCACACAGGTGAACAAGCATTGCATGAAAGTGGAGCTGGTAAAACTGTCGCCTACGGTCTCTATCCAACACTTGGATTTCGATGCAGCACCAGTGTTTGCAGGCATCGCGCCAGCCCTTTGGCAGACGTTGCCTCGTCCTGTTATCTGTAGCATTCAAAAGGCAAGATATTGGAATCTGAATGTTCCGCATTCGCCTCCAAGGGCTTATCTTGCCCTCCTTAACCTCCTGATTATTTGATTTTTCCATATTTGCAAATAGGTTGCAAAAGTTTTTCTGTACTTTTGCAGCCAAGATTGTCGTATGCCTATCCCTATCAGTAAAAACTTAGGGTTGCATACATATATAAAAAAGGTAAAATCATCCGAAGCGAAGATTTAAGATTCGGATAAAAGGAAATATATTTATGTATTCAAGATATATATTGCTCAGTGCCTTGCTGGTTATTGGTGCTGAGACTTATGCAAAAAATAATAAGACAGAGGTTGTGTCTCTGTCATCATCATATAATAATTCTGTAGAAAATAACTCTGTAGATTCCTCCTCTAAGGATTCCATTTTCAAGGACGAGACCTTGCATGAGGTGAAGGTGGTGGCTCGCAAGTCGGGCACTTCCCGATTGGCTGGTGCCGTGAATGGCATCGCCGTGAACAAGGATGAGCTCTTCAAGGCGGCTTGTTGCAACCTGGGCGAGAGTTTCACGACCAACCCTTCGGTGGATGTGGCTTATAATGATGCCACGACGGGCGCAAGACAAATCAAACTCCTTGGTCTTTCGGGCACTTACGTACAGATGCTCACCGAGAATCTGCCGAATTTCCGTGGTGCAGCCATCCCATACGCCCTGGGCTATGTGCCGGGACCTTGGATGAAAGGCATTCAGGTATCCAAGGGTAGTGCTTCGGTGAAGAATGGCTATGAGTCGATTACAGGTCAAATCAATGTGGATTACTTGAAGCCAGAGGATGAGCAACAGGTGGAGGTAAACCTCTTTGGTGATACCAAGAGCCGAATCGAAGCAAACGCCGATGCCAATGTTCATCTGTCGGATAAGTGGGCAACGGAGATATTGTTGCATCATGAGAATATCCTCAAAAACCATGATGACAATGGCGATGGCTTCTATGATATGCCAGGCAGAGAACAATATAATGTACAGAACCGTTGGCTGTATAAAGGCAAGCACTACATCTTTCATGGTGGACTTGGGGCTTTGAAGGAGATTCGTACCAGCGGGCAGGATGAGGAACATGTTCATAGTGATGATATTTATCGAATCAAGCTCCATACCAACCGCTATGAGGGTTATATGAAACATGCCTTCATCCTCAATCACGAGCATGGCACCAATATTGCCTTCATGTCCTCGGCTTCGATGCACCAGCTCGATGCCCAGTATGGCAACAAGTTCTACAACCTCAATGAGAAGAATCTCTATGGCTCACTGATTTTTGAGACCAATTTTACTCATCAGCACAATTTGTCGGTAGGTTTGAGCGTCAACCATGATTACCTGGGGCAGCGCGCCAATGTGAATGTTTCTCCAAGACCGGCAGTAGGGCAAGAAGACTCTCCTTATCTTTTGTCGGAGATGCAGAGAATGAACGAGAAGGAGACGACTCCTGGAGCATACGCCCAGTACACCTATACGTTAGGCACGAAGTTGACAGCGATGGCAGGTGTCCGTTTCGACCATAGTTCGCTTTATGGCAATTTCTTCACCCCTCGTTTCCACGTGAAGTATTCGCCTGTCGATGCCATCAGCATCCGCTTGTCAGCAGGTAAGGGCTATCGCACGGTATTTGGCTTGGCAGAGTACAACTATCTCTTGGCGAGCGGCAGGGAGTTTCAGATTGCGGGTGATGGACTTAAGCAAGAGGAGGCTTGGAACTATGGTATGAGTACCGCTTTCTACATCCCGATGTTTGGCAAGACACTGAAATTGAACGCTGAGTATTACTATACCGACTTCAGGAATCAAGCGGTGGTGGATTATGATGCCAACAAGGGGCTTATCTCCATCTGCAATTTGATGGGTAAGTCTTATTCCCACACCTTCCAGATAGATGCCTCTTATCCATTGCTGAAGGGCTTGGAGATAACAGCGGCTTATCGTCTGAACGATGTGAAGTGTACCTACGATTATGGCAAAACCTTGAAAGAGAAGCCATTGACCAGCAAGTATAAGGCGCTCTTCACGGCTTCTTATAAGACTCCACTTGGTCTTTGGCAATTTGATGCCACCGTGCAGTTGAATGGTGGAGGCAGAAATCCAGAGCCTTACCAGTTGGCAGATGGAAGCCAGTCATGGTCTCCTCGTTTCCATAGCTTCGAGCAAGTGAGTGCGCAGGTTACGAGATGGTTCCGCCATTGGAGTATCTATGTGGGAGGCGAGAACCTGACTGGTTTCAAGCAGAAAACTCCTATCTATGGTGCCAGCAACCCATGGGGAAGCGATTTCGAACCAACCTTGGTTTGGGGACCTGTAGAGGGCAGGATGTTCTACGCAGGAGTGAGAGTACACTTTTAAGGGAGAATGTTGAATGTTGAATGTTGAATTATTATAGCAAATAGAAAAGTTATGAAGAAGATTTTAGTAATGTTCACAATGATGATGGTGGCAATGGTAACCTTTGCCAAGGACATCAAGACCGTAGTGTTCACCACAACCCCACAGATGCACTGTGAGGCTTGTGAGAATAAAATCAAGAGCAACCTTCGCTTTGAGAAGGGTATCAAGAGCATTGAGACTTCTGTGCCAGACCAGACGGTCACAGTACAGTATAATGCCGGCAAGACAACCCCAGAGAAGCTCCAGAAAGGTTTTGAGAAGTTTGGCTATAAGGCTCGCATCCTGAAAGATGGCGAGAAGGTTGAGAAGAACACTGGGGAGAAGTGTGACTTGATGTAATTCCTGCTTCTAATTTGATAGAAGCTTAACCATTGGCACGCAGGAATCCCTGCGTGCTATATGGTGCTTATCATAAAACACATTCGTTCATTTCATGAGTCCGTCAATGAAATGCTTAGAATCTGCAAAATTTCATATGTCGAGCGTTTCAATTGCATATCATGATGAACAATAGCCACGAGACAATAAGTGATAATATCGTGAGGGATAACCCAAAATCGTGATGGATAGCGTGATGGATATTTCCGTTTTTGAAGTATCTATCACGCTATTCAAGTATCTGAATATTAGTATATTAAGATATAGAATGGATACAGATCGTGATGGATGATAGATGATTACATAAAACTTATTCACGAATACGGCTGCATCGGGTTACGAATATGACTGCGTAGGCTAACGGAGACGTATCTGTAAGCTTATCGAGACGTCTGCATCAGCTAACAGAGACGTCTGAACTCGCTGACTGAACTACTTGAGTTGCTTGATTAAACCACTTGAGTTAGCTGACTGAACCACTTGAGTATTCTTCTTCATGTGCTTGCATGCAACCATAAAACTTTTTCAGCAACTTTTCCCGGAAGTATGGAAGAAGGCAGAGTTGAAGGCAAACATGAGGCCAACACAGAAACAGAACAACGTTTGCTGGCGATGGGACTTTCTGCCGAACAGGTAGCAAAAGCTACCCAGCTACCTTTGGAAATCATAGATACGCAGAATAAAGGTCAACAGATATTAGAAGCAAGTGAAGATAGAAATCTCACCAATATAGAGTTGCTTCCATTTCTTTATGAGGCAATAAAAAGGAAGCAAGTTCTTGCTATCTGTTATATACATTATACTGATAGTACTAAGAAAGAACTGTCTTTGATAGTCTCTCCTCATTATTTAAAAGAATTCAATGGTAGGTGGTATTTGTTGGGTCATACAATAAATAATGAGGGAAAGGTATGGAGGAGTCATATTGCTCTCGACCGTATTGTTGCTCGACCAAGAGAAATCTCGTCTGGGGTAACTTATGTGGAACCACAGGCTCATTATTATGAAAATTATTTCAAAAATATAGTTGGAGTTACTCATCCTAATAATGCCGAAGTAGTAAATGTGCATGTACGGGCCCACAATCATTATATGTTTATGCTTACGGAGACAAAAAAAATACATCTTAGTCAAAAAGTAGAAATACCTTTTGGTGAGTATATGGATGGTACGTATGGAGAGTTTTCTGTTCAAGTCGAAGTGAATGACGAATTTGTAGGGCGCATCTTGCAAATGGGAGCAGGTTTAGAAATAGTTTCTCCACAGATAGTTTTTCCACAGAATGTTCGAGAAAAGTTCAAAAGAAGAGTAGAAGCACTTGCAGATTTATATAAAAAACAGAAATAGACTATAAGAATTGGTTCCTTTTTTCTTGTCTTCTTGGAACCAATTCTTTTTCATTTTTTCTTGCTCGTTTTGAAAAGTTTGCCTATCTTTGCAGCGCAATTCCAAACATAGGGAGTGCAAAGGTCTTTGACATATTGGAGATATATTCAGAATGGTGGACATGATTTGACATTTTATGTTGTCTAACACATGATGCGTTGTGTATATTATTTATTATTAATTTTCAATTTTATCAAACCGTTGGCGAATAGTAGGTAATAATTACTTGCTTTAGCTGACATAAAACCAACAAAGTCATGAAAAAAAACAACAGAAAAGAAAGTGTCATCAATGGTAAGAATGTGTTGAGAACTGTAGCGTTGGCTAGTTCTTGTCTAGCAGTAGCAGCAATGCTTGTACCTGCAACTCCTGTAATCGGAGGAATTGGGCTTGTTTGTTCTAAGACAATCCCATCTTGGTTGCGAGGACACGCATTCTTTTAATGCCCTCATTTTGCATCGCTTCTATACAGACGATGTTTGTGTAGAAGCATGCAAAAGATGGTAAGTGAGTTATGTAACATTTTGAAGAATCTTTAAAAAATCAAAGATATGAAGAAAGTAAGTGAAAAAACAGTAATCAATAGCGCGTCAGCAACTTGTAGCGCTCAGTCAACAAACAACTACATGCAGTACCCAAAGTACCGTAACAAGCAAGGACATGGCTGGGCTGCAGAAGATGCTAATGCAATGGCAGACCGTCTTTCTGGAAAGAAAGTAGAACAGGTTGGTCGTGACAACTGCCTTAACGGTGCAGATCGCATTAGCAATGGTATCGAAATTCAGACGAAGTATTGTTCTTCCCCATCTAAGACTATAGGGGCTGCTTTTTCTGATGGTTCGTATCGCTATGGTGGAATGAAACTTGAAGTTCCAAAGGAGCAGTACGATGAGTGTGTTCGATTGATGGCTGATAAGATTCGTTCTGGTCAAGTTCCTGGTATAACAGACCCAGCAGTGGCAAAAGATATAGTCATTAAGGGCAGTTGTACCTACAATCAAGCTGTGAACATTGCCAAAGCTGGAACTTTGGATTCTGTTAAGTTTGATGTAAAGACTCAATCGGTTTCTTGTTCTATCACCTGTGGTTTTTCCTTTGTGCTTGGATATGCTAATGCTATCCGTAGTGGTAAAAGTCATGGTGAAGCCCTCAAAACAGCGTCTGTACAAATGGCCAAGTCTGGAGGTACTTCTTTGGTTGTAGGTGTTGGAACACAACAGTTACTCCGTACAACTGTCGGTCGTTCAATGGCATCGGCTGCAACAAACTCTGCCAGGACCATACTTGATGTTGCAACAACAACTCAAGTCGGGAAGACTGTTGTCGAGAAGACGGCTTCGGCGTTAATTGGCAAGGAAGTCGTTGGACAGGCTGCGAAGAATGTAATCGCAAAGGGTATGCGAACTAACATGATAACAGGTGGAATCATGCTGGCAGCGCAAACTATACCTGATGCAGTGAAAATATGTAAGGGAAAGATGTCGGCTGGCGAGTTTGCTGAAAACACAACAAGTAATGCAGCCGGAATTGGTGCAGGCTATGCTGGGGGAACCTTTGGCGCAGCGTTAGGAACTTTTGTTTGTCCTGGAGTTGGAACAGTTATAGGTGGCCTTGTCGGTGGAGTCGCAGGTGGCCTTGCTGGTTCTTCCGTTGTACGTGGAGTATTCTCGCTTTTTAAGTGAGAATACTCGCTGTAAAGCATAAGTTTTTTTGTTTTTTGTAGAACACTTAGAAGGATAAATTATGAGCAAGATAGAATTAGTGAGCATATTAGTAAGGCAACTTTGTGAGGTGGATGACCATGAGAGCGATTTGGCAGAAGATGCTTTGTACGATTTTGTGAGCAATCCTAATACATCACTTTCTGAAAAACAAGATGCATTAGCTTTGATAGAACGTAAAATCAAGCATATAGCAGAAGATATCGGTTTCTTCGAGGAAGAAGATATTTCTGTTAGGATAAGTGATAAAGATAAGTTTGCGCTATATTCGCTTCTTGTAACTCGACGTTATCTGATGGATCAGATAATGGGTGAGCCAAGCAAGGATTACGTGGAACGTGTCTCTTGCCAAAGTGATAAGTTGGCAATGCTGATGGCCGAATGTTTGAAGCAAGGTACTGAAATGTGGGATGCTGTTCAGAACTCTTCATCTTTTAAGGCGAATGACTACCTGCAATATGGGGAGTATGTATTAGAATATAAGGCTGATTCTTGTCAGGCGGTATTGGCTTTGGAAGACGATGATGCCTATGGTTCTGCTTTTCCTTTCATACATCGGCTGATTTACACTCTTGGTGAACAGATAAATCTGTTTGACAATAACTTGATGAAGAAAAAACTGATATTGGATGCTCTTGCAGATAAAGGTTGGGCTGCGGAGGATTTGCCATCTGAGGTCACTAGTTGGGATGAAAGTGTGCTCTTTACTCCAGCTTTTGAAAAGATCAAGATATGTCCAGCACTACTTGCTTTGCATTGTTCTTTGCCATACAGTATTCCTGATATTGTGAGGATGAACAACTTTGTTAGCAGAACAGCCATTACGTGCGAGAAAAGCTTTAGTGAAGATACTTACCATGTCAATGATGATATGTAAGTGTATTGTGAGTAATAACAAATAAAATATAGAAATTATGGAAAAGAACATCAAGAAAAGAGTGTGTAGGTTGGCATTGGTAGTGATTGCAGTGCTGGTAGTGTTGTTTGGCTATTGGTTCTTCTTGAACCCTCATGGCTATTGGCAGAAGCAGAAAGAAGCTGAAAAAAATGAATACATGGAAAAGCAAATGCTTTGGCGGAAGTCGGAGAAGATGACAATGCAACAGATGTTATCAGACATGACGTTAATGGCTAAGGGGGATTCTGTCAAGGTTTGTTGGCTAACCGGTCTCTCGCTTCCTGTTTATCGTGACTTCATTCATGGTACTGCGCAACCTACAAGGAATGCTTGGGCTGAGACAAGATATTGGTATATGTCTTCTCTTGCTAAAGGCAGAGAATGGATGGAGGAAAGAATTGAGAAGAGAATTTGTAAAAGTTTAATCTTCGTAGAATCAAGTCGATTTCAGGTGCAGAAGGATTCCTTGAAGGATTATCGTAAAGAGAAACCTACTCATACGGAGATTGAATATAACAAGATGTATCCAGCTTTTGGTAAATCTACTGATAAAGAGTTTGAAGATTGGAGAAAAGTGTAGATTCTAACTTAAAAGTGTACCTGTCTGGAGCAGCTGGACAGGAACGAGTTGCCTGAGGGAATCAAGCACTTGTTGCCAAGGTTGGAAACGCTGGACTTCATACATGAGCACAGAAATGTCGTCCTTTATGGAAACCCCGGTACGGGAAAGACACATGTAGCGACAGCCTTGGCCATAAAGGCATGCATGGAGGGGATGCACGTGCTCTTCAACCACCTCTCGCTTAGGGCTGACACCAAGTCCACCATCATTACGACAAACCTCGCCTTTGATCGATGGGGAGAAATCATAAAGGATAAGGTGTTGGTGACTGCTCTGGTTGACAGACTCACACACAATGCTTTCTTGGTAAACATGAATGGGGAGTCATACAGATTAAAAGAAACTAAGAAATTTAATGAGCAAAACAGATGATTTTATGGATTTTATTTGGTTGTTTGCTTATTTAAGCATACCTTTGCAAGCGGTTTGGAGTGGTACACTTTTTAATTAGTATATACAGAGAAAAGAGTATAAACGTTTTTGGCGCATGGATCGTTCTTCTTGCCTAATCTGGTGAGACATCTCTTTGACTGCGATGTCCTTTTCAAGGCTACCAATTGTACTACAGGTTATCATGTTGCCTGGTGGATAGTTACAGTCGGTTCGTGCATCGGTTGGCTCGTTGATGCAACCTTCTCTTTTATGAAGGCATCGGCATTTGTAGGTAGTGATAAAGAATAAATTAATATAAATACGATGAATAGTATGGTTGATAAAAAAGCTGCAAAGCGTGAGAAGATGATGAACATGCCATCATATCGTCTGATGGTAGGTGCGGCGAAGTATATGGACAAGTGGTTCTTGGATCCTATCCTTGGTTTCATCCTTCCTGTCGGTATCGGTGATGCTTTGACGAGCGTGTTTGCGTTCCCATTCATCTATTATAGTCTTTGCGTGGTTAAGTCGATTCCGCTGACTTTGGCTGTCATCTATAATATCTTGATGGATGTGCTGATAGGTGCCATACCTTTCTATATAGGTGATGTGCTGGATGTATTCAAGCGTTCGTATGTAGAAAACTTGAAGCTGATTACAGGCTATATCGAGGATGATAAGGAGATTATCAATAAGGTGAATAAGAAGGCATTCTGGACGGCTGTGTTCATCGTCGTGCTTTGCTGGTTGATTTATGTGGT
>ENA-UEQO01004318-UEQO01004318.1-human-gut-metagenome-genome-assembly--contig:-NODE-4318-length-10011-cov-3.856453_pt1 | contig 10011 bp, 7 predicted proteins | sample MGYA00242938_ERZ507940 | MGnify/ENA primary metagenome ERZ507940 (study PRJEB26167, sample SAMN06115517) | human gut metagenome | host: Homo sapiens | place: China:Chongqing | collected 2014-12-03... | reverse complement strand
TCTCCCTCTGTTTATAGAGGGAATACCCCGAAGGGGGGAGGGAGTTAAAAAAAGACTTTTGGGACAGCCCCAATAAATGAATAATATAGAACTATTTACTTTTCTGATTTTAAATAATCAACAGAAAGTAAAGATTTTTTATTTCTTTTTCGCCAACCGTTCGTCCAGCCACGTTTTCAGCTCGTGCTTGTCTTTCGCTTTTCCCACGATTTTACCGTCCGGGGCGATCAGCATCAACGTGGGGAGATAGGGGATAGCATAGAGAGTGGCCACTTTCGCCGGGGTATGGGGGATAGGGAATTCATCTATGACTTGCAGCCAGGGAAGTTGATCTTCTTCCAGTGCTTTCAACCAGTCGTTTTTCCGGCTATCATTCGTGACTCCGAGTATTTCAACCCCTTTTTTATGGTATTCAGCGTAGAGTTTCTTCATTTCAGGGAAAGAGGCTCTGCAAGGACGACACCAAGAGGCCCAGAAATCCAGAATCACGTATTTCCCTCGCAAATCGGATAGGGATAATTTTGTCCCGTCGGGTGTTTCCAACGTGAAGTCCGGGGCCGGCATACCTGGTTGTACACGAATTCTTGCTGCAATTTCCACTCTAACATCTTTAGCGAATGAACTGTTTTGTACTTTAGGAGATAAGGCCTTGAATACTTGTTCCAATTCAGCTAACTCCATGTCATTCTGAAGGAAATTTAAATAGTATGCTACTGCTTCTATCGTGTCATTTTTCAGGATCAATTCTTTTTGTTGCTTCCGAACCTCATTGCTGAATTCTTCGGTTATTGCCTCGGTTTCTGCTTGATACTTGTAGAAGGCTTCTTTATCCTCACCATTATGGAGTTCATTCAATTTAGTTTGTACTTCTGCGTATTCCTTAAAGCGGGGTTCTTGCATCAATTTTTCCCGAACATTACTGATTTCCTGGTATATTTTTTCGTTTAATGAACCTGTCACGTTAACATTCGGAATACTCCGATACCCGTATTGGTCGAGAACATCAGCCCATTTTCCAGCGAGAGTGATTGTGTTGTTTTCTCCGATAAAACCACAAGATGCCGGTTTTTCCTTGTCCGGACAAACTTGGATGCTGACCCAAGAGGGGGCTTCTAATTTTCCCGTGAAAGTAAAGACTCCGTTTTTCATTTTTACCGTGTCGCCAGTAGTAGGTTCTTCTCTTCCGACGGGGAGTGTCATGATTGCGATCCCGTTTCCGGCACCTTCAATGTTACCTTTGATTTGGTAACCTTCCGTGTTGGATTGACAGGCTAATGCGGTTAACCCGATCCATCCGATAAATGTCATTTTGTTCATTTTCCAAATATTTCAATTAGTTTTTGATCTAAGTTTTCTTGTGGCTCACCACCTCCGCCGTAACGACCGATGATGATTCCGTTTTTATCAATTAGAATTTTCGTGGGTAGCGTGTGAATACCGTACCATTCTCCAATATCTTCGCTTTTGTCATATCCTTCGGCTGTACGTTTTATACCGCTTAACACGTGACGGAAGTTCCCGATTCCATCTTCCTCGACTGCTTTTCGCCAAGCCTGTGGTTTCGTGTCGTCAGATGCGATACACACAATCTCGAATCCTTCGGGGGCATATTTCTTGTATAGCTCTTTGAGATGCGGATTCCCCTTACGACACGGGATACACCAGCTTGCCCAGAAATCTAGGAGAATGTATTTTTTGCCTTTTAGCTCTTCAAGATTGAGCATTTTGTCGTTAATGTCTTTCCGGTTAAACATGGTTGCGGGACTTCCGGGAGAACCTTGTTTTAGTTTTTTTATCTCTTCTGCGATCTCTTTACCGGAGCGGCTGTTTTTCACTCGTTCTGTCCAATGATTGTAAGCGTTTTCAACTTGACCGACAGGTAACGACATCAACCGGAAACGCATGAGGTAAGGGGATAGATAAGAGTCGGGATGGGTTTTGATAAACTCATCCGTGATCACGTCCATACGCTCGTTATAAGGTTCAAATTGGTCACGGATGGCTGCGGCCTTTTCATGGTCTTTTTCTGCTTTATAAGCTTCTGTAAGTGGTCGCATCTCTTCCCGGATTGGTGCTTGCTGACGATTTAGTTCTTGTTCTTCCTCGTTTGTTTTCGAACCGGAAAGCTTGAACTCTTTGAATTTTCCAACGACAATTTCCAATTGCATATCGGAGGCCTCGATCCAGAAGTCTGTGAGATTCGGGTCATCCATGTAGCGAACGGTTGAATCCAATCTTAATGACATATTTGTCGGTTCGGAAATCATTCCTTCCAGTTGGAACTTTCCATTTTTTACCGGAACATTCTTTTGTACGTACTGTTCGTTATTGTCTGTATAACCAAATAGGAGATGGCCGGACGTCATTCCTTTTATTTCTCCGCGTAGCGTGAATTTATTATTTTGTGCGTGGAGTATTGTCGTGCTTAGTAAGAGCACGACAATAAAAAACAGTGATTTCTTTAACATATGGCGAATTTTTAGATTTTACTATATCCCGGATTCTGATCCCCAATCGTGGGATTTTTTTCGAACTCGGCAGCTGGGATCGGGAGAATGATATAATTTTTCTCCCGGATGGCCGGTTTTACTTTTAAGATGACTTCCATGGGGAAACGAAGTAGCATGCTCCATTCGATTCCATCTTCAAACATGAGGTTTTTCACCGTCTCTTTGTAGATTTCATAAAGCAATTCATCCCGGTCTGTGATAGCATCAATTTTTGTAAAGTCCGTGATCCCGGCGTGTCCCATGACGGTTTTCAAAGGTTCCTTGGCGTCACCCAGGTCTTTTCCGGCACGAACCGTAGCCTCTGCTTTTAACAGGTACATTTCAGTTAGTCGAATAGCATAACATTCTTCGATTTTCTCACCAACGTATTTTGTTATGGCATAAATGGTATCCTTGGGACTCAGTAACCCAAGCATCCATTCTTCTCTGGGATCATCTTTCAATAAATTTTTGAACATGGGAGTTGCTTTGTATTGAGCCGAATTATTATATATATAGGTGTCATATCGGGTAACCTGATTCGGAAGAGGTTGAATACCTAACATGACTTCTTTACTCGTCAATCCTTTTGTTTGGAAAATATCCCGCACGTGTTCTTCAAGTTCGTAAGGACCATTCTCGATGATGTCGCTTGTGAGCGTGATCACTTCTTCATAATCCTCGGTATTTCCCCGTAAGATCAAAACTCTTGCTTTTAAGGCTTTGGCGATCCAGCGGTTGCTGTAAATATTCTTATTTTCCAACGGGGCATTTTTGATGCCTTCTTCTAAATCTTCCAAAATCAGTTTATACGTGTTTTCCACGTTATCTCTTGATTGTGCAATGTTCGTGGTCGTGACAAATTCGTCACGTAGTAAAGCTCCATACTCGCTTTTCGTATCGTAGAATTGAGTGAAATACCGGAGTAAATGATAATGTCCGTAAGCACGCATGATTTTAGCTTCTGCGATGATTTCTGCTTTCCGTTCTCCCTCAAACATAGAAGTGGGTAGGGGTTCCATTTGTGAGATTACCCCGTTTGCCGCATTGATTAGAGTGTAGCAATAACTCCAGATCCCTTCAACAGAACCGTCGGTGGCTTGAACGGATGCATTTTCATCTAAATTTCCCCCGCTGGTTCGTGTGATATAACCGGAAAGATAAGCGGGAACGATTTCTTGAGAGTATCCCCATTGTGTACTAGGTGTACCTCGGTCGTCACCGCCTTCGGCGAAACGGTAATATACCCCGTTTAACGCAACTTCCGCACTTTTTTGATCCACGATCACGTTTCCTACTACTTTTGATTGTGTGGGTAAGGCATTTAGTTGGTCATCACAACTCATTTGTGAAAGAATACCCAAAAAGGACAATATATAAATAATGACTTGTTTCATAATTCTATTTTTAGGATTAGAAATTAATTCTTATTCCAAAGGTGTATGATTTCACCGTAGGATAGGTGCTGACATCCCGTCCTCCTCCGATAACACTGGTCGGATCGTCACTGACTTCCGGGTCCGGTCCGGGATAGGAGGTGATTGTGAACATATTGGTTGCCGTTCCATATACGGATGCGGATTTAATCCGAACCTTCCGACAAATGCTTTCCGGTAGATTATAGCTTAATGATAGAGTTTTCAGCTTTAAGTAAGAGGCATCATATACGTTAAGACTACTTAGCATATAAGTGGTTGCCCACATACTTCTTGGGCGATTAGACGAGGTGTTGTCTTCACTATAATGATTTAACACGCGTGTACCTCTGTTAGCTAAGCTTGACATACCGGAGTCGCTGACATCTTTTTGGTAGATAAGATCGTTACCGTATGAAAACGTAAATAAAGCAGTCAGCGTGAATCGGTTCCAGTTGATCGTGTTCGTGTACCCGCCGAAGAAATCCGGTGTGGCGTGACCTATAACATCTTCTTTCCAAAAACCATCCTCGTATTCGTAAGCGATGTCTCCTAGATTTAAATAGGGGTCAAAAATTGTCCATAAGGAGAATTCTTCTCTTGCTGCCTCCAGTTGTGCTTGTGTTTTTATAATTCCCGTGGCTACTCTTCCGTATAGTAATCCTAAAGGTTCCCCCTCTTTTACAACACTTGTACCTAAATTCATTGCATCGCGATCATTCGGGTCGGAGAACGGACCACCGTTTATATCCAAAACTTTCGATACATTGCGAGAAATATTTAAATTTCCTGTCCAGCGGAAATCTTTTTTACGAATAAAGTCACCATGTATGTCGAACTCTAATCCTTGATTTCGTATTTTGGCAATATTGAAAACGACGGTTGAATAAGAACTACTCGGAGCCGGAGTCATGTTAAGTAAAGTTCCGTCAGTAACCTTGTGGTAATATCCGAAAGTACCTCCTAAACGCCCGCGCATGAAAGAAAAGTCTAAACCAAGGTCTTTTTGTACGGTAGATTCCCATTTGATTTTGTCGTTTCCGAGTTGGGTAGGAATCAACGCGTTCTTGTCTCCGTAGGATACCGGGCTGTAAAGTGTGCGCCACATATGGTCTCCAATACTTTGTGTTCCGGTTTTTCCCATACTGGCTCGAACTTTGATTTCGTCAATCCATTCAACCATGTTCAAGAAATTCTCTTCAGAAATTCTCCAGGCGATAGCCCCGGAAGGGAAGAACCCGTATTGATTGTCCGGTGCAAATTTTGAAGAGGCATCGGCACGTCCCGTGAAGGTGAATAGATAACGATCTTTCCACACGTAGTTAGCTCTAACATAGAATGACAGTAATGAAGTCCGACTTTCCGGATTAGAACCTTTTACATTAGCCGCGATGGATGCGGAACTTAAATTGTTCAGGTAATCATCGTCCGGATAACCGCGTCCACTTGCCGAGAAGTAGTCTTTCCGGTGATCTTCCCATGAAGTTCCCGCCAGCACGTTCAATCTGTGGTTTTCGTTGAACTCTTTGTCGTAGGTTAACGTGTTCTCGAAGAAAACGTCAATTACAGTTGATTGTGCCTGTGTACCCATTCCTCCTTGAGAATCCTCCCGTCCATAGAATCCTCCGACTTCAACAAAACTCGGAACGTAATTTAACTGGTTATAATTATTATAATTGATTGAAACGGTACTCTTGAATTTGAAATCTTTCAAAAAGGTGACTTCTCCGGCCACGGAACCCATGAAAGAATACGTTTTTGCCCGGTTTGTTCCGGCTGCTACGGCCAATGGGTTTTGATATCCCCGGTAGTCATTGTTCAAGTCGCCGAGGGCGGCATAAGTTCCGTCTTCATTATACGGGGAGAAAGTTGGAGGTGCGGTAAGTGCTTGACCGTATATACCGTTAGTGATATTGTTTTTCGTGTACCCGAAATTTAAATTGGTATATAATCTGAAGTAATTCGAAACATCGGTATCCAAACTGATTTTTCCGGAAATTCTCATGAAGTCGGTTCCGATCAAAGTTCCGTCTTGTCCGGTATACGAGAGAGAGGTATAGTACCTTGAATTAGCTCCACCTCCGGCAACTGAAACGTCTACGTTCTGAGAAGTTCCTGTACGTAAAACCAAATCAAGCCAATCCGTGTCTGCATTTCCAAAGAAAGCCGGATCGTTTATGATGCGTTGCGCTTGCTCAACCTGGCTACCCGTCATCGGTTTACCTGCATCTTCTCGTGCCGTAAGGAATCTTTGGGCCGCGTCCTTCAGTGCTGATTTATATTGCTCTGCATTCAAGACTTTTTCTTTGATCGGGTTCGTAAAGCCAATATAGTAATTTAGATTTAATTGAGGTTTCGTGTCTTTTCGTCCTTTTTTGGTGGTGATGATCACGACTCCATTGGCGGCTTTCGACCCGTAAATAGCCGTTGCTGATGCATCCTTTAAGATGTCGATGCTTTCGATATCCGCTATATTCAAACCCGATAGATTATTCAAACCGCGAGAGAAGGCTCCTTCCACGCTATTGTTGAAGTCATCCCCGTAGTTGGCAGCCTCCAACGGGTTGGTAATATCCGATTGTCCGTTGATGTAATTGTCTGAAACCACGGTTGGAATTCCGTCAATCACGTATAGTGGGTCATTCGTTCCCAACAACGATGCACCACCGCGGATACGGATACGAACTGCACCACCGGGGGAACCGTCTGCCTTTACCACGGAAACACCTGATGCTTTTCCGGCCAACGCGTCGTCCACGCTGATGAACGGTACATCCCTGATTTCTCTTGTTTTTACGGATGAAACAGATCCCGTGAAGTCTTTCTGTTTGGTGGTTCCATATCCCACGACAACTACCTCGTCAACTGCTTTCACATTTTCCCGTAAAACCACGTCGATGGTATCTTTACCCGTGTAAGCAATTTCTTGTGTCTGCATCCCGACGAACGAGAATACAAGTGTAAAGTTTTGACCGATATTGTTCGGGATAGAGAGTGTGTATGTGCCATTCATGTCAGTGGCAGCACCGAATTCTGTACCTTTTACTTGGATGGTCACCCCGGGTAGGCTTTGTTTTTGTTCGTCCCGCACTTTACCAGTGATTCGAATCGCTTTCACTTGTTGCGACGGTTGTTTTTTTAATTTGGGAGAGATGATAATCACATCGTCTTCAATCGTGTAATTCAGTTTCGATCCGGCTAGAAAGACTTGCAGGACTTCTTCGATCGTGGCTTCCTTCAATTCAATCTGTTTTGTCGGTAATTGCTTGATCTCTTCGTGATTGTAAAGAAACCGGTAATGGGTGAGTTCTTTTAATTGTTGGATCACCATTTCTGCTGGAATCCGGTCAATTTTAAAATTAATCCTTTCCGTTTGGGCTCTTCCTTCTGCAAATGATGCAAGAGTGAATCCCATGATCATGATAAATGTTAGCTTCATGATTCTGTAACTTTTTGACAACACTTTTCCTCTTAAGTGACAAGTGTTTCTGTTTTTTTTCATAACTTTGTCATTTAGTAATTCAACTTCGTTTGAGTTCCGCCGGAGTAGGGGTCGAAGTCTTCTCCGGCTATTTTATGTATTTTAGAATTCTATTCTGGTGTTATCGTGATTGTTTTTCCGTTGATCGAGAAAGATATATTTGTCGTTAATCCTATCATGTGTAATACTTTCTCTATATTTTCGTAGCGGTCTATTTCGCCGCTGAAATGCAAGTTCTTGACTTTTGGCCCAACGAAGAAAATGTTTACATCATACCAGCGAGCCAGTTGGGCCATGATATCTTCTAGGTTTTCGTTGTCGAAAAGAAATCGTCCGTGACGCCATGCACTTTGTTGGCGGGCTTTTATTTTTATAACGTTTACTTCGTTTGCGGTATTTAACACGGCTTGTTGATTGGGAACCAACTTGAATTCTTTGTCGTTTACCTGTAACCCGATCGAGCCTTCTTCAAGCGTCGTTTTTTGGAATGAATCGTCCGGGTAGGCTTTCACATTAAAGGAGGTTCCGTAGACCCGAATAGCCGATTTGGATGTTTTCACGATGAAAGGCATCTTGTCGTCGTGTTGTACTTCGAAATAGGCTTCTCCTTCCAGTTCGACCTCCCGCTTGTCTCCGGTGAAAAAGGTCGGGTATTTTAAACGGGTATCCGCGTTCAGCCAGATTTTGGTCCCATCAGCCAGTACGATAGCAAATTCTCCGCCTTTGGGTACGACAAGCTTGTTGATTATCGGCCTTCCAGAAGTTTCGGTATGTTTTAATTCATTACGATTTACGATCACGGAAGAGTCTTGTGATAACACGGCTTGCATGTTTTCCTTGATTTCGATTACCTTTTTATCCCCAGTATACAAGGTTGCTTTAAAGCCTCCTGCTTGGATTTGCGCAGGGGGAGAGGGAACTATCGCTTTCTGCTCGGGATAGAGCCAGTAGGCGCCAGCGGCGAATAATAGCATGATGGAGGCGGCAATACCCGCAATTCGGTAGCGAATGATTCGAACCCGGTGTTTCCGGGAGGCTTGCCATTTTTTCCAATCCCGTTCTAATCCGGTATTCAGACGCTTGTATTGTTCCAGGCTGTTTTCCACATTTTGCTTTGATAAAACTTCCCGCACGACTTTCTCGTTGCTTGGGTCTTCATCTTTCCCGGGTAATGAAGCCGGGTTTTCCTCTTCGTTGCTTTTCCCCGTGAGGTAATTCCCGATTCGGATGGCTTGTTTTATCGTTTCTTCAATTTGTGTCCTCATGATTTGGTCTTAATTTCATATATGAAACACCCTCATCGCGATTTGGATGGAGACAAAAAGTGACTTTTTTGAAGAAAAAATGAAAATATTTTTATTGTTGTAAATTATCGGGAGATTTTTTTTCTGAGTATTAATAATTTACTTTATATTTGTGTCGATAGAAGAATCTTAGTTTTGTGTTTTTGTAACTAAAAATAGATCACTACGTACCCTTCTACATGTTTAATCAATTTTTAATTTTTTTATTGTGAATATTTTTGTAGCAAAAATGAGTTCCGCCACAACAGGTGACGATCTCGCAACTCTCTTTGGAGAATTCGGTACTGTTTCTTCAGCAAAAGTAATTATGGACAAGGAAACCGGCAATTCAAAGTGTTTTGGTTTCGTTGAAATGGAGGATGAAACCGAAGGAATGAATGCTATTAATGCTCTTAACGAGTCGGAATTTCAAGGAAGAAAGATAGTAGTGAAAAAAGCTCGTCCGAGAGAAGAAGGTGAAAACAGAGGTCATCGTTCATTTTCTCCCCGGGGTGGCGAAAGGAGATTTAATCCGAATCATTAATTGAGAAGGGTACTGAGAGCTCAAAGCTCTCAGTTTTTGTATTTGGCTTTCAGGTAAGCGTATAAAACCTTGTGTAGTAAGGCTGCATTGGCTTTTTCCTCCTCAGATAAACGCGGATCTGTTTCGATACCGTTGCAAGCGTCCGATAGTTGTTCATCTCCGTCGATAAAATCGGTTGCATTTTCTTCCAGATAAAACATATCCGACAACTGCATCTTCTCCAGACATTCGATAGCCAGACTTCTCGCCTGTAATATGTTGTCCTCCCGATATTTGGAGAGAAATACTTCGATGATGGAATCGGTAAAATAATCACAGAAATAATGCAAAAGCAATAACCTGCGTTTATAAAGCTCGGGGGTCGGTAATTACGGTCGTCTGAAAATATGCCCCAAGCACAGATAAGCCAGTTCTGCTATCTCGATGCTTTCTTCTTCTTCTTCATCTAATTCCAGTAAAAGAATTTTAAACAGGGCATCTGAAAATTCGGCCTGCAACTCCTTTTCGTTGCTTTGATTGTAATAAGCCAGACGGTGGTCTCTGATCTCCAGCAAGTTGGCCCGCAGTTTTTTACGGTCTGCATGTATATTACTCAGTTCCCCGATTTCCCGTAAAACATCTTCTAAATCTCTGCTCATCTGTCCTCCTTTGCTTTTTTATTTTCACTTTGGTATAATACCATACGTTGGCTGAACGGAACGGGTTCAGTTGATGATATGGGGCTATAGCACAGTTGGTAGCGCGCTACATTCGCATTGTAGAGGCCAGGGGTTCGAATCCCCTTAGCTCCACCACAATT
>ENA-UEQO01004317-UEQO01004317.1-human-gut-metagenome-genome-assembly--contig:-NODE-4317-length-10012-cov-4.721892_pt1 | contig 10012 bp, 10 predicted proteins | sample MGYA00242938_ERZ507940 | MGnify/ENA primary metagenome ERZ507940 (study PRJEB26167, sample SAMN06115517) | human gut metagenome | host: Homo sapiens | place: China:Chongqing | collected 2014-12-03... | reverse complement strand
GATAGCAAAGCGCATCCAGGACGAGATGACCTATCCCGGACAGGTAAAGATTACCGTAATACGCGAGACACGCGCTGTGAGCTTCGCGAAATAATCTCTTTTCAGAAACACTCTTATGTCAGAAAGAAAAGAGGAAACGAACAAGACGGACTGCTGCGGCAGCGGATGCAGGAGCAGGGCATGGACGCCTATGTGGTGGTAACGGATGATTTCCACGGCTCGGAGTACGTGGGTGACTATTTTAAGGCCCGGGAGTACCTGTCGGGCTTCACCGGCTCTGCCGGTACGCTGGTGGTGCTGCCGGACAGCGCCGCCCTGTGGACGGACGGACGGTACTTTTTGCAGGCGGCGGATCAGCTGGCCGGGAGCACCATCGACCTGATGCGGGCGGGGCAGCCCGGCGTTCCCACCATCGGGGCTTTTCTGGCACAGAGGGTGCCGCAGGGAGGCACCGTGGGCTTCGACGGACGCACCGTCAGCAGTCTTTTTGCCCGGACGATGGCCGCTGCGCTGGAGGGGAAGAACGTCCGCTTCGCCTATGAGCAGGATCTGGCCGGGGCTGTGTGGCCGGACCGGCCGGCGCTGTCGGCGCAGCCGGTGTGGGAGCTGCCGGCGGAGTGCGCCGGGCTGACCCGTGAGGAGAAGCTGCGTCTGCTGCGGGAGAAGATGCGGGAGACCGGGGCAGAGGTACTGGTGCTGACGGCGCTGGACGAGGTGGCGTGGACGCTGAACCTCCGGGGCGACGACGTGCGCTGCACGCCGGTGTTCCTGTCCTTCCTGCTGCTGCGGCAGGAGGAGGCCACCCTGTGTGTGCAGGAGCAGATCCTGTCCGGGGAACTGAAGGAGAAGCTGGTGGCCTGCGGCGTGGCACTGGCCCCCTATGAGAGCATTTATGACCGGCTGCGGGCCATCCCGGCAGGGACGGCGGTGCAGACGGACAGCGCCACGGCCAACTACTGCGTATTGCAGAGCCTGTCCGGGGCCAAGGTGCTGGACAGACCCAGCCCGGTGCAGCTGATGAAGGCCATGAAGACCCCGGCGGAGCAGGAGAACTTCCGGGCCGCCCACATCAAGGACGGTGTGGCGGTGTGCCGGTTCATCTGCTGGCTGCAGAGCCATGTGGGCAAGGAACCCATCACCGAGTGCAGCGCTGCCGCCAAGCTGGAGAGCTTCCGGGCTCAGCAGCCGGACTATCTGGGGCCAAGCTTTGACTCCATCATGGCCTTCGGTCCCCACGGAGCCATCGTCCACTATGAACCCACGGCGGAGACGGATGTGCCGCTGGAGCCCCGCAGCTTCTGCCTGGCGGATACCGGCGGACACTATCTTCAGGGGACCACGGACATCACCCGTACCATCCCGCTGGGGCCGCTGACGGAGGAGGAACGCCGGGCCTATACGGTGGTGCTGAAGGGCCATCTGCGGCTGGGAGCGGCCCGGTTCCCGGAGGGCCTGTGCGGGCAGAATCTGGATATTCTGGCCCGGCTGCCTCTGTGGGAGCAGGGGATGGACTACAACCACGGCACCGGTCACGGCGTGGGGTATGTGCTCGGCGTCCATGAGGGGCCGCAGCGGCTCCACTGGCGGCTGCCGGAGAACCAGAAGGTCACGGCGCTGGCAGAGGGCATGGTGGTGTCCAATGAGCCCGGCTACTATGCCGCCGGACAGTTCGGCATCCGCCATGAGAATCTGGAGCTGGTGCAGCGGGACGGCGAGAACGAGTATGGCCGCTTCCTGCACTTCGAGCCGCTGACCATGGTTCCCTTTGACCGGACGGCGCTGGAGCTGAGCCTGCTGTCGGAGGAGGAGCTGGCGCTGCTGAACGCCTATCATGAGAAGGTGCGGGCTGCCATCGCACCCCATCTGGATGGGGAGGAGCTGGCGTGGCTCATGGCTGCTACGGCACCCATCCTGCGGTAAGAGAAGAATAGAAAAAGCCGTCCCCGGCCACTGGCCGGGGACGGCTTTTTTATACGGGAAGCTCACCGTTTCAGCAGGGCTTGGCGGCGCCGCCAGTCCGGCAGGTAACGCTCCACCTCGGCGTAGAAGGCGGGGCTGTGGTTTTTATGGCGGATATGGGCCAGCTCATGCACCACCACATACTCGATGGCCTCCGGTGGATAGGCCATCAGGTACAGGGAGAAGCAGAGGCTGTTTTTCCCGGAGCAGCTGCCGAACCGTGTCCGGGCGGAGGTGATCCTGATCCCGGTGGGGCGGACGCCCATGACCCCGGCCCAATAGGCCACCCGCTGCGGCAGAAGGGTCTTGGCCTGCTGGCGAAGGGCCTCCTGCTCCTGAGGGGTGGGCTCCGGGTGCTCCGCCCGATACCGGCCCTGACGCTGCTGCTGGCGATGGATCCATGTCTCGTGCTTTTCCACGAAGGTGCGGATCTCCTCCACCGGGAGAGTCATGGGCGCCCGTACCACCACGCTGCCGGACTGGTCCACCTGTAGGGCCACGGTGCGGCGGCGGCTCCGCACCACCCGATAGTCCGTCATCGCTCTGCCACCCAAATGAATCGGGGGCCGTGATAGCCGTCCCGGTCTATTATTTCCGTCCACATGGACGCAGGGCGCACCCATAGGCCGCCGTCGCCGTAGAGGGCCCGGTACACCACCAGCTCCTCCAGCGTCTCCGAGTGGCGGGCGATGCCCAGCACCTGATATTCATTGCCCTTGAAGTGGCGATACCGCCCCGGTTGAATGTCCGCCATATACTCCACCTCCGTTTTTGGGAACAGTATACCACATCGGTTCCCAAAAGGCAAAAACTGTGTTATCATACAGGAAAGGACATATGCTGAAAGGGGAGACTGCACCATGAAGAACACCACCCTGTGCTACATCGAAAATCCGGCCGGGGAGTATCTGATGCTCCACCGGGTGAAGAAGGAGAACGACTGCAACCACGACAAATGGATCGGTGTGGGCGGCAAATTCGAGGACGGAGAGAGTCCGGAGGAGTGCGTCCTGCGGGAGACGCTGGAGGAGACGGGGCTGACTCTTACCGACTATCGGTATCGGGGGATCGTCACCTTTGTCTCCGACCGGTGGGAGACGGAATATATGCATCTGTTCACCGCCACCGGCTGGACGGGCCGCATCCGGGAGGATTGCGACGAGGGCGTGCTGGAGTGGATCCACCGGGATCGGCTGGCGGCCCTGCCCCAGTGGGAGGGGGACCGCATCTTTCTGGAGCTGCTGCGGCGGGAGGTGCCGTTCTTCTCCCTGAAGCTGCGCTATGAGGGGGAGCGGCTGGCCTATGCCGCCCTCAACGGAAGGGAGATGGAGCGATGAAGCTGCTGGTCAGTGCGTGTCTGCTGGGAGTGGCCTGCCGCTACGACGGGCGGAGCAAGCTCCACCCGCTGGCGCAGAAGCTATGCCGCCGCCATGAGGTGATCCCCGTGTGCGGGGAGATCTTCGGGGGGCTGCCCACGCCCCGGCTCCCCTCCGAACGCCGGGAGGGCGGCGTGTTTGCAAGCGACGGCGGTGATGTCACCGATGCCTTCCGCCGGGGGGCGGAGGAGGTGGTGCGTCTGGCCCGGCTCACCGGGGCACAGGCGGCCATTCTGAAGGAGCGCAGCCCCTCCTGCGGCTCCGGGGAGATCTATGACGGCACCTTCACCGGAACGGTGGTGGAGGGCTGGGGCGTGACGGCGGAGCTGCTGCGCCGGGAGGGCATCCCGGTGCTGGGGGAGTCCCGGATGGGAGAACTGCTGACAGAGGGCGAGGCGTGTTTGGTCAAAATCACAAGAGACCCGGCGAAAAAACTGTGAGATTCTGAAAAAATGGTCCGGCCCCATTGACAGCCTATGTATAAGTTGCTAAGATGGTAGCGTCAACAAACCGAAAACGTTACCGGAAAGGTTTCCAAGTTTTCGGTACTATCTCCGGAGGGATTACCGATGACCATCAAAGATATTGCCCGGCTCTGCGGCGTCAGCGTCAGCACGGTATCCCGTGTGCTCAATGACCGACCTGACGTCAGCGAAGAGAACCGACGCCGGGTGCTGGAGGTCATTGAAAGCTCCAACTACATCCCCAACAACACCGCACGGGATCTGGTCAAGACCAAGTCCGACGCCATTGGGCTGGTGGTGCGGGGCGTGTCCAACCCCTTCTATACCGACATCATCCGGGCCGTCGAGGACAGCATCACCGCCGAGGGCTTTACCATGGTGATGCAGCAGATCGGCACCTGCGATGACGAGATCAAGCGGGGGGCTATGATGGAGCGGGAGAAGCGGCTGCGGGGCATCGTGTTTCTGGGCGGACGATCCGACTATACGCCGGAGGAGCTGACCGTGCTGAACGTACCCTTCGTCTGCTGCTCCTACGCCAATCAGTACGGCACACTGCCGGAGGGCTCCTACGCATCGGTGTCCATCGCTGACGAGGAGGAGGCCTATCGGGCCGTGACGGAGCTGTACCGCTGCGGACACCGCCGCATTGCGGCGCTGGTGGCCCGCACCGATGACCGGGCCATCAGCCAGCTGCGCTATCAGGGGTATCTCCGGGCGCTGGCGGACTGCGGCCTGCCGACGGAGGAGGAACTGGTGATCCGCGCCGGGTCCTTTGACATCGGGGACGCCTACCGGGCCACGGCGGAGAGGCTGCGGCAGGGGGCGGACTTCACGGCGGTGTTTTCCATTGCCGACAACATGGCGCTGGGCGCCATGCGGGCGCTGCGGGAGGCGGGACGCCGGGTGCCGGAGGACTGCTCCGTTATCGCCATCGACGGCCTGACCATGTCGGAGTATTTCCATCCCATGCTGACCACCCTCTGCCAGCCTATGGAGGAGATGGGGCGGCGCAGCGTGGAGATTTTGATGGACATGATCCACGGCCGGGGACGGCCTCGCTGCGAGACGGTGCGGACCGTGCTGCGCCGGGGAGCGTCTGTGCGGCGGATCAACTGAGTTTTTCCCATCCCAAGGGATGTGAAAAATAATAAATGAAGGAGAAATGAAAATGAAGAAGTTTCTTGCATTGGCTCTGGCTCTTGTTATGGCGCTGTCTCTGGCAGCCTGCGGCAAGAAGGCAGATGACAACAACAAGGGCAATGGAGACGAAGCGAAGGGTTCCGTGTACTACCTGAACTTCAAGCCCGAAGCCGACAAGGCCTGGCAGGATCTGGCCAAGACCTACACCGAGAAGACCGGCGTGGAGGTCAAGGTCGTCACCGCCGCCTCCGGCCAGTATGACACCATGCTGACCTCCGAGCTGGACAAGTCCGCTCCTCCCACCATGTTCCAGGTGGGCAATCAGGGCGCCGTCAACTCCTATGGCGATTTCTGCTATCCTCTGGATAACACCGACGTCATGAAGGAAATGACCACTCAGGACTTCAACCTGAAGAATGCCAACGGCGAGACCGTGTCCATCGGCTACTGCTATGAGGCCTATGGCATCATCGTCAACAAGGCTCTGCTGAAGCAGGCCGGTTATGAGATCACCGACATCACCAACTTCGAGTCTCTGAAGAAGGTGGCCGATGATATCCACGCCCGTGCCAACGAGCTGGGCTTTGACGCCTTCAGCTCCGCCGGCCTGGAGGGCTCCTCCAGCTGGCGCTTCTCCGGTCATCTGGCCAACATGCCTCTGTTCTATGAGTTCCGGGATGACAACGTCACCGCTCAGCCCGCCACCATCAAGGGCACCTATCTGGACAACTTCAAGAACGTCTGGGATCTGTACACCACTGACTCCGCCACCACCGGCGCTGCTCTGACCACCGCCACCGGCGACACCTCCGAGGCCGAATTCGGTCAGGGCAAGGCCGTGTTCTTCCAGAACGGTTCCTGGGAGTATGCCAACCTGGTCACCAGTGATGACAAGGGCTTCAAGATGAACCCCGAGGATCTGGCCATGATCCCCATCTACTGCGGCGTTGAGGGCGAGGAGAAGTCCGGCCTGTGCTGCGGCACCGAGAACTGCTGGGCTGTCAACAAGAACGCCAAGGAAGAGGACATTCAGGCCACGCTGGACTTCATGAAGTGGGTCGTTACCTCCGACGAGGGCACCACCATGCTGGCTGAGCAGTTTGGCCCCTGCCCCTTCAAGAACGCCAAGACCCCCGAGAACGTGTTCTTTGCCGATGCCAACACCTATACCGCTGCCGGCAACTACATTGTGACCTGGGCCTTCAACTGGACTCCCGCCGTGAATGACTGGCGTGCGGGCGTGGTGGACGCTCTGACCCAGTACACCGTCAACGGCGGCAGCTGGGACGACGTCAAGACCGCCTTCGTGGACGGCTGGGCCACCCAGTATGCCAAGGAGAACGGCTGAGCTATAAGCGCTCCGTTGTAACGCAATAGGACCGGGGGCGGGCTTATCGCCCGCCCCCGATTTTCTCACCTGCGGCGCACAGAGCTGTTGGCCGGTATGGACCGGGCAAGAGCTCCGGGCGCCGCCCGGAAAAAACATAGATAGGAGAGAGGCGTCATGAAACTTCCGAAACACCGCCGGGATGAGGCCGCGCTGAATTCCCGGCTGATCCGCCGCCCCATCAAGCGCATGGTGTGGCTGTTTTTGCTGCCCACCTTTGCCGCCTTCTGCATCGGCTTCCTGTACCCCTTCTTCAAGGGGCTGTTTCTGTCCTTCTGCAACTTCCGCATTACCAGCCAGTGGACATGGACGGGGCTGGAAAACTACCGGAAGGCCTTCCAGGACCCCGGCTATATGCACGCGTTCTGGTACACGGCGCTGTTTGCCCTGGTGAGCCTGATCGTTATCAATCTGTTTGCCTTTACCATTGCCTATGCACTGACCCAGAAGTTCAAGGGTACCAACGTGTTCCGCACGGTGTTTTTCCTGCCCAACCTCATCGGCGGCATCGTGCTGGGCTATATCTGGTCCATGATCTTCGACGGCATCCTCATCAAGTACAACACCTCCGTGATCCTGGAGACGAAATACGGCTTCTGGGGTCTGGTGATCCTGGTGTGCTGGCAGCAGATCGGCTATATGATGATCATCTATATTGCCGGACTCCAGGCCGTGCCCGAGGATATGCTGGAGGCGGCCCGCATCGACGGCGCCAACCGCTGGCAGACCCTGTGGCGGGTCACTATCCCCAACGTGATGCCCTCTATCACCATCTGCATGTTCCTGAGCCTGACCAACGGCTTCAAGCTGTTTGACCAGAACCTGGCCCTGACCGCCGGGCGTCCCTTCCAGCAGCTGGGCAACGGAGAGACCATCAAAACAACGGAAATGCTGGCCCTGAACATCGTCAACGCCTTCGGCACCAGCGGCGGCGGCAACCGCGGCGTGGGTCAGGCCAAGGCCGTGATCTTCTTCATCGTGGTGGCGGCCATCAGCATCATCCAGCTTCAGGCCAGCCGCCGCAAGGAGGTGCAGCAATGATCAAAACCGAAGCTCTGCGCCGCAGAGAGCGCCGTCAGGCGCTGCTGACGGTGGTGTTCACCATCATCTCCGTGATCTATCTGATGCCGGTGCTCCTGGTGCTCATCAACTCCCTGAAGGCCAACGCCTTTGTCAACACCGAGACCTTCAAGCTGCCCACGGCGGAATCCTTTGTGGGGCTGAAGAACTATGTCAAGGGCATGACCTTCGGCAACTTCGCCTTCTATAAGGTGGTATTCTACAGCTTCTTCATCACCATTACCTCCACGGCGCTGATCCTGCTGTGCACGTCCATGGCGGCGTGGTACATCTCCCGGGTGGGGAGCCTGGTCAGCAAGATCGTGTACTACCTGTGCGTATTCTCCATGGTGGTGCCTTTCCAGATGGTCATGTACACCCTGGCCCGGACGGCGGACCGGGTGCATCTGAACACCCCCTGGACCATCCCCGTGGTATACCTGGGCTTCGGCGCGGGCCTTGCCGTGTTTATGTTCACGGGCTTTGTCAAGAGTCTGCCGCTGGAGATCGAGGAGGCCGCCGCCATCGACGGCTGCGGCCCGGTGGGCACCTTCTTCCGGGTGGTGCTGCCTATGCTCAAGCCCACCATGATCTCCGTGGGCGTGCTGGAGATCATGTGGGTATGGAACGACTATCTGCTGCCCAGCCTGGTGCTGGACATCAACCAGTACCGCACCATCCCCATCCACATTCAGTACCTCAAGGGCAGCTACGGCACCGTGGACATGGGCGCCACCATGGCCCTGATCATGCTGAGCATCCTGCCGGTCATCATCTTCTACCTCTGCTGCCAGAAGCACATCATCAAGGGTGTGGCAGCCGGTGCGGTGAAGGGCTAAGGAGCATAGAGCCTCCGCTCGGAGGGCGGGGCTGATAAGTATTTCAAAGCATTTCTATAAGTAAGTGAGTGACTACCTATGAATCGAAGCAGCGGCATTCTGATGCCCATTTTCTCCCTGCCGTCCCCCTATGGCATCGGCACGCTGGGCAAAGCGGCGTATGACTTTGCGGACTTTTTGGCGGAGGCGGGCCAGCACTACTGGCAGATGCTGCCCCTTGGCCCCACCAGCTATGGGGACTCCCCCTATCAGAGCTTTTCCACCTTTGCCGGTAACCCCTATTTCATCGATCCGGACCTGCTGGTGGAGGACGGCCTTTTGACGAAGCGGGAGGTGAAGGCCTATCGCTGGGGGGATGATCCCCGCCATGTGGACTACGGCGCTGTGTATAACAGCCGGCTGAAGCTGCTGGCCAAGGCCAAAAAGCGGGGCTGGGAGCGTGACCGGGAGGAGGTCACGGCCTTTGTGGCAGAGAACGCCCGGTGGTTGCCGGACTACGCCCTGTTCATGGCCTGCAAGCGCCATTTCGGGATGCGCTCCTGGACGGAGTGGGAGGATGAGGACATCCGCCTGCGCCGCTCTCCGGAAGTGCTGGAGCAGTACCGCACCCTGCTGCGGGAGGATGTGGAGCTGTTTACCTATATCCAGTATCTGTTCTTCCGGCAGTGGGAGGCCTTGCGGACCTATCTCCATGAGAGGGACATCCACGTTATCGGTGACCTGCCCATATACGTGGCCATGGACTCCGCCGACGTGTGGGCCGAGCCGGAGAATTTCCAGCTGGATGACCGCTGTGTCCCCACGGAGGTGTCCGGTGTGCCGCCGGACTACTTCAGCGCCGACGGCCAGCTGTGGGGCAATCCCCTTTATCGCTGGGATCGGATGCAGGCCGACGGCTTCGGCTGGTGGATTCGCCGCATCGACGGCGCCGGGAAGCTGTATGACGTCATCCGCATCGACCACTTCCGGGGCTTCGAGAGCTACTGGGCAGTACCCTACGGCGAGACGACGGCCAAAAACGGCCGGTGGGTCAAGGGCCCCGGCATGGCGCTGGTGGGTGTGCTCACCGGTTGGTTCCCGCAGCTGGAGTTTATCGCTGAGGATCTGGGCTATCCCACCCCGGAGGTGGCGCAGCTGCTGCGGGATTCCGGTCTGCCGGGCATGAAGGTGCTGGAATTTGCCTTCGATTCCCGTGATACCAGCAGCTATCTGCCCCATAGCTACGGGGAGAACTGCATCTGCTATACCGGCACCCATGACAACAGCCCGCTGGCCCTGTGGCGGCAGGAGGCGGATCCGGCGGATATCGCCTTTGCCAAGGAGTATCTGGGGCTTAATGACGAGGAGGGCTTCAACCGGGGAATCATCCGGGGCGGCATGAGTTCTGTGGCCAAGCTGTTTGTGGCTCAGATGCAGGACTATCTGGAGTTGGGGGCGGGACACCGCACCAACGAGCCGGGGACTCAGTCCGGCAACTGGCAGTGGCGGATGCTATCGGGAAAGCTGACGCCGGAGCTGGCGCAGCGCATCCGGAAGCTGACCCGCATCTACGGCCGATTGGCCTGAGAGAATAGCGAGAGGGACTGAGCAAATGCCCAGTCCCTTTTTCTTTCCTGCGGAAGGAGAAGACTATGATCCGTGTGCATGAGACGGGACTGCGGCGTGGAGGAGGTCACAGTGAACAAACCGAATCCTCAGTCTGTGGGCCTTTACCGGCATATGGGGGCCTATCGGAGGATCGATTGCGGCGAGGAGGGGCCCCTATCCACTGCTTTATAGGGGGGC
>ENA-UEQO01004316-UEQO01004316.1-human-gut-metagenome-genome-assembly--contig:-NODE-4316-length-10014-cov-29.492503_pt1 | contig 10014 bp, 3 predicted proteins | sample MGYA00242938_ERZ507940 | MGnify/ENA primary metagenome ERZ507940 (study PRJEB26167, sample SAMN06115517) | human gut metagenome | host: Homo sapiens | place: China:Chongqing | collected 2014-12-03... | reverse complement strand
CTATTGGCTATACAATTCCCGCTATTAGGGCTTGTTAGGGACTTGCACCCATTAGATTAAGCTCATGCCGAGCATACTACAAAAACGGGGACATCCGCATGGATATCCCCGTTTCTCGTATATGTCTTGTCGGTCAATTACCGCACTCTGAGCTTCGTCATCTGTGTGCCGTTCGCGGTCTCCGTGCGTACGACCACCACATCGCTGTCGACATTGTTTAGCGTGCAGGTGTAGTCGCCATTGAGCGTAGCCTTCTTCAGCAGTGCGCCGCTCACCGACCATACGCTCACTGAACGAAGCTCCGCATCGGATGTCACCACGATCTGACGCGGCAGGATCGAGCTGACGCTCACGTTGTCGCCCGTCTCGACGTCGCTGATGCCGGTCGTCGTGCCAGAGCCCTTGCCGATCAGGAAGTAGCGGCCATACGACGAGCCGTTCACCGTGAGCTGATAGCCTTCATGGAGCGGCGTCTCGCTCTGCAGCTCGGCATCGTAGAGGGCGGCATCCTTGACGGCTGCCACACCACTGAACGTAAGGGTGACGACTGAGCCGTCGGCTGCCGACACGCCCAACGGTATGCGCTGTGCGTCCTTCAGCTGGTTGACGCTCACTGCCGTGTTGCCGGCCACGGTGTACACCTGAGGAGCATTGTCGGCATTGCCTGTCAGGCCGCTGATCATCTGTGCATCCTCCATGCCGAAGTCGTTGCTTGCCGAAGCGGCATAGCGCACGGCCGCGCTGCTTGAGCCTTCAGCGTCTTCTGCCGTTATCTTAAGCGAGGCAGCCTGAGAGCCTGCATCCGTAGAAGAGGTCGCAAACTTCTGCATGTCAGCAGTGAATTTAACTTCGACACCTGCTGTAGCTGTAGAAGGAGTTTTAGCCTCAACATAGAACACAGAATATGGTGCAATGAGAGATGTGTTCTCTGACCATGTCTTATTACTTTCATCATAAGTTACAGCTGTTGTTAGATCTGAGCTAATCCAATATTTCTGTGCCAGCACGTCGCTGTTGGCAGCAACGAATGCCTGGACATCGAGCGGAGCCATGAACGGGTTACCTACCATCAGATACTTGCCGTCGGCAGACGGAGTAAGCGTAGTCGAAACGACATCAGGATGATTATACTGCAATGGATTGCTGCGGTCAACCATTTGGCTGACAAGTAACCTGCCTGCATTGGTACGACTCAATGTTCCTGTACTTACCTTATAGCTCGTATCAGCCTTCGGGAAGCGGAACAGCAATTTATCTGTAGAGGATGGCTGTTGCCCCTGATTCAAGATTCCTTGAATTGAGAATCCGCCACCTGCAACATAAGGCACGCTTGCGTCGTTGTATGCAGAACTCCATTCTGTAGCAAACGATACAGGAGTGGTGCCACCGCCATCTTCAACGATATTTGCTCCTGTACTCCAGCTGCGCTGGTAAACGGCAGGATTTAGACGGTTATAATCGTTATCATTGAACGTTATATCCTTGAAATACTCTGTCTCTTGCTTTCCGGTTGCCGTAGGAGCATACCAGTCGCCGGCTACAACGTCCTGCAGCGGTGTGCTTACGGCTGTCCATTGTCCCGGAGTAATCTCCACGTCCGTCCATGCCTTGTTATAGAGCAGCTGCTCGGCATGCAGCATCTGTGCGCCCGGCTCAAAGTGGATGTCACGGCAGATGTTCACACGATAGCGCTGAGTGGTGAGCGCTCCGTCTTTTTCATAAGCCATCAGGTCATACTGAATATTCTCTGTCGGCAGTTCCATATAATCCGGACGGCTCGTATTTACCCATCCATTACCGCCATCTCCAAATCCTGCTATGTAAAGTTCAGCCTTGCTGTCTTTCGGCATGATGACATTAGAGAACAGCATCGGCACAAAGCCTTTGTCTGTTGTATTTTCAGCATTATCAGTATATGTGCCGTCAGTATTCTTCAGGTCCTTAGCATCCGCGCGCTTCCAGTTGGCATCATTGTTCCAGTTGCTCGTAGCACCACCTTGCCACACCAGATATTCGGGCACCACCTTCATGTCGATCGGGAACGAACCATAACAAGTATTATAAATGTCCCCAGAATTAGAATCGCTATTTTTCTCCTCAAAATAGGTCGAGAATGTGTAAGTATAACCTTCTCGGGGATTGAATGTGAAACTTCTGTCACCACTGATCTTCTGTTCCTTAAGATTAAACCGAACATCCATATACGACATGCTCATGTCTTGAGTATTCACATGCATATCTTCCACAGTACCTATCGGCAGACTTGTAGCCTCAAGATCCGTAGATGTGAAGAGATCCTTGTATTGTGGATCATCCGAATTTATAAGAAAGATTTGATCCAAGCCATCACGGTTAATCTTCCCCAATGATGCGCCCGTTGTCACGACCTGCGCCTCGCGTAGATTTATACGCAATGATTTATTTTCATCATCGGTTGCCTCCTCTATTTGTTGTAGGCCGATACGTAATCCCGGATTGTAATCATCTGTAGGATACTTCACTTCCTCAAAGCCTGCATGCATCTTAGGAGCAGAACCATTGGCGTTAAGTATCAATGGAATGTATTCCCAGCACACCTGCGCCCATTGCTCCTCACTGATTCCACTTCCTGATGGAGGCACAAGTGTCTGTATGGGTTTCACCACAAGGTTTAATCCATCATGAAGAAGTGCTATGTCAAGGTCCTCACGGTGCAGGACAAGACGGTTATTTACTCCGGCAGCAGCACCAGTATCCTTAATGTATTTTTCAATTAAGTCGTATTCTGCCTGTGAGAAAGTTATCTCAGCTCCTTTAACTTCAATAGTCTTAGGAGGTGTCTGCTTACTGAGTTCGGTGGCATTAGGATAGACTGCCCGGAAGTTGGTCAAAGCAACATCAAGATTGGTTTGGAGATCTGGGTCATCTGTACGGAATTCTTCCTCTGTTCCAAAGAACCAGTCGAAGTAAACTCCGTTATCAAGAACTGTGTAATCTTCGTTTTCTCCATCAGCTTTTGGCACACGTACCTGTACAGTGAAATTGAACACCTGTCCAGCACAGAAATCGACAGACGGATCCACGACCTCACCATTGACTTTTATCAGTGTCTCAGAAGTCACATAGAAACGGGTATAGATACTGCACGGATCACCAATCTGATCGGCCAAATCAGATATCAAGGCGTCTTCATCCTCTGCCAAATTAGGATTGTCCGGCATTATAAGCATTATGTAGGGACGGTTAGGCGATAGCACTGAATAGAAGTCTACCGTCAGGCGACGGCCGGCTGCATCAGTTTCCGACCCTACTCTATAAAAGTAAGGCTTGCCATCTTTCATATGCTGATAAGCAAAGAAAAAATTACCATCCGTAACACTGCTGTTGCCCCCAAACGAGCTATGACCGAATTCATCATTATCATTAAAGTCATTGAAGAACTTCATAGTCATAACCTTCGTATTGATGACATTTCCGTCACCAATCTCCACTATTGATTCTTTCAAGGCAGCGGCCTTTGTAGCATCTGGATGAGCTTGCAGGTAATTATTATATTTTGTTTCATCCATGAAGCAGAAGCTGATGCCGTCTTCACCTGTCTCTACATTGCCCAATCGTGCTTTCAGACGTTCCCAGTCAATCTCCATGTTCATTCTGGTACGCGTATCTGTACAGGTATACTCTTTCTGAGTGATAGTGGCATTGGGTTGTGCAAGATACACTTTTATGTCGTCAAGATAATAATCTCCACCTGTCGTCGATGCACAGTTGTTCTCTACTTGAAGAATATAAGAATCAAAACTCTGCGCTTTATCACTATTATTAAGGAACGAAAAATATATCTGATACCAGTTGTTGGTTCCAGGCCCAGTTCCTTTCTCCGAATCTGAGTCAAGCCAATTGGTCGTTCTAATTTGGCTGCTTGAGTGACGGTAAAGAGGAGTGTAAGTCACTGTACCATTTTCTAGCGAATCAACTCCCATAATGGTGAACAGTACAGCCGCATCATCAGAACCTTTTCCTTGATTAGACTCCGGTCCTTGGCCACCACTTTTCATCCAAGCTGTTACAAACAGCTCTGAACCAGTACACAGTTTCTCTTTGAAAGGCAGACGTGCCAGAATTCCAGGACGGTCGGAAGCATCTACATAGAGGAAGTGGTTACCAGTCCCGTCGACTTTGCCCACTCCAGGCTGTGGCCGCAGATCTTTAAGATCATTTTGGTCTGCATAACCCATATAATCGCTGACAAGCGAGTAATAGTCAAATTCAGTGTATCGACGAGGTCCACTATAACTAGCATGTCCTATAAAATCTCCCCAAGGAGATCCGTCGAAAAACGCATAACTACTATAGTCCCACGCTAATGGAAATGTAAAATACTCCTTTTGTCCATACTCCCATGTGACACCTGCAGGATAGTCAAAAGTAAGTTCTGTCAACTTCTGCAGATTGTTGTCCATCCATGTAGGAGAACGGAACTCGAAGTCGGATCCATCCTTGATGTTAGCAACTTCCACTTGGGTAAGAGGAACTGACGCAGCTGAGAAGGTAAGATTGAAACGTGCAATGTTATAAGTTGTTCCACCTACCGTCTTCCTCACCGTAATGGTGGCTGTCGTCCCGTCAGGAACCTCCCAAGGTGTTTTACTAGAACCCTTATAGAACTGGATCACACGATCATTTCCAGTCAATTGTATCTTACTCAATGACAGTAAACCGGGAGTACCATCAGGTGCCTTACTCTCTATTTTCAGATCAAGATTATCATTATCATCTGTTGCATCGGGAATGGCGTATGAACGCGCATCTTTCGATATGGCTACAAGTTCATCGGTCCAATTTGACAGATGTTTATTGGGAAACGTTATGTCATATTCCTCAAGATACTTAGCGTTATCTTCGCTGGTTTGAAATTCCGTCTGCTCAAGGCGGCCGTGGCCGTTTTTCCAACTTTCGGAATCATTTTCTGGACGTTCATCAACACCCACAATGTAGAATATTACGCGCACAGACAATGTAGGCTCAAACCATTCGCTCTTCTCAAAGTCTCTAGTCAAAGACTGCAAGGATTGTCCTGCACTCTCTTTTGATGTGAAATGTTCAGAAAAATCAGTATATCCAGACACATCGCACGCTACAACAAACCAATTGTTATCAACTTTTGTATTTGGAAACCAATCTTTAAATTCCTGATCGGTAGGATAATAAAAATCCATGGCCTGCAGTATGGCACCCATAGGACGTCCCACATATCCATTCTCAAACCTATAGGCTGGCACGCCCCCACTAGGATTACCCGTATTTGGTGTTAGCAGGTCGTAAACCGTTTTACCTGATGTAGATGTTTTATGATTGGTTTCGAACGTCCCATCAGTACGATAGCTATACCAACGTTGATAAGTCTGAGCACTTGAAGAGCTGGCATAGCCTGCGTTTGATTTAGTGGGTAAAGCCAAGGTTATTTGTGCTCCTTTATGCATATAGATAGTATCTATATATGTGTGGGTAGCTTGAATTTTCTGGTCGTTAGACATGATTGCATCAAACTGCGGTTCATCATAGCTGAATGATCCGAGCACACTTGGGCTTAAATTGAACTGTTTTACAAGATCGAACCATTTTGCCGACTTGTGTTGAATTTTCTTATCGTTATAAAAACCGTCTCGCTTATCTAAAGATATTTCTGGTATTATCAGGGTGTTTCTTTGCTCTTTCGGTATACATTCCAAACGTAGATTTTTTGTAGCAACCGATTCATCTAATGATACAGTCCATGCCGACAGAGTCCTAGTCACCTCTTCTTTTTTAATTATTTCCCACTCATCATTTGAGTTACGAATATAGACATTAATATATTGAGGTTTCTCCCAATTTTCTATATTGCTTAAATTGAAATAGATATTTTTTACATAAACTTCATTATTAAATTGATAATCTAAATTTACCGTTCCAGATCTACCTGCTGTCCATTTTTTTGAATTATTTCCGTCACAAAGAGAGTCATACGGACAATTCTCATTATAGGCATCACTACTTATCGTATATTCATTTTTGGCTATTTTTAATAAGTCATATTTATCTGCTGCCACTTGCCCATTCATACAAAGTGGCAGCCACAACAATGCGACAACAGCAAATAGTGTCTTATATAATAATGTCGATTTGAAAGTTCTCATATCTTATGTCCTCCTTATTTATTTTATGAACATATTGAGCATCTCTGGACCGAGATAATCGAGAGTGAACTCCGATACACGCGTGTTGATCTGAGATGGCTTAAACGGGAAGTTGGCAATGTTGTCAGTTGTAACCTTCACGATATATGTGCGATCGTAAGTTGCACCGTTATCTTGCCACGTAACCAAAAGGCTCAGATCAACTGTCTTTCCGACAGATGCCGTAACATGGCCCTTAACTGTGGTAACTCCTGTTGTTGCGCCGTCAAAGGCAATGCCGCTGACGCCGTCAGGCATGTTCCAGGTGCAAGACAAACCATTTATATTGTCTTTGCTTGTTCCATTTACCTCTACTCCTTTTACAGTAAATGCGAACTGGCATCCTTCGGGCACTGTTATTTCATAAGTGTCTTGAGTAAATCCTACGTTTACTTCTACCGGCAGGCTACCTATCGGGCTTACCCAGCATTGCGCTTCGAGGTCGAGGCCATAATCGTTGAGCTGCAGCGTAAGCGGGAAGATGCTGTTGCGCGGAAGCTCATTGCGTTGTGTAACGGCAGTGGCATCATGGATAATGCCAGTTGTCTCTACAGTCTTTATTTTCACGGTAAACGGGTGATTAGCAGGCGAAGAATTAACATAGAAGTCTGGAATCATAAGTCTTCCTGTTGTACTTGTACCGTCAGCTTCCAAAGTGCCGCCATCCGGAATAGTTATATCCTTTGTCGTTGTGTATGCCTCTCCTTCCAAAGTCTTATCTGAAAAAAGAGTTATCTTGTCGGCATATCCGCCGAACGACAGGGCCGTAACCTTTGTGCCGATCTTGCCCGTGATGCTCATCCTTATCTTGCTGACCAGGCGGTCGAGACCGATAGAGATATTTCGTGTGTTGGACGTGACGGCTACTTCCTCCTTTGCACTCATAGGAATGAAATAATTGCTGAAGTCAAGCTTTGAGGCTGGATTGTCTTCAAGAACGATATTGTCGATATCCAAAGATGCTACAGAAGCTCCCTCTTCCAGACCTGTCAAGCTGCTCCAATCCGTACTAAAATAAGAATCAATGTTGGCAAAGGCATACACGGTGTATGTGCCCGGATCGAGCGTGAAGTCTCCGGATACCCACTCTTTCAGGTTTCCTTCCTGCGCTGCTTCATTATATCTCAAGTCTGGCAAGAATTTCTTCACTACCTTGCCGTCCTGTATGAAGAGCACGAGCAGATTGTGCATGTATTCATGATCCTGCCCTGTTTCAAAGCTTTCTGCCCTTGTGTTCAGGTCGCCTTCCTCACGGGCCGTGATGCTCAGCTGCATCGTAGCGGGTCCCTCGCGACTCTCAACAATGTCGTCATCGAACGAACATGAGGCGAGTGGCACGGCACACAGCCATGGCAGCAGCCAGAACATAGCCTTATATAGGTATCGTTTTATCTTGTTCATAACGTCAATGTTTTTTCATACAAATAGTCATATCACATAGGCAGAGTCTCAGGGTCGAGCAGCAACCAGTTGTTTACATATACCTTAACATTCAACTCCTCATCTCCGGGTACAGGATCTCCAAGTGAATAGATGCTCTCGACCGTAAGTTTATAGATGTTGTTGCGCACGATGGCATACTCCATAATGCCCTTTGCGTCGTCGTTATCGTTGCTGTGGCGCACCCACCATGTGTAATAGCATGTGGCGTCTTCGTATGTGCGCGTCCCGTAACGCTGCAAGGCGATACGCGTAACCTTACCCTTCTGGCCAAGAACGACTTTCCCGTTTCCGTCTTTTGAATAGCCGCACTCATTCAGCATATAGTAGCTCCATGTAAGTGAAGAAGCATCAGCAACAGCATCTGCATCGGCTTTACCCTCAGCCAGGCCTTCAAGATATTTGTCATATCCCGACGGATCGTTGGTAAGCAACGTAGATGTAATAAACTGTCTTACTTTCCCCCAGGTCTTGCACTCCTTAATGTCCGAAAAGCCATTGTCGAACTTATGACCATAGAACCCGATCATCATATCTTCCATTGAGGCATAAAGCGTCTTGCCGTATGCGAAGAATGTTGCGCCATCAGTATATGTGCTGTTGGTATAACTTGTCACTTTCGCAGGATGGAACTTTGCCTTGAACACCACGCCCGTGCTGTAACGTTTTCCTGCCTCTTCGGCTGCCGTAGTGTTCTCGAGGGTATAGCCTATACGCTGCCATTTTTCAGTTCCGACAGTCACTTCTGTTCCCGGCTGAACATAAGCAGCCCAATAGTTCGGGTTTTGCGAGATGTTGCCAAACCATTCGCCATAAAGATCTTCTGCTGTTTTAGTCTCACCGCCAATGGTAAAGTTGTTGTTGGCTGATGTCTTGACTGCCGTCCACGGGTCGAGCACGTAGTTAGTTTGTACTCCTGCATCTGGTGTTTCATTACCGAGATATGTCGGCACACCGTTAACATCGGCAGCCACGCGCTTCAACAGATAGCTGCCTGCCGTAAGATTGTTCACCAAGGCTGCGCCGGTTATCTCAACAGTGGCACCGGGATATGCCGGGTCATCACACGTATAAGTTCCTGTTGTTTTATAGTCGAGCCTTGCAGCCATGCGCTCTACGTTTACCTCAGCAGTGGCGGGATTGCTCTCCGGGTTAGAATTGAGCGTCAGCGTGGCGTCGGCAGCTGATGTCATTACGAAGTCAGAATAGTCAGAGCCTGAGGCCGTCCATGCCGTGGTCTGTATATGATCGCGCACGTCGTCAAGCGTGAGCGACTTGCCAGTCCACCAGTCTGCGCCCGGATTGGCCACCACGATCACGTTGTAGGTACCATTCTCGAGGTCCACCTGTTGTGGCGATGTCGTATAGGTGCGGTCGACTCCAGTACTATTTTCATCGGTGCCATTTCCAATATTATTAAACGACACAACGGCCTTGATCAGTGTAGTGCCATCACTGTTCACTCCCTTCTGATCCTTTCCCTGATAAAAGAAAGCCACGGCCGACTTTATCTCGTTTTCATCATCTTGCCCTTTCTCCTGTCCGTTCCCGGTTTCGCCTCCCGTAGGATTAGAGCGCGTAGGCGTGCTATGCTGCGATGCAAAGCTGAGCGAGACGTAAGAAGTAGCCGACATGCCGCCTCCTTCTGACGGATCGTTGCCGATATCCTCCTGCGCACAGCCGGCCGCCAGAGCCGTCACGAGCATACAGCCCATGACGCTCTTTACCGTATGTAATATCTCTTTGTCCATAGACATTTTCTTTTTAGGTTAGCAATTCATATTGATCACAGCTCTTCAAACTGTATCCGCTTGCTCCATCCCAGCACGCTGATGCTGATGTTGATGTAGGCGAGCCGGTCACCCTTAAGATAGAAGTCGAGCTGATAGTCGTAGCCACGGTCGAGAAACTCCTGTGCCGAGTAGCGGTAGATGTCCTCGCTGGTACGCAAGCGGCTGAGGATGTCGGGCAGGTTGAGAGTGGCTACCTCCTGTCCCGTCACCTTGTTGGTGATGGTCAGCCGTCCGTCGTCGGCCGCATCGTCGTGATAGAGGATGCGCGAGGTCATGAAGTCGGCATGTCCTATATGGCCCAGTTCCTCCATCTCATTGCCATTGGCATCAAAGGCCGGCGTGCGGTCGTCGGTGTTCCATGTGGCATGGGGCGTGTACACCACCCAGTCGGTCTCGTCGAGCGAGTTGTCCCACAGGATGTGGGCGTTGCGGTCGGTAATGCGCAGGTCGTAGTTGTTGATGTCCATCTGTGTCGGGTCGTCAAGCTCACGCAGGGTGACATTGATTTTCTTGGTATCACGCACCAGAGGGATGGTTGCATAAGAAGGTTTTGAGGATGATACCTCTACTGCCTCCAGCAGTTT
>ENA-UEQO01004302-UEQO01004302.1-human-gut-metagenome-genome-assembly--contig:-NODE-4302-length-10044-cov-4.039530_pt1 | contig 10044 bp, 8 predicted proteins | sample MGYA00242938_ERZ507940 | MGnify/ENA primary metagenome ERZ507940 (study PRJEB26167, sample SAMN06115517) | human gut metagenome | host: Homo sapiens | place: China:Chongqing | collected 2014-12-03... | reverse complement strand
ATCCTAGAAGATCAACCACTGGAAATTCGTCCTTATCATTTTATCCAGAACATGGGAGTAAATGAAATAGAACAATTTCAGCAATTGCTCCCGACAAATGAATTTTGTTCTATCCCGGACAATAACATTCAGGAGAACAAAAGTTTTTCGTATACCATATTCACGCCTAAAGGATCACGAAAGACGAACCAGGCAATCCTGTTATTACACGGGCTGAACGAACGTAACTGGGACAAATATCTCACCTGGGCAGAATATTTATCCTTAGCCACGGGTAAAGCGGTTATTTTGTTTCCGATAGCTTTCCACATGAACCGTACTCCCGGTAACTGGTATAATCCAAGAGCCCTTATGCCTTGGGTAGCTCGTCGTAAGCAAGAAGTGGAACATCTGAATAATTCCACGTTTGTCAACGTGGCATTAAGTTATCGTCTATCAGACACCCCTTTGCGTTTTTACATATCCGGAAAAGAGTCCATGTTCAATTTATGGCAGTTATTCCGGGAAATAAAAACCGGACAACACCTCCTGTTTGAAAAAGATTCATCCATAAACATTTTCGCCTATTCCATCGGAGCGTTCCTATCACAGATTCTGATGCTTGCCAACCCGGAACATCTATTGGATGATAGTAAACTATTCCTCTTCTGTGGAGGCTCCATATTCAGCCAAATGGACGGAAGTACCCGGGATATCATGGATCAAGAGGCGTATAGAAGAGTTAAGAATTATTTTCTGAATGATTTCCTGACAAAAAATGATGAACATCAAACGCTCCCCGTTTTGTATGAAGAGGATTTCATGGAAAAAGCGTTTAAAGCGATGATACGTCCCGAGGTAATGAAGAATTACCGGGAATCATTTTTCGAGCGAATTCAAGACCGTCTACGGATTGTCACGCTCAAAAAAGATACGGTAATGCCAACACAAGGAGTTATTGAGGCTCTAGGCCCCAAATGTGTTGATACTATATTGGAAGAATTAGATTTTCCGTACGAGTATTCCCATCAAAATCCATTTCCCACCAACACGGGAGCCACACCTGAAATGCTTTATCAATCTTTTACCGGAATATTTAATAAGGTAGCGAATTTCCTGTAACAGACAAAGAGATTTCACACGAACACTTCCCTTAAAACGGAAACAATAAAGGCAACACTAAAACCATCACGATACCCATAATCACCTGCAAAGGTAAACCAACCTTCACGTAATCCATAAATGTGTACTTCCCAGCAGACATCACCAGTGCATTAGGCGGTGTCGAAAAAGGAGATGCAAAACACATACTTGCTGCTACTGTCACGGCAAACAGGAATGGATAAGGACTTACTCCAATATCTAGTGCAGCCTTCAAGGCTATCGGAGCTAAAAGGACTGCTGTCGCTGTATTACTGATAAACATGGTTAACAACGAAGTTGTAAAGTAAATCCCCGCCAACAGGATAATAGGCCCGAAATCACCCAAATAACTGACCAAACCGGATGAAATCATGGCTGATGCCCCCGTTTTCTCCAATGCTAACGACATCGGCAACATGGCTGCAATCAACACGATACTTTCCCAATTAATCGTTTTGTAGGCATCTTCCACATTACGTAAACATCCGGTCAACACCATCAATAAAGCAGCTACAATCACGGCAGCCACGGGAGCCACGGGAATGAAATCGAAAACCATCGCAATAATCATTAGAATCATAATCGTTGCCGCAATCGGGGCTTTGTGGTCCAATGTCACTTTTGCGGCCTCTGCCAATGGTTGACCGACAACAACCCATTCCGATTGCACTTCATTCAAACGGGCAATATCTTTCCACGTTCCCTGTACCAACAAAGCATCCCCCGAATGCATCTTTTCATCTTTCAAATCCTGTAAAAGATATTTTCCTCCCCGCTGGATTCCTAATATGTTAATGTTATATTTTTCCCGAAAACCGGAGTCTTTTACAGCTCGATTAATCAATTGAGAATTCGGCATCAATAAAACCTCGGCAATACCGATCTCTCCGAACACCATATCATGGGGAACTTTTTCTTCCGAAACTTCTGCCGTATGTGTATCCAATAAATCTAAATTATTATCTTTCGTCAATAATTCGATTTGAGCAAAAGCTCCCAAAACATACAACACGTCACCTATTTGCAAGGAAGTATTCGGGCCTGCCAGTTCCTGATCAATCGTCTTCATAAAAGGATTCTGCGACTTTGATTCTCGCCGGATTTCCAAAATCGTAACATTATATTCCCCGGTTATATTCAATTCGGCCAACGTCTTTCCTCGAAATGTAGAGTCCGATTTCACACCTACCCGAAACAGATTCTGAGCAATTTGGTATTCATAGGCTAAATCTTTTAATGATTTCTTCCGTGATTTATTCTCCGTCTTCTTCTCGCCCTTCTTAACCAGAAACATCCGACTTAAAGGTATCAACACAACAATTCCAATCAATACGCAAATAATTCCAACCGGGGTAAACGAAAAAAATGACAATCCCTCAAATCCTCCCTCTAACAAAGCATTTTGAATCACAAGGTTAGGCGGAGTACCTATCAGCGTCGCCATTCCTCCCATGCTACTCGCAAACGCTAAAGGCATCAAAAAACGGCTAGGACTAACATTCGCACTAACCGCCATACTGACCACAATCGGTAACATCAGAGCCACGGTTCCCGTGTTACTCACAAATGCACCGATGGCAGAAGTAACCAACATGATTAAAATAAAAAGCTTCAACTCGCTCTTACCTGCCAATTGAAGTATTTTACTACTGATCATTTTAGCCAATCCGGTTTGAAATATGGCCCCCCCCACCACGAACAACCCCACCATCATAATCACGATGGAATTAGAAAAACCTGAAAGCGCCTCCTCCGGGGTTAATATACCACATAGTATCAAAAGTACCAACGCACAAAGCGCAACCACATCAGACCGAATTTTTCCATTTACAAAAAAGAAAGCAGATAATGCTAAAATAATCAGCGTTATACCCATAAATTAAACTATTATATCATAAATCACTCTATCGACCCACCCACAATGTCCATCAACTCGGCCGTAATATTCTGTTGTCTCAACTTATTGTATTCCAATTGCAAGTTTTTCAACAACTTAATAGCATTATCATTTGCCATTTGCATAGACAAGATGCGAGAGGCCTGTTCAGAAGTCTGATTTTCCAGTAGGTACCGATACATCGTGGAATGGATAACCAACGGATAAATCGTCTCCAATATCTCTTCGCAATCCGGCTCGTAAATATATACTTTATTTCGTTCTTTATCCGAAAGAGCTTTCGTTTCCTGAGGTACCCACGGAAGTAACTGCTCCCGACTGATGATCTGTGTTCCCATACTCTTATAATGAGCATAAATAACTTCGACCCGATCCACATCCTTCTCCAAAAAACGATGAATTAATTCATCTGCCAATGCCGTTGCTCCTTCTGCATATTGTTTTTTTTCGAAAAGATCGGGGATCGGCATAACCTCCACCCCCCTCGTTCGTTTTATATCGTTCACGAGCTTTCTCCCCACGGGATAAACGAAAACAGGCGATTTAACCTTACCATCATACTCTTTTAATGTCTCCAATAATTTCTTGTATAATAGCAGGTTAAAAGCGCCACATAAACCTTCATTGGCAGCAAAAATAACAATTGCGACCCGTTGAACCGGACGATCCTGACTTAACGGAGACTGATAATCATTAATTTCACTTGCAATATGATCCAGTATATTTTGCAACTGTTCCATGTAAGGACGGGCATGATTCAATGCATTCTCAGACTTTCTCAACCGGGCAGAAGAAATCATCTTCATGGCTCCGGTTATCTTTTGAGAAGAATGTACCGAATTTATCCTTCCTTTCAATTCACGTGTTGATGCCATAATTTTTACTTTATGAACTAATTAAAAGTCTGCCCCACTTCCGTGGCTACTTCTTCTAATAATTTAGATACATTCTCATCCAGCCCCCCCTCCCGCAACGGCTCTAAAATCTCTTTTTGGTATTTGGATCGCAATATCTCCAGAAACATCTTCTCAAACTCGGCTACATGTTTCAAATCCACGTTACGCAACAACCCTTGTGTACCACAATAAATCACGGCAATCTCTTCCTCCACGGGCATCGGCGCATGCTGGGGCTGAATCAATAACTGAGCGTTCTTACGTCCTTTATCGATCACCATTTCCGTCACTGAATCCATGTCTCCTCCAAACTTAGAGAAAGCCTCCAATTCCCGGTACTGGGCTTGGTCAATCTTCAATGTTCCGGCAATCTTCTTCATGGCTTTTACTTGAGCATTACCACCGACACGAGATACAGAAATACCTACGTTAATTGCGGGACGTACCCCTTCGTTAAACAATCCGGCCTCAAGGAAAATCTGCCCGTCCGTGATAGAAATAACATTGGTCGGAATATACGCCGACACGTCTCCTGCCTGAGTCTCGATAATCGGCAATGCGGTTAATGAACCACCTCCTTTAGCAGTGGGTCTCAACACATCCGGCAGATCATTCATCGTCTGTGCCATCTCATCACTGGATATAATTCGTGCTGCCCGTTCCAACAAACGAGAATGTAAATAGAATATATCTCCCGGATAAGCCTCACGCCCGGAAGGACGACGCAAAATCAAAGAAATCTCACGATAAGCGACAGCCTGTTTGGAAAGATCGTCATACACGACTAATGCGTGACGACCACTGTCCCGAAAATACTCCCCAATCGTCGCTCCCGCAAAGGGTGCATAATAACGCATAGCTGCCGAGTCGGATGCGTTTGCCGCAACAACGACCGTGTACTGCATCGCACCTCTCTCCTGCAACGTGTTCACCAACATGGCTACAGATGATGCTTTCTGACCAATAGCCACGTAAATACAATAAATCGGATCACCGTTATCGAAATTTCTTTTCTGGTTCAAAATCGTATCCACGGCAATAGATGTCTTTCCGGTCTGACGGTCTCCGATGATCAGCTCCCGCTGTCCCCGTCCGATCGGTACCATGGAATCAATCGCCTTGATCCCTGTCTGTAACGGTTCTTTCACCGGTTGACGATAGATTACCCCCGGAGCCTTACGTTCCAACGGTAACTGTATTAATTCCCCTTCAATGGGTCCGGCTCCGTCGATAGGTTCACCCAGCGTGTTGACAACCCGTCCAAGCAATCCCTCACCCACCTTCACGGAGGCAATACTTCCCGTACGTTTCACCGTGTAATTTTCCTTCACCCGATCACCGGCATTCATCAGAATCACTCCCACATTATCTTCCTCCAAGTTCATTGCAACTCCACGAACCCCGTTCTCAAATTCCAGCAACTCGTTAGCCTGCACATTATCCAACCCGAACACGTGGGCCACCCCGTCACCAACCTCCATCACGGTTCCCACCTCTTCGAAAGCCATCTTCGTATCGACCTCCTTGAGTTGCATTTCCAAAATATCTGATATTTCATTCGCTTTCAACATAACCCTAAATAATTTTAGATTTAATGATTTTAGATTTTAAATTCAGGCCTCACAAGGCTAACACGTTCTTCTTGTCATCCTCCCGAAGAATTCATTTATAATCTAAAAATCCAAACTGGAGACTCATCTCCTTCAGCTCTTTCATCAGTGAGGCATCTAGTTGCCGGGATCCAATCTGTAATATAAAACCTCCGATAATCGAGGGATCAACCTTATGGACAAACTCTATTGTCTTATCAGTATGACGCCGCACGAACTCTTTGATCTTATCCATCGTCTCGTCCGACAACTCCATCGCCGTGATGATCTTCACCCGGATAATCCCGTTTGCTGCCCGGTAAATCTTCTGAAACATCAGGCAAATTGACCTGACATACATTTCCCGGTGGTTTCTTATCAACAAACGAATACCCTTGATGTATGCCTCTCCCGGTTCTATCCCGATAGCCGTGGAGAGCAGCATTTCCTTATCCTCGGGTGATAACAACGGATTTAACAAAGCTTTCTGCAAGTCGGGATGAGCGATATAATTTTTCTCGAATAATTTCATCTTCTCATACACTGCATCAGCAGCATTTAATTCCTGCGCGTATCGAAACACGGCCTTTGCATACCTTCGAGCAATCAATCCTTCGTCCATACTCTCCTCCTTTACTCTTTATTCTCAAGCTCGTTCAACAACTTACCGATCAGTTCCATCTGGTTCTTATCGGTAGCCAAGTCCTTACGCATCACTTTCTCTGCAACTTGCAAAGACAAAGATGCCACTTGTTTACGCAATTGTAATTCTGCTTCCCGTTTTGCCTGTTCTATCGACAAGTTGGCAGCTTCCCTCACTTGTTTTGCCTCGTTTTCTGCCGCTTTTCGGGCTTCCGCTATCATCTCCCGTTTCAGCCGTTCTGTCTGCTGCAATACCTCTAATTGTTGCTTACGGGCTTCCGTCAACAAATCTTTGGCATCCTCTTGCGCCTTTTCGCGATCTCTTTTAGCCTCCCGGGCATACTCTACGCCTTTATCAATAAAATCAGCCCGCTCGTCCATCATCCGGACAATAGCCGGCCAGGCGTATTTTGCCAGAATGCCGAAAAGAATCAAAAAGACAACCAGCATCCAAAACACTAATCCGAATTCCGGTGTAAATAATGACATAGCTTCTTTTTATACAAACAATGCTAATAAACAAACGATAATTGCAAAAAGAGCAACACCCTCGATCAAAGCCGCAATCACGATCATATTGGTTCTGATATTGTTAGTCTCTTCCGGCTGACGGGCAATAGCATCCATCGCCGAAGAACCGATCTTACCGATACCAATACCTGCAGCAATAGCTGCCAAACCAGCTCCAACACATGCACCTATCTTAGCCAGACTTAACCCGGCTGCTGCTACTTCCAATAAAATCAAACTTTCCATAACCTTATTTATTAATTTTAGATTTAATGATTTTAGATTTTAACTTTCCTCACTCTCGCCAACCCGATAAAGATTGTTGAAAGCAACATAAACACGTATGCTTGAATAAACCCGATCAACACGTGAATCAAGTTCATAAACACGGCAAACAATACTGAAAATACAGTTGTAACACCCAATACCACCTGTCCCATCACACTAAATAAAAAGATTAACGAAATCAGCACCAACACAATCAAGTGTCCTCCCAACATATTAGCGAAAAGACGAATCATCAAGGCCACCGGTTTCGTGAACACTCCGAATATCTCGATAACAGGCAATAAGGGTACCGGACATTTCAATCCCATAGGTACATCCGGCCAAAATATCTCTTTCCAGTACTCTTTCGTCCCGGAAACATTAATCACCACGAAGGTACACAATGCCAAGACTAGCGTAATTGACATATTTCCCATCACGTTCGCCCCACCTGGGAATACAGCTATCAACCCCATCATATTGGATACGAATATAAAAAAGAACAATGTCAACAGATAGGGTGCATATCGCTTAGATTCCTTTCCTAGCACACTGACAATAACTTCTTTATATAACATTTCGACGATCATTTCCAGACCACCCATTCCCTTACGCGGGGCCTTAAACTTTTTCCTTTTATAAAATCGAACTAACGAGAACACGATCAACATCGTGATCAGCCCGCTAATCATCACGGAAAAAGCGTTTTTGGTGATAGAAAAATCATAAGGACGATATTCGTTTCCGGTAGCATCTACCCCCACGATCTTCCCTTCATAAGCTCCTTCCCCGGCAATATGAAATCCTTTATATGTTTTCCCGTCTGCTAAACGTGAAGAACTGAAAAAATACCATTCCCCTCCATTATCCCGAACAATCACGGGCAGAGGTATGGTTACCTTTCCGATAATCGTCCATCCATACTCGTCCCCCAAATGCTCGAAAATAGTCTTTTTAGGGTCAAAAGCCTTATCCTCCCGTTCCTCCTGCTGCATCACGGAATCCACCCGTACGGCAAGCTCGTCCTCGACCTGTTGCGATTCTTCCCCGCTAACACCCGTTGCGGCCAGTCCAACCGCACCCGCAGTCAGTGTTCCGACCAATAGAATAAGTGTCAACAATATATATTTCAAATCATTCTTCATAGGTGCATTAATTTATACAAACCACCACATTATTGTCCCGAACTTCCACAACACCCCCGCAAATCTGTACACTCTTTTCCTCTTCAACCCCTTTATAGATAATTTCTCCCGGAGTCAATGTAGATACTAACGGCGCATGATTTTCCAACACGGTAAACTGCCCCACCGTACCAGGCAATTTCACCATTTGCACCTCACCTTTATAAATCACTTTCTCTGGAGATACTATTCTTAAAATCATGACCTTAATTATTTTAAATTTTAGATTCTCTAATTCCTTTTCTTCGCTTGTTCAATCATCTCTTTCCCTTTCTTGATCACATCATCAATGGTTCCGGTATTCATAAATGCCTGCTCCGGATATTCATCCATATCTCCATCGAGAATCATTTTGAAACCTCGAATCGTTTCTTCCAATGGAACCATAACCCCAGGAATTCCGGTGAACTGTTCAGCCACGTGGAAAGGTTGCGATAAGAAACGTTGCGCCCGACGAGCCCGTGCTACCACGATTTTATCCGAATCAGATAATTCATCAACACCCAAAATTGCAATAATATCCTGCAACTCGTTGTAATGTTGTAATAATTCGACCACTCTTTGCGCGGTTTGATAATGTTCTTCTCCAACAATTGCCGGATCAAGAATACGCGAAGAAGATTCCAATGGATCTACCGCCGGATAAATACCCAATTCGGTGATCTTACGACTCAACACCGTCGTGGCATCCAAGAAACTGAACGTTGTGGCCGGTGCGGGGTCTGTCAAGTCATCTGCCGGAACATAAATGGCCTGAATAGAAGTAATTGAACCATTCTTCGTGGAAGTAATACGTTCTTGTAACTTACCCATCTCCGATGCCAATGTCGGCTGATAACCTACTGCTGACGGCATACGTCCCAACAGGGCCGATACCTCCGACCCGGCTTGCGTGAAACGGAAAATATTATCAATAAAGAACAAAATTTCTTTTCCACCAGCATTCGAATCCCGAAACATTTCCGCAACTGTCAACCCGGACAAAGCCACTCGTAAACGAGCCCCGGGAGGTTCATTCATCTGTCCGAAAACCAATGTTGCCTGCGACTGGCTCACCTTCTCCATGTCCACGCTCTCCAAATCCCACTTCCCCTTTGCCATCTCCTCCTTGAACTTGTCACCATAGTTGATAACCCCCGATTCTATCATCTCCCGCAACAAATCGTTCCCTTCCCGGGTACGCTCTCCGACCCCCGCAAACACGGAATATCCATTATGTCCTTTGGCAATATTATTAATCATCTCCATGATTAACACGGTTTTACCGACTCCGGCACCCCCAAACAGACCGATCTTTCCTCCTTTAGAATAAGGCTCCAACAGATCGATCACCTTAATTCCCGTAAGCAGCAATTCCTCCTTAATAGACAAATCTTCAAATTTCGGTGCCTCCCGGTGTATAGAACTTGTTTCTTTGTAATCCAATGGGGCCAGGTAGTCGATAGCATCACCTGTCACGTTCAACAAACGTCCCTTAATCTGGTCCCCCATGGGCATCGTCAAGGTTCGCCCTAAATCCAAAACCTTCATACCGCGATATAAACCGTCGGTTGTATCCATTGCTACACAACGCACTGTATCTTCTCCCACATGTTGTTCCACCTCGACAATCAACTTCGAGCCATTCTCCCTCTCAATCTCCAAAGCCTCGTAAATAGGAGGTAAGTCAACCCCTCCACCTTCAAAAATGACGTCCACGACAGGACCAATCACTTGTGTCACGTATCCGACTTTCTGTGTCATAATATATGATTTAAACGTTCTTTAAATACTAACTTATAACTTTAACGTATATTCACTCAGAATAGTTTCTTCCCGGCCATACTATATTTAGGCCATGTACTAGATTCCAATGATACGTTTATATGATTATTACAAATTAAATAATCATCTTATTCATCCAGTAAATATAAAATCCCTGGATATGTTTCATAGAC
>ENA-UEQO01004296-UEQO01004296.1-human-gut-metagenome-genome-assembly--contig:-NODE-4296-length-10052-cov-18.739048_pt1 | contig 10052 bp, 7 predicted proteins | sample MGYA00242938_ERZ507940 | MGnify/ENA primary metagenome ERZ507940 (study PRJEB26167, sample SAMN06115517) | human gut metagenome | host: Homo sapiens | place: China:Chongqing | collected 2014-12-03... | reverse complement strand
ACCCTCGACAATGCCGAGGGCTGGAGTACATGGGACGTAATGGGCGGCGGTTTGATGGCCGATCTTGCCAAGTATGAAGAACTGGACGATGCTCAGGAACAAATCGAACAGCTTCAAGTGGAACTGCGGCGGTTCAAAACTGAACTTTCCGATGTTGAAATCACCGCCGACCTTCAGATTACAGTAGACAGCTTTCTGAAATTTGCGGATTTCTTCTTTGATGGCCTCTTTGCAGACTGGGCAGTTCTGGATCACATCAATCAGGCACAGAGCAGGGTGGAAAACACCAAGGATCAAATCAAGCGAGTCCTTGCACTTCTGAAAAAGATGCGCGAAGATGTTGATGTCCAAATCGCTGACGAAAAAGAAAAGCAGGAGCAGCTTGCGGTGGAAACTGAGCTGTAGGGTTGGAGAGATTACTTTGTGTGCTCGGCGCAACTCGATCGTTTACCCGCCGAGAGAAAGCAACCGTGACCGCCTGTGCGGGATCATCGACACCATCCTTGCAGGACTTTGAAGTTTTTCTTCAAAAGCTGATACAGCAGGGCTACGAGGTGAAGCGTGGCAAGCACACGGCGGCGAAGGGCAAGGAGCAGAAGATCAACAGTGCCGACGAACTGCGGGAACGAGCAACGGCGGCGACAGAACGCTATCATGCCATGGGCGATTCCATCAAGGCGGCGGAAACGAGGTTGGCCGAAATCGCCGTGCCGCGCTTCGCAAGTTGGTATCCTCCGTCTATCTGGAAAGCGATTTGAACCTTCCATTCGGAAAAAACGGAAAATTCTTATTCCAACTTGGGTATACTCCTGTTGTGTCCGACATGAAGAAAATCGTTCAGAAAACTGCCGCATTGTCTTTCCCCAAATGGGCGTTAGCCGTATGGGATATGGATACTGCATCATTATATATGGTCAAATACGACAGAAGTCATTGATTTTTTTTATCTGTGATACCATTCGTTACGAGACCTCCACCATTGCTCTCTTCGCCTATGGTGGAGACTCCGGCACTCAAAGAAATTTTCCGAAAAACACAACGAGGTGACCATTTTTGAAACGTCGAACTTTTCTTGTCTGCACCGCTGCACTTTTTTGCGGTGCGCTTCTGGCAGGAGGCTGCACTCAAAAAACTTCTCAGCCCGTCCTTCAGCAAATTGAATACTCCAATTTGGCAGATTCGGATACACAAGCTCTTCTTTCCAAGCTTTTGCAGGATGCCGGCGTATCCGACCTACGGATACAGACCTTCTTTGATCATGTGCAAAAGTTTAACAATGCTGTGGACCAGGCATGGCTCACCACAGGGTTTGAAAACGCCAAGCCTTCGGATCTGAAATACGATCCTTACTCCATGCAGGACGCATGGACGGAAAAATACGATACCTTCCCCGGCTGGAACTGTCGGATCACTGCTTGTGGGCTGTTTGGTGATTTTATCACTGTCACGGGCAAGGCAGACCTTGACTCAGCCGAGGACACCCTGTTTATGGACTATGAAACACTGGATTCTGATCCAGAATCCCTTTGCGGCGACGAACGGCAAAAGTTTGATGCGCTGTTCGCCCCGGTTAAAACCACCAATACGACCGATATTCCTACCCATTTGAAAACGATTCAGCAGGAATGGAAGAAACGCGGTCTCTCTTTCGCGGAAGATGATAAGATTCGTCTTGTCTCCGTAGTCCTGCACGACCAATTCTCTGAAACGGACAATTCTCTTATGATCGGTCATGTCGGTGTTATGCTTCCCACATCGGATGCAGTATATTTCGTCGAAAAGGTCGCTTTTCAGGAGCCGTATCGCTTGTTGAAGTTCAAAAATCGAACCGAGTTGAGCGATTATCTGATGCTGAAATACGACAACTCGTGGGGACAGGATACCGCCCACACCTTTATTATGGAAAATTCAGACCTGATGGACGGCTGGCGCATTCTTGACGAACAGGAAAATGCAAGCTAAAATCTCATTCATTGGGAGCCGTCCAATCTGACAGACCATTCGCCTTCTGATACCAAAAGGACGCTGCAACCTCTCACCCAGAGGCGGCAGCGTCCTTTTTATATCGGAATGTTTTGTTCGCAGGGGAACTCCGGGCTTATGACAGGGTATGTATAATGTGCAGAGCCATATCAGCATTTTCTTTGTCCACAAACACCTCTGTGACATACCTCGGTTTTATGCCGAGAGTTCCAATTCTCGCTTGGTCAAATGTGTTATGCCGATTGACATCTTTGGATTTGCAATAGAATTTAATTCCAGCTGCCGCCAACGCATCCGTGATGCGATTGCATTGGTAAGGGTCAGAAACTGTTGCAACTAGCGATTTGAAAAAATGCTCTAACATAAAGAGACCTCCTTGTATACACTCTAATCTCGTACAAAGCCATCCGGCACATAATGGTCGCTGTATCCATTCGGGAGCTGTTCCAACGGTTCGCCGTCAACTTGATATGTCAGGTACATCTCAACAGGCAGGAACGTCTGAATCAAGGAATCTTTCTCATTTTTCAGTAGATTCTTCCAGATTCTTTCGGTACTGTGCCGGACTGACACCATACTCTTTCTTGAATACCCGGCTAAAATAGAGTGGGTTATCATACCCTACGATCTCTGCAATTTCTCCAATATTGTATTCGGTGTTCTCCAATAAGCTTTGTGCATTTACCATCCGAAGGGACAGGATGTATTGTGCAGGGCTTATTTTCATGTACAGCTTAAAATTACGGATAAACCAGTTCGTACTGATATGCAGCGATTCTGCGTAATCGTCCACACTGACCTTTGTGTTATAGTTCTCGTTAAAGTAGGCAACGGCGGCTTCGATTTCTTCCGGGATGCTTGTAGTTGTTTTCTCGCTTTCCTGCTGTTGCCTGCTTACTAAAAGCAGAATGATGCTGAAGAGAGAAGCAATATAGTCTTCATAGCCATATTCACATTGCTGCAGTTCCCGGATGATCTTTCGGAACAGCATTTTGTAATCCGGCAGTGTGCCGCTGTAAAAAACGTGCTTGTCCAAGGGTATTCCGTGATAGTTCAGGATGTTTTTGACATCGTATCCTGTAAAGTGAATCCAGAACACCTCTGGATGATCTTCTACATAGTAGACATACTTCTGGATTTCTTTCGGCTGATAAAGCACCATGTGTCCAGAAGTCACCACTTCCTCAACACCATCGAACCAGAAGTGTGCTTTACCAGATGCCACATAGAGGATTTGATAGTCTCTGCGACCCTTTGCCCAAAAAGTAGGTAGCTTAGGGCGTTTTTTCAAGCGATAAGTGCCGCAGCTGCCTACGACCAGCGGCTTTGAGTAGTCTTTGAAATCCAAACGGGAGTTGTTCAAATATCCTGAGTTGAAATACATCCCTGCGTCCTCCTCATCTTCAGAGATTTTACAGCGATTTGGTAAATGTTCTATCAAAAAATTACAAACTCTTTGATTTTGTGCATATTCTGTTCCATCTTGTCTATATCTTTTCGTTCCATTAGATTCTATAATATTTTCAGACGGAACGCAAGAGATTTGGGCAACTTGCGTAATGAGAATTCCAGTCTGAAGTGCGCAGCAGATTGGTCGCGCCCACACAAAACAAGCAAGATGGGAGAAAGCACAATGACTGAGAAACGTTATCTAAAGTGGTATAATAAAATCGGCTATGGTTCAGGCGATATTGCAGGCAACGTGGTGTATGCATTCCTGTCCTCCTTCGTTATGATCTATCTGACCAACACCGTTGGCCTGAACCCCGGTATTGTCGGCACTCTGATTGCAGTTTCCAAACTGCTGGACGGTGTGACGGACATTTTCTTTGGTTCTTTGATTGACAAAACGCATTCTAAGATGGGCAAAGCCCGTCCTTGGATGCTATACGGCTACATTGGCTGTGCCATTACGCTGGTGGCAATTTTCGCCATCCCGACCAATCTGGGACAGTTTGCACAGTACGCATGGTTCCTGATTGCATATACTCTGCTGAACGCTGTATTCTACACTGCCAACAACATTGCTTACTCTGCACTGACTGCTCTCGTCACGAAGAACAGTGCCGAACAGGTCGAGATGGGTTCTTGGCGTTTCATGTTCGCCTTTGCCACCAGCCTGCTCATCCAGTCCATCACGCTGGGTGCTGTTACGGCATTGGGCGGTGGTGCTGCCGGTTGGCGCACTGTTGCAATCATCTACGCCATCATCGGTCTGCTTGTCAACACCCTCTCCGTTCTCTCCGTGAAGGAACTGCCGGAAGGCGAATTGGTGGATACCACCGACAAAAAGGAAATCGAGCAGGACGAAAAGTACAATCTGGTTCAGGCTGCAAAGCTGCTTGCTGGTAACAAATATTATATGATGATTTGCGTCACCTACATTTTACAGCAGATCTACGGTGCCATGATCAGCATGGGCACCTACTATGCAACCTACATCCTTGGCAACCAGAATCTGTTCGGTGTATTCTCTTGGGCAATCAACATTCCTCTGATCATCGCACTGGTGTTCACCCCGACCTTGGTTGCAAAGTGGAATGGAATGTATAAGCTGAATGTAATGAGCTATACTCTGGCAACGATTTCTCGTGCACTGGTTGCTGTAGCTGGTTACATGGGCAGCGGCAATGTGACCTTGATGCTGCTCTTTACTGCAATCGCAGCTCTTGGTCAGGGTCCTTGGCAGGGCGATATGAACGCTGTGATCGCTGCTTGCTCTGAATATACTTGGCTGACGAAGCATAAGCGCGTGGATGGCACGATGTACTCCTGCACTTCTCTCGGTGTGAAGCTGGGCGGCGGTCTGGGTACTGCCATCACCGGCTGGCTGCTGGCAGCAAGCCATTTTGACAGCGCTCTGACCGTTCAGCCGGATTCCTGCATCAATATGCTGAAGATCATGTATCTGGTGATTCCGTTTGCTCTGGATGCCATCATCACCTTCATTCTGTCTCATCTGAAAGTTGAAGAAGCAAATGAAAAACTGCGTGCAGCAGTCTGATAACAAGCCATTATCATTTCTCCTTCATCTGCTGTTCCCCGGAGGAATCCAGCGATTCCTCCGGGGAGGCTGGAGAAATATTATAAAATTATAAAAGGTAAATGAGGAAATACTATGGCTGCATTTGATTTTGCAAAAGTAAAAGACCCCACCTTTTTCAAGGAAAACGTGCTGAATGCTCATGCAAGTTTCCGTACTTACGCTTCCCGCGAAGAATATCGGACAGGCTCCTCTTCTTTGGCGCTGAAGCTGGACGGTATCTGGAAATTCGCCTACGCAAAAAACTACACCAGTGCCATCCCCGGCTTTGAAAAGACAGATTACGATTGCAGCGGCTGGGATGACATTCATGTTCCGGCACACATCCAGATGGAGGGCTACGACATTCCCCAGTACGCGAATATTCAGTATCCGTGGGATGGCCGTGAAGAAGTACAGCCGGGTGAGATCCCGCAGCGGTTCAATCCGGTGGCAAGCTATGTAAAATACTTCGAGCTGCCGGAATCCATGCAGGGCAAGCCCGTCCACATCGAGTTCGAGGGTGTGGAAAGCGGCATGGCTCTTTGGCTGAACGGGTCTTATGTGGGTTACACCGAGGACAGCTTCTCCGCACACGCATTCGGCCTGACTCCCTATCTCCAGCCGGGCGTGAACAAACTTGCTGTGCAGGTGTTCAAGTGGACTTCCTCCAGCTGGTGCGAAGATCAGGACTTCTTCCGCTTCTCCGGCATCTTCCGCAGCGTGTGGCTGTACGCCATCCCCACCGTGCATCTGGAAGATATATCCGTCAAAACGCTGTTTGCCGGGGATGATTTTACTCATTCCACGCTGGAAGTCGCATTGCAGGTGGAGGGTAAGGGCGCAGCCCGTCTGACCCTGCGCCGCAGTGAACTGGAAGTGTTCTCCGAAAAAATCGCACTGAACGGCGGCTCTGCTCTGTTCAGCCATGCGGTGGAGAACCCCCACCTGTGGAGTGCAGAGGACCCGGCTCTGTATGAACTGGAAATCGAGCTGCTGGACAATGCAGGCCATCTGGTAGAGGTGACCGGGCAGAAAATCGGTTTCCGCAAGTTCGAGTTGAAGAACAATCGGATGCTGCTCAACGGCAAGCGCATCGTGTTCAAGGGTGCCAACCGTCATGAGTTCAGCTCCATTACGGGTCGTGCTGTGGGCGTACACACCCATGAGGAACTGCTTCGGGACATCATCACCATGAAGCAGAACAACATCAATGCCATCCGTACCAGCCATTACCAGAATCAGGATGCACTGTACGACCTGTGCGACGAGTATGGTCTGTATCTGATTGCAGAGAACAATCTGGAATCCCATGGCACATGGGACATCCATCAGGCTGGCATTCGCGGCATCGAGGGCGTTTTGCCCAATGATAAGCCGGAGTGGAAAGCTGTCTTGTTTGACCGCATGAATTCCACTTACCAGCGTGACAAAAACCATCCTGCTGTTCTGATCTGGTCTCTGGGCAACGAATCGTTTGGTGGTGAGACCCTGCTCCAGATGGCAGAGATGGTCCGCCGCTTTGATGACACCCGTCTGGTGCATTACGAAGGTGTGGTCAATGATCCCCGCTTCCTCGAAACCACCGATATCGAGAGCCATATGTACAGCACTGTGAAGGACATTCAAGAGTATCTGGCACAGGGCGATAAGCGGCCTTATATCGAGTGCGAATATTCTCATGCTATGGGCAACTCCAACGGTGCTTTGCACAAGTACACGGAACTTGCCGACCAGAAGAACTGCGGCTATCAGGGCGGCTTTATCTGGGATTATATCGACCAGTCCATCTGGAAAAAAGACCGCTACGGCAAGTGGTTCCAAGCCTACGGCGGCGACTTCGGTGAGCGTCCTACCGACTATAATTTCAGCGGAAACGGCATTGCCTACGGTGGTGACCGTGCTCCTTCTCCCAAGATGCAGGAGGTCAAGTTCTGCTATCAGAACATCGCCATTTCCATCGACAACTCCGGCTTTGAAGTCTGGAACAAGAACCTGTTCACCTCTACGGATGCTTTCGACTGCGTTGCTCTGCTGCATCGTGATGGAAAGCTGTATCAGCAGCAGAAACTGACCAATATTGATGTTGCTCCCGAAGAGCGTTCCAGCTTCCCGCTGCCGTTTGTGGTTCCTGCGCTCCCCGGTGAATATGCAGTGACCATCAGCTTCCGTTTAAAGGAGGACACCAGCTGGGCAAAGAAGGGTCATGAAGTCGCCTTTGGACAGGGTGTGATCGCTGTGGTTCGTTCCATTCCCAGCAAGAAGGTCACGCCGTTTACCGTTATGCACGGTACACATAACATCGGTGTCCGGGGCGAGAATTTCGATGTTTTGTTCTCCGATCTGAATGGCGGCCTGACTTCCTACCGCTATGCCGGCAAGGAGATGATTCAGGAGATCCCCCGGCCCAACTTCTGGCGCGCTCCCACCGACAACGACTGCGGCAACAACATGGGCGGCGTTCGCGGTCAGTGGAAGCTGGCAAGCCTGTACGCTACCGCCAAGGGTGTCGGCAAGGAGATTCCGTCTGTTCATGGCGGCACCATCCTCCAGAACCCCACCTGCGAGGTGGAAGCCGACAGCGTTGTCGTGACCTATCTCTACAACCTGCAGACCAGCCCCGCAGCAGAGTGCAGCTTACAGTACCGTGTGTTCGGTGATGGCCGCATCCAGACCACCCTGCACTATGACCCGGTGGAAGGACTTGCAGCAATGCCGGAGTTCGGCGTACTGTTCAAGATCGACGCTGACTACGACACGGTGGAGTGGTACGGAAACGGCCCTGCGGAGACCTACTGGGACCGTCAGCATGGTGCAAAGCTGGGCATTTACCAGAACAAGGTCGCAGACAACATGGCACAGTACCTTGTGCCGCAGGAGTGCGGTGCAAAGACCGCTGTGCGCTGGGCAAAGGTAGTGGACCGCAAGGGTCGCGGGCTGCTGTTTACCGCAGATGCCGCAAAGCCCATGTTCTTCTCTGCGCTGCCCTACACTCCCCATGAAATGGAGAGTGCCAAGCATCCCTACGAGCTGCCCCCGGTCCATTACACGGTCATCCGTGCTATGGGCGAGCAGATGGGCGTTGGCGGCGATGACAGCTGGGGTGCCAATGTCCACCCGGAGTATATTCCTGATGTGACCAAGCCTGTGGAGTTCACCTTTACGTTCCGTGGCATCTGATGATTGCCCGCAAATGAGGTGTTCTCTGTGAAAAAAAGCAATCAACCTGAATCTGAACCAGCCGAACTAGCATCCCTTGTTGGAGAACGGATCAGAAAGATCCGCAAAGAAGAGGGGTTAAGCCTAGAGCTTTTTGCTTTAAGCCATCAATGAGCCACCAGCCGCAAGAGCAGGGCGGAAATCATCCGCGCCCTTGCGCCTGATAAAAATTGGAACTTTGATTTTCTCGCCCGACTTTGCTGCGGTGGGAGGATCAAAGGAGCGTGCGTTTGAACAAAAAGAAAAAGTCCACAAACACCTCCCCTTACCCCGATGAAGTCCGTCTGGCACGGGCATTCTACCCGGCCATCCTTGCCTGCTGGAACAGCGAGGAAGGGCAGCGGTCACTTGTCGGGGCGGAGGCCCCTCCATCTTGCTAACGCAAGACCGTTCGGTCGCTCAAAAGCCCCACTGGGGCTTTTGTTGCTGCGCAAACGCGAGCTTGCCTATGGCAGGCAGAACAGGCTCATCACACTACCAGCAAAGAGAAACAGGGCGTTCCCGACTGCTGGGTATCCGTAAAACAGTTTTCGAAAAATGACACGGCAACTGCCTGTCAGGATTGGTTACGGAGTACCCGGCTAGGCCGAGGAAGCATCAAGTCCCATGTCCGCACCGTTAAGGTGTTGGGTATGGGGCTTTTTGCATTTCAGGAACGTATACACCTCTGGAAAGGTGTAACACACTAGACTTTGTACCAAAGTCGTGTGCCAAGGGTGCTGCGCCCCTTTGGAATCCCTGCTTACATCGCCTGTGGGCGATGTAGATTCGCCGCACAGAAAGCTCTCACAAAAGGCACACCCGGCTGTCTGCGGCGAGGAGAAGGCACTTCTGCGGAAGTGTAATAACCCACTATGACACTTTCATCCCTGTGGTCTGCAAAGTGTAGTGGGCTCTCCGAGGGGGAACGGCTGTATAGAGTGCGTTTCGGGCAAATCGCCGCATACGTGTATACGGAAGATGGGTACGCACGTACGCAGTAAATCGGCCAAGTTCTCCCATGTAGAGGGTGTAATTTCGATAAAGAACGTGGTATAATTGACTCAACAAATCGATTTGTGGAGGCGATTATTTATGAAAAAAGAAACCAAGAAATCTATCTTATTCTATGCAGCTTCTGCTCTGTTATATATGGCTTCACTTATTAGCTTCATAAGTGGAAATGATAATTCTATGGCTGTTGTATGGTTGTGTCTTGGTTCATCATTTCTTTGCCTTGGCTCGACGCATCTTTGTTTAGGTTTGTCTCGTAAGAAAAAGGGAAACGACAAAACCGATGCAAGCAATAAATAAATTCCTAGTATATCGCACTCACTCCTAAGCAGGGTTTGGGGCAGGCACGCCCCAACAAGAAGCTGTCCCAAAAGGGCAAGAATTTTCAAGAATTGAAAATTTGTGGCCACGGGACGATTCTTGCTCTCACGAAAACCCATACTTTTTGAAAATCCGCTTTTCGCAGCCAAAGGAGGATGCACCATGAAAAAAGAGATCGAAGCCTTCGTCAACGCAGCCAACGAGCAGGAGTTGGAAGCCGCATGGAATAACCTCTCGGCAGAGGAACAGCGAGTTTTCGAGCAGCTCATGGAGGAAGAACCACCCGAAGATGCACTGGCATTTTTCGCACAGCTGTATGATGATGCCCCGAAAGAGCAGACCAGCGAGACTGTGAACATCTCCGAAAATGAAATCTATTTCAAGCGGAAGCCCTTGACCGAAGAGCAGAAGAAACACAGCTCTTATGTGGACGAGAACGGCAACCTCCATGTCAAGAACCTGTCCGCTTTCTGGATTCCAGAACTGACCACCACGGAGAAAGTCGGTCACACCA
>ENA-UEQO01004295-UEQO01004295.1-human-gut-metagenome-genome-assembly--contig:-NODE-4295-length-10053-cov-4.466921_pt1 | contig 10053 bp, 8 predicted proteins | sample MGYA00242938_ERZ507940 | MGnify/ENA primary metagenome ERZ507940 (study PRJEB26167, sample SAMN06115517) | human gut metagenome | host: Homo sapiens | place: China:Chongqing | collected 2014-12-03... | reverse complement strand
GGATACCTTTGGCGCGAGGCAGCGTCTGCGTACCCAGATTGACGTTGTCGCTTCCGAATCCCTGAAGGGCGTGATGTTCTTCGAAATCGGCGACCAGAACTGGGGTAGCTCTAAGGATGGCGCTTCCCTCGGCACCGACGGCAAGATGGTCAAGGTCCGTTACAGCTACGTTGACTGGGTTATCCCCCAGACCGACGCCATGGTCCGTATGGGTCTCCAGAACTTCAGCCTGCCCGGTTTCGTCTCCAGCAGCCCCATTCTCGGCGGCGGTTCCGCTGACGGCGCGGGCATCACCCTTTCCAGCCAGTTCAACGAAAACGTGGGTGCTAGCCTCTTCTGGCTCCGCGCTGAGAACGATAACCGCACCGGCGGATATGGGATTGATGAAACGAATCCTTATAGCGACGCGATGGACTTCATCGGTCTGACCGTTCCGTTGACCTTCGACGGCGTGAAGGTGACTCCGTGGGCCATGGTCGGCATGATCGGCCGCGACAGCCTGGATACGGATAAGGACGCCATCAGCCAGAAGGGTGGACTGATTCCCATTCAGGCAGATATTTCCCCGGATGCCCTTAAAGATCGCCACAACACCGCCTGGTGGGTGGGCGTCGCTTCCGAACTGACCTATTTCGATCCTTTCCGCATCGCTGTTGATGCCGCTTACGGTAGCGTCGACATGGGCTCCTATAAGACGTTGGATGGAAGGACGATTAGAGATTTTGACGTCAAGCGCGCCGGCTGGTTCGCTTCCATCCTCGGCGAATACAAGATGGATTACTTCACCCCGGGCATCCTGTTCTGGTATGCTTCCGGCGATGACAGCAATGCGTACAACGGTTCCGAGCGGATGCCCAGCATTGAAGGTTCATGGACTGCCTCCTCGTATGGTTTCGACGACAACTATGGTCGTGACTCCAGCGACATGATTGGCCTGACCAACGACGGCACCATGGGCGTGTACCTCCAGGCGAAGGACATCTCCTTCGTGGAAGACCTGACGCACATTTTCCGCGTCGGCTTCGTCAAGGGTACCAACAACACCGAAATGGCCCAGTATGTGGGCACGCCGTACGCTGGCGACTATAGAGCTCTTAGCAACAACAACCTGTATCTGACCACCGCCGACAAGGCTTGGGAAGTCAACTTCGACACCCAGTACAAGATCTACCAGGATTTGACCCTCTGCGTCGAACTCGGCTGGATCAACCTTGACCTCGACAAGAAGGTTTGGGGTCTGGACAGCGACGAATACCGGGACAACGCGTTCCGCGGCGCCGTGACCCTGCAGTACGCCTTCTAATGGAAGTCGGCTGACGCCGACTCCAGTTAGCTTTGATGAGGAGGGAGTTTCGGCTCCCTTCTCTTTTTGTATTTGACGCGCTGCACGGGCTCTGGAGAGGATTCCTGACCGTGCAACGCGTGGATCCCAAAGCATACGGACTGGTTTTGTATCCTATTGCGCAAAAAGCACTTCTCCCCTTGACTCGGAAAGAACGCCGGGATTAGACTTCTGCGGTAGTGGAGCAATCTCCTTGCCGTAAGGGAGGGTGTTCCGTAACACTCACGTTTAGAGGGGGAATTGTATGCCTTCATGGATGTATTTTGTGTTGGCCCTGGCAGGGCTGCTGGCTGGGTATTGTGTGTATGGTGCCATTGTGGAAAAGGTGTTCGGGCCTGATCCCAACCGCCCCACGCCTGCCTGCAAAATGCCTGACGGTGTGGACTATGTGGAGATGAGCCCTACCAAGGTGTTTCTGATCCAGCTGCTGAACATTGCCGGTCTTGGCCCCGTCTTCGGGCCGATCCTTGGTGCCCTCTACGGTCCCATAGCTCTCCTGTGGGTCGTAATCGGATGCGTGTTCGCCGGTGCCGTACATGACTACTTCTCGGGGATGTTGTCCGTCCGTTATAACGGCAAGTCCGTGCCGGATATCGTCGGGTACAACCTCGGCGACCTCATCAAGAAGCTCATGCGCGTGTTCGCCGTCGTGCTGCTCATTCTGGTGGGCGTGGTCTTCGTGGCGGGGCCCGCTGGCCTGCTGTCCCAGTTGACCGGTATGCACAGTATGCTCTTTGTGGCGATCATCTTTGCGTACTACTTCCTTGCCACTATTCTGCCCGTGGACAAGATCATCGGCCGCGTCTATCCGTTCTTCGCTGTACTGCTGGTGTTCATGGCCGTTGGGCTGCTGGGCGCTCTGGCCTTCAAGGGGTACACCTTCTACAGCAACATCGAATGGACCATGCATAGCCCCTCCGGCCTGCCCGCCTGGCCGCTGGTGTTCATTACCATCGCCTGCGGCGCTTGCTCCGGCTTCCATGCCACGCAGTCTCCGCTGATGGCCCGGTGCATCAACAACGAAAAGCATGGCCGTAAGATCTTTTACGGTGCGATGATTGCGGAAGGTGTTATCGGGCTTATCTGGGTGACCCTCGGCATGTCCTTCTACTCCGATACGGCCGCTCTTGCCGCCGCCCTCGGCCCCAAGGGGAACGCCGCGCTGGTCGTGAACAACATTTCCGTGGAACTGCTTGGCGTGTTCGGTGGCGCCCTTGCCGTCCTCGGCGTTGTGGTGCTGCCCGTGACATCCGGCGATACGGCCTTCCGTGCTGCCCGTTTGACCATTGCCGACGCCATCGGCTATGATCAGCGCCCGCACAAGAACCGCCTGATGATAGCCGTCCCGCTGTTTGTCGTGGGCGTCGCTTTGAACTTCATTCCCTTTGGGATGCTGTGGCGTTACTTCGGATTTGCCAACCAGACCCTCGCCGCCATCATGTTGTGGGCTGCGGCCGCCTACTTGCTGCATCGCGGCAAGTTCCATTGGATTGCCTCCGTGCCCGCTTGCTTCATGACTGCCGTGAGCGCCGTCTATTTCTGCTTTGAGAAGACGATGGGCTTCGGCATGTCCTACGAGCTGTCCAATATCGTGGGTATCGCCATAGCGCTGATTTGCTTCGCGCTGCTGTTGACCGCAGGCCGCAAGGTTCAGCCTACTGATGATCTGAGCGTTTGACCCGAAAAAGGGGCGCCCGGATTGGAGCGCCCCTTTTTTCGGTGGAAGGGGAGCTCCGATCTAAACATCGAAACGCCTTTTTTCCGCTTTCTCGGGCATGAGAAGCGATTGCCTTTTTATCTGTTCCAGTTATAGTCCGCCGACCCTCCTTGAGACAGTGTTTCAAGGAGGGTTGTCTTTCTCCTTTTTTCCTTTTTGAGGTCTTTCATGTCTACGAAGCGTCGAGCCTATCTCACTGAAATGAAAACGCAGCTTACTCTTGCCGTTCCAGCCCTTTTGGCGCAGATCGCCATGATTTCAATGGGGTTTGTGGATATGGTCATGACAGGCCGGGTGGGGGCGGTGGATATGGCGGCTGTGGCGCTGGCCGGGTCGCTCTGGGTTCCGCTCGTCCTGTTCGGGCAGGGGCTGCTGCTCGCGGTTACGCCGTGCGTGGCGCAGCTTCGCGGGGCTGGGTCCATGCGGAGCGGCGAACACATGCAGGGTGTCGGGCACGTCATGCGGCAGGGTATCTGGATGGCGCTGTTCATTTCGGTTCCGCTCATCCTTATCGTGTATCTGGTATCGTTCCATCTCGCCGATATGGGCGTTGAAGGGGCTCTCGGGCTCATGACGGGGCAGTACCTGCGGGCGATCATCTGGGGCGCTCCTGCCTACCTGCTGTTCGTGGCTTTGCGCTGCGGCATGGAGGGGATGGCGCTTATGCGTCCGGCCATGTTCGCGGGCTTTATGGGGCTGCTCATCAATATACCGTGCAACTATATCCTGATTTTCGGCAAGCTCGGCCTCCCGGCGCTCGGCGGGCCGGGTACGGGCGTCGCCACGGCGATCGTCTATTGGGTCATGTTCCTGACGATGGTGGTGTACGTGTGCCGGCATACCTACTTGCGGGAATTGATGACCTGGCGGGTATGGGAAGTCCCCGTTTGGGCGACGCTCAAAAAGCTGGCGGGCATTGGTTTTCCCGGTGCGCTGGCCATGCTGTTTGAGGTGACGCTGTTCGCGGCGGTGGCGCTGCTCATCGCGCCGCTCGGGGCCATTCAGGTGGCGGGACATCAGGTCGCCCTGAATTTCAGTTCGTTGCTGTTCATGGTCCCTTTGTCCATCGGTACTGCGGCGACCATCCGCACGGGGTTTGCCCTCGGGCGCAAGTCGGTGGAGGCCGTCCGCGTGGCGAGCCGATCTTCGTGGCTTTTGGCCTGCATGGCGGCGTGTTTCACGGCGTTGGTGACCATCCTCTGGAGGCATCAGATCGCCGCCGTCTACAACAACGATCCGGTGGTGCTCGGGCTGGCGTCGCACTTGCTGCTGTTTGCCGCGACCTATCAGATTACGGATGCCGTGCAGGTGGTCAGCGTCGGTATTCTGCGTGGGTATAACGATACGCGGGCCATCCTGTGCGTGACGCTGATTTCCTACTGGGTGTTCGCCCTGCCTGTGGGGTATACGCTTGGCAGGACGCATTTGTGGGGCGATCCCCTTGGCCCGCAGGGGTTCTGGACGGCGTTCATTGTCGGCGTATCCATTGCAGCCGTCCTTCTGGTCATCAGGGTTCGCGTGTTGGAACGCCGGTTGCTCTCCGGATTTGATCGGATCAGGGTCATGGAAGGGTAAAAGAGATTGGGGAGGCCGCGCGGCGGGAGTTCGTTCCTGCGGAGGATTTGGCTAAGATGATAGCCCGTTGAAGGAATTCTTTAACGGGCTTTGTTTTTTGTAAAGCCTTCATGGGAGGTTCGATAAGGTCAAAATTTTTGAGAGGGGCGGGGAGGTTTGGAGTGGGCGGGGAGAGCGTTCTCTAGAAAGTTCTCCCCGCCCACTCCAAGAATCTACTTCCCTCTCCTTTTTGCCCAATATTCTCGGACGGCCTTGTTGTGAGCGGCTAAATTGGTGCTGAACACATGAGATCCGTCTTCCCCGCGCGCGACAAAATAGATGTAGTCGTGCTGCTCAGGGTTAGCGGCAGCTTTGAGGCAGGCGAGGCCCGGCGAGCAGATGGGGCCGGGCGGCAGGCCGGGGTGCTTGTAGGTGTTGTAGGGGTTGCCCTCGTCGTCGAGATGTTTGCGCCGCAGATTGCCGTCGAAACTTTCCCCGAGCCCGTAGGCCGTGGTGGGATCGGCCTGGAGCAGCATGTTGAGCCGCAGCCGGTTGGCGTATACCCCGGCGACGCGTGGCCTCTCGGAGGGTACGGCTGTTTCCCGTTCGACGATGGAGGCCAGCGTGACCAGACGCCGTACCTCGTCGCGCCCGGAAGGGCCCGGGCGCTTGCCGCCTGGCCAGAGCGGGGCGGTCCTGCGCCAGAAGTTGTCGATAAGCCGTCCGACGACCGATTTTGCGGTGGCTTCGTTGAGTTCCAGCGGACGCATGATCAGATAAGTGTCCGGGAACAGGAAGCCTTCCGCGCTGTCGAACGGAATGCCCCAATGCCGCAGAAAGGCGGGGTCATGGACGAGCTTGTCGAAATCCTCGAAACGCACCATCTGCGCCTCTTCCAGCCGCTTGCCCACTTCCCACCAGGCGAGGCCTTCGGGGATTGTTACCCGGTCGAGCAGGGGGGAACCGTTGACCAGTTGATCGATGACCTGCTGCGGCGTCCAGCCCGTGTTGATCCGGAACCGTCCGGGTTTGAGCGCGTGGGGGATATCCCTGTAGTTCATCCAGCGGAGCAGGAGTATGAACTTGTCGGCATTGCGCACGGCCCCAAGGCGGACGAGCTCAGGCGTCAGGGTACGGAACGTCGTGCCGGGATTGACGGTCACTTCCACGTCTTGCGCGGGCACGACGGCGGGATCGGTACCGGGGCTGTTCAGGAAGTCATAGGCCAGCCAACCGGCTCCGCCGCAAGCCAGCAGGACCAGCAGCATGAACCCGAGCAGGAAGCGCGGCCAGAGCCGTTTGGGTTTGGGCGTCTCGGGCGCGGAAGCGGGCAGAGGCGTTTCCGGCTCCTCCCCATCAAGGGGAGAGGCCTCGCCGGGCTTCTTGTCAGTCGGCTGCCAGTTCTCTGCTTCGGGGGATGACGCATCGGAATGTTGTTGATCCGGAGGAGCCTGTTGATTCCGTGTATCCGATACGCCGGAAGGTATGCCTGTTTCTTCTGGGCGCGGGGCGCCGGGGTCGGCAGGTGTGTTTTTGGTTTCTTCGGGGGATTCGTTCATATGGTTTTCCGTTTGGCTTCCGGTTGATCGAGGAAAGATTGCAGGATGCGCACGGCGGCCTGCTGGTCGAGTACGGCCCGGCCTTGAGCCGCGGAACGTCCGGCGTCCCGGAGGTCCCTTTCGGCTTCGTAGCTGCTGAGGGCTTCCTCCATCCAAAACAGGGGGAGGGTGGTGCGCCGGGCGAGGCTCTTGGAAAAGTTGCGGACCTGCCGGGTCGTGAGGCTTTCCTCGCCGTCGAGGTTGATGGGAAGCCCTATGACGATGGCGTCCGTGGCTTCGGCCTCAATGAGGGCGAGCAATTCCTCAAAAAAGGCGGCGCGGGTACGCATGAGGATGGTTTTGCGGGGAAAGGCCATGCTGCCCCCGGTATCCGAAACCGCAATGCCGGTGCGTTTCTGGCCGTAGTCTATGGCGAGGTACTTCATAAAAATCCTTTGCGGAAGGCGTCGGTATGCCCCGGAATGAAAGCGGCGCTCCGTGTCGCGGAAAGCCCTGTTGAAGGGATTCCTTAAGGGCCACCGTCCCGTAACCGGGCGAAGACACACTATCCCGCGCCCCGTCAGGACGCAACCCGTTGTGGACCCGCGCGGGGGGTGCTAGAAAGAAACGGTCCTTACAATCTCAACCAAGGAGATGTTTATGGATTTTCTTGAGCTTGTAACCGGGGCCCGGACCTGCCGCCGTTTCCGGGAAGCCGAGGGGATGCCCGCCGGAATGCTGGACTGGCTTATCGAGTGTGCCCGCGTGACGCCTTGCGGTGGAAACGCGCAGGCGTTGCGGTTTGCCGTTGCGGAATCCCCGGAAGCTTGCGCCGCCGTTTTCCCGGCGTTGAAATGGGCGGGGATGCTGACCGATTGGGACGGCCCCGAAGCGGGTGAGCGTCCTAGCGGTTACGTCGCCATTCTCGGTGAGGCGGGGACGCGGGCAAAACTGAATGCCATTGATGCGGGCATCGCCGCGCAGACCATCCAGCTGGCGGCGTATACGCGGGACCTCGGCTGCTGCATTTTCCTGTCCTTTGATCCGCGCAAGATCCGCGAGGTGCTGGGCATCCCCGAGAACCTTGAGCCGCTGCTCGTACTGGCGCTCGGCTTCCAAAAGGAAGTCCGCCGCGTTGAAACCGTGGGGGCTGACGGCTCCGTGAAGTACTGGCGCGACGCGCAGGGCGTGCACCATGTGCCGAAGCGTCCTCTTGAGGATCTGCTGATCATCAAAAAGTAGTGGAAAGAAGGAAGAAAACGGCTCTTTACAGAAGAGAGGCCGCTCGCTATAGTCATCCGAGCTAGGGGAGCCTGTCAAGGCTGAGAGTGGGTTCGTCCCAGACCCTTGGAACCTGACGCAGCTGGTACTGCCGTAGGGAAGCGTCATCATGCCTGATCCTGAGAACGCCCGTCCCTCGTGACGGGCGTTTTTTGGTTGATGGCCAACCGCACGAGGCTTTCATGAATATCACCGTAAACGGCGAGATCACCGTATGCAATGAGGGGGCGACGCTGCTTGACCTTATCCTCCGGCTCGGGTTGTCGCCTGAAAAAATCGTGGTGGAGCGGAACAGGGACATCGTGCCCGCCGGGACGTTTGCCGAAACCGCCTTGCAGGACGGCGACACGCTCGAGCTGTTGCAGTTTGTCGGCGGCGGGTAAAGAGGGGTATTCCCGGAACAGGCGAATCTCCTGAAGGACGGAGGCGTCTCCGCCTTCCTTTGTCTTTCCTCCCTCATGCGTCGGCTGCTGGGGGGACCCGACAGGCGTTGCTCCGCACCGCCGGGTGCTCTTTTCGGAGCGTTCTTTTGGGGTGTTTGCCCCGTCATATTTTCCGAGTGTTCACTCAAGGATGGGCTATGAAAACGAGTTCGGATGCATTGATCATCGGCGGTGTGGAACTGCACAGCCGTCTGTTCATCGGTACGGGAAAATACGGTTCGGACAGCCTGATTCCGGCGGTCGCGGAAGCTTCCGGCGCGGAAGTCATCACCGTGGCGCTGCGGCGTGTGGATCTCGGCAACTCGAAAGACAATGTGCTGAGCCACATCCCCGGCACGATGCGGCTTTTGCCGAACACGTCCGGCGCGCGTACCGCCGACGAGGCCGTGCGCATCGCCCGTCTGTCCCGTGCCGCAGGATGTGGCGACTGGATCAAAATCGAAGTCATCTCCGACACGCGCCATCTCCTGCCCGACGGCTACGAAACCGCCAAAGCCACGGAAACCCTCGCCAAGGAAGGCTTCACCGTCCTGCCGTACATGAACCCCGATTTGTATGTGGCCCGCGATCTCGTGAATGCCGGAGCCGCCGCCGTCATGCCCCTTGGTGCGCCCATCGGCACGAACCGCGGCCTCCAGACCAAGGAAATGGTCCGTATCCTCATTGAAGAAATCAGCCTGCCCATCGTTGTCGATGCGGGCATCGGCAAGCCTTCGCAGGCCTGTGAAGCTATGGAAATGGGCGCGGCGGCCTGCCTCGTAAACACAGCCATTGCCACGGCGGGCGATCCGGTACGCATGGGCGCGGCCTTCGGCGAAGCCGTGCGCGCCGGGCGCAACGCCTTCCTTGCCAAGGCAGGCCCGGTCTTGCAGGGCGGGGCGTCGGCCTCCTCGCCGCTGACCGGGTTCCTCGGCGGCCATGACGAGGGGGCCGCGTCATGAGCCGCCTGTTTTCCGACGTCCTGCCGGAGTGGCCTTTGGATGAAGTGGAGTCCGGGCTGGCCTCGGCCACGGAAACGGATGTGCTGGCCGCGCTGGAACTGGCGGAAAACGGCCGACGCCTGAACGCCCGGGATTTCATGGCGCTGGTATCTCCCGCCGCCTCTCCGTATCTTGAAACGATGGCCCGTATTGCCCGCGACGTGACGGTCCGGCAGTTCGGGCGCTCCATCCAGTTGTTTACGCCGCTTTATCTCGCCAACTACTGTACCAACCAGTGCGTGTACTGCGGCTTCAACACCAAGAACCATATCCATCGCTCCATGTTGACGATGGACGAGGTGGAGGCCGAAGGCAAGGTCATCGCCGCGACCGGGCTCCGCAACATCCTGCTTTTGACCGGTGACGCTCCAAAGCTGACCGGGCCCGCGTACATCGCGGAGGCGGCCCGTCGCCTGCGCCCGTACTTCCCGAGCATCGGCGTCGAGGTCTATTCCATGAGCGAGGATGACTATCGGATGTTGGTGGACGCGGGAGTGGATTCGTTCACGATGTTTCAGGAGACGTATAACGAGGAGCTGTACCTCAAGCTGCATCCCGCCGGTCCCAAACGCGATTTCCGGTTCCGTCTGAACGCTCCGGATCGGGCGGCCCGGGCGGGTATGCGTTCTGTGAACGTGGGCGCGCTGCTCGGCCTCGATCAGTGGCGGCGCGACGCCTTTTACACCGGGCTGCACGCGGACTGGATTCAGGCGACGTATCCCGGTGTGGACATCGCCGTTTCCGCGCCGCGTATGCGTCCGCATGAAGGTTCGTTCAACGACATCCATCCCGCTTCCGAACGGGATTTGGTGCAGTATATCCAGGCACTCCGGCTCTATTTGCCCGCCGCCGGGATCACGCTGTCCACGCGCGAGCGCCCGTTCCTGCGCGATCGGCTCATCGGGCTTGGCATCACCAAGATTTCGGCGGGCGTTTCCACCGCCGTGGGCGGACATGCCCATGCCGCGCAGGATGTCGCCGAGGAACACGACACAGCCCAGTTTGAGATCGCCGACGATCGGGATGTTGATCAGATGATTGCCGCCATTGAGGCGCAGGGATACCAGCCCGTGTGCAAGTCGTGGGAGCCTCTCGACGAAGCGTACGCCTGCGGCAAGTCGGCGTAGGGAGAGGGACGTGTGGAGGCTGGGGAGACTGGGGAGGGGAAAGGGCCCCTTTAGGAAAAGGGGCCCTTTCC
>ENA-UEQO01004287-UEQO01004287.1-human-gut-metagenome-genome-assembly--contig:-NODE-4287-length-10075-cov-5.745849_pt1 | contig 10075 bp, 10 predicted proteins | sample MGYA00242938_ERZ507940 | MGnify/ENA primary metagenome ERZ507940 (study PRJEB26167, sample SAMN06115517) | human gut metagenome | host: Homo sapiens | place: China:Chongqing | collected 2014-12-03... | reverse complement strand
GGTTGGGGATGAGAGAATCGAACTCCCACAAGTAGAGTCAGAGTCTACCGCACTACCACTATGCAAATCCCCAATATCCTGTTGTGTTTCGCGGCATTGAGCCGGTCAACGTGTGCTATTATAGCCGCCTTTGCGCGTTTTGTCAAGCGGATTTTTGAAAAAAGTTGTACTTTTTTCTTGCAAGCCGCGATTCAGACGTACTTTCGAGCAATTCAGAGAAGCCGACGCCTGACCGGGCAGAAGCAATTTCTTCTGCACTCTCTTGTGGCATTTTCTGCACGCTCCTGGCCATACAATAAGGTGTACCTGATTTTCTACTTATAAAGGAGGACGCCTTATGCTGCAAACCCCATCCAAAACCACCCAGACTCTGCTTTCGCCCCGCATCCCCCGCGACAACGAGCACGAGCGCTACCACCCCGAGCTGGAAGAAGAGCTGAAAGAGTGCCTGTTCTGCCTGCAGCGGAACGCGATGATGTTCGACCTCGAGGTGGACTCCGACCTCATCGAGCAGCGCATCTACGAGCGGCAGGCGCTTTTGTGCCGCTACCGCTACCTGCTGGCCCGCGCCCGGGAGCTGGGGCTGCATACCATCCTGAAAAAGTATCAGCCGCTGGGATAAAAACCTACCCGCAAAATCTTGACAGAATCCGCACATCGTGTTATCATACATAAAGATAACACTGTATACAGAGAGCTGTATGCAAAACTTTGGAGCTTAGAGAGGTTTTCAACTATGGAACGTATTAAGACTATCGCTACTCGTGACCTGACCAAGAGCGTCGTGACCGGCGGCTGCGGCGAGTGCCAGACTTCTTGCCAGTCTGCCTGCAAGACCTCCTGCGGCGTCGCAAACCAGAAGTGCGAGAACAGCAATAAGTAATCATTGCAGACCCTATGCCGCCTTTGCAGGGCGGCATTTTTTTATGGCAATTATAGATTGGAGAATGAAATGGTACATCAGTATCAACTGAACGGATATAACATCGTGCTGGACAGCTGCAGCGGCTCGGTCCATGTCGTGGACGACGTGGCTTACGACGTCATTGCGATGTACAAAGAGCACTCTGCCGACGAGATCGTGGCCGCCATGCTGGCAAAGTATGCCGACCGCCCCGACGTCACCGAGGCCGACCTGCGCCAGTGCCTCGAGGACGTGGCCTCTCTGGAAGCCGCCGGCAAGCTGTGGGCTCCCGACGTCTACAAGGACATGGCTTTCGACTTCAAGAACCGCCAGACGGTGGTCAAGGCGCTCTGCCTCCACGTCGCCCACACCTGCAACCTCAACTGCTCCTACTGCTTCGCCTCGCAGGGCCGCTATCAGGGCGACCGCGCCCTGATGAGCTTCGAGGTGGGCAAGCGGGCCATGGACTTCCTCATCGAGAACTCCGGCACCCGCCGCAACCTCGAGGTCGATTTCTTCGGCGGCGAGCCTCTGATGAACTTCGACATGGTCAAAAAGCTCGTCGCCTACTGCCGCGAGCAGGAGAAGATCCACAACAAGAACTTCCGCTTCACCATGACCACCAACGGTATGCTCATCGACGACGATGTCATCGACTTCTGCAACAAGGAGTGCCACAACGTCGTGCTGAGCCTCGACGGCCGCAAGGAAGTCCATGACCGCTTCCGCAAGGACTACGCAGGCCACGGCAGCTATGACGCCATCGTGCCGAAGTTCCAGGAGTTCGTGAAAAAGCGCGGCGACAAGAACTATTACATGCGCGGCACCTACACCCACTACAACACCGACTTCACCAACGACATCTTCCACATGGCCGACCTCGGCTTCACGGAGCTGAGCATGGAGCCTGTCGTCACCAAGCCCACCGACCCCAGCGCCCTCACCGCCGAGGACCTGCCCATCCTCAAGGAGCAGTACGAGATCCTCGCCAAGGAGATGATCAAGCGCGACCGCGAGGGCCGCGGCTTCACCTTCTACCATTACATGATCGACCTCACCGGCGGCCCCTGCATCTACAAGCGCATCTCCGGCTGCGGCTCCGGCACCGAGTACATGGCCGTCACCCCCTGGGGCGACCTCTACCCCTGCCACCAGTTCGTCGGCGACCCCAAGTACCTGATGGGCGACATCTGGAAGGGCGTCACCAACACCGCCGTGCGGGATGAGTTCAAGCACTGCAACGCCTACGCCCGCCCCGAGTGCAAGGACTGCTGGGCCAAGCTCTACTGCTCTGGCGGCTGTGCAGCCAACGCCTACCACGCCACCGGCAGCATCACCGGCGTCTACGAGTACGGCTGTGAGCTGTTCAAGAAGCGCGTCGAGTGCGCCATCATGATAAAAGTTGCTGAGAACCAGGAGCTGGCAGCTCAGGGCATCGAAGTTCCCATCGAGCTGGGCGGCACCTGCAACGCCTGCGCAGACGGCGAAGCCTGCGAATAAAGCCATGAACACTCCTGTCGTCGATTTTGTCCGTCGCTACGCCCAGCAGCGCACTGCCCGGATGCATATGCCGGGCCACAAGGGCCGCGGCCCGCTGGGCTGTGAAGAGCTTGACATCACCGAAATTGCGGGCGCAGACGAGCTGTACGAAGCCGAGGGCATCATCGCTCAGAGCGAGGCCAACGCGACGCAGCTCTTCGGCACCGCCCGCACCTATTACAGCACCGAGGGCAGCAGCCAGTGCATCCGGGCCATGCTCCACCTTGCGCTCCAAATGCGGCCCGCAAAGGCAGGCCGTCCTGTCCTGCTGGCGGCGCGGAACGCCCACAAGGCCCTGCTCTACGCGGCGGCTCTGCTGGACTTCGACATCCAGTGGCTCTGGCCCGCGCCGGACGCCGCCGGGGCGCTCTGCACCTGCCCTGTGGAGCCGGAGGTGCTCTCTTCTGCGCTGGACGAGCTTTCCGCCGAGGGCCGCACGCCTTTCGGCGTCTACCTCACCAGCCCGGACTATCTGGGCTTCGTGCAGGACATCGTGGGGCTGTCGGCGGTCTGCCACGCCCACGGCCTGCCCCTTCTGGTGGACAACGCTCACGGCGCATATCTCCACTTTTTGAAAGAGGGCAGCCGCCACCCCATCCAGCTGGGCGCAGACCTCTGCTGTGACTCGGCTCACAAGACCCTGCCCGTCCTCACGGGCGGTGCCTATCTGCACCTTGGCCCGTCCGTGCAGGCCGACGAGGCCGCGGTGCGCAGTGCGCTGGCTCTCTTCGGCTCCACCAGCCCCTCTTATCTCATTTTGCAGTCGCTGGACGCCGCCAACGCGGTTCTGGCCGACGGCTTCCGGGAGAAGCTGGACGTCTGCCGCTGGCGGCTGGGGATGCTCTGCCGGGAGCTGGATGCCATCCGGCCCGGGCTGGCACTCCCCCTCACCGGGGCGCACCGCGAACCCCTCAAGCTGACGCTGGACGCCGCCGCGCTGGGTCTTTCCGGCCAGCAGCTGGCGCAGGCTCTGCGGGCGCGGGGTGTGGAGTGCGAGTATGCCGACCCCCGTTACGTCGTGCTGATGCCCTCCGCCGAGAGTTCTGCGGCAGAGTTTGCCTGCCTGCAAACGGCCCTGCACGCCATCTGCGATGAGGCCCCTGTTGCCGACGTCTCCGTTACGACTGACGATCCTGCCGCTTTCGCGGCATTGGCCGGGGCGCTTGAGGCACAGCCCCGCCGCTTCACCATCCGGGAAGCTGTCCTTGCACCGCAGGAGATGATCCCTGCCGCCGAGGCCGTGGGCCGCATCTGCGCCGCACCGGCGGTCTCCTGCCCGCCTGCCATCCCCATCGTGGTCAGCGGCGAGACGGTCCCGCCGGAGGCCCTCCCCCTCTTTGCCCGCTATGGCATTGAGAAGGTTGCCGTTGTAAAAGAATAAAGTGCAAAAAGCATTTTCGTACTCTTCAGCCTCTTTTTTCACTCTATATTCAGAGTCCCCCCTAAGATCCAGCTAAAAGTCCCGCACATTTCTTGACAGGCTTCGCATATTCTGGTTTAATAGAATCGGATAAAAGGGAGTAAAGGGCGCTCCACCTTATGGGAGCGCTGCATGGCAGCGTCAACACGGCAGAAATGCCCGATGTCATGTGTTCGCTTGAGACTTTTGTCACAGTAATTGGTGCTGTGGCGGAAGTCTCTTTTTTTCGTCATTGCGCCGCAGATTTCAAAGGAGGCAATGACATGGATTTCTGGAACGCATTCACCAGTCTCTTTTCCAATTTCGGGAACCTGACCTGGCAGATGGTGGTGATGTGGGGCATCGGTGCCCTGCTCATCTACCTTGCCATCGCAAAAAAGATGGAGCCGAGCCTGCTTCTCCCCATGGGCTTCGGAGCCATCCTCGTCAACCTGCCCTTATCGGGCGCTATCACGCAGGGCGACACCGTCGGCCCCATCTCGGCTCTGTTTGAGGCCGGGATGTCCAACGAGCTGTTCCCGCTGCTGCTCTTCATCGGCATCGGTGCAATGATCGACTTCGGCCCGCTGCTCGAGAAGCCGTGGCTGATGCTCTTCGGCGCAGCGGCGCAGTTCGGCATCTTCTTCACCCTCTTCCTCGCGGGCTTCTTCTTCGATTTGAAGGACGCCGCTTCCATCGCCGTCATCGGCGCAGCAGACGGCCCCACGGCCATCTTCGTGGCCAACGTCCTGCACTCCCAGTACCTCGGAGCCATCATGGTGGCGGCCTACAGCTACATGGCGCTGGTCCCCATCGTGCAGCCGCCGGTCATCAAGCTGCTGACCACCCAGAAGGAGCGCCGCATCCGGATGCCCTACCAGAAGGGCAGTGTCAGCCAGCTGACCAAGATCTTGTTCCCCATCGTCGTGACCATCATCGCCGGACTCGTGGCTCCGGCCAGCGTAGCACTGGTGGGCTTTCTGATGTTCGGCAACCTGCTGCGGGAGTGCGGTGTGCTGAACACCCTGAGTGAAACGGCACAGAACATCCTCGCAAACCTCATCACCATCGTGCTGGGCCTGACCGTGGCCGGCCAGATGACCGCCGACAAGTTCGTGCGGCCCGACACTCTGCTCATCCTTGCACTGGGCCTCGTGGCCTTTGTGTTTGACACCGCCGGCGGTGTGCTGTTCGCAAAGCTGACGAACCTCTTCCTCCCGGAGGGCAAAAAGCTCAACCCCATGATCGGCGCAGCCGGCATCTCGGCCTTCCCCATGAGCGGCCGTGTCGTCAACAAGCTGGGCCTCGAGGAGGACAACCAGAATTTCCTGCTGATGTACTCCATCAGTGTCAACGTCTCGGGCCAGATAGCCTCTGTCATCGCCGGCGGACTGCTGCTGACCCTGCTGAGCTAAAGGAGGGACTGATATGCTGCATCTTACTTCGTGGATGACGACTCTGCCCATCATGGTCATCGGAATGGTGAGCATCGTGCTGGTCATCGGCGTCATCGTGCTGGCTGTGATGTTTTTGAACAAACTGACGAGCCGGAAATAACTGCAAAGGGCTGCTGTACGACGCTGTACAGCAGCCCTTGTTTTATTGATCAGCCACGCCTTTCCGATAGCCGCTCTTGGCGTTCTGCCCGGTGTCATCCGGCTCGTCGCCGCCATCGTGCGGCTCCTCAGAACAGGTCGAGCATATTGTCCAGATAGATGGCCTCCCGGACATGCAGCTGGTATTCCGGTTTTGTCATGTAGTAGAGCAGAAATTCCAGTACCAGCGCACTGCCCAGGCCCCGGCCCTCGATCTTGAAGTTGGAAAATCCCATCGGCATATAGACATCCTGAATGTCCCTGATGCCGATAAACTCCGGATTTTCCATCGCCTTCGAGAAGCGGTAGCCTTCCTCTGCGCCCGGTGCGTGACAGATGTGGTCAGGGCAGGCTTCGCCGAGATTCTTCCGGCTGACATTCTCATAGCAGCGCTTTCTGTCCCGGCATCCGACCCAGCAGCACTCGTTGCAGAGAAATTCCATCTTGTCTTTCTGCGCCTGCGGCAGACTGTCCAGCTCTCCAAAGGCTTTGTTCAGCCGGAAGTCCGGCACCACATAGCGGAACTCTTCCCGGGCTGTCTCCGCCCGGAGCTGCTGAAACTCTGTCAGCACCTTGGTCGTGGAGGACACGAAATAAAGCTGCGGATAGTGCGTTTTCAGGTAGTCCAGCAGCAGCTCCGAGTGGACGATGACGCCGCTCTGTACCGGGTTTTCCTGCTCAAACAGGGCGCAGAGGGCGTTGCACTTTTTATCCGAAAGGTGTTCCTCCCGGAGGAGCGAGTTGCTGAAGGTCAGCCGCGCCGAGATGCCGTATTCCCGCATCAGGACAAGGACTTCTGTGGGGTCATGCTCCCCGAAGCCAGCTCGTCCCCCGCCCCAGACGCAGTCGGCCGGTGCTCCGTAGATGGAGCCGATGTCGCACCAGTCATAAAAGTATTCTCTGTGCGCCCGGAACAGGGGCAGGAACTCCCGGTACAGCTCGTAGAACTCGAACAATCCGGGCAGATGATAGTAAGCTTTTTCTTGTTTCATTTTTCACTTTTTCTTATGCGTTTTGCGTCCTGACCTCTACCGTCCGGCCGCCGAGGTTCTCATAGACGCGGTGGGAGACGGAGAGCACCGTGCGCCCTTCGGACGCGCGGCGAAGCGCTTCAAGGACACGGGCCTCGGTCTCAGCATCGAGGTTGGCCGTTATCTCGTCCAGCAGCAGCACGGCAGGGTCTGCCGCTGCGGCACGGGCGATGGACAGAAGCTGCCACTCGCCCTGCGAGAACATCCCGTCCGTACACACCGTATCATAGCCGTTCGGCAGGGTCTGGATGGCGGCATCCAGACCGGCAAGCTTCGCGGCGTTCCTTGCCATCTCTTCGGTGATGCCGGGGTCGCCCAGCGTGATCTGTTCCAGCACCGTACCCGGCACACGGGCAAAATGCTGCTCCACACAGCCGATGCAGGTGCGGCGCTCGGCGTCCGTGATGTCTGCCACGTCCACGCCGCCGATGGTCACCGACCCGGTTTCCGGGTGATAAAGTCCCAGCAGCAGCTTGAAGACTGTGCTCTTTCCGGCACCCGTCCGGCCCACCAGCGTCACCTGCTCGCCCTGCTTGACGGTCATGGAAAAATCGTTCAAGACGTGCTTTTCGCCGTAACCGAAGGTCACATGAGAGAGCACCACATCGCCCCGGGCAGAGGTCTCCCGCTCCTTGGGGATGGTGCGTTCCGGCTGGTCAAGGAAGGCGTCGATGCGCCTGACGCCCGCCATCGCCGACTGGATGGTCTGTATCTCCATGCCAAGGCTCTCGATGGGCGCAAAGATGCGGGAAATGTAGTTGATGACGGCCACCGAGGTGCCGACCGACATCCCGAACAACGTCAGGGCAGCCGCATTGCCGGAAGCCGAGAGGAGCATGACGATGCCGACCACGGCGGCATTCAGCACCAGCACAACGGGCGAATAGATCGCGTCGTAAAAATTCGTCCGCTCCATCGCGGCATAGCTTTCGCCGATGCACCGGTCATAGCGGCGCTCCATGTAGTCTTCCAGACCCAGAGCCCGGATGGTGCGGATATTGTGCAGTGTTTCCGGGACCTGGCCGGACACAGCGGCGACCGCCCGGCGGTTATCCAGCTGCGCTGCCAGCATCCGCGTCTGCACATGGCGGGTGAACACGGCGAACAGCGGCAGCACCAGCAGCAAAATCAGCGCAAGGCCGGTATTCTTCACGGCGATGACCGCCATGATGGAGAGGATGCGGCAGGCGTCCGCCGCCATGCTGATGATGCCGGAGGTGAACAGCGCCTCCACTGTATCCACATCGCCCGAGAAGCGCGCGGCCACCTCGCCGGGGTTCTGCCCTGCCAGCGTGCCGGTGGGAAGCTTGGTCAGCTTCCGGGACATTTCAGAGCGCAGGGCGTGGGTCATTTTCTGGCCGAAGAGCACCAGCAGGCTCTCCTGCGCCGAGGAGAGCATCCCTTCCAGCGCCAGACTGCCGAAATAAAGAAGCACCGCAGGGAACGTCAGCGGAAGCCCGGCCGTCAGCCCGTCGATGATGCGGGCCAGCAGCAGCGGCGGCACCAGAGACGCCGCCACCGATGCCGCCGCACACAGGACGGTCCCCGCTGTGAGAAGGCGGTGGGTCACGGCGGCCATCCGGATAGCCTCAAACACACCATTTTTACGCCTGTTCTCCATGCTGTTTTCCTCCTGTCTGGCTTTCGTACAGCTGGCGGTAGACCGGGACCGACGCCATCAGCTCCTCATGGGTGCCGACAGTGGTCTTTCCGCCATCCATAAAGACGATCTTCTGCATCTGCGGGAAGTGGTACAGGCGGTGCGAGATGAGAAAGACGACCTTATCCCTGGCATATTCCTGCAGGTCGGCAAAGACCGTATCCTCCGTGTCCCGGTCGAGGGCCGAGAACGGGTCGTCGAGGACGAGGACAGGGCGCGGATGGGCCAGCGTCCGGGCCAGTGCCAGACGCTGGGCCTGTCCGCCGGAAAGACGGGTGCCGCTGCTGCCGATGACGGTATCGAGGCCGTTCTCCATCGCCAGCACCTCGCCTTTCAGCGCAGCAGCGGCGAGATATGGCATGGCGTCCTGCTTGCTGCCGCAGAGGACATTGTTCTGCACCGTGTCGGCGCTCAGCTCCGGGTCGTGGCCCAGATAGCCGACGGTGGCCGAAATCTGACGCGGGGCCAGAGCGGAGAACTCCTTTCTGCCAAACTGCGCCGAGCCTTCATAGGGGGCCTCGCAGAGGAAGACCCGGCCAAAGGTGGATTTGCCGCAGGCCACCGGGCCGGTGACACCGATGATGTCGCCGGGGTGGGCTGTCAGACTCAGCCCCGAGAAGATGGGGGTGTCGCCGTAGGCGAAGGAGAGGTTTCTGAGGGTCACATCTTCCGCCGCCGGGACATCCAGCGCGTCCAGCTGCTCCGGCGACTTCATCAGAGGTTTGATGCGCTTCCAGGAGACCTCGGCCTTCTGCACCGAGTTGAAGAGCTTGGCCACCTTGGAGGATTTGACCACCAGCTTGGTGAAGCAGGAAAGGAAGGTGGTAAAGGCCGCGATGTCCCACACACGCCAGCCGGTGCCGAGGACATTCTTTGCGCCGAACCACAAAATGAACAGTACGCCTGCCTCTGACGCCGCCAGATAGAGCGGCGGCAGGGCCGACTGCCACACGTTGTTCTTCACTGCCGTCTTTTCGTAGGTATCCAGTGCCTCTTCGTACCGCTCCACGCGGGCGTCTTCGCAGCCGTAGATGCGGTAAGTCACGGCGTTCTGGGCGCGGTCGAGGGTGGTGGCACTCAGTGCGCCCGCCGCCTTTTTGTAGGCCGCACCGGCCCGCTGGACCGGCTTTTTCATCCATGCCGCGCAGACGTAGGAGAAGGGCGTGAACAGCAGGCTCAGCAGAGCCAGCCGCCAGTCGTACACCAGCAGCATGACCACATGACCCGCCAGCGCCACGCCGGTATCAAAGACTTCGGTGGTGAACTTGCGCATACCTTCCACGCAGTCGTCCACATCGGAGATGGCCTTGGTCATCAGCTCACCGGCGCCCTCTTTTTCCAGCGAAACCCGGCTCTGGCGCACCAGATTGGCGTAGAGGATGCCCTTCATCCGGCGGTTGATGTTGTTGGCAAAGCGGCGGACATAAAAGCGTTTGATGAACCGCGACGCCTGCACCAGCAGGGTGACGAGGATATAGGCCAGAACCAGCAGTGCCATTTGGGCCGCTGTTTCGCTGCCGCTCAGGATGTCCGCCAGGCACTGGGCCAGACGGCCCTCGAACCACGGGGTGGCCAGCAGGCCGATGTTATAGATGAGGCCCGACAGGGTCACGAAGGTCAGCGGGAGCCACTCGACCCGAAAATAAGAGAACACCCGGTCCGGGCGGAAGGTCTTCTCATTTTTCATCGGTAATATCCATAGACAGCCTCCGGGTCTTATCTCAAGAAGATGTATCTGCATCGTTGTATGTACAACAATCATAGTACAAAACCACTCTTTGTCAAGAGCGGCAGTGGATTCTTTCGTCTTCTCGCCAAAGTCGGCGACTATGGGATGAAAATGCAGATCGTAAAGATGGAATGGAGGTTTTGATATGAAGCATCTGAGAATACCGTGGGGAATGCGGGCGACGAAGGAGCCGGGCCTGACCCCTGCCCTATGCCATC
>ENA-UEQO01004277-UEQO01004277.1-human-gut-metagenome-genome-assembly--contig:-NODE-4277-length-10098-cov-6.107674_pt1 | contig 10098 bp, 10 predicted proteins | sample MGYA00242938_ERZ507940 | MGnify/ENA primary metagenome ERZ507940 (study PRJEB26167, sample SAMN06115517) | human gut metagenome | host: Homo sapiens | place: China:Chongqing | collected 2014-12-03... | reverse complement strand
AACAGATATCGATGATTCCGGACCTACTTATTTCCGACTCGATATCGAGGGTGGAAATTATTCGGTAGGGATTATTGACAGGTTCGTATTTCCTGAGAGAGTAACGATCGTGACGAAGGACATGTGTCCTTTTATTTATTATTATACCATTCCAGAAGGTGTAACACCTAAGGATGAAGATATTGAAGTGATTGCAACAAACTCATCCATGCCGCATATTATGGGATTTCGGGATGAATACGGTAGTTATGCTCATACGCAAACTTATCATTATGCTGTATTTTGGAATGGTTCTATAGACATCACAGCATTATTTGAAGAAAATTGGAGAGCCGGTAGTAAATTGCCGAAAGGTGCGGACGACGGTGAGTATGGAAGCGGATCTGCGGCTAAAATGGTTAAAGTTGATATAAGCATGCAACGAATAGGACATGTTTTTACATTAAAAGCCAATTATACGGATCACAATAAAAATTTGCAAGCGACTGATATTTTTATGTTTACAACACTTAATGTTTTGGCAGGTTCAACGCTGACGATAGAAGCATGGAGCAATTCTGAATACGGAGGAGAATTGATATTTGATGTCAATGGCAGCGAGCAAAAAATGAAATTTAGGGGTTTTGGATATGAAAGACTGGATTTCTCTACGCCCAATGACGCTGATTATATGAAAATCTTTATAAAATGATTTTTCAGAGTGGCAAAATGTTGTTTATCTTTAATTCTTGAGGGTAGAAAATGAAAATTAATCTTTAATAATTGTGATTTATTATCTATTACGAAAAAAGCTATATGAAAGAGGAGAAAAATATATTTTTATGCTAAGTTGAATGTTCTTGTTGTCTCGAATAGTGATTTTGAAATTTATTGTAAGCCACTTGGAGAAATAGAATGTTCCCGTTGAATTCGATTTGAGCGAGTAAATCATGCGATGTATTAACATAGTGATATGATCTGCTTTTGGCCTATTGGGAACAACTCTTTCTCCGGATGGTTATTATAGAAGTAAAGTAAAAGCCCTGCTGTATTAGCGGGGCTTTTATATGGGGTTACCGTCGGTACGGGGGCGGAGTTATTCCACATAGAGCACCAGTCCTTTGAGGTATTCGCCTTCGGGGTGGTAGATGCTGACGGGGTGGTCGGCGGGTTGGGTGAGCTGGTGGAGGATTTTCACTTTGCGGCCGGTGTTGGCTGCGGCTGTGAAAACGGTTTGGCGGAAAAGGTCTTTGGTCATGACCTGCGAGCAGGAGAAAGTGAAGATGATCCCTCCCGGCTTGATGACTTCGATGCCTTTCCGGTTTAGTTTTTTGTATCCCTGTATAGCGTTGTCGAGTACGTTTTGGTGTTTGGCGAACGCAGGGGGATCGAGGATGATGAGGTCGTATCGGTTATGTGACTTTTCCAAGAATTTGAAAGCCTCTTCTGCGAAGGCTTCGTGGCGCGGATCGCCGGGGAAATTGAGTTCCACATTGCGGTTGGCGAGTTCTATGGCACGGGCGGAGACATCGACGGAATGAACGGATTTCGCTCCTCCGCGCATGGCGTAGAAAGAAAAGCCTCCGGTATAGCAGAACATGTTCAGTACGCTTTTGTCTTTGGCGTATTTTTCGAGCAGGCTGCGGTTTTCGCGCTGGTCGATAAAGAATCCGGTTTTTTGTCCTTCGAGCCAATCGACATTGAATTTCAGGCCGTTCTCCAGGGCGACAAAGTTGTCGGCGGAGCCGTATAGGTAGCCGTTGTGCGGGTCGATGGGGGCTTTGAAGGGAAGGGTGGATTCCGATTTATCGTATATGGCGGTGAGCTGCCCGCCCATCACTTCGAGAAGGGTTTCGGCTATGATTTCACGCTGGAGGTACATGCCTACGGAGTGGAATTGGGTGACGGCCACTCCGGCGTAGATGTCGATGACCAGTCCCGGCAGGTTGTCGCCTTCGCCGTGAACGAGACGGTAAACGTTGTTGTCCGGGTTTCCGATAAGCCCGACAGCCCGGCGCAGGGCGTAGGCCTGGGAAATCCGTTCTTTCCAGAATGAGCGATCGATTTCCTTTTCTTCAAAGGTGAGGATGCGTACGGCTATGGAGCCGATCTGGTAGTGCCCGGTGGCCATGTATTGATTTTGCGCGTTATAGACTTTTACAAGGTCGCCTTCCTGAATGTCGCCTTCGATGCGGGCTATCGCTCCGGAGAAAATCCAGGGGTGGTAGCGGAAAAGGGAACGGTCTTTTCCCGGTTTAAGTGTTATTTTGTTCATGTCCGTTTTTTCTGTGTTTGGGAAGGGACGACGCTGTGGGCGTGTTTTTCCCTGTGGTTTACAAGTTTGCAAAAATAGATATTTTCTCTGTGCCGGGGCGAACTTTCGCGGTAAATAATCGTAATATTTTAAAGCTTGAGTTTTAACTGTTTAAAGTTTATCGGGTTATGAGACCTTTACGAATTTTGCATTTCCAGGGAACTGGTTGTGGAATGGAGGTTTCAGGCGATTAATAAAATAAAAATGATGTACCTATGAAACCGGAGGAGAAGTATATTCTTGCATTAGATCAGGGAACGACGTCGTCGCGTGCCATTGTTTTTAACCGTCACGGTAAGGTGGTTGCGGTATCGCAGAAGCTTACGGAGCAATATTTCCCGCATGCGGGGTGGGTGGAACACGACCCGAACGAGATTTGGTATAGCCAGTCGTCGGTGGCTGCGGAGGTGATCGCGAAGGCGAATCTGACGGGGCTGGATATTGCCTGTATCGGGATTACGAATCAGCGGGAGACGACGGTTGTGTGGGACAGGGCTACTTCGCTGCCGGTGTACCGGGCGATTGTGTGGCAGGACAGGCGGACGGCGGATTATTGCAATATGCTGAAAGAGGAGGGGTATGCAGATATGATCCGGGAGAAGACGGGGTTGGTGATCGATGCTTATTTTTCGGCGACGAAGGTGAAGTGGATTTTGGATCATGTGCCGGGCGTGCGGGAACGGGCGGAGAACGGGGATTTGTGTTTCGGTACGGTGGATAGTTGGCTGGTGTGGAAGTTTACACACGGGCGGGTGCATGTGACGGATGCGACGAATGCGTCGCGGACGATGCTGTTCAATATCCATACGATGCAATGGGATAAGGATTTGTTGAAGCTATTCGAGATCCCGGAGTCGATGCTGCCGGAGGTGAAGGGGAGCAGTGAGGTATATTCGGAGACGGCCACGACGCTGTTTTCGACGAAAATTCCGATCAGCGGGATTGCGGGCGATCAGCAGGCGGCTTTGTTCGGGCAGTTGTGTACGGAGCCAGGCATGACGAAGACCACTTACGGGACGGGATGTTTTATGGTGATGAATACGGGGAAGAAGGTGGTGCATTCGTCGAATAGCTTGCTGAGCACGGTGGCCTGGAAGATCGGAGATGAGGTGACTTATGCGCTGGAAGGGAGTGTTTTTGTGGGAGGTGCAGCCATTCAATGGCTGCGGGACGGTTTAGGAGTGGTGAGGTCTGCTCCCGACAGCGAGCAATTGGCGGTTTCCGTCCCGGATAACGGAGGAGTGTATTTTGTTCCGGCTTTGACGGGGATGGGGGCTCCTTACTGGGATCAGTATGCAAGGGGTGCGATCCTGGGGATTACGCGGGGAACTACGCCTGCGCATTTGGCGCGGGCTGCGCTGGAAGGGATCGCTTTTCAGGTGTATGATGTGTTGAAGGCTATGGAGCAGGACGTGAAGCGGAGTTCGAATGAGATGCGGGTGGACGGGGGAGCTGTGGCGAACGGTTTCCTGATGCAGTTTCAGAGCGATATTTGCCGGATGAAGGTGGTGCGCCCGAAGATTTTGGAAACGACGGCTTTAGGGGCTGCTTATTTTGCAGGCCTGGCAACGGGTTTTTGGAAGAATATGGAGGAGTTGTCCCAACAGCGGGAGGTGGATCAGGAGTTTGAGCCGAAGGCTACGCAGGAAGAGGTGGACGGTTTGTTGCGGATGTGGCATAAGGCGGTGGAGCGCGCTTTGGATTGGGCGGAGAAGTAGGATTTATGAATTTAAAAAGAAAGGATTATGAGTCCGTTTTTTGCAGAGTTGATCGGTACGATGGTTATGATATTGCTGGGCGACGGGGTAGTTGCCAACGTGGTTTTGAACCGGACGAAAGGATTCGGTTCGGGTTGGATGGTGATTACAACGGCCTGGGCGCTTGCGGTGTTTGCCGGGGTGGTGATTGCCGGGCCTTTTAGCGGGGCTCACCTGAATCCGGCGATTACGCTGGCTTTTGCCGTGTCGGGGCAGTTTGCCTGGGGATCGGTGGTTCCGTATGTAGTCGCCCAGTTGCTGGGGGCGGCTATCGGGGCGGTGCTGGTGTGGCTGTTCTATTATGACCATTTCCGGGCAACGGAGCAGGCTGCGCCTAAACTGGGGGTGTTTTGCACCGTTCCGGAGATCCGGCACGACGGAGTGAATTTTCTGTGCGAACTGATCGGGACGTTTGTTCTGGTTTTCGTTGTGTTTTACATTAGCGGGGCTTCGCTGGGAGATGCGACGACCGATTTGCAGGTTCCTATCGGATTGGGCTCTGTGGGGGCGATTCCGGTGTCGTTTACCGTGTGGGTGATCGGGTTGTCGCTCGGCGGTACGACCGGATATGCGATCAATCCGGCGCGGGATTTCGCTCCCCGGCTGATGCATGCCGTGCTGCCGATCGAGGGGAAAGGAGACAGCCAGTGGAGTTATGCCTGGATTCCGGTAGCCGGTCCCGTGGCGGGAGCGATGGTGGCGACGGGGTTATTTCTTATTTTTTCTTAATTTATGTTGTTTTTGTGAGCTGGTTTTTGTATATTGCGAGTATCAATTTTTTATTAATTGTTTTTCTATCATGAAATTAGAGGTTTTTGATTCTTCGAAGGATGCTTTAAGAGCGGTTTCCGATCATCTGGTAAAGGCGATCGAGAACAGTCACTTAAAGCCGTTCCATCTGGCTTTGTCGGGGGGTGATACGGCTCAATTGCTTTTCAAAGTGTGGACGGAGGAGTATCGGGAGAAGATCGACTGGGATGTCATCCGCTTTTTTTGGGTGGACGAACGTTGCGTATCGCCTGAGGACGACCAGAGTAATTATAAGCATGCGGAGGAATTGCTGTTTCGTCCGCTGGACATTTCACCGGAGCATGTTTTCCGTATTTACGGGGAGGCAGATCCGGAGCCGGAGGCCGGGCGCTATGCCGAGATTTTGAAATGGGAATTACCGGGGTATGCGACGCTGCCGCGTTTCGATTGCATTATTTTAGGTATCGGCAGCGGCGGGCATACGGCTTCTATTTTTCCGGAACGGATGGACTTGCTGACGGACGGACGGCCTTATGTGGTGTCGGAGCATCCGGATACGGGACAGAAAAGGATCACGATGACGGGAAGCCTGATTTTGAAAGGGAAAACGATATTGATACCGGTGGTGGGATTAGCGAAAACGGATGTGTTGCGATATGTTATGGCTCATAATGAGGAAACTCCGGCAGGTTATATTTTGACACATGCCCCGCAGGCGACGTTGTTTACGAATGTGAAGCTGGATTGAGCGGGGGGAAGAGGCGGAATATTTCCGAATGCGGATTTCCGGTTTGTGTGATGAAAGGCTCGGTAAAGTTAAGGGAGTTGCGTGTTTTTAATGTGGAGGAAATAAAAATATTTTGTTTAAATGTACGGTATTCCTGATTTCGTTTACAGGAAAGTAAAGAAAAGAATTGTCGATTTCAGTTTTCCGGTTTTTAACGGGAGTGAAGGGGGGAAAGACCGGAAAATAAGGTAGTTTCATAATAAAAGAGAGTGTCCGGATTATCGCGGACACTCTCTTTTATTATTTAGTTTGCATTAAGGATTTCACGTGCTTTTTCTAAAATAGTGGTATCGTCGAGTACAACAACGCCACCGTTAGGTCCTTGTTCGAAATGGTATCCAACGGTCTTCCCTTCATCGTAATCATCCCCTCCGAAATAGTTTCGAACTGTCTGAACATCAATGCCCAATTCCGTGGCGATTTTTTGCATGCTTCCCGACGGCAACATGTCTTTGAGCCTTCTCAACTCATTGAAAGTAATCGTTGTAGTCATATCTCAAAAGTTTAATGGTTAATCGGTGGAATAAATGTAGGATTAAATTTCGAGATAAGCAAGTAAAACGTTTGCGTAAAATACATAAAATATTTAATAAAATGTATTGCAATGGTAATTTATTGATGTTCAAATATTTGTTGTCCGATGGCTTCCTGCCGGTATTTTTTATTTTTATACAGACATTCTTTTTCGTATTTTTGCATGATAAATAGATGATTAGGATGACGTTTAAGGATTTAAATATTAGCAAGCAGATTTTAATGGCTTTGGAAGAGGCCGGTTTCGAGGAGCCTACTCCAGTACAGACGGCAGTATTCCCGGTGATCCGTTCGGGGCGGGATGTGATCGGCATTGCGCAGACCGGTACGGGGAAAACGCTGGCTTATCTGATTCCCATTTTGATGAAGCTGGGGTATGCGCAGGGAAGGTATCCGAGAGCGCTGGTGGTGGTTCCGACGCGGGAACTGGTGGTGCAGGTGTGCGAGAGTGTGGAGTTGCTGACGGAGTACATGGATATTCGTTGTCTGGGAATTTACGGGGGCACTAATATCCGTACGCAGCAGGAGGCGGTATATGAAGGAGTGGATCTGCTGGTTGCGACACCGGGGCGGTTTATGGATATTTATATGAACGGGATTATCCGCACGCAGTTGATCAGGACGGTGGTGGTGGACGAAGCCGACCGGTTGATGGATTTGGGATTTATTCCGCAGTTGCGCAGTATATTGGATGTGATCCCGGAAAAGCATCAGACGTTGCTGTTTTCGGCTACCTTTTCGCCGACGGTGGCTAAGCTGGCGGATGAGTTCCTGATTGCCGAGCCTGCCCGTGTGGAGGTTGCTCCGCAGGCTACGACGGTGGAGCATGTGACGCAGCAATGTTATCGTTTGCCGAATGTTATGACGAAGGTGAATTTGCTGAAATTGCTGCTGGCGGATAAAGAGGTGTTTCGAAAGGTAATGGTGTTTACGGAGACGAAAAAGAATGCCGACCGGATTGTGGATAAGCTGGCGGATTACTGGAAGGATGAGCTGAGCGTAATTCATTCGAATAAGGCGCAAAATTCGCGTTTGAATGCGTTGCGGGCTTTTAAAGAGGGGAGAGCACGTATCATGGTGGCTTCGGATGTTGCGGCGCGGGGGATCGATGTGCAGGATGTGTCGCATGTGATTAATTTCGATATCCCGTCGCTCCCGGAGGAGTATGTGCATCGTATCGGGCGTACGGCGCGTGCCGGAAAAGAAGGTACGGCAATCAGTTTCGTATCGGAAAAAGAAATGCCGGACTGGGAGGCTGTCGAGGCGTTGGTCGGTGGAGAAATCGAGGAATTGGAGTTGCCGGAAAAGTTGCAGATTTCGGATATTTTGCTGGACGAGGAGAAAGTACAGACGAATAATATCGTATATCAGCGGGGAAAACCGCAGGGGGGCGGTGCCTTTCATCAGAAAGCGGCTAAAAATCAGAAGACCAATCAGAAAAAAAGGCTCGACCGGACGAAGGAGGGACGGAAGAAGACGAGAGGAAAGAAGTAGGCATGAGCGGAAAAATAGAGGATATATAATAAGGAGAAGATTCAGGTCTTCTCTTTTTTTGTCGATGCTATGGTGAAACAAAAAGCGGATCGAAGGTGGGCGTATGCGGGATTGGTGTTTTTTCGTTTTGATTTTGGCAGATCGTCAGGGGTTACATAGTCCTGGTTTTATTCAGGTGTAAAATTTTGAATTTTACAGCATGATTTGTGAATAAATAATAATAATTGAACATAATTATTATTATATTTGTTGTATTGATCTTAAATTTTACGGCTATGAAAACATTTGTATTGCTTTTTTCATTGTTTTTTCTTTGGTCGTGTGAAAAAAATTTAGCCGTGTTGCCCGATAACGACCTTGAGACTGCAAATAAGCAGGCTGATGCGCGGGTGGCTTCGGATGAGGCTTCGTTGTATATCGTGCCTGCTATTCATCCTTCTGAAAGGATTGCAATAGGTTGGGATCTTCCTTCCGATGCTTATCTTTTATCGCTTGTGATTAAAAATGAATGGGACGGTTCGATTATAAGTCCGGGATTGCTGGAATTACTTCCCGTCGAGGTCAGTTTGCCTTCAACCGGGACGTATAGTATTACTTTGAATTACAAAGACAGGATCGGCATAGATATAAAATCGGTAACGATGTATTATCATTACGATGCTTCCAATCCTTCGGTTTCCGGAGTGGTGAGCGGTGTTCAAAAACCGGAATGCAGCCATGATTTTAGCGGACTTAGGCCTTATGCTGTGGTGCAGATCATTCAGAATTACGGTTCCTATACGGCAATTTTCGATATTTCTTATACGGGAAATGCTAATTATAAGGCGATCGTTACCGATGTGAATGGAAATCAAATTGGAGAACAACAGGATTTAGTAAACCAATACCCTACGAGCCGGGTAGATACTACCTTACATTTTGAGTTATATACCGTGGGAGCGTTTGTGTTTAAAATTTACTCTAAGGATTGTGAGTTGCAAAATCTGTGTACCGATTACCGGTATATTAATTTTCATAATACGGTTGTCTATCCGATGGGAGACATCGAATATTTTGCAAGTCCTTATTGATTTGTTTGCTATTCTTTGCGGCTAAGGATTTTTGTTCTTGTTATCGGTGAGGAATAGAGAGGTTTTGTTGTTTTTTCCTGTTTGCTATTGGGTTGGGATGTCCTTTTTATTCAGTGGGGAGAATAACGATTTTAAACCGGCTATGCGGGATGTGTCGTGAGGGGGGGCAGGGAGGTGTAGAATTTGTGTGTTTCAGAGGTTGTAAGTAGAGAGACAGGATATTTATTTTGTAATGGAATTCCTCTTCGGTGTGAAAGCATCGGAGGGGAATTTTTACATTTGGCGTGTAGGGGGTATGAGCAGCCGTGTTTAGGATACGGGTGGTAATGCTATAACAAGGAAAGATAAAATCCGGTAGTATATGACCTTTGTATTAAAGGATGATTTTATTGAAGGTCGGATTTGATGATTTGAAGGGTACGGTCGGTTTTGATGTCGGACGTGATGTATTGCTCAAGGATTTTTCGGGCGAGGTCGGCTGCGGTATCGGTAGGAGGACAGTCGGCCGAGGCGCTGTTGATCAGGGTGATGATGTTGTCTTTGTAGTTTACGGTGACAGTCCAGGCGTTCTCGCTGAGGTAAAGCTGCTGGGAAAGGTTGTATTCGAACTCCCGGCGGATTTCGTTGATGAGGGCTAATTGATATTCTTTTCCGGTGAGCGACGGAGTAAGGGTACGGGGAATGAGGGAGTCGGGTTTCATCCGTTCGATAAAGAGGATGATCCGTTCGTAGGCGAGTAGTTTCAGGTTCAGGAGGGTTTTAGCCGGATCGGTTTTGGGGCTAGCAGTCTGTGCCGGCTGGGCCGAAGCATTGGCTTGCTGAATGTATTTGTTTACGAATATTTCGAGCAGGGAAACCGCTTTGCGTAAAAGGGGATAAAGCAGAATGGTGAACAGGACGAGGGGAAGCAGGAGATAGAATATAGGGTCCATAAGTACTGTGTTTTTAGGTATCGGTTACCGTTGCAAATGTTATTGGTTTATATTATCGCCGGGAATTTTCTGTGTGTGAACGGATCGTTCTTTACAGGTGTTTGCGGCAGATATCAAATACAAAGGTAATAAAAAAATAAGATGTCCGATAGGGGCGATCGGTGAAGGAAAAGAGAGATTGTCGCCGGTTTTGGGAATATAGGCCTGCCGGAAGAAAGGCTGGACTTGCCGGAAAAAACAGAAAAAGTAAAAATGAACCGGGTGGAACAGAGAGGCGGGACGGCTATTTAAAACCGGAAGGAATCAGATAAAATGTGTGCTTGGAGTAATGTGTTGATTAATAGTTGTTTATAAATTTGTTTTGGTGACGTGTGAAAATAACTATTAAAATAGTTGTATAATTATTTTTATAGTTATATGTTTGTGTTATGATATTTGGATAAGATTTTAATAGTGTTATTGATTTTTAAATTTTAGATAT
>ENA-UEQO01004271-UEQO01004271.1-human-gut-metagenome-genome-assembly--contig:-NODE-4271-length-10109-cov-6.670156_pt1 | contig 10109 bp, 9 predicted proteins | sample MGYA00242938_ERZ507940 | MGnify/ENA primary metagenome ERZ507940 (study PRJEB26167, sample SAMN06115517) | human gut metagenome | host: Homo sapiens | place: China:Chongqing | collected 2014-12-03... | reverse complement strand
TCAAAGGCGACGCCGAGCTGAACAAAGTCATCGACTGGACGATCGGTGATGTGGCGCTGGGCACCGAGCAGCATCTGAAGCCGGAGGCATCCAACGAGTTCACCATCAAAGGTCATATGCAGGAAACCGCCGGTAATACCTATCAGAACAAATCCATCGATGGCATTGCTATCACGGTCTATGCAACGCAGGATACTGTCGAGCACGACAGCAACGGTAACCAGTATGATAAGGATGCCGATATGACTCCGGATAATTTGGATAAATTGGTTTCGGCCAATGTGACTGCTCCGGTTGCGGAAAATGGTGATACTGTGCTCGCAAACCAGAACGGCACGGTGGTTGCCACGATCCCCGCTGCTGCTGTCGCGGAGGGCACTAGCAAATTGACGCTGAGCGTTATCCCTCAGTCCTCCAATGTAGGCAATATTGCACTGGCATCCGATGAAGCTTATCAGGCTTATGAAGTGAAAGTAACCGGGATGAAAGCCGACAATGTCACGCCTGTTGAGGTTAAAATCTTTGTCGGTAAAAATTTGGATAATGTCAAGCTGTATCACTACAGCGAGGCTGTGGCCAATTATACTTATGATGGTGCTACTGGTGTGGTAACCTTTGAAACTGTGACTTTCAGTCCCTTTACCGTCATATATGATGCTCCTGCCATGACTGTTGATGGCGTTGCCTACTACGATCTGACCAGTGCTGTGAAAGCAGTATCCGAGGGTGGCACCATCACTTTCTGCAAGAGCACAACCGAGCCGATGAAGCTGACACTGACCGAAGCCATGACCATTAAGAATGTTGTCTTCAAAGCGACTTCGGGTGTTAAGATCAAGGGTTTGCAGCTTGCTTCGACTAGCGCAAAGACTCGCTTGGACTTGGATGGCGTTACATTTGAGGGGATTTCGTTTACGGATAGAGTTGTTATCGGGCAAGATACATCTTCGTATGGCTTGTCCAAGTGCACCAATATTACCTTTGATAACTGTAAATTCGATCTGTCGACTTCTACCGAAAAATATCCGGATGCCATTAAGCGTAGTGGTGCTGCGGTTTCCGGTACGATTTCCGAGAAGGAAACGGTTGCCTATATGGACGGCCTGACGGTGAAAAATTGTACGTTTACCAATGTCCGCTATGGCGTTTTCGGTGGAAAAGCACGCAATACTACCGTGGAAAACTGCACCTTTACCAATTGCTCCAGCTATGCTGTACGTATTGATGATGTCGCTGGCAAGTTGAATATCGTCGGCAATACCGCTGATAAGACTGGCGGTGTTTTGACGATTAATACCGTCGGTAACAACTATTCTACTACGGATATTCAGACGGATGTGACCATCAAAGGCAACACAGCTACCGGCATGACCTGTGAAAACGGTAATGTGTTCATGACTACCTACGATAACGCCAAAAAAAGCGGAAAATCTAACTATACCATCACCGGAAACAGCTGCACCTACACGCAGTCTTTTGATGAACCGCTGAACGGCTTCCGTATTAAGAGCACATACGGTCCCAGTGTGGCGGAGTTTATCGAGAATAAATAATTCCAAGTCCTCTCACCCCGCGTGGGTGAGAGGCGATCAAAGGGCGTGAGCCGCGCGTTCGCACCTTTTGATCGTTCCTATTGGTGTAAACACGGACAAGCCGCGTGTACATAAAAAATTTTTTGAGGAGGAAGTTCCAAATGAACAACAGCAAAACCACCAAACGGGCATGGCTGACCAGTGCGCTCTCTGTGCTGGCGTGTGTCGCGATGCTCATCGGCACCACCTTTGCGTGGTTCACCGATACCGCCAAAACCAATGTCAACAAAATCCAGTCCGGTACGCTGGATGTCGCGTTGGAAATGCTCACCAAGAATGAAGCTGGTGAGGATGTATGGGTCAATGCGGAAAACCAAACGCTTGATTTCAAAAAAGCTGAAGGCGGTGCAGGTGAAAAAATCCTGTGGGAGCCGGGTTGTACCTATGAGCTGCCGAAGCTGCGTGTGGTCAACAACGGTAATCTGGCGCTGAAGTACAAAGTCCAGATTACCGGCATCAACGGCGACGCCGAGCTGAACAAAGTCATCGACTGGACGATCGGTGATGTAGCGCTGGGCACCGAGCAGCATCTGAAGCCGGAGGCATCCAACGAGTTCACCATCAAAGGCCATATGCAGGAAACCGCTGGCAACACCTATCAGAACAAATCCATCGACGGTATCGCCATCACGGTTTATGCCACGCAGGATACTGTCGAGCACGACAGCAACGGTAACCAGTATGATAAGGATGCCACATACTACCCTGTGATTGATTATGCAGGATTGAAAGATGCTCTGGCAGTTGGTGGTGATGTGACCGTGAGCGAAAACATTACCGCGGATGCTACGAAAACTGGAGCGGCTGATCGTTTGCAGATTAAAAAGCCTACTAACCTGACTTTTGACGGGATGTACACTGTCCCCGGTGAATTGGAAGACTCCAATAACTGGGCTGCATTGTATATCAGCGCGGATACGACTATCAATGCATCGGACAAAGGCGGAATTGATTGTCTGAATAAGACGGATCCGAATGCAAGCTATATCGGCGGTCCTTATGTTGCGCATATTACCGGCGGTACGGTCACCGTAAATGGCGGCAACTATTACGGTGGCGGAACGACCTTTCAAGTGCAGCAGGGGACATTGATTGTTAACGGTGGATTCTTTAAGGTCGCCCCTGATATTGACACACACGATTACAGATATGTTTTGAATTGCGTTGATGCCAGTTATAAAAATGGCAGCGCTAAAATCATTGTTAAGGGCGGTACTTTCGTGAACTTTGATCCGTCCAACAATGGAGCTGAGGGGGCTGGTACCAACTTTGTGGCGGATGGTTACTCTGTGATTTCCGAAACCAAATCGAACGGCGAAGTGTGGTACACTGTGGTTAAGGGCACCGGTGTGGTTGCCTCGACCCAAGACGATCTGAACAACGGTATTGCCAACAACACAACCGCTACGGTTAAATTGGACAAAGGCACCTATACGCTGCCTGCGCTTAACAGTAAGGATATCACGATCACTGGTACCAAAGATACCGTGATTGATATGAAAAGCAAGACGAACAATGGTGCACAGAATGTTGCATTTGAAGGCGTGACGGTTGAGTTCTCTAACGAGAGCTACAAGGGCTTCCAGCACACCGGTAAGCTGACCTACAAGGACTGCACCATTACCGGCACGCAGGTTTTGTATGCCACGGACGCGGAGTTCGTTAACTGCACTTTCAAGCAGGAAACTTCTGACAAATATAACGCTCAGGTGTACGGGTCTACAAATGTGACATTCACAAACTGCCACTTCTATGGCACCAACAAGCATGTTTATATTTATCAGGAAACTCTTGACTCCGACAAGAATGTGACCTTCAACAACTGCGACTTCCATATGAGTGCAACCAAGGATCTCAAGAGTGCCGTTATGCTTAACGCACCCCTGAATTATGCCGGTTACAAATATAATGTTGCTATCAATAGCTGCACTGCAGAAGGTGCAAATACAACGGCTGCGGCTAATGAAGCAGGCAATACAAACTATCAGGGTCTGTATGGTCTGAAACACAAAGACGGCAATGGCAACGGTAAAATCATTGAAGGTACAGTTACCGTCGACGGTACAGTAGTTTACAGCAAATAATAATTTCCAAGTCCTCTCACCCCGCGTGGGTGAGAGGCGATCAAAGGGCGCGAGCCGCGCGTTCGCACCTTTTGATCGAAGACAAACGATCTTATGAGAGGAGAATCTTATGCCAACGCTCGGTACAGAAACCATATTGATGATTGCAGTGGTTGCGGCGCTGCTGGCTGTGCTGCTGGTCATAAAGCTGATTGCCTTTTTTAATGAATATAACAAAGAAACGCAATATATTCGCATTGAAATGAACGAAACACAGGATCTGTCGGAACAACGCTATTGGCAGCAAAAACAATCGTATCATCGGTTGTGTTTGATTCCGTTTGTGACCGAAAACAATGTGGAAAAAGTCTATTCCGCGCTGCACGGCGGGCGTCATGCGCGAGCCACACAAAAAAGCATCATGCGTATGTTTGTTCCGATGATTTTGGGCTTGTCGGTTTGCTTGGTATCACTTAGCGGCTTGACCTATGCGTGGTTTACCGCCACGCTGCAAGGCACCACCCAAACCATTCGCACCGCGGCGTTTCGCGTGGAGGTAACGGTGAAACAGGGAGAGAATTCTGAGCCGGTGGCGGCGGATGACAAGGGAAACTATGCCATCAAAGCCGGCAAGGCGTATACCTTCACGATGAAAGCCGCCGCCGACAACACCGCCTCCCGCGGGTATTGCAAGTTGCTTCTCAAAAAAGCGGGGGAATCGGCGGGAACACCGTATTATACCGCGACATTTGAAAAGAACGATACCTATACGCTTACTATGACGCCGGAAAGCGATATGACCGTGACGGTGGAGCCGCTGTGGGGTAAGATCGAGAAGCAAACGCCATCGGTTTCTGTTGTGGAAAATAATAAAACGATCGGCAGCGCGCCCAAAACAACTACTACCACCTCGGCAGCTGCTGCCCAGCGGGTTACGTCGACCACGAGAAAACCATCGGCGGTTACAACCACAACGACTGTGCCGAAATCGTCGACCACAACGACCACCACAACTGGCACGACTCATATGACAGCCGCCACCACCGAAGAACCCTAATGGATGCGAAAAAAGCGCAGCTCCCTTTGTCGGGAGCTGCGCTTTTTGTGTGTTGAGGGGGTGGAAACATGGTGGGGAACGCAGAGATTTCTCAAGCCTTCCCCTCGGAGGGGAAGGGGGACCGCCGCACGGCGGTGGATGAGGTGGAAAAGCGGTGGATTAAAGTGTGCTATTGGTTTTCCGCGATACTAAAAATGCGAAATGTGCACAAATTGTTATATTGATAAAATCTTATTGTTTTCTGACACCTCATCCGCTTCGCTGCGCTCAGCACCTTTTTGTTGGCTGTGACGACATTTCCCCCGCGCGCGGGGGAATTACCTCAAGGGGAAGGCTGGTGCCCGCCGCAAAGTTACGCGTAATTCGTGGGGCGATGTGGGCATTACCCCTTATGAAAATGCCGGAGAGGGCTTGCGGACACTATCGATTTTTTCTTTATTTCTCACGGCATGTGGAAGGTGATCTCTTTGCCGTTTTTGCTCGGCTGCACATCACCGGTCAGCACCGCAATCAAGCTGCGATACAGCAGGGTGGGATCGTCCAAAAACCGATCCTTCACCAGCGCCGCCTGCAAATCGTCGCCCACGGTCAACGACAGCGACATCAGCGGCTGATCGCCGTCGTGCATCGAACAGGTCACCTGATACCCATGCTCCAGTTGCCGGATATCCACCGCGTTTTCGCGTTCCCGCCGCCGGCGGGTCAGCAGCTGCAGCGCCGCCTGCACCGAACGTTCCCGCAGCGTTAGCGGCACCATCGTCGCGAGTGTCGAGGCGGTTTGCCGTCCGGTATCGGTCAGCGACAGACACCCTTGCTCGTCTTCGGTGATCTGGTGACGCCGCAGCAGCTCCTCCACCGCCGCGCTCACCTCGAAGAAGTTGGCCATGCCGCGACCGGCCAACACATCGGTGACCGTTTGCAACGGCAGCGGTTCGCCCACGCCGTTTAGCATATAGCAAATCAAAATTTTGATCTCTTGCGCCGTGTACAGCCCGCCCGGCTCCACACCGGCGAAAAACACATCGCTGGCCATGGTTTCCTCCTGCTTGATAATCTACTATCACTATACCACACACCCGCCGGAAAATCAAGCCGCCCCCCGACTTGCGCATGGGTCATAAATGTGCTATACTACCCATACGACATCCTCATTTTGATACGCGAGGTGACGCTTTATGAAACGATGGATCAGCTTTTTGGCGGTGCTGTGTGTGATGCTGGCGGTGACCGCCTGTTCTTCGGATAAAGGAAAGACCAATCCCGACGCGTCGTCCACGGTGGAGACCGCGCCGCCGCTGTTGTCGGTGGACTTGTCCAAGCTGTTGACGACCGAGCAGATCGCCGATGCGATCGGCACGGCGGTGGGGGAGCCCCAGATGTACGAGGACAAGACCTGGGCGCACTATACCGGCACCGATTCGCCCAACACAACGGTGGACATCAGCTTGGACGAAAATACGCGCGAGGTATTTGATGCGCGTGCCGCACTGTATGCGAACCATACGGCGGTGCCGCAGCTTGGCGAGGTGAGCTGGTGGGATAAGACCAGTGGTGAGTTGCTGACCTACGGCAACGGCTATATTGTCAGTGTGCGGGTCGGTTTTGCCGACCAGGCGGACGAGGACATGCAGCTGATGGCGACGCGGCATCTGACCGCATTGCTGCTGGACGCACTGGCATAACAAGCACAAAATAAAAACCGGAGCTCGGCGTATCGCCGAGCTCCGGTTTTTTGCTGTTTCCTGTGGGAAGCAGCGCCTTTTATTTGGTGCCGAAAATGCGGTCGCCCGCATCGCCCAGACCCGGCACAATGTAGCCGTGGTCGTTCAGATGATCGTCCAGCGAAGCGCAGTAGATATCCACATCGGGATGCGCTTCCTGCAGCGCTTTCAAGCCCTCCGGCGCGGCAATGATGCACATGAATTTGATGCGCTGGGGATGACGCTGCTTGATCTGTGCAATGGCGTCGATGGCGGAACCGCCGGTCGCCAGCATGGGATCCAGCACGATCACATCGCGCTCGGCGATGTCGCCCGGCAGCTTGCAGTAATATTCTACCGGTTTCAACGTTTCGGGGTCACGGTACAGACCAATATGACCAACGCGCGCCGAGGGAACCAGCGTCAGCGCCCCATCCACCATGCCGAGTCCGGCACGCAGAATGGGCACAAACACCAGCTTGCGACCCGCCAGCACCTTGCCGGTCATGGTGGTGATGGGGGTTTCGATGGTGGCATCGGTCAGCGGCAGATCACGGGTGGATTCGTAGCACAGCAGTCCGGTGATCTCCGAAATCAGCTCGCGGAATTCTTTGGAGCTGGTGGCTTTGTCGCGCAGGCGCGACACCTTGTGTTGAATCAACGGATGGTCAGCAATAAAGGGATTAGACATGGGAAAAACCTCCTGTAATATTATTTTTTCAGCGCTTGCCGCGCTTTGAGTTCGCGTTCAGCCTGCGGCAGCCGCAGGTAGGTGGGCAGCAGCTGCTCGGCGGATACCGGTTGATGGTACGCCGCTTCCGCCGCCACGCCGTCGGCGTGTTGGAACCGCAAATGCAGCGGTGCCAGCCGCACCGGCAACCCCGCCGGCTGCATCCGGTTATAGCACAGCTCGGCACCGTCCCCCAGCAGCAATACCGGCTGTTCCAGTGCCGCCAAGCGTTGCTGCAGGGTGTCCAGCGGTAGCGCTTCGTCGGGGGTCAGCCGCTCCACCGCGCCGTCCCAGCAGGTGAAGCAGGCGGTGTACACCTGTTGGCAGCGGGCATCCATCGCGGCGCAAATGACACCGGAAAAGGGCAGCTCCTCCAACCGGCGCGCCATCGCCGCCAGCGTGGATACGCCGATGCAAGGCTTGTCGGCGGCGAATGCCAGCCCTTTGACCGCCGCCACGCCGATGCGCACACCGGTGAACGAGCCGGGGCCGTTCGCAATCGCCAACGCGTCGATATCGCTCAGCGACAGCGCCGCGTCCTGCAGCATATGCGCGATCATCGGCATCAGCGTCTGGCTGTGGGTCAGTTGCCGGTGGGTGGATGCCGCCGCGAGGATACGGCCGTCCTCCGCCACCACACAGGAAGCGGGACCGGCCGAACATTCAACAGCTAACAATTTCATAAAACGGGTTCCTCTGTTTCTTCTATCGTGATGCGGCGGTCATGCTCGCCCAGCGCTTCGATCTGCACCCGAATGGTGTCGTCGGGCAGTGCGTTTTCGATATGCTCGCTCCATTCCACCGCTAAAATAGCGCCTTGATCCAGATAATCGAAAAAGCCGGTGGTGTACAGATCTTCCCATCCGGAGATGCGGTACATATCAAAATGCACCAGCGGCGGCTGTCCGCCGTAATCGTGTACCAGCGCAAAGGTGGGGCTGGAAACCTCCGCCGACAGTCCGCGTCCCGCGGCCATACCGCGCACGAAAGCGGTTTTGCCCATGCCTAGATCGCCGAACAGCGCGACCACGCGCCCGCCGGTCAGCGAAGCGGCCAGATCACGCCCTACCTGTTCGGTTTCGGCGGGCGAATGGGAAATGATGGTTTTCATCGACTGTTGTCACATCCTTTCGGATCGGCTCAATTTTTAGTATAGCACATTTTCGACGGAGAGAAAAGGGCTTTTTCATATCTTCGCGATTTATCCCGCGGCGGAGGCGGCAAATGCGTAATCTGCTGCGTGGCGGGCATACTAGCCGTATGCGAAAGGGGCGGACATATATGGGAAATAACCACCGGCTCAGCGGCCAGTTTGCCGCCGATACACACGCGCTGGACGACGCGCTGCGCATCGGGCGCAGCTATGATCTGTTGGATCGCCGTCTGCGGTTCGGACAGCGGCGGGCAGCGCTGTATTTTATCAATGGCTTTTTCAAAGACGATTTGATGGAAAAAGTTGTACAGTTTTTGATGTCCAAAAAAGCAGAGGAGCTGGAAACCGTCGAGGACGCGGCGGCGTTTGCCCGCCGGTTTATGCCCAACGCGGAAGTGAGCCTTAGTGCCGACCAGCCCGAGTTGGTGACCCGGGTGCTGGCGGGTATGGCGGTGTTGGTGATCGAGGGCTTTTCCGAAGCACTGGTGATGGATGTGCGGGAGTATCCCTCCCGCAGTGTGGAAGAGCCGGACGAGGATCGGGCGCTGCGCGGCGCGCGGGATGGGTTCATCGAAACGCTGGTGTGCAACACCGCGCTGATCCGCCGCCGTCTGCGCAATCCGCATCTGACCATGGAGCTGATGGAGGTGGGGGTGTCCTCCCACACCGATGTGGTGCTGTGCTATATCGAGGGCAAAGCCGATCCGGAGATGGTGCGCTCCATCCGCCGCCAACTGCAGCGCATCGACATCCCCAACCTGTCGCTGGGGCAGGAAAGTTTGCTGGAATGCTTGGTGCCGCGGCAATGGTACAACCCGTTTCCCAAGGTGCGGTATACCGAGCGCCCCGACTGTGCCGCCGCCAGCGTGGCAGAGGGGCAGATCCTTGTGCTGGTGGACACCTCGCCGGCGGTTATGATCCTGCCCACCTCGCTGTTCGATTTTACCCAGGATACCAACGACTATTATTTCCCGCCGCTGGTGGGCAGCTATCTGCGGCTGGTGCGGGGAGTGGTGTTCCTGGCGACGCTGCTGCTGACGCCGATTTGGTACTGGCTGGTCACGAGCAATGTGCCCTTGCCCGAATGGCTGGATTTTATCCACATTGCCGAGCCGAACAAGGTGCCGATTTTGTTGCAGCTGTTTATTTTGGAACTGGTGATAGATGGCTTAAAGCTCGCCTCGCTCAATACACCGTCCTCGCTCAGCAACGCGTTCAGCGTGGTGGGTGCGTTGATTTTGGGGGAGTTTGCGGTGTCGGCGGGGGTGCTGGTGCCGGAAGTGATGTTGAACATGGCGTTTGTCGCCATCGCCACCTTTACCCAACCCAATTTTGAACTCGGGTATGCGTTTAAGCTGTTCCGACTGCTGTTTTTGCTGCTGATCGCGTGGATCGGCGGGTGGGGGCTGGTCGTGGGACTGGTGCTGATGTTGATCAGCGTGGTCACCACCCGTACCGTTGCCACCAAAGGGTATCTGTATCCGCTGATTCCGTTCAATGGCGTGGCGCTCAGCCGGCTGCTGCTGCGCCGCACCATCCACAAGCACAATTCTTAAATGTATAAGACAGCACGGCTCCCGATCACCATCGGGAGCCGTGCTTTTGCGCAGCAAAACAGGGGAACCTCGCAAGTGTTCTCCACGGGAAAAAAGGTGGTGTAAACATTTCCGCCAATGTCATTCTTGGGAGCGGCGCGACCGAAGAAGCTTCTCGCAGAAAGCAAGAGAAAAAGATTCCTCGCTACGCTCAGAATGACAGGTTGAGTGCCCTCGTTGTAGAAAGCCCATCCGGCTCCCTCTGACGAGGGAGCTGTC
>ENA-UEQO01004267-UEQO01004267.1-human-gut-metagenome-genome-assembly--contig:-NODE-4267-length-10127-cov-3.022488_pt1 | contig 10127 bp, 10 predicted proteins | sample MGYA00242938_ERZ507940 | MGnify/ENA primary metagenome ERZ507940 (study PRJEB26167, sample SAMN06115517) | human gut metagenome | host: Homo sapiens | place: China:Chongqing | collected 2014-12-03... | reverse complement strand
AATAGCTCATGCATTATTACCTATAAAAGGAAAAGGAGATTCAAATTGGAGTTATGCTTGGGTACCTATAGTAGGTCCTATTATAGGTGCATTGATAGGAATAGGTTTATTTAATATATTTTCAACAACTTGTACAACTTGTTTAGGATAAAGAATACAGATAAAAATATTGGAGGTTTTAGCAATGGATAAAAAATATATAATAGCATTAGACCAAGGAACTACAAGTTCAAGAGCAATTGTTTTTGATAGTGAACAACAAATAGTTGGAGTAGCTCAAAAAGAGTTTACACAGATATATCCTAAAGAAGGATGGGTTGAACATGATGCAATGGAAATATGGTCAAGTCAAAGTGGAGTATTAGCAGAAGTAATTGCTAGAACAGGGATATCTCAACATGATATTATAGGTATAGGAATAACAAATCAAAGAGAAACTACTATTGTATGGGATAAAAATACAGGAAAGCCAGTATATAATGCTATAGTTTGGCAATGTAGAAGAACAGCTAAAATATGTGATGAATTAAAGAAAATAAAGAGATTGGAGGAATACGTAAAAGAGAATACAGGACTTTTAATAGATGCTTATTTCTCTGGAACAAAAATAAAATGGATTCTAGATAATGTAGAAGGAGCTCTGGGAAAGCAGGGAGCGGATAGAAGTTTCCATATCGGGGTGTGTCCCCGCGGCGGGGATGATGAGTCCCACGGAAGGCCATTCCCCATCGGCAAGCCCGCTGACGGGCTGAGCCTGTTCCCTGCGCAGATCCTCGCCCCTGCGGGCGAAATAAAAAACAACTGCCGGTCCGGCAATAGCGGCTATCAGAAATAAAAACCACATGATTTTCTCCCTAATTGTCCAGCGGAGCGCAGTCGGAAGTCACCTTCACGCCATGCTTCCGCCGGCCTTCCAGGCTCAGTTTCTTTCCGCTGCTGAGCCGGATTTTGGCCTCCATCGTGTCGGGGCCGGTGAGGCGCCCGGTAAACAGATGGCCAGACGAATGGGTTGCCCTGAAACTGTTGTTCTCGAGGTGGCCGTAGATGTGGTAGACGTCCACGTCCCCAGTCAGGGGCTTCAGATAAACGACTCCCCTGAGGGCACCGTCAGGCTTCACGCAGACGGCAACGCGGAAACTGGCCGTCAGCACACTGCCATACCAGAGTTCCGTGTACTCATCAGGGGCGGCCCCCGTTCCGGAAGCCCTGCAGGGCACGGAAATAATCAGAAACAGAAAAACGGCAAAACCGGAGACAAAACTGCGCACGATGCACATTCCTTTCCTGCGTCAGGATGAGGCAGACCGCCGTTCCTCGGCGAGCTGCTCGAAGATGCCTTCATGCGACCTGACCATGGGACCGAAGGAATACCTTTCCACGGCCCTCTCACGGTTGACGGCGCCCATAGCGTCAGCCGTCTCCGGTTCATCCAGGAAACGCGCCAGAATCCCCGCCATGGCCGCCGGGTCGCGGGGGTTACAGAGATACCCGTTAACCCCGTCGTTGACAAGGCGCGGAATGCCTCCCACATTCGTGGCGCATACCGGCAGTCCGCAGGCCATGGCCTCTATAAGAACATTGGGCTGCCCCTCGCGGATCGAGGACAGGGCAAAGACACGGGTCGCAGAATAATGTCCGCGCACGTCCGTCGTCCCGGGAAACATCTCTATGCCCTCCCTGGCAGGAGAATGCTCCACCCTGCTCCTTACTTCTGCCTCCATGGGACCGTCGCCCACAAGGCGGAGGATGGCGTCAGGATGATCCCGCCTCAGGATTTCGAAGGCGCTGATGAACGTCGCCTGATCCTTGTCTCCGCAGAGCCGGGCGAGACAGGAAATGCGCGGCGCGCGCCTGGAGGGCGGGGGATCAGACGGTTTGAAGAAATCAGTATTCACACCGTTGGGGATATACGTCAGACGGTCTCCGGGCACGCCGAATCCCAGCATAATGTCTCTCAGTGCCTCGGAATTGCATACGATGTGATCCGTAAGCCTCCAAAGCCAGCGCTCGTACTGGCGCTTCGGGGCACCCCCGCCGCGCACTGTGCCCACCACGGCCGGGCGGCCGGAGATCCGGCCAAGGAGTGTTCCCCAGATGCGCCCCCATATATTGGGGAGCGCCGTACAGGGAACGATAACATCGGGCTTCAGGCGGCGCAGCCAGAAGGGCAGTCTGAGGAAGAACAGCGGATCCACCCTGCGGGAGGACCCCATATGCAGGAGCCGGATGGCGCCCTTCTCCGCCTCGTTATCGAGATCCGTCCTGCCGGTCAGTGTCAGCATGGACACGTCGAACACAGACCTGTCGAGGCGCTGGGCCAGCTGCAGCGTCTGCCGCTGCGTGCCACCGAAGCAGAGGTCTTCCATAAGAAAAAGAACGTGTATTCTGGACATAGCTCAGGTGTCCCCGTTTCCCGCTACCGGAAAACACGCCGGGCGTTTCCCCTGCCGCTTGGGCGCGGCATGCGGGACATGACGGGGAAGGAATATTTTTCTTGTAAAATTACACAGTTACTTTTTGCCTATAGGCAAAAAAGGCCGAAAAGGCAAGGATTGTCCCCCCGTACCGCCTCCCGCCCGGCATTGCCCAAACGCCCTCCCCTGGAGTAAAATAAACGGCATGAAAACAGAGAAGAACACCCCCCTCAGAGTCGTCTTTTCCCTTGATACGGAAGAAGAAGGTCTTTTTTCCGGACATTACGCCCGTCATAACTGCGGAGTCCGGAACATAGAGCGGCTGCTCCGGCTGGCACCCATCACGGACGCTCTCGGTTTCCCGCTGACGCTTTTCTGCTCGTACACGGTGCTTTCGAGCACCCCGGCCCTCAGGGTGCTCGAAACCATGCGCGGACGCTACGGCGCTGAAATCGGAGCGCACCTGCACCACTGGAGCACTCCGCCCTTCGGGGACTGCAGCCAGGAAACCGCGGGCACGCCCGAGCGTACGGACAGGATGCCCCGCGCCCTCCTCGAGGCGAGGCTGGAAAGCCTCCTCGCGAAGGCCCGCAGTTTTCTGGGAGAGGATCCGGTGAGCTTCCGCATGGGCCGCTGGGATCTCAAGCGCGTGCTCTTTCCCCTGCTCCTCGCCCACGGCATTCACGCGGACAGCTCGGTCTGCCCCCTCCGGGCCCATCAGGGCGGAGCTGATCACTTCCTTGCTCCTGCCGTGCCCTACTGGCCCATGGGCAGGAATGTGCCGTTCCTTGAAGTTCCTCTCACGCAGATTCCCCTGCACCCCTTCCTTGCCAGACTCTGGTACGGCCGCTTCCGGGGCAGGCCAGCCCTGGACAGGTTCCATTTTCTCGCGGCCCTGTCCCCGAATCCCTTCTGGCACGGGGGACCCGTCATGCGGCTTTCGGCACGTCTCCTCGCCCTGCGCGGCGGCCCGGTGCTGAGCATGTTCTGTCATTCCTCGGAACTCATGCCCGGCGGTTCTCCGCACGTGCCCGATGAAGCGGCCGCGGCACGCGTGCTCGGCCGTATCGGAAATTTCCTCGCCTGGCTCAGGGAAAGCATGCCCGTGCGCGGCGTCACTCTCGGAGAAGTGTTCCGGGAAGCCTGGGAAGAAGAGCACGGACAGGGATCGGGGCTTGTCTGCCCTGAGCGATCCTCGCTCTCCCCCGCTGACGGGGACTGGTAGCGGGAGGCGGCCATGCTTGACAGACAGCGGGACGAACGTGAAGCCTCCCTGCCTGATGCCGGCCCCATGCGCATTGCCCTCGACGGGCGCAGAATCCTCCTTGAGCAGGCTCTGGCAGCCTGGCCCCGGCGCGGCACCACCCTCGTCGAAATCAACTGTGGCGCCGGATTCCTGCAGCAGTCACTGCGCGCGGACGGGTTTGACGTCACAGGCTGCGAGCCTTCCGATTTTCTGCGCAGGCGCTTTGCCGAAGTGAACGGCAGCCATTTCACAGTGGAAGCCGGGCATTCTGATCTCCTGCCCTTCGACAGTGAAAGCTTTGACTGGGGAATCCTGCATCTTGGCGAGGGCCTTTCACCACAGCAGATTGACGCGAGTCTGCGCGAGCTTCTGCGTGTTGTTTCCCTCGGCTTCGCCATCACCTTCTGGAACAGGACCTCACTGGCCGGCCGGTCTGCCTCCTTTCCCCCTGACTTCCCTCTCTATACTGCCTGGAGCATTCTCCGCCGGCTTGCCTGGCACGGGCTCGGAACATTCAGGGCCCGCAGTGCCCTCTCCGGTCCCGTCTCCACATGGCGGGCCGCAGACGCCGGTCTCCTTACCGCCGGGGAAAAATTCTGGGGCCTTGTCAACAGGCCGCTCCCCCTGCCCACCGGATTCTGCTGTGTCTTCCGCGTGGAGCTCGGTCCGCGCCTTCCCATGACAATGCGCCCCCTCAGGGTAAAGCGGCGGAAATTCTCCGGGGAAGCTCTGGCCCGCTGCAGCGAAGGAAGCGGGCTGTAGCGTTACAGGGACTTTTCGGAGCGCGGATCACCGGACAGGGCCCGGGACATATGGCGTTCTCCTTCCACGCAAAAATAATCCTGGGAACCCTCCGTCTCTCTTCCATCAGGACCTTTTTGGTGACATAATAAAAGAACGAAGATACTGCCTAAGGAGGCTTTCATGCAGCAACTTAGTCGCTCAATCCACCTTTCCCTCCATATCCATAAAGACCCCGACGCCATGGCTGAACGCGCGGCACACATCATCGCCGAAGCCTGCGACGAGGCCATTTCGGAGCGCGGGGAGTTCAAGATTGCCATCTCCGGCGGCAAAACGCCTGTCCCCCTCTTCCGCCTTCTTTCCCGCAAGGACTGGGTCAACGCTCTGCCCTGGGATAAGATTTCCGTTTTCTGGGCCGATGAGCGTTGTGTCAGCCCCGACCACCCCCTGAGCAATTACGGCGTTGCCCGCCGCGAGCTCCTGAACTACGTTCCCTGCACCAAGTTTTTCCGTATGCGCGGCGATCAGGACCCCGTGGAAGCCGCCCTTCAGTACGAGGAACTGCTGCGCAAAGAATTTCATCTCAAGGGAAGTGAAGTCCCGCGCTTCGATATGATCCTTCTCGGCATGGGCGAGGACGGACATACAGCCTCCCTCTTCCCCCGTTCGCCGGCCCTGGCCGTACAGAACAGGCTTGTCATCGACCAGTACGTGCCCGTGCAGAAGATCGACCGCCTGACGATGACCCTCCCTGTCTTCAACAACTCCCGCTGCTGCATGTTCATGGTAACCGGCAAGGACAAGCACGCCGTGCTGAGCCGCGCCCTTGACCTGCTCGACAAGCCTGAGCTGCCCGCACAGCTGGTCCATCCCGCAGTGGGCGACCTCATCTGGGTCGTTGACGAGGCTGCCGCCACCGGCGGCAAAGAATAACGGTCTCACCCTTTCCGGCTTTCATATCCCTGGAGCCCCCAGCAGAGGCCCCGGGGTTTTTTTTACAATCTGAGGCAGGGCGTTTTTCCATGCATTCCTGGCATTTCTTCTGTGATACTTTTGGCTGCAAGGTCAACCAGTATGAGACCGAATCAGTGCGCGAGGCCTGGATGGCCCGTGGCGGGAGCGAGTGCTCCGATCCCTCCGGGGCCGATATCATCCTTGTTAACAGCTGCGCCATCACATCCCGCGGCGAACGCGACGCGCGAAACGCCCTTGTCAGACTGCGCCGCGAGGCGCCTGAAGCCGTTCTCATCCTCACGGGCTGCGCGGCGAGGCTTGTAGCCTCCTTCGTACCCAGAAAGCACGCGCCGGTGCCCTCGGCGGATCTCATCATCGTGCCCGAGCACAAAGACCTGCTGACGGATCCGGATTACATCGGAAAACTCCTGGACGCGGCTGCGGAGTTCAGAGAAAGGCGGAATCCACGGAACGATGTCCTCAGGGACATCGAAGGCAGCGCACTGCCGGGTCCCATGCCAAAAGTCATTCCCGGAACGCGGGCCTACCCAAAACTCGAAATCAGAGGATACCGCCGCGTGCGTCCCGTTCTCAAGGTTGAGGACGGATGCACCCACCGGTGCACCTACTGCATCGTCCCCCAGACGAGGGGCATGTACGTGAGCAGGAGCCCTGAGGAGACATCCGCAGAGGCTGACAGGCTGTTCAGAGATCACGCGGAGATCATGATCTCCGGCATCAATCTCGGACAGTACGGCAGGGACAGGCCGGAATGGGGCACCTTCTGGGATTTGCTCGCCCATATCGAAAAGGATCTGGCGCCGTCATGGGCCGGTCGCCGCCGCTTCAGGATAAGTTCCCTTGAGCCCTCTCAGCTTAAAGACAGGGCGCTCTCGGTTCTGGCGGCCTCAAGGCTCGCAGCCCCCCACCTCCACATTTCCCTGCAGCACGCCAGCCAGCGCATACTCAGGCGCATGGGAAGGGGACATTATTCCGTGGACACCCTCCTCCGGGCAGTGGAAAAAATCCACGGATTCTGGCCCGTCATGGGACTCGGCTGCGACATCATCGTCGGGTTCCCCGGCGAGGAAGAGCGTGATGTGGAGGAACTCTGCCGCTTCCTGCAGGATTCGCCCATGACCTACGCCCACGTTTTCCCCTACTCGAGGCGCCCGGGAACACCGGCTGCCTCGTTCCCGGGACAGATCCCCAGAGCCGAAAAGCTCGCCCGGGCCGCCGCAGTGCGCGGCGTGGTAGCGGAAAAGGCCAGGGCCTTCTGGGAATCCCAGCTTGAGAGAGGCGTCATGGCGATTATTCCTGACGCTGAGGCCGGGAGCCTGCCTGGGCTCGTGCACGGCGTCAACGAGTTCTACGTTCCCTGCTTCCTGCCTGCGGCGGACTATCCCCGGGACAGGTTCACGATGGCAAGGCCCGTGAGACTGTGCGCCAAAGGCATCGTCTGCGAGCCCCTCGGGGAAACGCAGCCCGGCGGCGGCTTGCCTCCGCGGTAAAAAACGCTATCTTCCACCATTATATCTTTTTGTCACACTGCCAGAGTGAGGAGTCTTACCCCCATGCCACTGTACGATTTCGAATGCCAGGACTGCGGACGCCGCTTCGAGGATCTCGTCTTCGAGGATGACGAAGAAAACCCGGTCTGCCCGAAGTGCGGAAGTACGAACACCCTCCGGCTCATCAGCGAGCCGAGCCCCATGCTGAAGAACGCGCCGCCCTTCAAGGTCGGCCCCGTAAATCAGGTCTTTCTCAACAGAATCAAACAGGCCGAGGCCGGCATCGCGCCGCCCTGCGGCGGCAACTGCGCTTCCTGCCACCAGGGATCCGCCCCGGCAGCGCAGGACAGCACACCATCCAAGTAACCCGGCATCCGGAGACGGCCACAGCGCCTCTCCGGATTTTTTTTGGCGCTCAGGATCCAGCGTGCAGATTCAGCACGGCTATTTCGGGGGGAACGCCCACGCGCAGGGGAAAGCCAAACCACTGCGATGCTCCGCTTCCCACCCAGAGGAGAGAAGAGGTCCTTTCGAAGAGACCGTGCAGATAGCGCCGGCCTATAAGCCTCAGGAAAAGGCGGTTCCAGATAAACTGGCCGCCGTGCGTATGCCCGCAGATCTGAAGGACGACGCCACGGGCCGCGTTTCTGCTCCAGCCTGCCGGACGGTGGGACATGAGAAGAACAGGGCCGATAGCCCCATCCCCGGAAAGACCGGACAGGGCTTTTTCTATGTCCGGCCCGGGCAGGCCGCGCGCACGGGCCTTCCTGTCCGTAACCCCGGCGAGCACGAATGTGCCCCGTGAGGTTCTCAGCCTGGCATGGCTGTTTGCGAGCACGTGCACGGAATCTGGCAGCGCGGCCATGATGCCCGCGTAATCGACGTAGTATTCATGGTTTCCCGGCACCGCCCATACTCCGAGGGGCGCTTCGAGCGTCCCGAGCCGGGCCAGATCGGAACGCCTGTCCTCCGGCCGTCCGTCAGAGAGATCCCCATCGAGCAGGATGATATCGGCCCGGGCTTCTTTTATGCGGCGCAGCGTTTCCTCAAGCCAGCCGGGAGGTGTGGCACATCCAAGATGCAAATCAGAAATCACGGCCATCCTGATCCCGTCCAGAGCATCACACCCAGCGGGAAGATTCACGGAAACCTCCTGCACTGAGGGCACGGATAAGCCTTCCCGCAGGCCGCAGAGAACCAGGACAGAGGAAAAAAACAGGGAGAAAATCAGGCATGCGCCCGCGCCCACGCGCCGCATGGACTTTTTCCTGCCAAAACGCATGAGGCAGAGAACACCCGCAGAGGCGGGGGGTGCCGCAATGAGGACAGTGCCGCACCATGCTCCCATGAGGATCGCGGTTCCAAAAGACGGTTCCGGGAGAACGATGAAGCAGGATGCCTGCAAATACGCGTAATAGAGGATAGGGAGGAAAAAGAGGCAGGAAAGGACGGTTCTGGCAGGTCTGCCGCAGGGAAGACGGCGCAGGACAAGAAAACGCAGGATGAGCCAGGAAAGAAAGGAAATGAGGACGTAGCCCATAGAGAAAGGAATCCCCCGGGCCGCGGAACATTCTCCGCGGCCCGGACAGTCCTAGGAAAGTCTGGCCACGACCTCGATTTCAACGAGGGCGCCTTTGGGGAGGGACGCCACGCCCACGCAGGAACGGGCCGGATAGGGCTCCACAAAATACCCGGCGTAGACTTCGTTGACCTTGGGGAAATCGTTCATATCTGTGATGAAGACAGTCGTCTTCACGACAGCGGACGCGTCAACGCCGGCTGCCTTCAGCAGAGCCTTGACGTTCTCGCAGCAGCGCCTGGTCTGAGCCTCGATGCCGCCTTCCACCAGATTGCCGGTGGCCGGGTCAATGGCGATCTGCCCGGAGCAGAAAAGAAGGTTGCCGATGCGGATCCCCTGGCTGTAGGGTCCGATGGCGGCGGGAGCGTCTTTCGTGGAAATAGTAGAGCTGAGCATGAAAAATTCTCCTGAAGACGGCCCGGACAGGGCGTATCCCCCGGACCGTGAAAAAATTGACAGGCTGCACATCAGCCGGCCTCTGCTCTTCAGAATACGCCAGGGGTCCCGCTCTTGGCAAACAGCCCGCCCCCCTCACTGGCCGGAAACGAGTCCGCAGAATCCGGGGCTCCCCCTCCGGCTGTCATGAAAAACCTTCCAGACGCAGGGCAAGGCCGGTATCTGCGGATACCGGAATGGGAGATGAACAGAACTTCCATGAGCTCATGGCCTCTCCTCGGTCCCTGGCCCTCTCCCAAGTCCGATGCGCCAGCCCTGAGCCCAGTCGGGACAGTCGTTGACACTGCGTTGCTGTGAAGTCTAATATCGATGTGTTTTCTTTTTTCCCTCGCCCCGCTCCGGCGGCGCATAGAACGGAGGAATCAGTGAATCAATTCTCGCGCAACCTGCTCGTCTGGGCCGTGATCATCCTGGGCACAGTGATGCTCTTCAACGTTTTCCAACAGCCCACGCAGGGAAGGCAGTCCATTTCATACAGCGACCTTATGACCCGCGTTGACTCGGGTCAGATCACCTCTGTCACCATTCAGGGACAGGAAATCAGCGCCATCGGCAGCGATGGACAGCGTCTCACCGCGTACGCTCCCCGCGATGACAAGATGGTCTCGCACCTCCTTGAGAAGAAGGTTGAGGTCAAGGCCGAGCCCGCGGACAACCAGCCCTGGTACATCAGCATGCTGGTGTCCTGGTTCCCCATGCTTCTCCTTATCGGCGTGTGGATCTACCTCATGCGCCAGATGCAGGGCGGAGCCGGCGGCCGGGCCCTCAGCTTCGGCCGTTCCCGCGCCAAGCTTCTCAACCAGAACGACAAGCAGCGCGTGACATTCGCTGACGTCGCCGGCGTTGATGAAGCCAAGGAAGAGCTCTCCGAAGTCGTGGAGTTCCTCTCCAATCCCAAGAAGTTCACAAGACTCGGTGCCCGTATTCCCAAAGGCGTCCTGCTCGTCGGCCCGCCAGGCACCGGCAAGACGCTTCTCGCACGCGCTGTGGCCGGTGAGGCTGGCGTACCCTTCTTCTCCATTTCCGGCTCCGACTTCGTGGAAATGTTTGTGGGCGTCGGTGCCTCCCGTGTGCGCGACCTCTTTGAACAGGGCAAGAAGAACGCCCCCTGCATCATCTTCATCGACGAAATCGATGCTGTGGGCCGCAAGCGCGGCGCCGGCCTCGGCGGCGGCCATGACGAACGCGAGCAGACCCTGAACCAGCTGCTCGTGGAAATGGAT
>ENA-UEQO01004263-UEQO01004263.1-human-gut-metagenome-genome-assembly--contig:-NODE-4263-length-10128-cov-5.395185_pt1 | contig 10128 bp, 8 predicted proteins | sample MGYA00242938_ERZ507940 | MGnify/ENA primary metagenome ERZ507940 (study PRJEB26167, sample SAMN06115517) | human gut metagenome | host: Homo sapiens | place: China:Chongqing | collected 2014-12-03... | reverse complement strand
GACACGATCTCCTGAACCATCGTGCGGATACCGTCCATGAAGGTATCCGGGTCAGCGCCGCCCTTTGCGATCTCCGTTAATTTCTGTTCCCATTCCGCTGTCAGCATGGGAGAGGTCAGCGGCTCCGGCAGGACTGTGACAAGGTTGATACCGGCTTTTGTGGGGATCAGGCTCTTGCCCTTGCGCTCCACAAATCCGGCGGCTACCAGCTTTTCGATGATTGCCGCCCTGGTCGCAGGCGTGCCAAGCCCTTTCCGTTCCGCCTCATCGGGAATATGGCCCAGGCCACCATCTCTTGCCCCTTTGGGGCAATTCACCTTGTCATCCTTGCCTGCGTTCTCCATAGCGGACAGGATGGTATCTTCTGTGTAGGGCTTCGGAGGCTGGGTGAAATGCTCGGTAACAGCAACCTCCGCACCGTCAAAAGTCTGCCCTTCGGTGAAGTCCGGGAGCGTGCCGCCGTCCCCATCCGCAGGCTTTTCCTTCAAGAAGGCACGGAAAATGCGGTCGATTTCCCGCCAGCCTTCGGCAAGGACGCGCTTGCCCTTTGCGGTGAAGGAATGGCCGCAGCAGTTGAAAGTTGCCGTGACCGCCTCATACACATACGGCTCTGCCGATGCACACAGCAGCTTGCAGCAGACCAGCAGAAACAACTTGCGTTCGCCCAGAGGCAGAGCCTTGATATCCGCTTTTTCAATCTCCATCGTGGGGATAATGGCGTGGTGATCGGATACATCTTTATCGGAGATCATGGCCTCCACCAGCGGAAAGAAGTTGCCGCAGCCATCAAAAGGCGGCAGCTTTACCGCCAGGTGGATCACACAGGAGACCGTTTCCGCCATGTCGGAGGTCAGATAGCGGCTGTCCGTGCGGGGATAGGTCAGCAGCTTCTTTTCGTAGAGGCTCTGGGCGTAGTCTAAGGTCTGCTTCGCCGTGTATCCAAACAGGCGGTTTGCCTCCCGCTGCAAGGTGGTAAGGTCATAGAGCTTCGGCGGCTGTTCCTTCTTCTGCTCCTTCGTGACAGAGGTACAGGTGACGGTCGCACCCTTGCACATGGCCGCTGCCTGTTCCGCCGCTGCCGAATCGGTGAATTTCTCCGACACCGCCTCGGCTCCATCCAGCGTCAGGCGCAGCAGATGATATTTTTCTTTGTGGAACAGCGTGATCTTCGCGTCACGCTCCGCCAGCATTGCCAGTGTGGGCGTCTGCACACGACCCACATTCAGGGTGCGGTGATAGAGAACGGAGAAAAGGCGTGTGGCGTTGATCCCCACCAGCCAATCCGCTTTCTGGCGGCAGAGGGCGGATTGATACAAGGCTTCATAATCGGCGCTGGGGCGCAGGTCAGAAAAGCCCTCCCTGATAGCGCTGTCCTCCATCGAAGAAATCCAGAGACGGAGGACCGGCTTGTGGCATCCAGCCATTTCATACACCAGCCAGAAGATCAGCTCACCTTCACGCCCGGCGTCACAGGCATTGACAATGGTATCCACATCGGGGCGGTTCATCAGGGCACGGAGATTTTCAAAAGTATCCTCCTTGCCTGGTGCCAGCACATAGCGAAATGGCTCCGGCAGAATGGGAAGATCGTCATAACGCCATTTCTTGAAATTCTCGTCATAGCCGCCCGCATCCATTGGGGATACCAGGTGCCCCACGCACCAGGATACGAGAAGGCCGCTGCCCTCATAAAAGCCATCGGCCCTGGATGAAACACCCAGGGCCGACGCGATAGATTTTGCTACACTCGGTTTTTCCGCAATAATCAGTTTACTCATTCTTTTCCTCCGTTTCCTCGTCCTCAGTCAGATATTCTTCTTCATCCTCCAGGTTGAAATCATCCAGATCAGCGGGAACTTTCTTGCCCTGCTTCGGTTTCAGCACCAGGAAATAGACTGCCGCGCCGCCTCCGGCTGCAAGGATCAGCAGCACCGCCAGGATCGCCCCGGTATTGCTTTTCTTTTCGGGTTCCGGATTCTCCGGCTCGGTGGGCTCCGCAGCTTTCTGTTCTGTGCCAACACATTCACTAAGGTTTTTTACGCAGACCGGGCAAGCGGTATTGACCGCTCCGGCCTGGCACTTCTCCGTACAGGTGCAGACAATAGGCGTTTCCGCCTTTTCTCCGTCCTCCGTGAGTGCCATGAGGTCGGCTTCATCCACCTGGTTCAGAAAATGCACGGTTTCCTCGCCCTCGTCGTCACGGTCGATAATGAGATAGAACACATTGCCGTTCTTCGTTTCCACTGTGATAAACTGCTTGCCACTGGTGACAGGGTTGCCGATATCGTCAATCAGTGACAGGTTCCCGTCCGGCGTCAAAGCAGCACCGCCATTCAGACCGCCGCCCAGTATCCCCAGCAGATTTTCCAGCGTTTCCGCATCCAGAGAGAAAGAGCCTTCCCCGGAACCAGCCTCGCCGTCACTTACCGTCATGTAGCCGGAATAGACATAGCCGACTTTCTCCGGCAGGATGACCTTCAGCCAGTCGCCGTCCGTGCCGATCACCTTCACGGTCGTTCCGTTGGGAAGCTGGGTGAAGGCCGTATAATCCATTCCCGCACCCGTGCGGACATTCAGATTGCCGCCGCCCGTGGTGACGGTGCCGGTCTGCCCGGAGTCATTTTCGCCGGAACTGAACTGGATACCGTCCTCGGTGACGGATACCGTGACCTGGCTGCCTGCCAGAGCGGAAAGCAGATCAGAAACATCCCCAGCCGTTTCCTGTTCAGCCACGGACTCCGTGGTTTCCTCGCCGCCGCTGGCAAAGGCGGTGACAGAAAAAGCGGCAGTGCTGAGCACTACCGCCAAAAGAGCCGATACCATTTTTGTCATAAAGTTATGCTTCATCCTCGTATCCCTCCGTTTCCTCATTCTCGGTGTTGCCCTCCGGCATCATACCTTCCGGCAGGGAGATCATACCGCTGGCATAGGCTTTCAGGAAGGCGGTCAGTTCCTTGTTGTCCATCTTCACGGCTTTCACCATGCGGACGATTTCCAGATTTTCTTCCTCCGCAAGCTGGGCCTCCAGCGCACGAAGGCGTTTCTGCTGCTCCGCGATCTTTTCTTTGGTTTTCGCAATGTCATTGCGGATCTTCTGTGTCGTTGCCATAAATCAAATTACCTCCATATCGTTTTTTAGTTGTAGGGCGGTCGCCCGAAAGCGTAAAAGTGGGATTGCCAGTAGCTTGTGTTGATATCTGCATACTGGATGGGGTCGCCGCAATGCAGCATTTTTCCGCCGCCCACATAGATACCTACATGGGAAACGCCCGGCGTATCGTAAGTGCCAACGAAAAAGATCAAGTCGCCGGGTCTTGCGTTGGCAGAGGATACCGGGGTGGAAATATTGTAGAGTCCCTGGGCTCCCAGCCTGCCCGTATTGCAGACGCCGCTTTGCGTCAGCACCCAGGACACGAAGCCGGAGCAATCAAAAGATGTGTTTGGATTGCTGCCACCCCAGACATAAGGATAGCCGATGTACTTCTCCGCCTCGGTAATGAGCGCCGCAAAGGTTTCATCTTCCAGTGCGGAAGGCGGAATATCATAGGTGGTGGGTGGTTTGGTGTACTTGTCTACATAGCCGGAGCCGGGGAACAAATCTTCCCGGTTTCCCAGCGTTGCCATATAGACCGCATACAGGGAAAGCGTTTCTTCGTCCATGATGTAGACCGGCACATGGGATAGGTCGAAGTTTTCCAGCTTCACCTTGCAGATATAGTAGTTGTATGGTACTTCCACGTCATAGTCGTTTCCTTCGCTGTCTGTCCGTGTCTCCGTCCGATAGCGCACCTCCACTTCCACGGTCTGCGTCAGGATGTACTGCTTTTCAAAGAGCATTTGCAGCTCCGCCTGAACCTCATTGATGGTAAACACCCCTTCATGGAACGCCGTGAGAATGGAGATCAGCACATAAGGGTCATGCTCGATCTCGTCCAGGTCAAAACGGTATTCGTCATATCCGGGGTGCAGAGCCTCATAGTGGTCCAGCTCATATTGAAGCTCCTGCTCCAATTCGCAGTAGGCCGCCTCCGCAGCCAGCATATCCGCGTCCTCGGAGAGATAAGAAGAAGTGAATACACCGCCCACGCCGGAGCCTGCCATCATGGAACAGGAAGATACCCCGCCAAACAGCAGGGCAACACAGGCACCAATGCCGATCACCAACAGCACCGCCCGGCTATGATGCTTGATGTAGAGAAAGGTTTCCTTGAAGGCGTCCTTTGCTTTCTGTGCCGCACTTTTTGCCGTGGCCGCTGTGTTCTTTGCGGTTTTTTCTGCCTGTCGCAGCTCCTTTGCATAGTTCCGCTTGATCCGCTGTTTCTGCAGAAAGCGGGATACCGGGTTAGAAGCCGCCAATGCAGGATCATCATGCAGTACCTTTTGGTAAAGGTAGTCGGCGTTTGCCTTGACTGAAGCCTGCTCTGCCTTCGCTGCGTCACGCCAGGGCTTTGTGCGGTGATGGTGGACAGCGGCACGGACTTTGCCCTTTCCATAGGCAAACCCGCGTTCCGTCAACACCTCGCCCTTGTGTCCAGCCTCAACACCCACATTTTCCTGTTCCACCTCATGCACCTTCGCATGGGCGGCGTGGACGATCTCATGGATTGGTCGGGAAAGCGGATTGTGCCGCAATCGTCCGTTGGGGCGTTTCTCCACTTCTTCAAAGCGAAGCTGCGTTTTGCCTTTTCCGGCTGCCTCGTCAAAAACACGCTCGGTACGAAGAACTTTCTTTGTGGGGATAGCGGCTTTCGCCGCGTCCAGCCGATCCGCCGCACGGTCGGAACGGTCAATGTATTTCCCAAGTGCGGGATCGGCACGTTCTTCCTCGGTAAATTGCAGGCGGGAGGACGGACGCTGCCTAGCGGCAGAACCATCCTGCACTGCCTGGGTGTCAGCCTTTTCCGCCTTTCGTGCACTTTTCTTCTCATGGTGTTCCGCCGCACGCAAGGCAAGGTCAGCCGCAGCGCCAGCGGATTCTTCCGAAGAAGCGGACAGTTCCGTTTCCGGCTCCCGGTTGCTGATATGTTTCACCTCGCCCGTGGCAAGGTTTTCCGATACTGCACCGTCACGGGTCATTTTCTGCGTGATCTTATCGGTTGCTTTCAGTTCCCTCATAGGCAGTCACCTTCCTTTCCATAGGGGCAGAAGTTACCGCAGGTGCCATTCTCGATCATGGCGATATAGCGAAAAATGGGATAGGCCTGGGGCGGGCAAACCGCATTTCCCAAAGTTTTCAGCCGCAGCGCCCGGTCATCCATGCGCTCGGTCATGCGGGGGATTCCTTCCGGCTCGGAGGCCCAGAGTTTACGTCCGTCCATCCTTTCGGGAAGCCCATGAGCCATTCCACCCAATCCGGGTTCAGCGCCGCCGTTTCGGACACTGGCTGTTCCTGGGAGATGATCTGTGACGACAGGTTCCCATCCTTCTTCGCAGGATCGAAGGCCGACGGCTTCAAGGTTGAGCGGAAACCGTCCGACGCCACCGGGGTCAGATAGAATACCGCCGCCGACAGGCTGAGGCTCCAGATCGCCCCGTTTCGGTTCCTCTTGCGGAATATCCCATTGTCTGACAGGAACACATCCAGGCTTGCCGCGTCCCTGGCGGTGTTGTTGTCTGAGGCAAGGGGTGTGGGAAACATCAGCCGCGACGATAAAAGTTCGCTGGCGCTCATGCCATGCGCCGACACCGCAAGCCGGAAATACGAATGGGAGAACAGCGTATCCCGCTTTTGCCAGGTCAAAGATCGTTTTGTCGAGCCCCATATTGATGAAGCCAGCAACATTTTCCCCAAGCACCCAACGGGGCCGCAGCTCGGTAATAACGCGGCACATTTCCGGCCACAGGTAGCGTTCATCCGCAAATCCCTTCCGTTTTCCGGCGGTGGAGAAGGGCTGACAGGGAAAGCCGCCGGAGATAACGGTAACTGTTTCAAGTCCTGTTTTTTCAAAAAACGCCTCCTTCGTGAAAGTAGTAATATCCCGGAACCTGGGAACATCCGGCCATCGTGAGGAGAGGACGGAGTGCGGAAAATCCGCCCACTCGCACTGGCAGACGGTTTCAAACCCGGCAGCCTCCGCCGCCAGGTCCAGACCGCCAATGCCGGAAAACAGGCTCACATGGGTCAGTTTATTCATGGTCCTTCGGCGCACGGAACGGTTCGATCTCACTTTCCAACTCCGCAAGAACCGCCTCCATATCCGCCGTAACCGCCTTGCTTCTGGCAATCAGCCGATTCATCACATCAAAGAAGGTTTCGCCCTCCTGCTTTTCTTCCGTATGCAAATAGCGGGGATCATTCATGTTCGTTTTCTCCTTTCCCGGTTTCACCAAGTTTTGTTGTCATAATGCTGTAAAGTTCATTGTCCTTCGGGAAGTCATCCACAAAAGGCAGGATCACATTGCCGAAGAAGATCAGCCCCTCGCCGGGGCCTGCGTTGCTGATATGTGCCGCCTGCTGATTGGAGATGTTCAGACGCTCGCAGAGGATTTTTCTGTCTCCGCTGGCCTGGTTCAGAAGGTACACAAAGTCGCTGTTTTCAAAGATGTTCTCGATCTCCGGGGAGGAAAGCAGGTCCTTGATGTTCTGCGTAATTCCCGTGGGGATACCGCCCCATTTGCGAAAGCGTTTCCAAATCTCCACGCTCCAGGAACCAACCTCGCCCCGCAGCAGAAGGTGGAACTCGTCTACGAAGTACCAGGTGGATTTGCCCTGATCCCGGTTTTGGGAAACTCGGTTCCACACCTGATCCTGGATCACCAGCATACCCAGGCTTTTGAGCTGTTTTCCCAGCTCCTTGATATCGAAGCAGACAATGCGGTTGTTGATATCCACATTGGTGCGGTGGTTAAAAACATTCAGGCTGCCATGCACATACAGTTCTAGTGCAGCCGCGATCCGCTGTGCCTCTGGCTCCGGCTGCCGCTTGATCTCGTCATACAAATCTTCCAACAGCGGCATATTCTCCGGGCGAGGGTCTGCAATATAGGGGCGGTACACGATCCGCACAGCACGGTCAATGACCGTTTTCTCCACCGGCTCCAAGCCATTGCGTCCACCTGCCGCCAGTTCGCAGAATGACAGGATAAAATCGGATTTCAGCGCCAGCGGGTTATCGTCCTCGCTGTAATTGAGGTTGATATCCATAGGGTTCACATACTGCGTGCTGGTAGGCGAGATTTTGATGACCTGACCTTCCAAACGGTTCACCAGCGGAAAATATTCCGCCTCCGGGTCGCAGATTAGGATATCGTCCTTTGTGTTCAGGAATACCCCAACGATGGAACGCTTTGCGGAAAAACTCTTGCCGCTGCCGGGCGTACCTAAGATCATGCCGTTGGGCGTTTTCAGCTTTTTACGGTCGGCAAGGATCATGTTGCCGGAAGTAGCATTAAGCCCGTAGTAGAGAGCTTCGCCGCCGTGGAAAATCTCCTGTGTGGTGAAGGGAACGAACACCGCCACCGCCGAAGTGGTAAGCCCGCGCTGTATCTTAATGCGGTTGACACCCAAGGGCAGAGCCGACACGAAGCCGTCCTCCTGCTGAAAGTCCAGCCGCACCAGGGAGCAGTTATATTTCTGTGCCACGCTTGCCGCACGGAGAAGGTCATTCTCCAGCTTTTGCTTGCTGGCCGCAAAGTTCACCACCAGGAAGGTCATCAAAAACATTCGCTCATTTCTGCTTTGCAGGTCACGGAGGATATTCTTTGCCTCGCCTGCGTAGGTGGCAAGGTCGGTGGGGATGATATCCATATCGAAACCTTCCCGCACCGCCTTTTTCTGCGCGTCGATCTTCATACTGTCAATGTCAGTGATCTTCCGCTTGACCGTTTTAATTGCCTCGTTCTGATCCATGCTGCGGATATGGAGGCTGACAAGTAGCCCGCTGTCCGTATCCAGCAGTTCGGTGAGCATACGGTCATCCATTTCCGGCGCACTGATCTGCAGAAAGGACACGGCGCAGAATTTATCTGCCATTGTGAACTTCCGTGCTTCACCGAAGCGGAAGGAAGATGGTGCGATAAAATCCTGGACCGACAGGCCGGAAGGGGCAAGCCAGCTCCATTCAAAGGCAAACCGTTCCCCGTCCGGGTGCAGAATGCCGTGGAGCATTTCCAGCCACTCCTTGCCGCCAAGCTCCTTTGCCAGAGCACCCATGACCTTGAAATAGTTGAGGGCATCCATGACGATCCTGGAAAAACGTGCCCGTGCGGTTTTGCTGTCCCGTGCCTCGATGGTGAGGGTCAGGTACTTTGTTTTGATAAGACCGTTGTTGCCGCGTTCAAGCTGCTTGCGGAGCATTTGCGTGTAAAGCTCACGGATATGGTCGAAGTGATCTCCCTGCGCTGCGATTTCGATACGCTTTACAAAATCCTCCCGGTTCATGCGGCGGCTCACAAGGGAGAGCTGCATCCCGATAGAAGCGTCATGGGCGTTATACATATCGCAGAGGGCTTCAAAAATCGCCGTCTGGTCGTCAGGCTTTGCAAGCTGATAATTCACATCCTCGAACTCGATACACTTCGACCAGGTGTGGTCGTCCAGCTTGCACAGACCGTCCGGGTACATCTGGCGGAACGGTAAGGTATCCTGTGCGGAATGTATCTTGCCGTCGCCTCTGGCAGTTTCCAGGATACGGCTGATCTCACGCTTTTCCGCGGCGGTGAGCTTTACCGCGGGTTTTGTCGCCTGCCGTGCCTGCGGCTCTGGTTTTCGCTTTCTGAACAATGGCTTTCACCTCCTTTTCCGCCTGGGCCTGCCGCTCCAAGGCTGCGTAAAAATTGTTTGTCTGGTAAGGCCGTTCCTTCGTCCGCAGGAACATACAGCGGATGACCTGTCCGGCCACCACCTCCAGGGGTTGTCCGTGCCGCTCATACATGGCGAGCAGAAAGAACGGGAGCATGACGATAATCATGCAGAACGCGGCGGCACTGTTGCTGGCCGTGCGTCTGAGCAAAAAGAAAAGCGGTACTCCGATGAGTGCCGCCGCTCCGAAACATATAAGCTGCCGTTTGGTAAGCCCAAACAGCACTTTGGATTTTACTTTCGTCAAATCCTTTGGAATGGTTACATACGCCAATTTATCAAGCCTCCTTAATGCGCTCCGAACAGGCTCTTAGAGAGGCTGCCGGTCTTGAACAGGGCGAAGCACAGCAGGACCGTGTAGCCCATGCAGGCCCATATCGCGCCTGAGATATTTCCGTCCGTGGCGATACTCTGTACCAAAACAGAGTAGATTCCCACGCACACCATGATAAGAAATGCCTGGAACGCCAATGCAAACAGAGATTTCAAGTAGTTCTGCCCCGTATGGCTCCAATCCCGGTTCGTCATGGTTGCAAGCGGGATCGGTCCAACGGAAGTCGTCAAATACACCTCAATCATGCGGCCGTAGATGACAAGCATGATACAGATGGAAAGGGCGTTCATGGTAAGTCCCACAAAAAGGGACTGGAACCACAGCCCGAACAGTTCTCCCGTGCCCAGGGCTTCAAGCTGCGCCTCCATATCCGTGATGACGCTGCTGATATCAATGGAGGTATTCCCAATGATGACGCCTGCGCTGCTGTTCACAACGCTTTGCCCGACATCGAAGATACCCATGACGATATTCCATGTGTTCGTCACAATGAGAACGGCACAGAAGGTCTTGAAAATCCACTTGAAGAACATCCAGGTATCTACATCGTGCAGATTGTTTTTCTCTGTCACAAGCTGGATCAGCTCATAACACATTACGAATGTCAGGATAACCCCGGCGATTGGAACGATCACCGTTTCAGAGAGGTTTCGGATCATAGAAAAGACGCCGCTGTTCCATGCCAGCGGCGTCTGTCCCACTTCACCGGCGATCTCGCCTACTTTGGTATTGACCGTATCGAACATGCCCGACAGGTTTCCCGTGATTCCCTCGATGAGCAGCCCTCGGAGCCATTCATCGAGTTTGTCGAGTATGCCGCCCATAAGCGATCACCGCCGGACGATCAACCGAACAGGCCGGAGAGCAGAGGTACAAGGGTGATGCCGATGAGGGCGACACCGCCGCCGGCCATCAACTGTTTTATCCCCAATTAGGTGTAAAACTCTGCTCGATGGCGGGCGGCGGCGTACAAAAAATCTATATGGTGTTTTTA
>ENA-UEQO01004254-UEQO01004254.1-human-gut-metagenome-genome-assembly--contig:-NODE-4254-length-10144-cov-25.372206_pt1 | contig 10144 bp, 9 predicted proteins | sample MGYA00242938_ERZ507940 | MGnify/ENA primary metagenome ERZ507940 (study PRJEB26167, sample SAMN06115517) | human gut metagenome | host: Homo sapiens | place: China:Chongqing | collected 2014-12-03... | reverse complement strand
GTTGTTTCCTTATTATACTGATTTCCGGCCAAAATGCAACTGTGATGCATGGACGGTTGGTTATTCCCCCCGCTTTTCCTGCGTGGAGAAGCCCATTTTGCCAAGAGCCGGCAGCAGGGCCTTGAGGGTGATGGAGGTCAGTGCGCCCATCACAAGGCCCAGCACCAGCATGACCGGCGCATAGTAGAACGAGAGCGACGACGAGATGATCACGCCCGCGCCCAGCAGCTGGCCGATGTTGTGGGCCAGTGCGCCGCATACGGACAGGATGAACCAGGTGGGCCGCACCGGCAGCAGATAGTAGAGCACCCACATCACCAAAAGTGACAGCAAGCCGCCGCACAGCGAGAGAAGGCCCGCCGTGAAGCCGGACACCAGAAACACGAACAGCGCCTTGAGCACGTCCAGCACCAGCGCCTGCCTTGGCCCCATGAAAAACAGCGCGTACATCACCACGATGTTGGCAAGGCCCAGCTTCATGCCCGGCAAAAGGCCCGGGATGGTGAGCGTGCCCTCAATGAACGAAAGCGCCATGGCCAGCGCAAACAGCAGACCGGAAAGGGCGATGCGGCGCGTTTTTTCGTAACTGCGTCTGTTTTGGGGCATGCTGCACCCTCCTTTACTCTTCGGTCTGCTGGCTCTGCTCGTAGCTTTCCTGCTCTTCCATGGCAGCTTCCCACGCGGCAAACAGCTCTTCCTGATGGAAGCGCAGGTCGCTCAGCTCGTCGCTCTTCTGGCGCAGCAGGTCGGGGTCGTTGTACACCTCCGGGGAGTTGATCTCGTTGTCCAGCTCCACTTCGCGTGCACCGCAGGCTTCCATCTCGTCCTCGCAGGCCTTGATCTTGGCGCGCAGCTCGGCGCGGCGGCGGCGCTGCTCCCTGCCGTAGCCGGTCTTGGCCGGTTCGGCGGCCTTCTGCACGGCAGGGGCCGGGGCGCTGCGGCCCATCAGGGCGTCGTAGCTGGGGTAGAGGGTGGCCTTGCCGTCCTCAAGGTAGAGGATGGGGCAGGCCAGACTGTTCATCAGGTGGCGGTCATGGGTGACCAGCAGCAGCGTGCCGGTGTAGGCCATGAGGGCCTCGGTAAGGTTCTCGCGGGTGTAGATGTCCAGATGGTTGGTGGGTTCGTCCAGAAACAGCAGGTTGGGCCGTTCCAGCACGATCTCCGCAAAGCGCAGGCGGGCCAGCTCGCCACCGGAAAGCGCCTCGCAGGGCTTGAACACCGTCTCGCCCCGGAAGCCCAGCTTTGCCAGATGGCTGCGCACCTCCAGCTCGGTCATGCGGGGGTACTTGTTCCAGATCACATCGATGACCCGGCCCTGCCCCAAACGGTTCTGCTGCTGGGCAAAGATGCTGGGCCGTGCGCCGGTGCCCAGCCGCACCATGCCGCCGGAGGGGCGGCGCTTGCCGTCCAGCACCTGCATCAGGGTGGACTTGCCCGCGCCGTTGGGGCCTGCGATCACCAGCCGCTGGCCGCGGCACACCGTGTAGGTAAAGGGTTCCAGCAGGGTGCGCTCCCCTATTTTGATGGTCAGGTTCTTGAGCAGCACCAGCTCATTCCACGGTTCTACGTCATATTCAAACCGGAACTTGAGCTGGTTGGTCTCGTCCTTGGGCGCTTCGGTGATCTCCAGCTTTTCCAGCTGCTTGCGGCGGCTCTGGGCCATTTTGGTGGTGGAGGCGCGCACAAGGTTGCGGTCCACATAGTCCTGCAGCTTTTCGGCCAGTGCCACATCTGCATCGTGCTGCTTCTGGCGCAGGGCATCGGCGGCTTCCTTCTGGGGCAGGTAGGCCGAGAAGTTGCCCTTGTAGGTGGTCATGGTCTGGAAGGAGACCTCCCAGATCTTCGTACACACGTTATCGAGGAAGTAGCGGTCGTGGCTGACCACCAGCACCGCACCGGAATAGCTTTTGAGGTAGTTTTCCAGCCATTCCATGGTGGCAAAGTCCAGGTGGTTGGTGGGCTCGTCCAGAATGAGCACGTCCGGCTTTTCCAGCAGCAGCTTTGCCAGCCGCAGCCTCGTCAGCTCACCGCCGGAGAGCACCGCAATGTTCTTCTGCCATGTATCCTGCGCAAAGCCCATGCCGGACAGCACCTTTTTGATGTTCACATCCATGTTGTAGCCGTCGGCGGCATCCACGATGTTCTGCAGCTGGTCGTGCCGGGCCAGCAGTTCCGTGTCGTCCGGCTGCGCGGCCATTTTGCGTTCCAGCACCTGCATCTGGGCCATGGCATCCAGCACAGGGGCAAAGGTGGAGCGCATCTCGCCGTAGAGATCCAGCGTGGCATCCAGCTTTGCGTTCTGTTCCAGATAGCCCAGCGTCACGCCGTGGGTCACGCTGAACTCACCTTCGTAGTCCTGGTACTCGCCGGTCAAAATCTTGAGCAGGGTGGTCTTGCCCGCGCCGTTCTGGCCCACGATGCCGATGCGGTCCTCCCGCTCGACACTGGCGGTCACATCGTGCAGCACGATCTTCTCGCCAAAGCTCTTGCCTAGTTTTTCCAAATGTATCAGCATAGTTTTATGATCCCGTTCTCCATCCGCTTATTGGCTCAGCACTGGTGGCGGCGGTTCTTCAGGCCCACATTGGCCAGCTCTTCCTGCTCCATCACCAGCGGGTACAGCTCTTTCAGGTCTGCGATCTCGTAGGTGGGCACCACCTTGCCGGGGTTCTCGGCGTGGCTGGGGTTATACCAGCAGGTGTCAAGGCCCGCATTCACGCCGCCCTGAATGTCGCTGCTCAGGCCGTCGCCCACCACCAGCACATGCTCGCGGTTCTCCACGCCAAGGGCGCGCAGGGCCGCATCAAAAATTCTGCGGTTGGGCTTTTCGCTGTCCATCTTCTCGGAGACGAACACGTCCTCCATAAAGTTCAGCACACCGCTCTCGGCCAGACGGCGGATCTGCACCTTCTGGAAGCCGTTGGTCACAACGGCCAGCGTTGCCACCTCGGAAAGCTCCCGCAGCACATCCAGCACTTCCGGCCCCATCAGGTCCGGGTGGGTGGAGAGCTGTTCCAGATAGAAGCGGTTCATCTCGGCTCCGTCACCGGCGGCATCAATGGCCTTGAGGAAGCGGGTGAACCGCTCCGCCATGAGCTTTTCCCGCTTGATCTGGCCTTTTTCCAGCTGCCGCCACAGCTCCGAGTTGATGGTGCGGTAGGTCTGCACCGTTTCTGCGTCCGGCTCAATGCCGTAGTTCACCAGCGTTTCGGCCAGTGCCTTGCTTTCGGCTGCGTCAAAGTTCAGCAGGGTGTTGTCTGCATCGAACAGCACGCAATAATATTTTGCCATAAACCTTCCCTCTTTTCCTTCTGCCATGGCCTCAGCTGCCATGCGCTCAACAACAGGCAGAAGCCAGCCCTGCCGTAAACAGAGCTGGCTTCACATCATTCTGTTACAATTTCGTACGGTGGTACGTCCGTCTGCTCCGGGTCGTTGTCCGGGCAGGTGGTTTTGACATCACAGGGGGTGGCAGCACACTTTGCCATTTCCTCTTCCAGCGCGCCGTTGTCCACGTTCTCCCAGTCGGTGCCGTAATCGTCCACGCTGCCGTCGGTCACGTTCTCTTCCCCGGGCAGCGCCGGGATGCGGGGTTCCTCGTAGTACATGCAAACGCCTCCCTTCCTGCCAGCCTATGCGGCACAGCAGGCCGGGGTGACAGCCTCAGGACGCGGAGTCCGTGGATGCAGACTGCTCGTTGGCGGCTTCCTTGCTGGCATTGGATTCCGAAGCCGCATGGGAGCTGCCAGAGCTTGCAGAGCTGCTCTCGCTGCTGGAGCTGCTATGGGAAGCCGAGCTGCTCTCACCAGAGCCCGCGTGGGACGAGCTGGTGCTGTGGGAAGAGCTGGCTGTTCCGTTGGAAGCAGAAGCCGAGCCTGCCGGGGAAGCCGTGCTCTCACTGCTGGAAGAGCTGTGAGACGAGCTGTCGGAAGAGCTGTGAGACGAGCTGTCGGAAGAGCTGTGAGACGAGCTGTCGGAAGAGCTGTGAGACGAGCTGCCGGAGGTGGATGTAGCCCCGGAGGATGCCCCGGAGGTGGTGCCGGACGATGCACCGGAAGAGCTGCTGCCGGAAGAACTGCTGCCCGACGTGCTGCCAGAGCTGCCGGAGCTGTGAGACGAGCTGCCGGAGCTTACGCCGCTGACCGTCACATTCAGGACGTTGCTGGTAACGGTGCAGCCGTTGTAGCTTGCCACTGCGTACACCTTAAAGGTCGCATTGAGCATGGAGGGGTCGATCTCCACCTTGACGGTGGTCTTGCCCGCCGCCTGCGGCACTTCCGCACCGTTGGCGTACCAGCGGATGCTGTCGGCAGTGAGGTGCTTGCCGCCCAGCTTTGCGGTAAAGGTGTAGGAATCGCCCAGCACGGCCTTGCCGGTGCTGCTGATATGCACGGAAGCCGCTGCAAACACGGCGGTCACGTCCACGTTCTGCTTGAAGTTCGTATCGGTGCGGGTCTTCTGGGTCACGCCGTCGCTCCACTTGACGAACACATAGCCGTCCTGCGGCACAGCCGTCACGCTGATGGACTGGGCGGCGCTGGTCACTTCATAGGAGAGGGACGTCTTGCCGCTGTCGCTGCCGCTGGAAAGGGTGCCGCCGGTCTTGTCCACCCGGTAGCTGGCCTGATACAGCACACCCTGCTCTTCGGAAGAGCCTGCAGCCTCCGAGCTGCTGGGTGCTGTCACCGCAGAGCTGGGGTTCGGGGTATACTCGGCGCGGGTGGGGATGTTGGCGGTGTCGGGGCGGCGGTCGTCGGTCTGGTAAGCGTGGGTGCGCAGATAGCTCAGCATGGCCTTCAGGCCCACGGGCTTCAGGTGGATATCGCCGGTCTGGTAGTAATCCTCGCGGCCATAGCCGTTGGCATCCTTCAGCGCTTCGGCACTGTTGAGGAACTTCAGGCCCATCTGCTCACACATGGACAGCAGGGCCATGTTGAAGTCGTCGATCTTGGTCTGGTCCATGTGGGGGTAGTTTGCGTGGTTTGCAGGCACCGGCGGCACCGTGTTCACGATGATGTCGGTGTAGGGGTAGCTTTCCTGAATGGCCTGCACCAGCGCGGTGTAGTTCTTGATGAACTCGTCCACGCTCATGCCGGTATCGTTGGTGCCCAGCATGATGACCACGCGGCGGGGCTTCATTTTGGCCACGGCCTGCGCGATGGTGTAGGTGCTGCTGTCCTTTTTAAAGGTAACGATGCCCTCGTTCAGGGCGGCATGGGTGCCAATGCCCTCCTTGGCGCAGAACTGCTGCAGGCTGATCAGGCCGTTGGCGTACAGGCGCACCGTGTTGGAATCGCCGAGGAACAGCGTTTCCTTCTGGTAGCTCTCGCCCGCGTCGGCGGTCTCCGGCAGCAGGGCGGCAGAGGTCTCGCTGATCTGGTAGTGATCCGAGATATCCTCTTCGCCCGGCACCAGCACCTCGCTGGAGGGCTGTTCCCCCGGGGCTGCAGGGGTCTTGCCGCGCTTGAGCAGCGTCATGGTAATGGCAATGGTCAGAATGGCTGCCAGCGCGCACACACTGCACACCAGCACAGCCTGCTTCTGCATAGGAGTAAGCGATTGCTTTTCCGGTCGTGTATTTCTCATATCTCTCACCATTCATTTCGTTTCCGGCACAGGGCCTTCCGGTCATGCCTGTCCGTTCAGGATCTGGTCTGCAAGGCTGGCGCAGCTTTCGGCCAGCAGCACCGGGTGGAAGGGTTCCAGCTCTTCCCTGCTGCCGTAGCCGTACAGCGCACCGGCGGCATCCAGCCCGCAGTCCGCAGCGCCGCGCATGTCGTCGTTGCGGTCGCCCACCATCAGCACCCGCCTGCCCTGCATCATAGGCTGGGCCAGCACATGGCGCACCACGTCGGTCTTGGTGTCGCGGCTCTCGTCCATGGACGCGCCGCCGATAAAATCAAAATAGCCTGCAAGGCCCTTTTCTTCCAGAATGGGCGTAACGACCTGCGTGGGCTTGGAGGTAGCGGTGCACAGCACAAGGCCCGCGTCCTTCAGGCGCTGCAGCATCTCTGCTGCACCGGGGTAGGCGGCGCACTCGTGGCTGCCCTTGACGGCGTAGCTGTCGCGGTACAGGTCGGTGGCCTTTTCAATGAGGGCCGGGTCGGTAAAGTGCTCACCAAAGCTCTTGCGCAGCGGTGGGCCAAGGTAGCGGCGCAGGTTCACATTTGTGGTGTCCACGCCCATCCTGGCAAAGACTTCTTTTAATGTATTTATGATACCGGGAGCGGAATCGATCAGGGTCCCGTCCACATCAAACAGGATCGCATCGTAGTTCAGCAATTTGTAAATTTCCTCACTTTCATGGTGATACATTGTATAGTATAGCACAGAATCCCGTTATCAGCAATTCCAACAAATGGTTTTTACAAAAATTATGCATTCAAGCAGAGAAAAGGCCCGCCCGGCATCCGGACAGGCCTTTCCGCATCTTCTTACTTCGCTGCGGCATCCGCAGGCGGATAGTACAGGTTGTTGGAGACGAACTCCAGCTTATCCTTGAGCACCAGCTCCAGGTTTGCCACGGCGTGCACCATGTTGGTGGCCGAATCGTTTACTTCCAGCAGCTTGCACAGGTCCAGACCGTCCAGTTTCATGGCGGCATCCATCTTCCGGCTCTCGGCACACAGGATGTGGCTCAGGGCATTTTCCTGCAGAGCGATGCTCTCCACAAGGTCAATGACCGCCTGCTCCAGCGTCACCTTGGGCAGGCAGGGGCAGGGGCAGCGGGTGGTATCGATACAGTTCTCAGCAGACATGATAAAACCTTCCTTTCGTTCGTCCGGTCAGGGGCGGTGTACGCCCCATTCTATGTCTGCCGGGTACGCCGGTGTTACTTCTGCTTTTTCGGGTTCTGGGTGCCGCGCACCTTTTCAATGGTCTCGCGGTAGCCGCCGGAGCCGTACTGGATGCAGCGGTTGATGCGGCTGATGGTGGCCGTGCTGATCTCCACTGCCTTCACGATCTGATCGTAGGTTCTGCCGTCCAGCAGCATCTTTGCCGCTTCCAGCCGCTGCGCCATATCCGAGATCTCCTTTACAGTGCACAGGTCTTCAAAGAAGTTGTAGCACTCCTCCCGCGTTTCCAGACTGAGGATGGCATCAAACAGTGCATCGGTGGTCTGGTTTCTTCTGGAATTTTTATCTGACATGAATGTTCTCCTTGCCGCCGCAGCGGACTGTCCGGTTTTGGAAGCGTTCCCTCTTTTAAATGTTTCGGAAATGTTCAGGTTCTTTCTTGCATCATCACTTTAGCACATCAAAGTGTGAAAGTCAAGCCCTTGGCGTGAACTCTTTTCATTCGTGTGGGTGTATAGTTTTCTTCGTTTCACGCATGAACAAAAATCACCTAAAAATTATTGCAGAACACTTTCCTGAATTAGTGTATCCTCCGAACTTGTTCCAATGATATTGACAATTTGTGAATTCCGCACTAAAATACGGACAATCATTCGGCAAATGCGATGAACAGGACATGATTCTTTGCAGCACCCTCTCCCAGAGAGCCGCCCATCTGATGCAAGGGCAGCAGTCAGGAGCAAAGCGTTCTCCCCTGCGAGCAGCCTGTGTGAACAAAGGCGCTGACCCCGCCTTCCAGTAATGCATGGCCGTTTTGCCCACGTTACGGGGCTGCGTATGTATGTACGCTGGGAGTGGCTGCCCTGTGCAGCAAACGAAGTGGTATCGCGGAGTATTCCATACACGATGTGCAGTGTATGTGAAGGCCTTCGTCTTCGATGGTTCGTCCCAAACGGAACGAACGCAGGAAGACGGGGCCTTTTTTACATCCTGCCGCCCCCATGCCGCTGACATTTGCCGGATGCCAAGAAAGGAAAGAGGTAAAAACAATGAATACGCTGGTCATCGTATTGATCGCAGCCGTGTGTCTGTTTGGCGCTTATATGCTTTACGGCCGCTGGCTGGCAAACAAGTGGGGCATCGACCCCTCTGCCAAGACCCCGGCAGTTGTCCATGAGGACGGCCGGGACTACGTTCCCACCGACGGCTGGACCGTGTTTGCACACCAGTTCAGCTCCATTGCCGGTGCAGGCCCTGTTACCGGTGCGATCCAGGCCGCTGCTTTCGGCTGGCTGCCGGTGCTGCTGTGGGTGCTGCTGGGCGGCATCTTCTTCGGTGCCGTCACCGACTTCGGCGCTCTGTATGCTTCCGTTAAGAACGACGGCAAGAGCATGGGCATGCTGATCGAAAAGTACATCGGCAAGACCGGCCGCAAGCTGTTCCTGCTGTTCTGCTGGCTGTTCTGCGGCATCGTCATTGCCGCCTTTGCCGACATGGTGGCCGGCACCTTCAATGCCTACGGTGCCGACGGTGCTCTGGTGGAGGCTGCCCAGACCAACGGTGCTGCCGGCATGGTCTCCATCATGTTCATGGTGTTCGCCGTGATCTTTGGCCTGCTGCAGAAGAACCTGCACTTCACCGGCTGGAAAGAGAATGTGATCAGCATCGTATTCATCGTGCTGTCCTTTGTGGTGGGTGCAAACTTCCCCATCATTCTGGGCAAGGCTGCATGGAGCTACATCACCTTTGTGTACATCTTCTTTGCCGCTGTCCTGCCCATGTGGCTGTTGAAGCAGCCCCGTGACCACATGACCACCTTTATGTTCGTGGCCATGATCGTGGGCGCTGTTCTGGGCCTGATCGTCAATCATCCCGTCATGAACCTGCCGGTGTTCACCGGCTTTACCAACGCCAAGCTGGGCACCATGTTCCCCATCCTGTTCGTTACCGTTGCCTGCGGCGCTGTTTCCGGTTTCCACAGTCTGGTGTCTTCCGGCACTTCCTCCAAGACCGTTACCAATGAGAAGGATATGCTGAAGGTCGGCTACGGTGCCATGGTGCTGGAAAGCCTGCTGGCTGTCATCGCCCTGTGCGTGGCCGGTGCTTCTGCTGCTGCAGACGGCACCCCCGCAGACGGCACTCCGTTCCAGATCTTCAGCCGCGGCGTTGCCAGCTTCTTCGTGGGCTTCGGCCTGGACCAGCACTTTGCCTCTGTGTTTATGACCATGTGCGTTTCCGCACTGGCCCTGACCAGTCTGGATGCTGTGGCCCGTATCGGCCGCATGAGCTTCCAGGAGCTGTTCAGCGTGGACGACATGGAGCATGCTGAGGGCTGGCGCAAGCTGCTGTGCAACGTGTACTTCTCCACCTTCCTGACTCTGGCTTTCGGCTTCCTGCTGACCAAGATCGGCTACGCCAACATCTGGCCCCTGTTCGGTTCTGCAAACCAGCTGCTGAGCGCTCTGGTTCTGGCCACCCTGTGCGTGTTCCTGAAGGTCACCGGCCGCAGCAACAAGATGATCTTCCCTCCGCTGATCATCATGCTGTGCGTCACCTTCACCGCTCTGGTGCAGCGCCTGATCGCCATGGTCAAGGCCATCAGCAATGCCGCTGCTGTCACCATCCCCGCTGGCGAGACCACTTGGGGTGCTGTGTTCATTGCAAACGGCCTGCAGCTGATCCTGGCCGTGCTGCTGATCGTTCTGGGCCTGAACATCGTGTTCCACTCCTTCAAGGCCTATAAGAATGCTGAGCACAACAGCGAAGCAAAGGTCTGAGTTTCAGATCCTGCTGAACTGAATCTGTAAATGCAAACTGCCGCTGACGGCGTAAAAACCGTCAGCGGCAGTTTTTGTTGCTGTAAGCTTCTATGATTTGAAATGGCCTCCGCGTGCGCTCTGGCCATAAGCAGAGGAAAATTTATTTGATATTGTGGTTTGGAAACGACTGCGGTCGTTTCCAAACCATTTTTTCACAGAAAGAGTCCCAAAGATAAAATGCATAGTCACCACAAAAAATGCAGTGTACGGTCACGACCTTTCCCGTGAAAAAGCAAACCAGCAAAGCCCGCAGGCTTTGCTGGTTTGCAAATATAAAAATAATACTTCCGCTAAAAATAGCCAAAGCGCACGCGGCGGCTATTCTAAATCAAAAATCAAACGTTCGTTTCTTCCCACGTTTGAAGGACCGCCATCTGCACTGGGGTGTGGAACCAGTGTTCCCCGCCTTCCATGATCGTCAGATGCGCCCCGCTTTCCTGACGGAAGCGCTCGATCATGGTGCGGCTGGTCAGGGCATCCCTGTCACCATACAGCACCTGCGTGCGGCCATGCCAGTGCAGCGGATGT
>ENA-UEQO01004253-UEQO01004253.1-human-gut-metagenome-genome-assembly--contig:-NODE-4253-length-10150-cov-3.542341_pt1 | contig 10150 bp, 6 predicted proteins | sample MGYA00242938_ERZ507940 | MGnify/ENA primary metagenome ERZ507940 (study PRJEB26167, sample SAMN06115517) | human gut metagenome | host: Homo sapiens | place: China:Chongqing | collected 2014-12-03... | reverse complement strand
GGTGTTGGACGGCGGTTTGGGCACGATGGTGCAGGCCTATGGCCTGGGTGAGCAGGATTACCGAGGCGATATGTTCCGAGACTGGCCGGTGCTGCTCAAAGGGTGCAACGAGACGCTTGCGCTGACGCGGCCCGATGTCCTGACCGCAATCCATGAGGCTTACCTGCAGGCCGGCGCCGATATTATTTCGACCGATTCGTTCAATGCGAACGCACTTTCGCTGTCCGACCAGATGCTCGATTTTTACGTTTACGACATTTGCCGTGCAGCCGCTTCGTTGGCCCGTGCGGCGGCCGACCGTTTTACGCTCTCGAACCCCTCGAAGCCGCGGTTCGTTGCGGGATCCGTCGGACCGGGTAACCGTTCGGCGTCGATCTCGCCCGATGTAAACCGTCCGGGAGCCCGCGCGGTTACGTTCGACGAACTGAAGCAGGCTTATTACGATCAGGTGCGGGGACTGGTCGACGGGGGGGCCGACCTGATCCTGATCGAAACCTTTTTCGATACGCTGAATGCGAAGGCGGCGATCTTTGCCGTCGGGGAACTTTCGCGCGAGCGCAAGACCCGGATTCCGGTGATGGTTTCCGGTACGCTGACCGATGTGAGCGGCCGCACGCTTTCCGGGCAGACGGTCGAGGCGTTCTACACGTCCGTGCACCATGGAGATGTCATTTCGGTCGGATTGAATTGCGGCCTCGGCGCCGAGAAGATGCGACCTTATATCGAACGGCTCGCGGCTGTGGCCGCCTGTGCGGTTTCAGCGCACCCCAACGCCGGTTTGCCCGACAAAGAAGGGCATTACGATGAAACGCCGGAAATGATGGCCGAAACGGTAGAACAATATCTTTCTGCCGGGTTATTGAATATTGTGGGCGGTTGTTGCGGTACGACGCCGGTGCATATCGCTGCGATCGCTGCCGTGGCCGCCCGGACGACTCCGCGGACGATTCCGGAACCGGACGGCAGTTTATTATTGAGCGGACTCGAACTGCTGCGTATCGCGTCCGGACCGGAACCGCTGACGGTCGGATTGCAGGCCGATGCGACGGTATCGCCGGAATTTGCGGTTGCGATCCGGGATAAACGGTATGAAACCGCCGCTAATGCAATGCGTGCCGCGATTGAAACCGGCTCGCCGCTGGCGGCCGTTTGTGTCGATGACGCGATGGGTGCAGGACCCGCAGCCATACGCGATTTGCTTAATATTGCGATGGCGACGCCCGAAACGGCCCGTGTGCCGGTAGCGATTCTTTCGTCCGATTGGAAAACGTTGGAAGCCGGGATGCAATGCGTACAGGGAAAGCCGTTGATCGGTCCGCTGTCGCTTGCCGACGGGGACGAAGAGTTCGTGCGCCGCGTATCGCTGGCCGCACGTTATGGCGCGGCTGTGCTGGTCGCTTTGGCTGATGAGGAGGGCGATGCCCGCAGTTATCGGCGCAAGACCGCCGTAGCCGCCCGGGTAGCCGGGTTGTTGGAGCGGACCGGTTTCCCCTCTTGCGATGTGGCAGTCGATCCCGGGGTTTGTCCGGTACCGGCAAGCGGGATAGGGGAAGAGGATGCTTCCGGCATGCCTTCGGACTTCTTCGATGCCTGCCGCGGGATCCGGCAACAGTATCCGCAATGGAAACTGTGCGGCAGGATCGGGGTTGTATCTGACCGGTATCGTCCCGATCCTGGCGTGTGCCGGGCTTTGAACGGAGTATGGTTGAGCCGTGCGGCTGAGGCCGGGCTCGATCTGGCTTTTGCCGATGAGGATGCATTGCGATCGGTCGAAGAGATTCCGGAGGAGTTGCTCGGATTGTGCGAAAAAGCGATTGCGGGAAGTGATGCCGCTTCGGTCGCGGCTTTGACCGATTATGTTTTGGGGCATAATCCCGAGGCGGAGCGGTTGCGGTCGCTGTTCCGGGATTTGAAAGATCGTACTGCTGTTACAGTGCCGGGTGAAGGGTCCGGGCAGGATGGTGGAACTGAAACTGGAGGCGCCGGTGATAGCATTGGTTATGCGAAGGAAACGACTACGGGGCTTACTCCCCTCTGGTTGGAACCGCTTGCCGGCCTCGGGGAGTTGTACAGAGCGGGAACGATTCCGTTTGCATTGCTGGAACGAGGAATATCGGTGGTGACCGGAGCTTTGCCAGACGGAGTTGCAGCGTGTTCCGGAGGATGGGGGCGCGTTCTGATGGCGACCGTGGGCGATGACGGTTACGATCCCGGGCGTGCGGCGCTGAAAACCTTGCTGCTCGTTTCGGGGTGCCGGGTCGAAGATATGGGATTGGTGCGGGAGCCGCGCCGGATTATCGAACGTTGCCTGAATCTGCCGGAAACCAGTGCGGCAATGACCGGAAAGACGGCGGGAAGCACAGATAAATCCCCTGAAACGACTGTTCCTGGCGTCGTTGGCGATACGAACCGGTTTGACGCTGTGTTATTGCGCGGAGTGTCTGCCCGGGGAGTCGGGCAGATCGCTTTCCTGTTGGCTGTCGCGCAGAAACAGGGGTTGCAAATTCCGTTTCTGGTCGGCGGACCTGCCGCTTCGGCCCTGCAGACGGCAGTGGGGCTCGCTCCGCAGTATGGCGCCGGGGCGGTCCTGTACGGCGGAGAACCTGTTGCAACCTGGCGGGCTTTGCGGCGGATCGCATCGCCAGAGAAGGATATGTTTCTGATCGACGTGCAGATGGAGCAGATGGCATTGCGTGAGGAGTATGCCGACCGGGCCAAGAATAAGCCTTTCCGTACGTTGTCCGAAGCGCGTGCACATGCGCTGAAACCCGATTTTGGCACGGTACGGCTCCCTGCCAAAACAGGACGGGAGGTATTTGCCGATTACGACCTGAAACGGCTCGTGCCGTTGATCAACTGGAGTTATTTCTTCGGATTGGCTGGTCTGCCGGGCCGTTATCCCGATTTGCTGGACGATCCCGTGAAGGGAGTTCAGGCGCGGCAGCTTTATGACGACGCACGGCAATTGCTGGATGAAGTAACGGAAAGCGGGGTGCTGCATGCCCGCGGGATAGTGGCACTCTATCCGGCCCGGCGGGACGGCGACGATATCGTGCTGTATGAAGATACGGCATGCACCCGGGAGCTTCACCGCCTGCCGCAGTTGCGCAACCAACAGACCTCTCAGGCGGTCAATCTCTCGCTGGCCGATTTCGTAGCGCCGGTAGACGGCGATGCGCCCGATTGTGTCGGCTTGTATGCGTTGACACTCGGCGACGGATTGGCAACCTGGATAACCCGTTGCCGGGAAGAGGGCAGCGAATCCCGGGTCAAATTGGCCGAACTGCTCGCCGGCCGGCTGTGCGAGGCATTCGCGGAAGAGCTGCACCGTTACGCACGCATCCATTTGTGGGGGATCGAACAGGAAGGGCAACTGAGTACGGAGGAGTTATTGGCGGGCGACTATCCCGGCATCCGTCCGGCGTTCGGCATTCCGTCCTGCCCTGACCGTTCGTACCGGGAGACCGTCTTCAGTTTGCTCGGTGTGCCGGCCGCGATAGGTATGCGCCTGAACGAAAATTTCGACATGGAACCTGCTCCCGCTGCCTGCGGTTTGATCTTTGCATCCGCCGAAGCTCGGAATTTTTCCGTCGGACAGATCGATGCGGAGCAACTGGAAACGTACGCGCGGCGCAGGAACATGCCGGTCGAGCTGTTGCGCAAACTGATCCGTCAATATATTCAGTCCTGAGAAATAGATTGTAAAATCCGAAGATATGACCCGTCAGCAGTTCGAAGAGTTGAAAGCCGAGGCCCGGGAGTTACACGGGAGAACCGTTACATTCCGCCGGGCGATCCATGAACATCCCGAATTATCGTTCGCCGAGCATGAAACGGCCCGTTACGTGTCCGGGCAGCTTGCCGCCGAAGGGATTTCATTTCGTCCGATTGCCGGAACGGGTATCCTGGCTAAGATCGAAGGACGGGGAGATTTGTCGCGGTGCGTGGTATTGCGGGCCGATATGGATGCGCTCCCGATCCGCGAGCAGACCGGATTGCCGTTCGCTTCGCGTAACGAAGGGGTGATGCATGCCTGCGGGCATGATATGCATACTGCCTGCCTGCTGGGAGCTTTGATCCTGCTCAACCGTCGCCGGAGTGAAATCGACGGGACCGTATTCGGCCTTTTTCAGCCGGGCGAAGAGGTGGATCCCGGCGGGGCGAGCCTTGTGCTGGCCGAAGACCCTTTCCGTGATTACCGGGTGCAGGCTGTGGTGGGCGAGCATGTGGGCGCCGAGATTCCGCTCGGACAGCTCGGGTTCCGTCCGGGCAAATACATGGCTTCCGGCGATGAAGTGCGCATGACGGTACGCGGCCGTGGCGGGCACGGTGCACTGCCGCACAACCTGAACGATCCGGTGGTGGCCGCCGCAGCGCTGATTACCGCTTTGCAACAGGTGGTCAGCCGCAATATTGACAGCCGGGTTCCTTCGGTGCTGTCGTTCGGGCGAGTGATTGCCGACGGGGCGACGAATATCATTCCGTCGGAAGTACGTCTCGAAGGGACGTTCCGGACGATGGACGAGGTATGGCGTGCAGAGGGCAAGCGGCGCATCCGCGAAATTTCGGCGGGAGTTGCCGCCGCTTACGGGGTAGAGGCCGACGTGGATATTGCCGACGGTTATCCCTGCGTCGTGAATGATCCGGAGCTGACCCGCCGGGCGCAACGGATCGCAGCCGAAATGTGGGGCGACGAACGAATCATCCCGCTCGACCTGCGGATGACGGCCGAGGATTTCGGTTATTATACGGAGCGCTATCCGAGCCTCTTTTTCCGGCTCGGTACAGCCGGTCCCGACGGAACGTCGGGCGGAGGACTGCATACGGGAACATTCAATCCCGGGGAAGAAGCCCTCGACCAGGGGGCGGCGACCATGGCCGCGTTTGGTATAGCGTTGCTGGAGTAACGCCGTCGGCCACGATTCCCGGTTTCAGATGCAATTCGATTGATGGTTCATCCTGAGCGGATTGACTGTAATCCGGCGGGGTGAAACGCTTGTCAGGTACGGCTCCGACGGCGTGACCCCTTGGAATATGATAACCCAGCAATTTATGACTCACCTTGCTGGCATCGTCGGCGATCACCGATAATGAGAACGGGAGACCATTTACATGGCCTCCCGTTCCGGTGAATTAAATAAACTTACTGCATTTCTTTTATATTGCCCCGAAGGGAGAGGCCGGAGGAATGGGTTGGATATTTTATAAAGGTTATAACGTCCAGTACAGTTTGTCCTTAGCGCGGCTGTTTTATTGCTATAACGGGGTTTTGTCCCGAAAGTAACAACGGGGAAGGGGATGGACACTCCCGGAATATGTCGATCGTGGCCGGATAATCGTTGTCCGGCTTGGAGCGGTCAGCGTACGGCGCTAAATTTTCCGGCATTGATTTCGCGCAGCCAACGGGCCAGCGACGCAACCATTTCGTCGTGGTAGGGAAAATCCGTTTTCAACCCGAAACCGTGCGGGCCTTCCGGAAATATGTGCAATTCGGCAGGTATACGGTGTTTGTGCAATGCTTCGTAGTAGAGAACGCTGTTTACCGGCGAGACCGATCTGTCCTCGTTGCTCACTGCGATAAAGGCCGGCGGCGTTGCGTCCGTTACCTGCTTTTCCGCGCTGTACCGTTCTGTTGCCGATTCGGAGGGATTCGCTCCGAGCAGGTTTTTTCGGGAACCTCCGTGTGTCCATTGGGGATCCATCGTGATGACCGGGTAGAACAGGATTGTAAAATCGGGTCGCGTATCGGGATCGGTGAGCAGTGTCGATGCGGTTGCGGCGAGGTGTCCCCCTGCCGAAAAGCCCATGACGCCGATGCGTGACGGATTGACGCCCCATTCGGTAGCATGACTGCGCACCGTCCGCAGGGCCTGTTCCGCATCGGCCAGAGGAATCGAGCCGTGGCCGTTCGGTACGCGGTAGCGCAGCACTACCGCCAAAATACCTTGTTCGCGAAGCCACTCGGCCGGGCCGAGCCCTTCGTAACCGTAGCATGTGCAACCGTATCCGCCGCCCGGGCAAATCACGACAGCCATGCCGCTGGTTTTATCCGGATCGGGTTTCAGCAGGAAGTAGTCGGCATCGGCGGCTCCGGTCAGAATGTCTGCGGTCAGGGTCACGCCCTCGCGGGACATTCCATTGTTCTCCGCCGGTGTATTTTCGCCGTAAAGAGGTATCGGCTGTGGCCCGGTTTCGGGCGGGGAAGCGTGGGATGCAAGCGGCAATCCCGCCGCCAATAGTAAGAACAGCTGTTCTGTCAGTTTGTCGGTCATGTCCCGAAGATAATGATAATCTTTCGTATTTCGGTGTACGGAGCTTATTGCCGGACGGTATTTTGGTGCAAAAAAGCAATCTTTGACACGAAATCCGACCTCCCGTCCAAATTCGGATGTTCCTTGTGCTTATTTATTTTCGCACATAGTCTGGCTCGGGTTTCGTTCGCGTTGCGAAATGCCGGTCTCTATTCCGATGGAAGTATGCGGGGCCGCGCCGAAAGTTTCCGGGTGCCCATAACGCGGGGCGGTTCAGGGAAACAGACCTGCAGGAAAGCAGGGCTCTTCTCGATTCGGATCCGGGATGCGTTTAGTTCTTGTCCGTCAGCCAGAGCAAGTCGTTAAGCATCGGGAGTATCAGGGCGGATGCCTGTTCTGCCGAGCGGGGTTCGCCCTGCTCGTTGAATTCCGATCCGGCATTGATGACGGTCGTAAGGTCCGGAGCCACCAGCGCACCGAGTTTGAGCAACAGTACCTGCAGTTGTTGTACGGTGGCAATGCCGGGTACTTTCCCCGAGGTGACCGATACGATGCCGACCGGTTTGTGCTTCCACTCTTTGTAGTAGAGGTCGATAACGTTTTTCAGCGCGGCGGGGTAGCTTGCGTTGTAAACCGGCGAGACGATGATCAGTCCGTCGGCGTCGTTGAAACGGTTGGTGAAGTCGATCAGCTTGTCCGAAGGGTGTTCCTGCATGGCCAGTCGTTCGTGGAAAAGCGGGAAATCGTAGGCTTTCAGGTCGAGCAGCTCGGTGTCGGCGAGTGCGTTTTGTCTGAAGTAGTTTTCCAGGTAAAGCGCAACCCGATGGCTGAGCCGTCCGGTGCGAACGCTGGCGGAAAGGATGGCGATTCGTTTCATGTGTCAGGTGGTTTTGCCGGCATGCCGGTCGTCGTTTCCGAAAGAACGCCGGCAGGGCTCTTTTGATATTGGGTGCAAAGCACTTACCTGCCTTGTGTCCTGTGTCGGATTTGAATATGGATGCGCAAATTCCCTGCCGGATTCAATCGGTGCGGTCGGTACAGCATTCGGCGACCGTTTCCAGTTCCAGCGTGGCATGCGGGATATGTTCTTCGGACAAAATCTCTTTGATTCGGTTTTTTACCGCTTCTCCGTCCTCCAGCGACGCGACGACCACATGGGCGGTGAGGGCGTTCTGGGTCGTACTGAGCGCCCAGATATGGAGGTGGTGTATTTCCCGTACCCCGTCTACCTGCAATAGGAGTTTGCGTATCTTTTCCGCGGAGATGCCTGCGGGGACCCCGTCCAGTGACAAGCGCAGGCTGTCGCGCAGCAGGTTCCAGGTCGATACGAGGATGACGATGGCAATCGCAATGCCGATGATCGGATCGATGATGTACCAGTGCGTGTAGCTGATGATCACTCCCGAAATCACGACGCCGACCGATACCAGGGCGTTGGCCACCAGGTGAAGGTAAGCGCCCTTGATGTTCAGGTCACGCTCTTTATCCTTGAGGAACAGGAAGGCGGTGAACGCGTTGATCAGGATCCCCACGCCCGCGACCCAGGCGATTACCCCGCCGGCGATCGGCTGCGGATTGCGCAGCTTCTCGATGCTTTCGGCCAGGATGATCCCTACCGCTACGAGCAGGATGATGGCATTGAGCAGCGAAACGAGTACCGTGCTTTTCTTGTAGCCGTAAGTGTAGCGGCTGTTGGGTTTCACCTTGGCCATCCGGAAAGCGAGCAGAGCCAGTACCAGGCTGATGACGTCGCTGAGGTTGTGTCCGGCGTCGGAAAGCAGCGCGAGCGAGTCGTACCAAAAGCCTGCGGCCGCTTCGACCAGTACGAAAATGAGATTGAGCGCGATGCCGATGATAAAGGCTTTGTTTACCTGTTCGGGCGCGGGAAGAGCGTGTCCGTGCGCATGTCCGTGCTCGTGTGTGTGCATTCCGTGTGCCATCGTTGCGTTTTTTATCGGTTGCCGTATTGTCGCGGGCCCTGCCGGAGAATGCAAGGTACGAAATTAAACGGAAACACCTTGCAGGATACTGCAAGGTGTTTTGCCGCGACCGGGGCGGAATCATCCGATGCCGGGTTAGTCCGCGAAATAGTTATAGCTCGAAATGGTGCAGTTGTACTGGCTGCTCAGTGCCTCGAAACCTTTTTCGGTGTACTTTCCTTCGTGTTTGTCCTTGCGAAGCAGCCCGAGAAATTCATTGGCGTCGTCGAGGAAGCGTTTATACAGATCCATTTGGTGACCGCCTTCCTGTGCCGAAAGTGTCTTGGCCGCCTCGATCTTCTGTTCGGGATCGGTATAGCCCGCTTCGGCCTGGTCGGCCAACGGTGAGATGATCGAATATATCTGGGTTCTGGCTTCTGCCATTTGGAGTATCAATTGTTTGTTCTCTTCCTGCAATAGGTTGCTTTGGCCCAGTTGTCGTCCTGAAGTCTTCGGCTTTCAGATATTCTTTAGTAAGCGTCGTAATTGGCGAAGAATTTTTCGCCGGCGGTAAAATAGGCCGAGTAGCTGGTTTTCAAGCTGTCGCGCACGCCGGAAGAAAAGCAATCCCCGGGAGCCGTCATTTGGGCCGTATCCCGGGCGACGCCGATTTTGCTAACGATGACCGGGGCGAACAGGGTTTTGCTGTGTTTCTCCATGTACTCCAGAACGTTGTTCGTTTCCCGTTCGGAATAGAGCGACTTGAGGACTTCCAAAGAGGTGTTGTTGTACTCGATGATGGCATTGGCGTCTACTGTACTGGGTTTGCCGTTCGCCCCGCCGCAAGAGGAGAACAGTACCGTGCACGCTGCGACGGCGTAGAGAATCTTTTTATTCATAATCTTATTGGGATAGTGTGAGATAGGCGGAGATTGCATAGCGCAAAGAAAGAAAAGAGCCGTCCCCCTTTTGAGGTAAGGTTCGATTTTGTCTTGCAGGCTTGGGAACATTGAAAATTTATGCGGGAAAAATATGTGGTTTACTTTTGGCGAAATCTTATCTAATATTGTCAAAACGATGAAGTAGAAAGACACCGGTCCGTAACACTTTTTTCTTTTCTCGATGTCCAGATTGCGTGGTTGCAGACGGTGGGGCGTGACGGTACGGCCCAGAACTATCAGCGGGCCCGCAACAGTTTTTCCCTTTACCGTTGCGGACGGGATATTCCCCTGCGGTCGGTTACGTCCGAACTCATTTGCGATTACGAGTCGTGGCTTAAACGGCGTTCCGTCACCCGCAATACCGTTTCGTTCTATATGCGCATTTTGCGCTCGGTATATAACAAGGCGGTCGAGAGAGGACTTGTATCTCCGTCCACCCCGTTCAAGTATGTGTATACAGGTATCGAGAAGACCCGGAAACGGGCGGTCGATGAAGGGACCGTGGTGCGGTTACAGCAACTCGATCTCTCAGGCCGCCCATCGCTCTGTTTTGCACGTGATCTTTTTCTGTTCAGTTTTTATTGCCGGGGAATGGCCTTTGTCGATATGGCCTATCTGCGTAAATCCGATGTCCACGGCGGCCTATTGACCTATGCCCGCCGGAAAACCGGGCAATTGCTGCATATCCGGGTGGAGGAATGCATGCAGCGGATTATTGCGCAGTATGCGCCACTGGCCTGCTCGGGATACCTGTTCCCGATTATTGGCTCTTTGGATCCGGGCCGTGCGTATCTTAGTTATCGCAGTGCACTGAGTTACTACAACAAACACTTGAAAGAGCTTTCCGCCCTGCTCGGTCTCGAATGCCATCTGTCTTCTTATGTCGCCCGCCATACCTGGGCGACCGTTGCCCGTAAGATGCAGATTCCCGTTACGATCATCAGCGAAGGGCTGGGTCACCGGTCGGAGCAGACCACCCAAATTTATCTGGCTTCACTGGAACAGAGCGTGATCGATAATGCGAACCGTCTGATTTTAC
>ENA-UEQO01004246-UEQO01004246.1-human-gut-metagenome-genome-assembly--contig:-NODE-4246-length-10154-cov-3.611591_pt1 | contig 10154 bp, 8 predicted proteins | sample MGYA00242938_ERZ507940 | MGnify/ENA primary metagenome ERZ507940 (study PRJEB26167, sample SAMN06115517) | human gut metagenome | host: Homo sapiens | place: China:Chongqing | collected 2014-12-03... | reverse complement strand
TAGAAAATAATCTGCAAAATTTCTTCTTTGCAACTAAACACATCTTTTTTCGTTTAATATTTTGCAATCGACAATGCTTAAAGTAATCGGTATGACAAATGACTTATTATACTTGCTTTTACGGGCTTCCATCAATGCCTCGCTCAGTGACCGGGATGCTTTTATCGAAAAGGTATCCAAAATTATCGAACAACAGACTCATAAAGATCCGGAAGCAGCCCGTCGGCTCAGTGATCATATAGCAGGAGCTATGGAAGGGCTGAACAGCACTTTATTATTGCGTCAGTTATTCACTCCCCGCCGGGATAAAAAGCTTACTCAAACCCTCGATCAACTCACAACAGCTGTAGAAAAGCTGAATGCTTTACTGGAAGATTCTTCGTTTCCTCCCCAACCTTCTAAACCCGAAGAGCAATGAGAATTACAGATGTATACGTAGGGTATCTGAAGATCACCAGAATCATTCAAATCGGTAGTATTCTGGTCAAACACGGTTTTAAGGAAATGATTTCCCATACTTTTCTGGGGCGTCGTATCCGAAAGCGCCGTATCCGCCAACATAAACCAGTATATACCACCCAGGAACGGCTGCGGCTGACCATAGAGGATCTGGGACCAACTTATATCAAATTCGGTCAGATCCTGGCCGACCGGCCGGATATACTCTCCGAACGGTTCAGAAAAGAATTGAAGAAATTACAGACCAATGCCCTCCCTTTCGACGACCATCTGGCGATCCGCCTGATTGAAGATGAATTAGGGGCCGAAATCAAGGATGTTTTTTCAGAATTCAATCCACATTGTATCGCTTCGGCTTCTATCGGCCAGGTGTACACCGGACGTCTGAAAAACGGGAAAGACGTCGTGATCAAAATCCGACGCCCGAATATCGACCAGAAAATCAAACTAGACTTATACCTCATGCGCTATCTGGCCAAGAAATTAGCCCTGGAATACCCCGAAATGGCTGCCATCAATATCGTAGGAGTCGTCGACGAGTTCGGCGAAAGCATATTCAAGGAATTGAATTATTATAACGAAGCCACGAACATCCTGCGTTTCCGGGATATATTCAAAGACAATCCCCGGATCTACATTCCCCATGTCGACATGAAACATACGACCCACCGGATGCTCATTATGGAACGGATCTTCGGTATGTCGCCGGACGATCCGCTTCAGCTGAAGGCTGCCGGACTCGATCCGGTACAAATAGCCCTCAACGGAGCGGAAGCCTTGCTGATCATGGTCTTCAAGGAAGGTTTTTTCCATGCCGACCCTCATGCGGGTAATTTATTCATCCTGCCGGGCAATCGGGTTGCCTTTATCGACTTCGGGATGGTCGGAGCTCTCCGTCCCCGGGAAATGGATTTTCTGGCCAACCTTTCCATCGGTTTCGCCCGCCGGGATCCTATCGGCCTGGCCGACTCCATGATCCGGCTTTGTGATCAACGTTTTTTCGACCAACGGGACGATTTGATTTTCAGCCTGCAACAAATGATTAAACGCTTCTCCCAACTCCCGATCGAGAAATTCAATTACGCCAAGATGATCCAGGATTGTATCGACCTGATCACCAAATACGGACTTTGTCTGCCTACCGGTATTTTTATGCTGGCCAAAGCGTTGGCCACAATCCAGAAAGTGGCCGAACGTCTGGACCCGGACATCCCCTTTGCCAAGCTCATCATCCCTTACGCCAAAGAGGTTGTCATGACTCAATTTTCTCCGCGAAAGATGGCCGCCTCGCTTTTCCAAACCTTAAAAGGATATGCCACCCTCCTGCAAACCGCTCCGGGAGATATCAGCGAGATATTATACAAACTCAAACAAGGCGAAATCAAACACGAGTTACAAATCACGGATGTTCCTGAATTCCGGAAAATGCTCCGGAACGGAGCCTCACGGCTCGCTTATGCGATACTTCTGGTCGGCCTGTTTATCGGAGCGATCGGAATACTCGATAAACGCCCCGACCTGAAATACGGCCATTTTCTACTCTTTGTATCCTCTTTTTTAATTTTCATCGTTATGCTAAAATGGATACTCCGGAAAAAAAGGGATTAGAAGGGAAAGATTGGAGATTAGGGATTAATTTCATTATCTTTGAATCGTTTTATCTTTAATTCTAATTTTTATCATGATTCGCGGTTTTGGAAGCGATACTTTTTCAGGCGTATTACCGGAAGTATTCAAAGCACTGGAAGAGGCAGCCTATGGGCATCAGCATTCTTATGGAGAAGATGTTTATTCTGAAAAAGCCATACAGGATTTCAAAAATGTTTTTGGAGAAAATATCCGTGTATTTTTCGTCTATAACGGTACAGGGGCAAACATACTCAGCCTATCTGCCTTCACCCATTCCTATAACGCCGTTATATGTGCCGAAACCGCCCATATCAATGTGGACGAATGCGGAGCGATCGAGAAACAATCGGGCTGTAAACTACTGACCGTCCCAACTTTCGACGGGAAACTGACAACCGGTCTTATCCAAAACCACATGCACGGTTTCGGAGAACAACATCACTCACAACCTAAAATGATTTCCCTGACTCAATGTACCGAATTAGGGACGGTTTATACTCCTGCCGAATTAAAAGAAATTTGCGATTATGCCCATGCCCATCGGATGTATGTACACATGGACGGAGCACGTCTTTCGAATGCCGTCGCCTATCTGGGATGTGATCCCCGCGACATCACCTCCCGGGTCGGTATCGATGTATTGAGTTTCGGAGGTACTAAAAACGGGATGATGTTTGGAGAAGCTGTCGTCTTTTTCAACCCGGAAGTCGCCAAAGAGGTACAATATATCCGTAAGCAACTGATGCAACTTCACTCGAAGACCCGTTTCATCGCCGCCCAATTTTCGGCAGTCCTGAAACACAACCTTTGGCTAAAGACCGCCGGACATGCCAACCGGATGGCCCGGATGTTAGCCAACGAAGCGGCTAAAATCCCGGGAATCCGCATCACTCAAGAGGTGCAAGGCAATGAAGTATTCGCTATCATCCCCCGCGATAAAATAACCAAATTACAGTCGGAATGCTTCTTTTACATTTGGGATGAAAATGCCTCGGAAGTACGTTGGGTCTGCTCCTTCGACACGACAGAAAGTGATATTATCGAATTCGTCAATTTACTCAGAGCAGAAATCTGTTGAAAGGATGCCACATCAATTGATTCAAACAGAAGACGGTAGTATAACCTTATATGTTCCTGAACTGAATGAACATTATCATTCGGTACACGGAGCGATTCAGGAATCTATTCATATTTTTATCCGGGCCGGACTGGATTTTTATCTGACCTCCCCGGAACATCGGCCGCCCACCGAAGTCCCGTTGTCTATTCTGGAAGCCGGTTTCGGAACCGGGCTGAATGCTTATTTAAGCTTATTGCGGAGCGAAGAACTCCAGCTCCCGCTCGATTATCACAGTGTGGAAAAATATCCGTTACCGCCCGAAGAAATAAATCGTCTTCATTATCCGGATCAACTTCCCGCTGCCGATCCCGGATCATTCGCCATGTTGCACGACGCCCCCTGGGATTGCGGAGAGCAGATTACCCCTTTATTTCATTTACACAAATACCGGGCAGATTTCCGGTCTATACAATTTCAGGCCCGATTCGATATCGTCTATTTCGATGCCTTCAACCCGGAAGTGCAACCCCATCTCTGGACTCCGGAAGTATTCAGCCGGTTCGCCCAAGCATTGAAACCGGGAGGAATCCTGGTGACTTATTGTGTCAAGGGGATAGTCAAGCAAGCCTTACGCGAAGTCGGTTTCACCTTAAAACGCCTGCCCGGACCTCCCGGAAAAAGAGAAATGCTCAGAGCCACCAAACCCGACCGAATATGACATCACTAGAAATAAAACAACTACTCGATGAAAAATATCAGGAATATTGCCATTCCGATTTTTTTATCCATACCGATCCCATTCAAATTCCTAAATTATTCGAAGAGAAAGAAGACATCGAAATAGCCGGTTTTCTGGCAGCCTCCCTGGCTTGGGGGCAACGTCCGACCATCATAAAAAAGTGTAAGGAACTCATGCAGCTCCTGGATTATGCTCCTTATGACTTCGTCCTGCATGCCCGGGAAAGCGATTTCGCCCGTTTCGAACATTTCAAACACCGCACTTTCAACGGTTATGACTGTAGTTATTTTTTACGTTCCTTAGCCCATATCTACCGCCATGAAGGAGGGTTGGAAAATGTCTTCACCACCGCCTGGCAAATACACGGGGATATGTTCGAGGTATTACGCCATTGGTATCGGATTTTCACTACCCTTCCGGCCGAGCCCCGGGTACTCCGCCACATCGCGTGTGTAGACAAAGGCTCAGCCGCCAAAAGAGTGAATATGTTTATTCGCTGGATGGTGAGACACGACCACAGCGGTATCGATTTCGGACTATGGAAAGGTATCCCGGCCTCCGCCCTATTGATCCCTTTAGATCTGCATACGGGCCATGTAAGCCGCGAACTCGGTCTGCTTACCCGTAAACAAAACGATGCCAAAGCTGTCGAAGAGCTTACCCGGCGTCTTCGTGAATTCGATCCGGTCGATCCGATCCGGTATGATTTCGCTCTTTTCGGCTTGGGGGCTTTCAAATAAGCAGGAATAATTAATCGTTAAAGTTCGTAAAGTCCTGAACCCTGCGGGCACTTTCATTAACGTAACTTCCGGTGCCGGCCGGCCGCCCCAGTGCCGTACAAAAATGCGCTCGCAGGAGATCCATCGACTTTATGAACCTCATGAACTTTATAAACTCCTATAATTCAACTTTTTTTGAAGAAACAATATAGAAATGAAGAGTCAACTTTGATTCTCCCGTACTCTTTTCTCCAAATTCAAGGTTCCCTTCAGAGCACTTCCAATAATTCTTCATCTGTCAAAGGGATGGAAGTAGCTGCTGTTATGACAGAATCGGCAAGGCGTTGTTTACGTTCCTGGATAGCCAGAATTTTTTCCTCGAGTGTTCCGGCAGTAATAAAACGATAGACGAATACCGCCCGTTTTTGCCCGATCCGGTGAGCCCGGCTAACGGCTTGATTTTCAGCAGCGACATTCCACCAAGGATCGAGAATAAATACATAATCGGCCTCGGTGAGATTCAAGCCTACTCCACCGGCTTTCAAAGAAATCAGGAAGATCCGGCATTCCGGGTCGGCCTGAAAATGCCGGATAGTCTGTTCCCGGTCGGCAGTCAAGCCTGTCAGCATCGCATATTTCCATCCCCGGACCATTGTTTCTTCAGCTACCATTTTAAGATATTTTACAAAAGAAGAAAAAACCAACACCTTGTGTCCGGAAGCAATCACTTCTCCCAACATACGGAATACCTCACTAAACTTTCCGGAATTTCCTTCATACCCAGTTTCGACCAAACGGGGGTGATTGGCGATCTGACGTAATCGGATCAGAGCTTTTAAAACCATAAAATCACTTCGTAATTCCCCTTGATTCTCTCTCTCACTCAAGATATAATTTCTCACCCGGGACTGTTCCTCTTCATATACCTTCCGCTGTTCCTCTTCGGGTTCACAAACGACCAACTCGGCTGTGAGATCCGGCAAATCGGCCAACACTTCTTCTTTGGTACGGCGTAAAATATACGGAGCGATCAGTTTACGCAAAGCTTCGCTCATCCGCCCTTCTACATCGGCCAATATAGGACGGATAAAATGATCGCGGAAAAAACGCTGTGATCCGAGTAATCCCCGGTTCACCCAATTCATCACAGCCCACAAATCGGTCAGTGAATTTTCTATCGGTGTACCCGACAAAGCCCAAAAACACCTTCCCTGAATACGCATCATAGCCTGATGGAGCTGAGACCCCGGATTCTTTAACATTTGTGCTTCGTCGGCAACGACGATACCGAAAGTCAGGCGGGACAAAATATCGATATCGTTCCGCAAAGTATGATAAGTGATCAATACGACATCCGAACGTTGCAGGTATGAACGCAAATCGATACGGTTAGTTCCGGCATAGATAGTCACAGTCAGCTGAGGAGCGAATTTCCGAAGTTCATTCCGCCAATTATGGATCAAAGAAGCCGGTACAACCACCAGACAGGTATGGTATACCAATGAACGATCTCCCTCATCCGGCCTGCTTACCTCTTCCGGGGCATCGAACAAACTCAGTTGTTTTCCGCTGTCAGGCCATCGGTTTACAACAGGCTTTTTTACTCCTTCCTGCCTGTATTTCAAGATCAGGGCAATGGCCTGAAGTGTTTTTCCCAATCCCATATCGTCGGCCAGACAACCTCCCAAGCCACATCGGTACAAACGGTACATCCATTCATAACCGAAACGCTGGTACGGACGTAAAGTCACCTGAAAATCAAAGGGCAGAGTCACCTCTTCCTGCAAATTCTCCGGCAATGAAAAATGACAGGTCGTCTCCGCCCAGTTTTTTAATAAAACATACTGGCTGCGGTGAAAAAATAAGGAAGTCCCCTTTCCTTGGGCAAATAAAAGCAACTCGGTATAGGTAGCGAACCATTCTTCAGGAATCAGGAATAAGGTGCCGTCATCGAGTAAAAACTCACGTTTACCCGTCAGAATATGGTCCCGGAAACGAAGCAAAGGAATCCGGCGCCCATCAGCCAGAATAACTTCTGCTTTCAATTCGAACCAATCCATCGTTTCCGATACCGAACTATCGATCTGCCAGGCTCCGATATAATAGGCCCGGCGCAATGTTTTCTGAGTGAAGCCGATCCCCATCGCTTTCAACTCATCCCCATGTGTCTGTACCCAGGTCACGGTCTTCTGCCAGGCATCGGCAATAACCTCCCCGCTCACTTTGTCCCGATCTTCGGTTTCTTTTTCAGTCTTCCAGGTCATCACAGTAACTTCCGGCAAATGGAAATACCCTTCCGTATCGTTCCTGATCCCCAAAGCAACCAATTGCCGGGCTTGCAGCTGTTCCCATTCCGGATCCCGGCTGACCTTATAGAAAGCATAGCGGTCCCCTTCCGTATATAATTCCACCAAAGCTTTCCGGGACGACCAGCCGGGAATATATTGATTACCGTATTTATATTCCATCACCAGGACCGGCATGCCGAGTATATCGCGTTCAAGTGACAGGAAGGCCTGTTTTTCCACTTCCCGGACGATCACGTCGAAACCTTGTACCTCGATCTCTTCATGCCGTACATTTTTCAGGATAAAACGCCGGAAATAGATGCCTTCGTTTGCCTTGGGGATCATAATCTCCCTTTTCTGCAAAAAAGGTTGCAAACGCTGCCCGTCGAAATCTTCCGGGAAACGGAATAGCTGCCTGCCTGAAACCACCCGGCAAGGCCGCCGGGTCAGCACCTTCAACGCGTAATCACTGGGATAAAAGGTCTTTTCTCCATCTGTCAAACGCAAAATATAACGGGTAAACTCCCCTGTCCTTTCGAATTTCAACAATGCCCGCAAAGGAACGGATTTAAGCATCAGGCGCTGATTCTTATAAAAATTATCTAAACGACTGGTTTTCAAAAACAAAGGACAACCCGCTTCGGTCAGTTCATCCAGTACCTGTGCGACATACTTATCGATATAAGGCCGGATATTTTCACGGATATACGTTTCCTCCACTTTTTGCAGGAACATACGTTCATCCTTAAATTTTTTCCGGCCAAACTGTTTGAAAAGCATAGGGGTATCGTACTTACGGATCGTTTCCGTAATCTTTCTGACTACAGGCCATACTTCCAGGTCTTCATCCCCGATATACCGACCTATACTTTGAAAAAAATCACCGGCATCTATTGCCCGGTTGGCATACACCATCCAGCAATCCCAACGCTTCTCATATGATAAGATAAAAATAATCCGCTCCATCGCTTAAAAAAGAGAGCGCAAAGATACAAAATTATGTGCCAAACCATACTCCCGTCAACCGCCGAATTCTTCCGACCGCATCACCACCGCTTCGTATGGCCGTAAAGACAATACCTTATCTAACTGAGGCGAATCACCATAGTTGCACATCAAAATTTCCGCTCCCTGCATATCGATTCCCGGATAAGCCTCAGCCTGTTTGGAAGAGAAATTCAGTACAACAAGATAGTGATATTTTTCTCCTTTACGGAGATAAGTATAAGTCCGGGGATTTTTTGCATCCAACAAGGTATAGCCGGCATAAACAAGATCCGGAGAATTTTTCCGTAAAGCGATCAATTGCCGGAAATAGTTCAATACCGACCAGGGATCTTTTTCCTGGGCCGCAACATTGACTTTCCGATAGTCGGGGTTCACCCCGATCCAGGGTATTCCGGTTGTAAATCCGGCTTGTCCCGAGTTATCCCATTGAAAGGGTGTCCGCGCATTATCCCGGGAAGTCTGTTGCTGCATCTGAAGAAACCATTGCGTATCTCCTTTGCGTTTTTCTATCTGTTTATATTGGTTCAAAGTCGCAATATCCCGATAATCCCCGATCCGGTCGAACTTCGGATTACACATCCCGATTTCATCACCTGCCAACCAATAAGGTGTTCCCCGCATCGTCAGTAAAAAAGTCGCCAGCATCTTAGCGGCATACAATCTGAATTGCGGGCGGTCATCTCCAAAACGACTCAACATCCGGGGCTGATCGTGATTTCCCAGATAAATGGCAGGCCATCCCTTCCCGACCGCTTTATCCCAATCGGAGAACATTTTCTTCAAAGCGATCAAGCTATAGCCGATACCTGAATCGGGACAATCGGCTGTTGTATAATTCCGGACTTCCGAAGGGCCGAATCCATATAACATATCCAATTCCTGCCGCTCAGGCCCGACAAATTTTTCCACTTCTTTATAAGTAACAGCCGAACCTTCTCCAACGGTCATTATATCGTATTTACTCAATACTTCGCGGTTCATTTCGTGCAAATATTCGTGCAAATGAGGTCCATGTGCATAAGAAGAAAACAAATCCGGATACTTCTTCCGGTCGATAGGCGGGAAAGCCGGATCTTTAGCGATCAAAGGAATAGAATCCATCCGAAAACCATCGATTCCTTTATCGAACCAAAAACGCATCATATCATACACCGCTTCTCTCACCTCCCGGTTTTCCCAATTGAGATCGGGCTGTTTCCGCGAAAAATAGTGTAAATACCAGGCCCGGGTATGAGGGTCGTAAGTCCAGGCCGACTCCTCGAAATAACTCGGACGCAAGGGAGGAGTTTCCTGTTCCACCGGCCACCAGTGATAATAGGTATAATACGGATTCTTCCGCGACTTGCGGGCTTCCTGAAACCAGGGATGCTCGTCACTGGTATGATTTACGACCAAATCCAGTATCAGTTTTAAATTCCGGGCATGCACTTCCCGAAGCAACAAATCGAAATCCTCCATCGTTCCGAACTCTTTCATAATAGCCCGGTAATCACTGATATCGTATCCATTATCATCATTAGGCGAAGCATAAATCGGATTCAGCCAAATCACATCGACTCCCAGGCTTTTGATGTAATCCAAACAGGAAATGATTCCGCATAAATCTCCGCTTCCATCACCATTACTGTCTTTAAAACTACGGGGATATATCTGATAAACCACCGCTTCTTTCCACCAAATTCTGTTATTCTGTTCCATATCTGTTTCGGTTAAAACGAACGGGTTAAATTAATTTATAAAGTTATATACCCTACGAACACTTTTTTACGGCCACCAAATGGCCGATCATGGAGTCCGGTATGAAACTGTCGAATGACACGCCGTTCGATACTCTTTTAACGTCAGAAAAGATCAGAAGTTTCTAAATAATCTTATCATAAGAACTTTATGGCGTAAAATTTCGTTTTAAACAGGAAACCAATACAAAAAAATATGGAAAACGGAGTCATGATGCAATATTTCGAGTGGAATATGCCCAACGATGGGGATTTGTGGAATCAGTTGAAACGGGATGCCTCTCATTTACATGCGATCGGAATTACGGCTGTCTGGATTCCCCCAGCCTACAAAGCCCTGAAACAAGACGATGAAGGATATGGTACTTATGATCTTTATGATCTGGGAGAATTCGATCAAAAAGAAACCATCCGGACAAAATACGGTACCAAACAGCAACTACATCCCAAGCGTCCCATTCTTGTCCACGTACTCCCTCTTGTGTCATCAGATTAGGAAAAGTACGCTGCAAACCT
>ENA-UEQO01004243-UEQO01004243.1-human-gut-metagenome-genome-assembly--contig:-NODE-4243-length-10156-cov-6.925389_pt1 | contig 10156 bp, 8 predicted proteins | sample MGYA00242938_ERZ507940 | MGnify/ENA primary metagenome ERZ507940 (study PRJEB26167, sample SAMN06115517) | human gut metagenome | host: Homo sapiens | place: China:Chongqing | collected 2014-12-03... | reverse complement strand
CGGATGCCCAGACGCAGATAAATAAGAACGGATGCCAGACAGCATACGGTGATGACCAGCCAGATTAGGGCAGGCTGCTCGGAATGGGCGATGTTCATCAGCACAAGGATGGGCAGAGCAAACAGAATCAGCGCCACAGCCTTCCAGCCCCGAATACCTTTTTCATTGGACAGGATATATATGGTACAGATAATCCACTGTGCAATGCCCGTAAACTCAGACGGAAAAAAAGTGCTCATTCTTTCAGTCATCTACGGGTCCCTCCCATATAATTCGTCAACGCTTCCATAAAGGGTTTATAGCGCAGGCGGGAAAACGCCAGTTCATGACCCGCCACAATCACAACATCCTTTTTCACCTGCTCCACATGGGCAAGATTTACCAGATAGCAGTTGTTGCACCGGCAGAACGGAGCGTTTTTCAGTTTCTCTTCAATGCTCTTCAGGGTATCATTGATATGGAAGGAGCCTTTTGTATAATACAGTCTGACGGCATGCCTTTCCGTTTCAATATAATAAATTTGTGAAATATCCACCTTAAACATCCCGTCCCCTGTGGTGACAGAAATATAATGTTCCGTGCGCTGGCGAAACAGTTCCCTGGCCCGGTCCAGCGTGCTGCGGAAGCTGATGCGGTTGATTGGCTTGAGAATGTAATCCATCGCGTAAACGCTGTAGCCCTGCACGGCATAAGCGGTCATGCTGGTGATGAAGGCGATCAGCACTTTATCATCTTTCTGCCGAACCTGCCTGGCCACGCTTACGCCATCCATGCCGGGCAACTGAATGTCAAGCAGCAGCAGATCATAGCCGCCTACGGAATAGTAATGATCCAGCATATCCGACCCGTTGTCAAAAACGTGCAGCTCGCACACTTCATTCAGTTCATCAAAATAATTTTGGATTTCCTGACGAATCTGCGCCTGATGCAATCCATTGTCTTCCACAAGCGCGATTTTCATGCAATTCTCCTTTCGCGTTCTTATTTGTTTCATGAAGCGCATGAATGAACCGTTAGTGAAATTTTTTTCATTATATCAGAAACCACCGCGCATGTCAAACAGGGAGCAGCGAAACAGGCTTTGAAAAAACGCAGAACGCAATGCCCGGCTGCGCCTCCCGAAAGAAGCGCAGCCGATTCTCTTCATGATGTCTCCTGCCTGCCAAAGCCCATAAAGCCTGTGATGATCAAAAGCACAACGGCGGTCAGCGCCAAAATGCAAATGGTCAAAATGCGCGGCACCTGGCTGGGATCGCCAAACATGACGATGCCCTGATACCAGTCGGCAAAGGAACCGGCGGAGGAAACCGCCAGCTGCAGCATCCCGCAGCTGCAAAGTGCCGTATCAGCCACCAGCAGCAAATCGCTGCTGAAAAGGAAGGCGGCAATCCCCACCAGACAGCCAATGCCAAGTTCCAGCGCCACAAGCGTATCAATGCCTCCGGCGCCCGGAGCCCAGACAAGATAATTGACAGCGGAAACCAGCTGAAGCAGGATGGAGACAATCAGAACATACACCCCAGCTTTTCTGTTGGTCAACAAGCTTTTCATTTCTTTTCCGCTCCCTTCTGCTTTTTGTAATAAGCAAGCTTAGCAGCCAGCATAGCCAGCACTGCCAGACCCGTTACCACGGAAACGCCGATGGTCACGCCGCGCAGGGCAGGCTGCCACCAAGGAATGATCTTCACAATCCGGGTATTGTTGCCGATACCGTTCATCATGCTGCTGTTGGCGTCATTGTACAGAATATTCTTGGCGGCCCGGCGCAGCTGCTGGAGTATGAATCCATCGTTATTGCTTCTGATAGCCTGCACGATGGCGGCGCTGGACTGATGCTGGGTATCCAGGCAGAAAGAATCCGTACCGGCAGCCATCATGGCTTCAAATGCGGTCTTGTAGCCCGTGGTCACCGCGCCGATAGCGTCTGTTTCGATATGGCCCACATAGCCCCATTCACCGCGCACCACATCGGTATTCAGCGCCTTGCTCAGGGAGCAGCCAGTGAAGCCCAGGCGATTGAAGGCCTGCATCAGGGAATGGGCCTTGCCGTTCACCACGCCGCCCTCCAGTCCGCGCAGCGCGCCTTCGCGGAACGCCTGCTCGTTGAAGAAGTTCACCACGCCTTGACGGTTATTCTCCTGATCGTTGCCAGTCAAATGCTTGGGACCGGCGTGCACGCCCTTTTCCTCGATTGCGGACACGATATGGGACGCCGCCAGATAATTCAGGTTGGCATCCTCGGAAAAGTATTCAAAGCTGCGGCCGCCAAAGGGGGTGCGGTGCAGGTTGCAGCCGGGACCCCAGATTTCCACCAGGCCCATGAACAAACCTTCTTCGCCCAGCAACGCGCCGCGCTTATCCAGCAAGTCCTTGTTGAAGGCGGCGGTCAGCAGGCTTTCATTGGGATAGGACGTGGTTTTCAAACCCTTCCCCAGTTCAGCGGAATAGTTATCGGTATAACCGCCGATGCCGTCCGGGCCATCCCCCGCAGGGGTAGCGGGCTTACCAACGGAATCAACGGCTTCCGTGCCAAAGTTGTTGGCAATCAATGCAGCCATTTCTTCAATGGTCATCTGGCTGATGAAGGTTTCCCACAGGTCGTCGTTGTAATCCAGCCCCTTCATGGTAATCAGCATGATGCCCTGCTGGTCGCCCTGGGGAATGGAATCCACGTTGGGAGCATTGTCGCGCTTTTCATAAATCTTGCCATCCAGGATTCGAATCATTTCATCGTTCAGGGTCAGGCCCGCCACAGGCTGAACGGGATAGGTGCCCTGCCAGTCACTTCGGGACAGATAGGTGACCAAATCGGGATACCAGTAATTCACGTCCGCGTCCTCAAACTGATTGGTCACCCTCGCGCCAGCGGCGGAATAGCGGTAGGTTTCATCGTCAAAGCTGCCGGTGAAGTGGAAAGCCTTGGCCGCCGTGCCTTCCGTGGGATTGCCCTGTACATCTACCATACCGGTGGCACCTTTGGCGGCCAGTACGTTGTTCAGGGCGTCGTGCGCATCATCGCCGATAGCGATGTAATAATCGCCTTCGCTGAGAATATAGCCCTTTGCGTTTGTATAATCATAGCTGGCCAGCAGATACTTGTCGCATACGATTGTCAGCGTTTCGGAAGCGCCGGGCTGCAGCAGGGCAGTCTTGCCGTAATCCAAAAGCTGGATTGATGATTTTTCTACCTTGTTTTTCTGCTCATATTCGCCATAGGGCGTTTGGGCATACACCTGCACCACGCTCTTGCCGGGCACGCTGCCGGTGTTCGTAACGGTGACTGTCACCGTCACAGTTTTATCTTCCACCGTCACACTGTCCAGCTTCTGATCGAAGGTGGTATAGCTCAAGCCATAACCGAAGGGATAGGAAACCTCCTTGGCATAGTCCCAGGCACCGCCATCAATGGATCCTGCGGAACCGGTGGCGTTGAACCGCCCCAGCACCTGGTCCTCATACCGGGTTTCGTAATACTTATAACCGATATAGATTCCCTCGGTCTGCACGGTGTAATAGGAAATTTCGGAAGCGTTGGAGGAGGATTTCTGCAGCGCTTCTGTCAGGTTGGCCCATTGCTGGTTGTTGAAGGTATTATTGACCACGGCTGGGGCGGACAGGGAACTGACCGCATAGGTGTCCACCAGCTTGCCGGAGGGATTGGCGTTGCCACTCAGGATGTTCGCCACGCCGATGAAGCCTTTTTCACCCGGACAGCCAATCCACAGCACAGCGTCCACGTCGTACTCCTCGACCCAGTTTACCTCCATGGGGTTGCCTGTATTAAGCAGCACAATGGTTTTCTTGAACGAGCCGGAATCCCGAATCATGGCCAGCAAATCTTTTTCATCCTGGCTCAGCGCCAGCTGACTGATGCCTTCCGTGGGGGTTTGGGTGTAGAGCTCTACGCCTTCGCCGCCCTCCCGGGCCAGCATCACGATGGCTACGTCGTTAAAGCCGGTTCCCCAGAAGGATTTCACATCGTCAGTGTAGAAACTGATGGGTTCCTCACCCAGCGACCATAATGCGGACGGATCGGCATTTTCCGCAAAGAACGTGCCTGCGCCGGTTTTTCTCTCGGTCTTGCTTTGGCGGTATGCGTTGTACAGCTTGGGGTTCACCTTGAATTTCAAGGTGCCCAACGCCTTATACAGGTCAACGCCTGTTTTAGTGGAATAGGCGCGGGAACCAGCAGATTGATTGCGGTACAAGGGCTGCACGACTGCATGGCCAAACAGAGATATTTGCTCATCCTTGCTTAGCGGCAGAGCGTTGTCCTTATTGTAAAGCAATACGGTGCCTTCTTCCTGCTCCTGCACTGCCTCCGTATAGGTGTCTTCCTTGAGTACCTTAAGCGTTTTTGCGTTGATGTCGCCATAAGCGCTCTTATAATATATCGTATCCTCATCCTCGACACTTTCATCGTTGATGACTTTGCTGGTCTGCACGCCAAGCATGCCGTTGACAACGGTATCATAGCTCATGGCCAGGTTCGAGCCGAATATCACGAAGCACAGGATGAAAGCCATCAGACATGACAGCCCGGTTGTTATTCTCACCTTTCGCATACGCATGCTCCTTATCTTGATGGATTCGTCGTTCAGAAAGAAAACGGCGCCGGGGAGAAAGCCAATTTGCGAATGCAGGAATGGCTTGCAGCACCAGACGCCGCCGCTGTCATGAAGCACAGCGGAGAAGAAAGGAATTTGATCAGGTTTGAGAGAAAGGAGGATTCAAAAACGATCTATCGATTTCTTCGCTTCCCGCCGAGCGTCCATGCGCTTTCGGAGCGTTTTCCGCAGGTTGACGACGGCGTTCAGACGAGCGGCCTGCCGCTGTCAAATTTGGCGGATTGCCGGGTCAATCAGCCCGGCACGCCCTGCCTCCTTGCAGGGAACCAATTGATGTATCTGATTTATTCCAGCGGATTGGTGCCGACGATAGGCTCCACGTTGTACTTGGCCACGCGCTCGTCGTCGATCACACCGCTCCAGTTGAGGCCGAAGGTGAAATCGTAGGTGTTGCCGTCGGCGTCCACATAGCAGTCCATATCCCGGGGCACGTCCTCGTACTGGGCTTCCACGGTTTCCATATCGATGGGCTGCTGCATGGGCAGCAGGGCGGAGGGCTCATAGTTGCCGGCGATGATTTCAAAGAGGATCTCGTCGCGGGCGGAGTGGGTGCGGCCGCCGCCGAAGGATACCAGGATTGCGTCCGCGGAGGGCTCGATTTCGGACCACACCATGGAACTGTTGAGGTTCATCACCAGCACCAGGGGAATATCGCCGGTGAGCTCGTCGATTTCCAGCACGAAGTCCAGGTCCGCCTCGTTGCTGACGGTGCCAGTCTTGCCGAAGTAAGAGCGGTTTTCCTTAACATAATCGTACTCAGTGCCGTAGACGCCCTCGAAGGCTTCCAGCGTGATCTGGCCGCCGATGGACTCGAAGCGGACGTACATGTTATCGGCGGTGTAAGGACGATACTGCAGGGAACGGGGAATGTACTCGTAGTCAGCGGGTACCTTCATGTTTTCGTCATAGCCGGTGGTGGGAGCGTTGCTCTTGGGGCTGGCGACGCGTACGATCACCAGATCGGCCTTCGCGATGTCCTCGGCGGAAGCGCGGATTACGTCCCCGGGCAGATAGGTGTTTCCTTCACCGCTGGGCGTTCCAACTGTGTCAGTGATCACGTTGAAGTACTGAGAGGCCACGGCAATATCCATTGAAGGAGCGAAGGAAGCGGGGGTGGTGCCGCGGCGGCTCGTGGTTGCAGGAGAGTACTTGTAGGGAATATAAACGGTCAACTTTTCATCGCCCGCAGGCTTGATCACGCTGTTATCAGTATTCTTGAGCATCACGATGGACTTGAGCAGCGCTTCGCGAGCCATGGCGGTATGTTCTTCGTTATTGGGCACGGAAGCGGCAACCGCTTCGGAAACGTAGGGGTTATCCACGACGCCCACGTTGAACAGGGTGTCCAGAATGTGGCGTGTACTGTCGAAAATGATCTGGTCGGCAGCTTCCTTGCCCAGGCGTTCCACACCATAGTTGTAGGCTTCCACAGCAACGGCAATATCTTCTTCATACTTGCCGCCCATATTACCCCAGGCGTCGATGCCGGCTTCCAGTTCCAGCCAAAGGCGCTGCGGAACGGTGTATTCTTCCATGCCGAAGCACTTATCAACGTGGGTGTTGAAGTCCGTCAGGATGTAGCCGTCCCAGCCGTTGGCAGCGCGCCATAGGCCGTTGATCTTTTCGGCGTTGTAGCTGGTTGAAACGCGCTCGCCCAGGACGGAGTCGCCGTTTTCATCCACGCCGATGGAGAAACTGGTCATTGCGGAGGACACCATGCCAGTCTTGCCGGGCAGATCCTGCGCCGCGAAGTAAGGCAAGATGCTGGTATAGAACTGGCCGCCGGGATACACGGCGTAAGCTCCGTCCAGCGTATGGGCTTCACGGCCGCCCTCGCCGGCGCCCTCGCTCATGATGTGCTTCACCTGGATATTGACGGAGTCCTTGCCCCATCCCAGGTCGTTGCCGTCATCGTCGTAGGTGGACTGCCAGGCGTTGATCATAGCGCGGGTCATGTCGATAGAAAGCTGAGGATCCTCGCCAAAGGTCATGTCGTTGCGGGACCACCGGGGTTCAGTCGCCAGGTCAACCTGGGGGCCGACGTTCATGGTCAGGTTCATGGAATGCCATTCCTTGGACAAGGTACGGCCATATTCATGGGCCAATTCCGGATCGAAGGTGGCGGCCAGCGCCAGGTTGCCGGGCCAGTCGGTCACGCCGTTGCCTTCCAGCGGGTCGGCAATGAAGGTGGCAGGGATAGCAACCACGTCGGTATTTGCTTCGATGTGCTTCTGAATCTCGTTGTTCCAGGTGGTAATCAATTCAGCGCCTACGGAGCTGAAACGGATGTGGCGATAACCCAGATCCAGCGCAGTCTTGGTGGTATCCGCCAGGGTTTTGGCAGGAGTGCCGACGCTAAAGGGGTTCATTTTCAAGCCCAACTGGAATTCCAGACTCAGGCCGCCGTTCGTGACCAGGTCGCGGGAGCGTTCTTTGTAGTCCACGCGCCAGTCTTCAAACACGTCCAGTTCGCCGTCACGGTCAAGATCCTTGAAGGCGTAACCATCCACTTCAATCAGATCCACGCCGCCGCCCTTGGTGTAACTCAGGGTTGCGCCGCCTTCATTTTCAACCAGTGTCCAGCCTTCCAGCTGCAGTGTTTCGGTATACTTCTTGCTGCTTTCGCCCATGGCAAAACTGGGCAACATCACAACCATCATCACGGCTGTGATGATCACGCTGACTACCCGCTTCGTGTTGATCTTCATCAATGATACCTCCATTGTTTTCTTTCCGGTGTGTGAACAAACAACCCAGATTATTCTCGGGGAACTTCGAGCTCTCAATCCTCCGCCAGGGTGCACCTCCTATAGCGGCAATTGGAAATCCCCCGATATCTGATTTTATTATAACCACAGAAAGAAGCAATGGATTGTTCTTCGACCAAACTGTCGTTTTTCGCTACCAAATTGAAAATATGTGCTTTTTTGCACCGTTTATTGCATGTATTTTGAATATACCGAGGGATTCATGTGCAGCCTCCGCTTTCATTACAACGGCGACAGATATAAATAAGCATGCTCCGCTTTCGATAAATCAATGTTTGCTGCCATGGCATTTTATCTATTGAAAATCCACAAAGTCATACAGATAATGCCAGAAAATACGGAGCGCAGAAAATTGCTGGCACGCTGTGCACGCGAATGTTATACTATTTCCAGATAAGAATGCGCCAAGATGCGCCGCGAATTTTTCATTCTGGCTAACGTGAATGAAACGCAGCGTAGCAGCGCTACGCTAAGTGGAATGAGCGGACGCCAGAAGGGAAAAGGCGCAAGCAGTTGGCGCAGTTGAATCTGGAAATAGTATTAGAAACACACGCAAATTGCGGCGTTTTTCTCCATCAATCACGCCGAAAAAGGAGGATTTTGCCCATGTCGAACAAAGCGCGCGTCCTCAATCACCTGCAGGCGCTTAGCATTCCCTGCGCTGTCTACGAGCATCCCGCGGTTTTCACCATGGAGGAGTGCCTCGCGCTGCCCTACGCCGCGCCGGATGTCACCTTCTGCAAGAACATTCTCTTGTGCAACCGCCAGCAGACGGCGTTCTATCTGTATGTGACCCTGCCGGACAAACCCTTCCGCACGGCGGAGACGAGCAAGCTGCTGCATTCCTCGCGGTTGTCGTTTGCGCCGCCAAAGTGCCTGCCGACGATGCTGGGGCTGGAATCAGGGAGCTTGTCGCCGCTGGGACTGTGGTTTGACGAGGAGAAGCGGATTCAGCTGGTCTTTGACCATGATGTGAAGCGGGAAGGACGGATTGCGTTCCATCCATGCGATAATACGGCGACGGTGGTGTTTGCGCAGGAGGTTTTCTGGACGCAGGTCGTGCCGACATTGGGGCATGAACCGATCTGGTTGTAAAGGAAGAAGAGCATGTGCCGCGGTTTGCAATGCTATGCTGCAATTGGGAACAGTCCTGATATATCCGCTTTTATCCTTCGGGGGTCATTTTTTTCATTGCAATCAGCGTTGCCAGCATGATTAAAGGGAATATACAGCCCGTCAGCAGACCCGCCCGAAGATTATCTCCGGCATGCTGCGAAAAATATCCCACCACACTCGGCCCAAATGCGCCGCCCATGTCCCCTGCCATTGCCAGCAGCGCAAACAGCGCCGTACCGCCTTTGGGAATCCTCGGAGCAGTGATGCTGATGCTTCCGGGCCACATAATACCCACTGAGAAGCCGCACATGACACAGCCAACTAAGCCCCAAATCGGCATTGCAGATAGACCGGCCAAAAGATAGCTCACGACGCAAATAACGCCCGATATAAGCATAAACTTTATCAAATCTATCTTTTCTCCGAATTTGCCATACAGCATACGCGAAATTCCCATTGTGGTTGCAAACAAGCACGCCCCTGCCAAATCGCCGACAGATTTCGTTAATCCTAATGCGGATTCTGCAAAAGCTGATGCCCACTGCGCCATTGACATTTCAGATGCTCCAGCACAAATCATAAGGATGATTGCAGCTGCAAAAATAGGCTTTTTCAGCAATTGACGCAGCGACATTCCTTGCCCGTCTTCTACCAGACGCTCAATCGGACAAGTAGCAAAATTGTAGATATTATACAGCGGAATAATTGCCCATACGCAAGCCAGTATCTGCCATTTGTCGATGCCGAAAATTGCAAAGTACAGCGTAGAAAGCAAAATCACGCCCACACTGCCCCAGCAATAGAAAGAATGAAGAAGGCTCATCACCTTTTCCTTATGTTCGAAGGGACAGGCTTCCACAATCGGACTGCACAGTACCTCAATAAGGCCGCTCCCGAATGCGTAAAAAAACACGCCGATCAGTATTCCGATATAGGGCGATACGATATTGGGTAAAACCGCAATGCCAATCAGACCAAGACCAGCTAACAGCTGCGACGCCACAATGGACTTTCGGTAGCCAATAGCATCTACATACTTTGCGCATATTAAGTCTACGACCAATTGCGTCACATAGAACACCGCAGGAATTAAGGCAATCTGACCCAGCGAAATGTTGAAATCAGAATGAAACGACCAAAAAAGCAATGCCGAAATTAGCCACTATTGCTTGCGTGATGAGGCCAAGATAGCAGGCTCTTAAGGTTTTGCTGTAGTTCTTCATGACTCGAAGTGCTCCTTTCAGAATTCTCTTGAATAATATCACGTTTATTTTGGAATAGCAATTGACTTTTCCACCTTATTGTTGTACAATATCACAATGCAGAGGAGGTTGGCATGTTTGGAGAATAATAACGAATTGAAAATCATCACAGATGAAACGCTCATGGAAAAGCGAAACCACGGTCAACCGGCATTTCCGTTCCAATACTATCTGGAAGCCATCTGGGATTTCGACTTTCCTCCGCTCGGTTGGCATTGGCATCAAGAAATTGAATTTGTTTATGTGCAAAGCGGCGAAGCACACTGCTGTGTCGGAAAAGATCGTTTTTCTCTGCCAGCAGGCAGCGGCCTATTTATCAATACGAAAATACTACATCAATTTACAGCAGAGCACCCCACCGTGATACCTAATATTGTTTTTT
>ENA-UEQO01004241-UEQO01004241.1-human-gut-metagenome-genome-assembly--contig:-NODE-4241-length-10157-cov-5.205853_pt1 | contig 10157 bp, 7 predicted proteins | sample MGYA00242938_ERZ507940 | MGnify/ENA primary metagenome ERZ507940 (study PRJEB26167, sample SAMN06115517) | human gut metagenome | host: Homo sapiens | place: China:Chongqing | collected 2014-12-03... | reverse complement strand
AGCTCTCCTAAAAGTGGAGCCTTCATTAACGGTGTGCTCGACAAAGCGATCTCTTTACTCAAAGATTCCAATCAGATTGTAAAGACAGGCAGAGGGCTGATCGACGACAAAGAGTAAAAGAACATTTATGATAAAATAAAAAAAGGAGGTGAAATCACCTCCTTTTTTACAAACTAAACTAAACTAAAACTAATTTTAAAAATTCCAATGTAATCACTACAAGGGGTATTTTAAGATTGATGTTAAAAAACACCACACGACATATCTCGTATATGAACTTTAACGCAAATATATGTAAATATATCTAATTCCAACAAGTAAATGTAGCTTAAATTCAGGCATATTTACTAACGACGTGTTTTTCTTTATAGTTTTCAACCAAACACGCTTTCTACCCGGTCTGCCACCATATAAAGTCCGTCGTAAGCCTTGGAAATAAAGCCTTCTTTTTTGCAATCTTCGATAAATTCGAAGAACTTATCATAGAATCCGTTCGTATTGACAAAAACAATAGGTTTGCTGTGGTTTCCCAATTGTTTCAAGGTAATCACTTCGGTAATCTCTTCCAAAGTCCCCCAGCCTCCCGGTAAAGCGATGAAAGCATCGGCACGTTCCCTCATAAGCTGTTTGCGTTCTTTCATATCGGGAGCTGTCAGTAATTCGGTAATGCCCTCAGCGGCAACTCCTTTCATTTGAATACATTCGGGAATTACTCCTACTGCTTTGCCGCCATGGGCGAGAACGGTTTCCGCCGTTTTATGCATCAAACCGCAATTTGTTCCGCCATACACTAAATTCCATCCGCGTTTGGCAATCCCCTCGCCTAATGCGGCAGCATCTCTGAAATAAGCCTCCTGGATATGATCGGCAGAAGCACAAAATACACCAATATACATAATTTCAAATATAAGAAAAAAAGAGTGCTACTGCACTCTTTTATATATTAAGCATCGATCGTCGCATAGGTTGCGTTCTGCTCGATAAATTGCCGCCGTGGCGGTACATCATCTCCCATAAGCATCGAGAAAATACGATCGGCTTCTGCTGCATTCTCGATGGAAACCTGACGCAAGGTGCGCACTTCGGGCGACATTGTAGTGTCCCACAACTGCTGGGCGGTCATTTCACCCAAACCTTTATAGCGCTGGATATGCAGGCTGCTTTCTTTTCCATTCCCCATTTCCTGTATCAACTGCAACCGCTGCTCCTCTGTCCAGCAATAACGCTGATCTTTGCCTTTCTTCACAGAATAAAGCGGAGGAGTGGCGATATATAAGTAACCGTGCTCGATCACCGTCTTCATATACCGGAAGAACAAAGTCATAATCAAAGTAGCGATATGGGCTCCATCGACATCGGCATCGGCCATAATAACGATTTTATGATAGCGGATTTTCTCCAGATTCACTTCTTTGCTATCCTCTAAAGTACCGATCGTGATTCCCAAAGCCTGAAAAATAATCTTGATTTCCTCGCTTTCAAACACACGGTGCTGCATAGCCTTCTCCACATTCAGGATTTTACCGCGCAAAGGCAATATGGCCTGAAATTTACGGTCACGCCCCTGCTTTGCCGTACCTCCTGCCGAGTCTCCCTCGACCAAAAAGATCTCGCAATTCTCCGGATTGTTATCCGAACAGTCGGCCAGCTTACCGGGTAGCCCCGAACCGGACAACACGGTCTTCCGTTGCACCATTTCTCTGGCTTTCCGGGCTGCATGACGGGCAGTAGCGGCTAAAATCACTTTATCTACAATCGCTTTCGCATCTTTCGGATGTTCTTCCAGATAATTCGTCAATACGTTTGAAACTGCCTGCGACACAGCCGTTCCTACTTCCGTATTTCCCAATTTGGTTTTAGTCTGTCCCTCGAACTGGGGCTCGGCCACTTTCACCGACACCACAGCCGTCAAACCTTCACGGAAGTCATCGCTGTTAATATCGAATTTCAGCTTAGAAAGCATATTGTGGCTCTCGGCATAATTTTTTAAGGTAGAGGTCAAAGCCCGTTTAAATCCGGCAAGATGCGAACCGCCTTCTATCGTATTGATATTATTGACATACGAAAATACATTTTCGGTAAACCCTGTATTATAGTGCAGGGCTACTTCCATCGGAATACCGTTCTTTTCGGTAGAGATCGCAATAGTTTCGTCGATCAGTTTTTCACGGTTATTGTCGATATATTCTACAAATTCGCTCAATCCTTTCTCAGAATAGAACACCTCGTGACGAGGCTCGTTCGTTTCGGGATCGAGTTCTCTTTTATCGGTGATCGATAAGCGGATTCCCTTATTCAAATAAGCCAATTCCCGCAAACGAGCGGAAAGAATATCGTATTTGTATTCCGTTACATAGAAAATAGAATCGTCCGGCTTAAAGGTGATTGTCGTTCCGGTACGGTCTGTTTCGCCGATAATTTGTATATCTCCGGTAGGAGCACCTTTACAGAATTCCTGTTTCCAGATTTTACCTTCCCGGTGAATCTCGGCAATCAGTTTCGTGGATAAGGCATTTACACAAGATACACCCACTCCGTGCAAACCTCCCGACACTTTATAGGAATCTTTATCGAACTTACCTCCCGCATGCAATACGGTGAGCACGACTTCCAATGCCGATCTGTTTTCCTTACTATGGCGTGCCGTCGGAATACCACGCCCGTTATCCCTCACGGTGATAGAGTTGTCCTCGTTTATAAACACTTGTATATGGCTGCAATACCCTGCCAAAGCCTCGTCGATGGAGTTGTCCACCACTTCATATACCAGATGATGCAATCCTCTGGAGTTCACATCTCCAATATACATAGAGGGACGCATTCTCACAGCTTCCAAACCTTCCAGTACCTGAATACTATCGGCGGAATACTCTTTATTCATTTTCTCTGTCTCTTCGCTCATATCTTTGTTTAATTATTTCCAATCTTTTATATGGGTAATTTATTTCCTATTTCCCAACAAAACATGCAAATATAAGCATTTTTAATGAGAAAAAACCTTTTTATTTCTCTAAAAAATAACAATTTCAAATTGTTTTCGGGCATTCCTATTTTCCTGCTCCAAGTCTAAAATCATTTTGTCAAACCCTCCCCATGTCTCTATTCCGAATCCAATAAAATCCAACTTTCAGTTCCCTGTTTTCCTGATTTCTTTTTTGTTTTTAAAGAAAGCGACCGGATTCCCCAGGGGCAGCCCTTTTACGAAATAAGAAAGCCTTCACGGAAAGCAGACATCGCCTTACTCCGTATAAAAAATCGGAAAGACAGAACAACAAAAAAGAGGTTGCCGATGACAACCTCTTTTCTAATTTTCCTCTAACGGTAGTTACATCAAACTAAATGTACAGGTAACTCCAGCCATAACGATCGCCACCATACTCATCAGTTTAATCAAAATATTAAGGCTCGGCCCGGATGTGTCTTTAAACGGGTCGCCGACCGTATCGCCGATTACCGTAGCTTTATGACATTCGGAGCCTTTACCGCCCAAATGCCCTTCTTCTACATATTTCTTAGCATTATCCCAGGCTCCGCCGGAATTAGCCATAAATATCGCCAGCACGAATCCCGATCCTAAACCTCCCGCCAGCAAGCCCATCACACCTGCCACGCCGAAGAGTAAGCCGACAACAACAGGGATAACGATTGCCAGCAAGGAAGGAAAAATCATTTCGTGTTGCGCTCCTTTGGTAGAAATCTCCACACAACGGGCATAATCCGGCTCCGCTTTCCCTTCCATAATTCCTTTGATTTCCCTGAACTGCCGGCGCACTTCGTTCACCATTTTCTGAGCGGCACGTCCCACGGCATTCATGGTCAAACCACAAAATAGAAAGGCCATCATCGAACCGATAAACACTCCTGCCAACACTTTGGGATTCATCAGATTGACATCGTAATAAATCATCATATCCTTCAGGGTTGCCGACACCGTATGAACGGTGTCATTCCCGATTTCGAGCGTAGTTTCTCCCAAACGCACCAATCCGATTTTAATTTCTTCGATATACGAAGCCAGCAAAGCCAGTCCGGTCAAAGCGGCAGAGCCGATAGCAAAACCTTTTCCGGTGGCAGCAGTCGTATTTCCCAGCGCATCCAGCGCATCGGTACGTTTCCGGACTTCTTCGCCCAACTCGCTCATTTCGGCATTTCCTCCCGCATTATCCGCAATCGGTCCGTAAGCATCGGTAGCAAGGGTGATTCCCAGCGTAGAAAGCATACCTACCGCTGCGATCCCCACTCCATACAGCCCCATTGACATATTGGCCATATCGAATTCCGCAGCACACAGATAAGCCAGAATAATCCCCACCACAATCGTAAGCACTGGAATTGCCGTCGAAATCATTCCCGTACCGATACCTTTAATGATAACGGTAGCAGCACCTGTTTCCGAACTTTTGGCAATATCCTGGGTAGGCTTATAAGCATGAGAAGTATAGTGTTCCGTAGCCTTTCCGATTACGATCCCGGTCAGCAAGCCGACAATCACAGAACCGCAAATCCAATAGCTCAATCCCAACAAATGAATCACGACGAAACTCGCCACCACGATCAGCACGGAACTCACATTGATCCCTCTGTCCAATGCGCGGAGTAACTGCAACTGTGAAGCACCTTCTTTCGTCTTTACTAAAAAAATTCCCAATAAGGAAAGAATCACTCCAAACGCTGCGATCAGCATCGGAGCCAATATGGCATTGAACTGCAATTCGGGCGTCAGGGTATAAGCGGCGGCACCCAAAGCGGCTGTGGCTAAAATAGAGCCGCAATACGATTCATACAGGTCGGCACCCATACCGGCAACGTCTCCCACATTATCCCCCACATTATCGGCAATAGTCGCCGGATTACGCGGATCGTCTTCCGGAATGCCCGCTTCCACTTTTCCCACCAGATCGGCGCCTACATCGGCAGCCTTGGTGAAGATACCTCCTCCGACTCTGGCAAATAAAGCCTGCGTAGAAGCACCCATTCCAAAAGTAAGCATGGTCGTCGTAATCATCATGGCTTTATGAGAGGAATCCGCATCCTCCACAAAATAATCCAGCACCAGCCACCACAAAGAAATATCCAGTAAAGCAAGCCCTACGACCACCAATCCCATAACGGCTCCGGAACGGAAAGCCACCTTCAATCCGTCGTTCATACTCCGGCTGGCGGCATTGGCCGTACGGGCCGAAGCATAAGTCGCCGTCTTCATACCGATAAATCCGGCAAGTCCGGAAAAAAATCCTCCGGTCAGGAAAGCGAACCAAACCCATCCATTTTGTAATTCAGGGCCGTAAGCCATCCAGGCAAAAAAGAGGCAAAGCACCAGAAATACGATACCTACGATCTTGTATTGCTGTTTCAGATAGGCCATAGCCCCTCTTCTTACATGTCCGGCGATGCGTTTCATCGTATCTGTCCCTTCCGGCTCCTTCATCATTCCCTGAAAAAAGATCCGGGCAAAAATCAGCGCGATAATAGAACAGGCCGGAACGATCCAAAATAAATTATTCAACATAAGCTAAAGTATTTCGGTTTATTCGGCAGGCATTCCCGTTGCCACACTCTTACTACGTTCGATAGACTGCAAAACCAGGTAGTGGTCTCCGAATTTCTCCAGATTGTCCAGTTCGGTTTCGAACTGATCCTGGTGAACTTCTTCTTCAGCCGTTAAAGCTTCGAATAATTTCTTGGAAACGGAATCCGCATTAGCGGCACATTCGTTAGCCCATTTGTTATAATCGTCCACGCTTCCGGTCTCCATTTTAACAGCCTGCTCCAGCATACCTTTCACATCATGGATTTTCAGAACATTGCCCGAAACTTTCATTTCGACCTCCCCTTTCAGGAATAAAATACGTTCGGCCAATTGCTCCACGTGCATCATTTCCTGAATCGCAATTCTCTTAAACAAATTGGAAACCAGGTCAAAACCCATGTCATCACAACGAAAATGGAAATACATATACTGATGAACAGCCAGTAATTCATCGGCAACAGCCTTATTCAATAATTCAATGCTTTTTTCTCTCTTACTCATGATTTTATTCTTTTAAAATTAGTTATATTAAAATTTCGCAATGATCGTTACAAAATTAGCATAATTCTTAAATTGACAAAGAAAACAAAGGTTTATTTCCGGCAAAAAAAAATCCGCAAAAATCGGTAACTTTTCAAAGAAAAACGTCCCCCATTTTTGCGGAAATATCATCATTTCAAAAAACGAACTGTAATAAAGTCATTCCCTGAAATTATTTTTTATCCTGCTTGTAAAGTAACTTTCCACGCTGTTCGATCACCCAATTGCTTCCCACTTTTCTTACATTCAGCGTATCGTCGTCTTCCTGATTCCAGGCATATCCGCCCCGGTTCGGTAATTCCCGGCGATCGAGCACAGGACGGTTCGCATTGTCCGGTAAAAACACTTCGGCTTTCGTCGAATCGGCAGAAAAAACAACAAAGGCAGAAGAAGTCGAAGCCGTATCGGTAACAGAATTCAGGCGAACCCCATCCTCGAAAAGACGGATACAATTCTGCCGTACTTCCGACCACGTATAACCTGCAGCCGCATTACAGCCATGATCGTCATTGGCTACACCGATTATCTTTTTCGTTGTATCCACCGGCTGATATACCAACACCAGTTTTTTCTTCGCATCGGTCATCGTCAGTTCTTTTTCCTTGATCGAATAATTCGAAACCTCATTCAAGGCTTTCAGATAACGATCCTCGAAACTCATATCAGGACAATACATCATGGTTACTCCTCCTGTTTTGATCGTCAAAGCTCCTTTTTTATCGGATTTATAAGTCCCGAAAAAACGGTTACACCCGGCAGAGCCATATACCGTACTGTCTTTAAACACTAAAGTCGGTAATTCCTGTGGATTGACGACAACCGTATCGTTTTTCGTCATAGACTTTAATTCCCACTCTTGTGCAGTAAGGTTCATTTCTGCTTTCTCTCCGCTTTTACAGCCAAAGGCCGCCAGTACAACGGCCAAAATCATAAATTTCATGTTTCCCATCTCAAAATTGTCTTAAGGTTTTTTATTTTACTTTTCCATAGAGGTCATACTCATCGACCCCCGTAATTTCAATACTATAAAATTCTCCTATTTTCAATAATTTATCACCTTGTTCTTCAATTAAAACTTCAGGATCGACTTCCGGAGAATCGTGCTCCGTTCGTCCAATATAATATCCTTCCTCTTTTCTATCGATCAACACTTTAAACGTTTTTCCTATACATTCGCGATTCACTTCTTCGGAAACAGCCGATTGCAACTCCATAATGATTTCAGCCCGTTGCTTTTTTACCTCTTCGGGTATATCGTCCGAATAATGCTTATCACAATAAGTATCTTCCTCGTGAGAATAAGGAAACACTCCCAAACGCTCGAATTTCATCTCTTTGACAAACTCACATAGCTCTTCGAAATCCTCTTCCGTTTCTCCCGGATGCCCGGTCATTAAAGTAGTCCGGATAAAAATTCCCGGTACTTCTCTACGGATTTTACGGATCAGCTCGGTGATTTGTTTCTTAGTCACCCCTCTTCGCATCACATTCAGCATATGATCGCTACAATGCTGTAAAGCAATATCGAGATATTTACATATATTTTTCCGGTTTCGCATAACCGGTAATAATTCTTCGGGAAAACCTGCGGGATAAGCATAGTGTAATTTAATCCACTCCACTCCCGGAATATCGGCCAAAGCATCCACCAGTTCGGCCAATTTGTTTTTCCCGTACAAATCTATACCGTAATAAGTTAAATCCTGTGCCACAATCAAAAGTTCTTTTACCCCCTTTTTCACCAATTCGCGGCACTCGTCCAGGATTTCATCGAATTCACGTGATTTATGCTTCCCGGTCATAATCGGAATGGCACAATAAGAACACGTTCGGTTACAACCTTCCGAAATCTTCACATACGCATAATGTGAAGGAGTGGTCAGGATTCTCTGATTCCGAACACTCTCATTATAATGTTTACCTAATTTTTCAAGTATTCCTTTCCAGTCGAATTTACCGAAAAAAGCGTCCACTTCCGGAATTTCCACTTTAAGTTCATCTCCATAACGTTGTGAAAGGCATCCCATTACATATATCTGTTTTACCACACCTCCCTGTTTCAGTTCCACCTGTTCCAATATCGTATTTACCGATTCCTCCTTTGCATCGCCGATAAAACCACAGGTGTTCACCACAACGATTTCCGCATCGGAATTCTCCACGTCCGTTTCCGTAAGATACCCGGCCTTACCGAGCTGTTTCAGTAATAACTCCGTATCCACCAGATTTTTGGAACATCCCAAACTGATTACATTTACTTTTTTCATATCCTTCCGGTCGTTTTCAACTTTTTTCAGGCGGCAAAGGTATAAAAAATCATTATCTTTGTTTTCCTATAAATCAAGAATGAATACGGAACAAAAATTACAATGGCTTCCCACTTCGGCTAAAGAGATGAAAGAACGGGGCTGGGAAAATGCAGATGTGATCCTGTTTAGCGGGGATGCCTATGTAGATCATCCTTCTTTCGGAGCAGCCGTTATCGGCAGGCTGTTGGAGTCATTGGGCCTAAAAACGGCTATCGTACCACAACCCAACTGGCGGGATGATTTGCGGGATTTCCGAAAGCTGGGACGCCCCAACTTATTTTTCGGTATCAGCGCAGGATCCATGGATTCTATGGTAAACCATTATACCGCATCCAAAAGATTGAGGTCTGAAGATGCTTATACACCGGCCGGAAAAGCCGGGGCACGTCCCGATATGCCTACGGTCGTATATGCACAAATACTAAAAAAACTCTATCCCGATGTTCCGGTGGTTATCGGGGGCATCGAAGCCTCGTTAAGACGTTTCACCCACTACGATTATTGGAAAGATTCCTTACAACCCTCGATATTGGCGGCAAGCGGTGCGGATATGCTTATCTACGGCATGGGAGAAAAACCTTTGACGGACATTTGCCGGCTATTGAAAAAGGGGGTTCCTTTCGATAGACTGACCAACGTGCCCCAAACAGCCATTCTCCGGGCTCAGAACGAAACCTACGCTACCAATTCCAAATGGGCGGAGATCGTTCTGCACTCCCATGAACAATGCCTGAAAGACCGGAAAAAACATGCAGAGAACTTTCGTCACATAGAAGAAGAATCCAACAGCATCGAGGCAGCCAAATTAATCCAGCAAATCGGCAATCAACGCCTGATCGTTAATCCGCCCTATCCCCCTTTAACGACAAAAGAGCTGGATGCCGTCTATGAGCTACCTTTCACCCGTTTGCCCCATCCCCGCTATAAAGGGAAGGAAATTCCGGCCTATAATATGATTCGCCACTCTGTTACCATGCACAGAGGATGTTTTGGAGGATGTGCTTTTTGTACCATTTCGGCACACCAGGGAAAATTTATTATATCCAGATCACCGGAATCCATTTTGAAAGAACTCGACCGGGTGGCAGAAATGCCGGATTTCAAAGGAACGATTTCCGATCTGGGAGGTCCTTCCGCCAATATGTACGCCATGAAAGGCAGAAACCAGGAAATATGCAACAGGTGTAAACGTGCTTCCTGTGCCTATCCCACTATCTGCAAAAATCTGAATACAGACCACACTCCGCTTTTAAAATTATATAATGCGGCCCGGAAACATGCCGCCATAAAGCATTGTTTTATCGGTTCCGGCATTCGGTACGACCTGTGCCTGCACGACACCGGAAACAAAACGGTGAACCAGGCCAATGCAGATTACCTTGAAACGGTCGTCCGGCACCATGTGTCGGGACGTTTTAAAGTGGCTCCGGAACACGCGGCAGATCAGGTATTACACCTGATGCGTAAACCATCTTTCAAGCTGTTTTACGAACTGAAGCAGAAATTCGACCAGATAAACCGGAAAAATAACCTGAATCAACAACTCATCCCCTATTTTATATCTTCACATCCCGGTTGCCGTTTGGAAGATATGGCGGAATTGGCCGTGGCAACCAAACAATTGGATTTCAAGCTGGAACAGGTCCAGGATTTTACTCCGACTCCGATGACGCTTGCGACGACTATATATTATACGGGATAGACAAAAGCATTGGATGCTGTGCACCTGGGATGGCTGAACCGTTGGTTAGGCAGCGGATTGGGAGCATTGAAGTATA
>ENA-UEQO01004233-UEQO01004233.1-human-gut-metagenome-genome-assembly--contig:-NODE-4233-length-10191-cov-7.428218_pt1 | contig 10191 bp, 6 predicted proteins | sample MGYA00242938_ERZ507940 | MGnify/ENA primary metagenome ERZ507940 (study PRJEB26167, sample SAMN06115517) | human gut metagenome | host: Homo sapiens | place: China:Chongqing | collected 2014-12-03... | reverse complement strand
TACCGCGACATCCAGTGGAAGAACAAGACCATCACCGAGCTGTACTACCCCGGAAGCGTCTTCAAGGTCATCACGGCCGCCATGGGCGTGGACTCGGGCAAGGCCACCTATTACACCACCTTCAACTGCTCCGGTGCCTACGGCGTGGCGAAAGAGACGTACCACTGCGCCGGTAAGAAGTCCCACGGCGTCCAGAACCTCGCCGAGGCCCTCCGGAACAGCTGCAACATCTACCTCATCCAGCTGGGTCAGCGGCTGGGTCCCAGCGTCTTCTACGACTACTTCGACGCTTTCGGCTTCACCGAGCGCACCGGCGTGGACCTGCCCAACGAGACGGGCATGATGAAGTATTACACCAAGAGCCAGCTGGGCGAGGTCGAGCTTTCGTCTTCCTCCTTCGGTCAGGCAATGGCTGTGACCCCGCTGCAGGTCTGCACCGCCATCTCGGCAGCCGTCAACGGCGGCTACCTCGTCACCCCTCATGTGGTGGATAAGATAACCGACCAGAACGGCAATGTCGTCGAGGAGATCGGCGCGAACATCCGCCGTCAGGTCATCAGCAAGAGCGCCAGCGAGACCATCCGCCAGATCATGGAGTATGAGGTCGGCGACGGCACCACCACCGGCGGCGGCTCCAACGCCTACGTCGCGGGCTACCGCATCGGCGGCAAGTCCGGTACGTCCGAGCAGCTGAACATGGAGCGCCGCGCCGACGGCGACTACAAGAAGGTCGCCTCCTTTGCCGCCGTCCTGCCCGCCAACGACCCCGAAATTCTGGTCTACGTCATGCTGGACGACCCCAACAACGCCCGCACCGACTATTCGTCCATCCTGGCTGCGCCTGTGGTCGGCAACATCATCAGTGAGATAGCCCCCTATCTGGGCATTGCCACCGACGGCATCGACCGCAGCCAGAACACCGTCAAGGTGCCGAACCTCGTGGGCAAGGAGTGGAGCAATGCGCAGGTCTCCCTGAATACCAAGGGCCTCAAGCATCAGCTCGTGGAGAGCGAGAGCGACCAGACCGCCGCCGTCGTCACCTACCAGTACCCCCACGCGGGCGCAGCGGTGGCCAGCGGCACCACCATCTATCTTTACACCGATACCTATTCCGGCAGCCACACGGAAGTGCCGGACGTCAGCGGCAAGAGTGCCGACTTTGCCCGCCAGATGCTGACCGCCGCCGGCCTGAACTGTCAGGTGGCGGGCGACAGCGCCGGTACCGTGCAGAGCCAGAGCGAGGCCGCCGGCTCCAGCGTCCAGAAAGGCACTGTCGTTACAATTACCTGTGGGTAATGCATCAGGCTCTCCCTTTGGGAGAGCTGGCGCGTCAGCGCCTGAGAGGGCAAGGCCGGTCAAAAAATGGAACCGGCTTGGATAATATTTATATGAGGGAGAATGATTTATGGAAAAAATCGCAGCAGACCTGCTTTTGAAGGGCCTTGCCCCCGAGGGCTTCGCCGACAGCCAGCCCATCGGCCTCGTGACCACCGACAGCCGCGAGGTCTGCCCCGGCTGCATCTTTGTGGCTTTCCCCGGTGAGCGCTTCGACGGCCACGATTTCGCGGCCAAGGCGCTGGAAGAGGGCGCGGCCTATGTCGTCCTCAACCATCCGGTGGAGGGCGTCCCGGCTGAACGGGCGGTCATCAGCCCCGACAGCTACCACGCCATGATGGTCATGGGCGCGAACTACCGCAGCCAGTTCCACCCGAAGGTGGTGGGCGTCACCGGCAGCGTGGGCAAGACCACCACCAAGCAGATGACCTACGCCGCCATCGCGGGCTTTGGCAATACCATCAAGACCGAGGGCAACCAGAACAATGAGCTGGGCCTGCCCCGCACCATCTTCCGCATCGGCAGGGATACGGAGTACGCCGTCGTCGAGATGGGCATGAGCCACGCCGGTGAGATCGAGCGTCTGGCAAAGTGCGCCCGCCCCGATGTGGGCATCATCACCTGCATCGGTGTGTCCCACATCGGCAATCTGGGCAGTCAGGAGAACATCTGCAAGGCGAAGCTGGAGATCTGCGCCGGTCTTGCCGAGGGCTCACCCCTCGTGCTCAACGGCGACGACCCCTTCCTGCGCAAAGCCGCTCTGCCCGCCCATGTCCGGCCCGTGTGGTTCAGCCTCGGCGACGAGAACGCCGATGTCTGCGCCCTCGATGTCCGGCAGGAGGGCGACGGCATGGCCTTCACCCTCTGCGATAAAAATGCAGGCCGCTATGCAGTGACCATCCCGGCCATGGGCCGTCACAACGTGGCGAACGCGCTGGCCGCTTACGCCGCCGCCACCCGTCTGGGCCTCGCGCCCGAGGACGTCATCGCGGGTCTGGCCGATTTCGAGCAGACCGGTATGCGCCAGAAGGTGGTCCACGCAGGCAGCATGGACGTCATCGAGGACTGCTACAACGCCAACCCCGACAGCATGAAGGCTGCGCTGGCGATGTTCAAAGAATACCCCTGCAAGCGCCGCTTCGCTCTGCTGGGCGATATGCTGGAACTGGGCGGGATGAGCGCGCCCGCTCATGAAGAGCTGGGCCGTCAGGCCGCAGAGGCCGGGCTGACCGCCCTTGTCACCTACGGCCCCGAGGCCGCACGGACGGCAAAGGCCGCAAAGGACGCGGGCCTCGCCGACGTCGTCCACGCTGAGGATTACCAGCAGGCTGCAGACGCTCTGCTGGCCCGGATGGCCCCGGGCGACGCTCTGCTGGTGAAGGCCAGCCGGGGCATGGCACTGGAAAAGGCATTGGCCCTGTTTTATCCCGTCTGCGCAAAGTAAAATACTTGGAGTATCGTTATTATGATTCGTTTTGCCTTGATCGTCGCCTCAACGCTGGGGTTCGTCCTCACGGCGGCGCTCGGGAATTTGATGACGCCGCTGCTGCGGGCATTCCGCGTCCGGCAGGAGGAAAATGAGCCGCCCACGATGGGCGGGCTCTGCCTGATGGTGGGGACGCTGGCGGCGGTGGGCGTCGGCTGGACAGCGGCCTGTGTCGCCCAGCCGGAGCTGCTGGGGACCGAGAGCCTGCTGACCACCCGGCTGCTCATCGCCCTGTTCGGGGCGCTCTGCTTCGGGGCCGTGGGCCTCGCGGACGATCTGGTCCGGCTGCGGCATCGGTCGCCGCTGGGGCTGCGCCGCCCGGTGCGGCTGGCACTGGAAGCGGCCTCCGGCGCGCTGGTGCTGGCCCTGCTGGGGCTGAACCACTGCCTGCCCGACGGGCTGGCCCTGCCGGGCGTCGGCTACTGCACCCTCGGGCCGCTGGCCCCGGTGGTCTGGCTGGCGATTTTAGTGGCGCTGGCCGAGAGCGCCCGCACCGCCGACGGCATGGACGGCACGGTCTGCGGCTGCGCCTTCATCGCCATGCTGGGTCTCATGACGGCGATGACCCTCCTGGGCTGGTTCCCGCTGGGCGTCCTCCCGGCGGCGCTGGCCGGGGCATTGATGGCCTTCCTGCTCTGGAATTTCTACCCCGCAAAGCTCCGCCCCGGTGCAGTGGGATGCCAGTTTTTAGCCGGTGCGCTGGGCTGTGTGCCGCTGAGCGTCGGCTGGCCCGGGCTGACGCTCCCGCTGGCCCTGCCCTACTGGCTGGAGGGCGGCATGGTGGCTCTGCAGATCATCGTCTGGAAAGCCTCCGGCGGGCGGCGGCAGCTGTTCGGCACCGCGCCGCTCCACCGCTGGCTGGAAAAGCGGGGCTTTGACCCGGTGAATATCTTTTATATCTTTGGAGTCCTGGCAATGCTGGGCCTTGCGCTGACCTTACAGGCGGCGCGGGCCAGCTGAGCCGGGACCCGATAAGGAGGGAATGCGGATGGCGACCATCCGGAGAAAAAAGTCTGAGTCCTTTGCCATCTTGTCGAGCCCCGGCCCCTGGCCGCAGGTGCTCATCAACTGGCTGGCGACGCTGGCAGTCATCATCGTGTTCGGACTCATCATGCTGTTCAGTGCCAGCTACACCACGGGCTACTTGCGGATGGGCGACAGCTTCTACTACATCAAGTCGCAGGTGCTCTGTCTGGGTCTGGGCCTCGCGGTCATGCTGCTCTTCTCCCGCATCGACCACCGCTTTCTGCGCAGGATGGTCGGGCCGGGCTATGTCGTCTGCATCGTGATGCTCATCGCGGTGCTGTTCAGTGCGCCCCTCAACGGCTGCCGCCGCTGGCTGCGCATCGGCTTTACCATTCAGGTATCGGAGATCGCAAAGTTCGAGATGATCCTGCTCACGGCCCATCTGGCCGCGAAAGCGCCCCATCTGGAAAAGCTGGACCCCTCCTCCGGGCGGCGCGTCCCGGCAGGCCAGTGGCTCTATCAGCGCATCGTGCGGGAACTCATCGTCCCGCTGCTGCCCCTCATCCCTGTGGTGTTTCTGCTCATGCTTGAGCCCCATATGTCCGGCATCGTCCTGACGACGGCCATCTGCGGCACCATCCTGCTGCTGGGCGGCAGCGGCGGCATCATCACCTGGGCGGGCGCTGCGTCCGCTGTGCTGCTGCTCCGCACCGTGCTGGAGCACATCGACTCCATCCCGTACTTACAGAGCCGTCTGGACGGCTGGACCCACGACCTGAGCAAGATGACCGACCAGACCCTGCAGAGCCTCTACGCCATCGGCTCCGGCGGCGTCACCGGCCTCGGCCTCGGCAACAGCATCGAAAAACAGCTCTGGCTCCCCGAGAGCACCAACGACTTCATCTTCAGCGTCGTGTGTGAGGAGCTGGGCTTCGTGGGTGCCGTCATCGTCATCCTGCTTTTCGTGCTCTTCCTCGTGCAGGGGCTGTGGCTGGCCTTCCACGCCGAGAACCGCTACTGCACACTGGTGGGCATCGGCATCATGGCCCAAATTGCGTGGCAGGTGTTCTGCAACATCGCGGTCGTCACCAACACCCTGCCCAACACCGGCATCTCGCTGCCCTTCTTCTCCTCCGGCGGCACCAGCCTCATCCTGCTGCTGGCCGAGATGGGCGTGATGATAAACATCGGCCGGGGCGGCGAGCGCGCCCGCCTCGAGCGGGAGAATCTCCGCGCCCAGCGGGAACAGCGGGAAAAAGAAAAGTCCGACAACACCATCCGGCTCGACCCCAACGTGGGATATTGAGCACATCCAGATAAGGAGGAGATCACCATGCGTGTACTGATCGCAGCCGGCGGCACTGCCGGACATATCAACCCGGCTCTGGCCATCGCGGGAGCCATCAAAAAGGCCGACCCGTCCGCCGAGATACACTTTGCAGGCCGGAAGGAGGGGATGGAATACCGCCTTGTGACCCAGGCGGGCTACCCCTTCCACCACATCGAGATCACCGGTTTCCAGCGCAGGCTCTCCCTGAACAACATCAAGCGGAACATCATCACCCTCTGGAACCTGGCCCTCTCCGGCCCGAAAGCCCGGGCCATGATGAAGGAAGTGCGGCCCGACCTCGTCATCGGCTGCGGCGGCTACGTCTCCGGCCCGGTGGTGCGCTGCGCCGCCAAAAAGGGCATCAAGACCGCCATCCATGAGCAGAACGCTTTCCCCGGCGTGACCAACAAGCTGCTGGCCCCGGACGTGGACATCGTGTTCGCCGCCGTGCCTGCCGCTGTGGAAAAGCTGGGTGCGCCCGAAAAGACGCAGGTCGTGGGCAACCCGGTGCGGCCTGAAGTGTTCGAGAAGGCAGGGGAGCGGGACGCCATCCGCGCCCAGCTGGGTGCCGGTGACCGCACCGTCATCCTCTCCTTCGGCGGAAGCCTCGGCGCCCGCCGCGTCAACGAGGTGGTGGCCGACCTCTGCGCATGGGAGCAGAAAGAGCACAAGCCTGTGCTCCACATCCACGCCACCGGACAGTACGGCGTGAAGCTGTTTCAAGATCTCGAAAAGGAAAAAGGCTTTGCCCCCGGCGAGAGCCTCGTGGTGAAGGAATATATCAACAATATGCCCGAGCTGCTGGCCGCTGCCGACCTCGTCATCAGCCGTGCCGGTGCGCTGACGCTGGCCGAACTGGAAGCCGAGGGCCGCGCCGCCATCCTCATCCCCAGCCCCAATGTGGCGGAGAACCACCAGTATTACAACGCCATGGAGCTGCAGAAGGCCGGTGCCGCTGTGGTCATCGAGGAAAAGGAGCTGACCGGCGGGAAGCTGGTCTCGACCGTCTCCGGCCTGCTGGCCGAGCCGGGCAGGCTGGCTGCCATGGGCAGGAACGCCCGCACCCTCTCGGTGGACGACAGCCTCGACCGCATCGCCGACGCCCTGATGAAACTGGTCAAGACGCCGTGATTGATTCGGCAGCACTCTTGTGATAAAATAATCAGACGGAAAGGAGGCGACGCCGCACCATGCAGCAGGATCGGAACAAGAGCCGACGCCCCAGCAGTTCGATCCAGCAGAACAGCGCCCGGCGGCAGGGAAAGCCCCGCAAAGCCTACGACTGGACGCAGGACCGGCGTCCCTCGAATCAGGACCGCCGCCGGACGCAGGGCTATCAGGAGCAGACGCTGGACTTCTCGGGCGGCAATGTGACGTTCGAAAATCACAGCTCGGGATATGCGGACAACAGCATCCAGTTTCCCCAGCAGACGGCGCGACGGCCCAATAACCAGAGCCAGAGCCGCCGTCAGGGCCAGCAGAGAAGCCAGCGGCCCCGCCAGAACACGACTGCCTACCCCACAAATGGGAGCCGCCCCCGCAATGGCCAGCGGCCCCAGAATGTCCAGAGCGCCCGGAGGCCCCAGAGCGGCGGGCGCTACCGCCCCACGGAGGCGAACCTCCGCAGCCCGGCCCGGCGAGAGGGCAGAAAGAAGCGCCGTCTGACCCGGGCCGCTGTCCGCCGCCGCAGGGCCATCCGCCGCCTGACGGCGCTGGCGCTGCTGCTCTGCGTCATCGGGGTGGGCGTCTACCTCACCGTGACCATGCTCTTCAAGATAAACACCTTAGAAGTGGCGGTCGATGGAGAGGTGGTGCAGGAGGTGGGCGGCTATTCCAGCGCTGAGATCCTGCAGGCGCTGGGCGTCCACGCGGAAGAGAACATCTTCAGCTTCGACCCCGCCGAAAAGGCCGCTGCGCTGGAAAAGCAGTTCCCGCTGCTGGAAAATATCCAGGTGGAGCGGGATTACCCTAACACCGTAGTGGTGCGGACCAACGCGGCCACTGCCGTCTACGCCATGCAGACGTCCGGCGGCTGGCTGAGCCTTTCTGCGGGGCTGAAGATACTGGATCAGGATTCGGCCCAGCCGGACCTTATCGTCCTCTGCGGCGGCGAGCCGGTATCCACGACGCCGGGTACACAGCTGGAATTTGAGACAGGACCGTCCGGCCCGTCTTCGGGCAGCGCGGCGTCTGACAGCGCCGCATCCAGCGAGGCCGGACCGCCCACGGATAAGCGGCTCGAGTCCCTGAACACTCTGCTGACCGCACTGGACAGCAGTGAGCTGGGGGCGGATGTCACCCGCATCGAGTTCGAGGACCCGGAGCAGATGGCGTTTTTGTATCAGGGCCGCATCAGCGTGCTTCTGGGTACCCTGAATGAGCTGGACTACAAACTCCGGCTGGCAAAGTATGTCCTGCTCAACGAGGACGGCAAGGGCTGCTCGCCCACCGACACCGGTATGCTGGATCTGAGCCACCTGAGCGCCTCTTCCAGCCGCAAATTCCGCTTTGCACAGGGTGAGCCGACCCTGCCCTCGGGCTGGACGGCCCCGGAAGAGCCTGCCGCCCCGGCGGAGGCAGAAGCCGAGAGCCAGCCGGAGGAAGCCCCCGGCACCGAACTCGATACCGAGGGCGCGGAAGCCGCGCCCGCCGAAGACCCCACTGCCGCAGCGGCAGAACAGCAATAAGGAGCATTTGAACGATGAAACTGGAACAACTGTTGGAGGGCGTGTCCTATACGCTGGTGCAGGGCAGCCTTGAACTTGACATCGAGGACATCATCTACGACAGCCGCAAGGCGGCCCCGGGCCGGCTTTTCGTCTGCATCGTGGGTACCCAGCGGGACAGCCACGACTACGCCGCCCAGTGCGTGGCCGACGGCGTGACGGCGCTGGTGGTCCAGCACGACATCGACCTTTCCACCGTCCCCGGCGCTGCCGTGCTGAAGGTGGAGAGCAGCCGCTATGCGCTGGCGCTCATGAGCGGCAACCTGTTCGGCAACCCCTCCCGCCGGATGACCATGATCGGCGTCACCGGCACCAAGGGCAAGACCACCACCACCCACATGATAAAGAGCGTGCTGGAAGCCGCAGGCCGCAAGGTGGGCATGATCGGCACCAACGGCATCTACTTCCTCGGCCACCATCAGGAGACGGCCAACACCACCCCTGAGAGCTATGAGCTGCAGAAGACTTTCCGGGAGTTTCTGGACGCCGGCTGCGATACGGCGCTGATGGAGGTGTCCAGTCAGGGCCTCATGATGGACCGCGTGGCGGGCATCCATTACGACATCGGTGTCTTCACCAACCTCTCGCCCGACCACATCGGCCCCGGCGAGCACAAGACCTTTGAAGAATACCGCAGCTGGAAGGGTCAGCTTTTCAAGCGCTGCACCACCGGCGTCGTGAACATCGACGACGAGAACACTGAGGCCCTGCTGGAAGGCCACACCTGCAAGCTGGTGACCTACGGCTGCAGCGAGAAGGCCGACTACCGCGCCGGTACTTACCAGCTGCTCCGCACCCATGACTTCCTCGGCGTCCAGTTCCATGTCTCCGGCAAGGACGATATGGACGTCAAGGTGAATATGCCCGGCGAGTTCAGTGTCTACAATGCGCTGGCCGCTCTCGCAGTGGGCAAGGTGCTGGGTCTGCCCGATGAGGCCATTCACGAAGGTTTGGGCCGCTGTGTGGTCAAGGGCCGCGTGGAGCTGGTCCCCATCAGCAGGAAGTTCACCATCCTGCTGGACTACGCCCACAACGAAGTCTCCACCGAGAGCCTGCTCACCACCCTGCGGGCCTACGACCCCCACCGCCTCGTGGTGGTGTTCGGCTGCGGCGGCAACCGCTCCAAGCTGCGCCGCTACGGCATGGGCGAGATCTGTGCCAAGATGGCCGATTTCTCCATCCTCACGGAGGACAACAACCGCTTTGAGAAGGTGGAAGACATCCTCGCCGACATCCGCGTGGGCATGAACAAGGGCAACCCGGACGCAAAGTTCGTGGAGATCCCCGACCGCCTCGACGCCCTGCATTATGCTGTGGACCACGCACAGGAAGGCGACCTCATCGCCGTCATCGGCAAGGGCCATGAGACTTACCGTGACCGCGAGGGCGTCAAGACCCCTTTCCTCGAGCGGGAGCTGCTGGAAGAGTACGCCCGGCAGATCGGCCTTGAGTAAATCGTGATAGCAGAACCGGAAGCAGTCGGCTGAGCATCAGACAGTCGGCGGCTTTTTTCGTCATAATGCCGGAAATCCGGCCCGGAAGCTGTGCTATCCGCCAAAATTTTGCGAATTTGCGAAAATCTATTGCAGAGCAGACAGGGGGGGGGGGGGATAATTAAGCTAAATAAAGCCCCCGTACCCTGCGGGGGCCGGATGATGATACAGGAGGAATCAAAATGAAGTGGGTCAAAAGATTTGCCGCCGGTGCGCTGGCGGCGGCACTGTCCCTTGCGCTGCTGTGCGGGTGCAGCGGGAGCTCGATCGATAAGGGAACGGTGATAGATTATGAGGAATCGGTCACTTCGTACATGACGATGGAAAGCTGGATGATGGGGTCCCCGGTCGTATATGAATGCACGAATGTATCCAGCGGAGCAAAACTCTATGTTGAAACAGTAGGGACAAGATATTATGTGGGCACAGATCAGGCGGGTGTCATGAACATCGCCAGGGTAAACGAATATGACAACACTGGCAAAGATAAAAATAATCAGACGGTGGCGGTCGGGATCTACTCGATCGACCGTGTGAATAAGACCTATCAGAAAAATGGCAAGCTGGATCCGATGGAAAGAGTGCTGGGCGAAGTCATGTATAGCTGCTGCAGCTATGACCACACCAATAATACTTTCGCCCAAGAAGGCCCGAAAGAAATCCGGGCGGCTACCCGCGTCAAAAATAAGAAAGTCTACTATACTGAAATATTTGAATATGACTATGCAACGGTCGCATTGTACTACGAGACAGAGAACAAGTCGAGTACAGAGATAGACCTTAAGTATATTGAGATATACCTCCCGGGTGAAAAAACTGCGCGGGCAAAATTTACAGCCAAGAGAACATCGAGGG
>ENA-UEQO01004230-UEQO01004230.1-human-gut-metagenome-genome-assembly--contig:-NODE-4230-length-10203-cov-3.483014_pt1 | contig 10203 bp, 9 predicted proteins | sample MGYA00242938_ERZ507940 | MGnify/ENA primary metagenome ERZ507940 (study PRJEB26167, sample SAMN06115517) | human gut metagenome | host: Homo sapiens | place: China:Chongqing | collected 2014-12-03... | reverse complement strand
GATGAGTTTCGTGAACTCTTCCGAATAACAGAAATTCAACCGATCCCAGCAGATGATGTAATGCTTAAGCTTCGCTTGCAGAAACCGTAAGGTCATAGTTGATCGTGGGCGGAGTCCTCTTCCGATTTTATTTAGCTGCCCCATTACTTAGGCAGACTGTGGCCGCCATAGGTTGTAATGGCGGAGTGAAGCTCACTTTGACAACGGGAACCTTTATCCGGTCTGCTCTGCTGTGCCAAAAATTGACGATTACCGCGCAAAAATACTGCAATCCACCCTTCTCTCACCTATTTTACGTCTAAAAAACGCATTTTGAGGGGCATCTACGGCAGTTCTCTTTCCAGAGTATATTACTTCACTTTTACATTCAAGCCCGCTCCGCTCTCCGCCTTTATCCCCGGAGCATGACCCTTGCGCGGAATACGCCGTCCTCATAGGTAAACGTGCTTGCCCCGCCGGAGCGCTCCGCGATGTGGCGGACGGATTGAAGGCCCACGCCGTCCCCCTTCCGCTTGGAGGAGCGAAAAACGCCGTCTTTTTCCTTCACCGCACCGTCGAATGGGTTTTCGACCTCGATGAGCAGCAGACGCGCGGCGTGAAGATAGGCAGTCACCGTGATCTGCCGCCGGACGGCCGCAGTGCGCAGGCTGGCCTCCAGCGCGTTTTCCAGCAGGTTTGAAAGCACCAGGCACAGGTCCATCTCATCCACGGGCAGCGTTTCCGGCAGATCCAGCCGCACATGGATGGGGATCTCCTCGCGCCCGCACAGCCCGCAGTAGTAGCCGACCACGCTGTCCGCCGCGCTGTTTTCGCAAAAGTGCGTCTCCAGACTGGGGATCCGTGATACGCTCCGTGCCAAAAAGCCCCGCAGGCCCTCCATGTCGCCTTCTTCGACCAGCATGGAGATCTGATTGAGCTGGTGACGCAGATCGTGCCGCGCCTGTCTCGCCTCCTCGATGGCGGCTTTCAGGCTTTCGTACCGCTGCCGCTGCATGACAAGAAGCTGGTTTTCCTGCCGGAGCCTTGCGTTGCGGTTCAGGCTGACGGCCATCAGCAGGAAGATCGCATAGAAACAAAGCAGCAGCATCAGCAGCGCGATGCTGAACACGATGTAGACCTGTAAGACACGCCCGGTCTGGAGCGTTGCCTGATAGCGTGGGGTCATAACGATATTGAGCAGGATAAATATCAGGGGCAGTACCCAGAACACATACCACGTCTGCGCGAAATGGTCGTCCTCCACCATCGTGCGTACAGCGCGGGTGGATGGGTAGTACGCCGCCGCCGTGAACAGCCAGCAGGCCGCATTGTAAAAAATGCCTGCGCTCAGACAGAGCCACGGCTCCAGCCATGGAGCCCGCGCGTAGATCAGGAGCGCCGCGCTGACGGCGCGGGAGATGCTGTTGATGCAGGCGAATACCGCGCATACGCTCAGGGCGATGGTTCCCGATTTCCAGGGGGAAATACGCAGCGTTTTGATATAGATCAGCGCTGCCGCCAGCGCGAGGACCGCCTGCGCCGCCACCGTGGGGCACTGAAAACGGAGGCAGAGCAGTCCGCCTCCGACACACGCCCCCGCCATCAGGGGCAGCAGCCGCGCGGCAAGCCGCCCCGGTGACTGGTTCAGATAGGATCTCACCGGAAAATACGCAAGCAGCAGGCCGGGGAACACGACCAGAAGCTCTAAGACCGGACGCAGCGCAGCTTTCATAACGTGCGCCCCCTTTCCAGCAGATATTCCATAAAGGACTGCCGTGCGCTTTTTTGAAGCTCCTGACTGACAAATACGCGGCTGCCGTCCTCCATGCGAAAAGCGGCATCCTCAAAGTCCTCCGCGTGTTCGAGATTGACGATCACGCCCCGGCCGCACACGAAAAAGCGGGGGTCCTCCTTCAGCGGCGCGGTAAACGCCTTGAAGGACTGCCGCGTGGCCAGCGTCTTTCCCGCGGTGGTGTGGACATAGATCACATGGGCGAAGTGCTCGGCGCGGATGATGTCCCGATAGCGCAGACGGATCTCTCCTCCCTCTACCCGCAGCTCCATGAATTTCTCCGGCTGGGGAACACGGGCGAGAAGCTCATCCGTCAGCGCGTCGATCTCCCCTTCGGTAAAGGGTTTGACCAGATAGTGCAGCGCGCGGACCTGAAATCCCTCCAGCGCGTGATCGGTGGAGGTCGTGGTAAACACCAGAAGGCAGTCCGTGTCGGTTTTCCGCAGCGCCCTTGCCGCCTCCATGCCGGTCATACCCTCCATATAAATATCCAGAAAAGCGGCGGTGAAACGCCGCTCTTTTTCTGCCGCGAGAAACGCCTCGCCGCTGTCAAATTCCAAAAGCTCCGCCTCCGCGCCCCGCCGCGCCAGCTGCCGTGCCAGCTGCTCCCGCAGCAGCGCCCGCTCGCCGGAAAGGTCGTCCACAATGGCGATCCGCATGCGCCGTCCCCTCCTCCATGTCCCGGTTTTAAGCTGATTATACCACAAAGAACCGTGGGCGGCGAGACGCGAATGGTGGAATTCGTGCCGAAATCCCGCCATTCGTGCCGCGGCACTTGAAAGCGGCGGGCCGCCTTTTTTATACTGGTCGCAGGCAAGACGTTCCATCAGAACCAAAAAGAAGGGAGGCAGGCTGTGTACCGTATCGCCGTGGTGGCGGAACAGGAAAGGGAGGCTTTTCACTATGCGGAGCAGATCGCCCGATTCTGCGGGGAAAAGGGGATGTTCCCCAAAATCGAACCTTATGATGATCCGGAACGCTTTTTTGACGCCGTGCGGAGGGATGCTCCCACCAACGCCGTCATCGCGCTTTCCGGAGTGGCGGGACTGAACACGGCGGAGCACCTGCGTTCGCTCTGCCCCGCCTGCCGGATCATCTGGTGCAGCGATCTGGACTTTTCGCTCCACGCTTTCCGCCTGCGGGCGGACTATTTCCTGCTCAAGCCGGTGACTGACGAGGCGTTCCGCCAAGGCCTGAGGGTCTGGGGGGAATGAACCGCCAGTGAATGAACGTATAAAAAATATAGGAGGAACTCTATGAAAAAACGGATCATCTGTCTGCTGCTCTGCGCGGTCACGCTGCTGCCGAGCCTGACCGCCCCGGTCTCGGCGGCCCCCGCCGATGAAACCGCCCAAACTCCCGCCAGCGAAGCGGCCAATTATCTGCAACAGGGGGATTACTTCGTGATCTCCCCCGCTGAAAAGTGGCAGGCCTTCCTGGATCTCTCCAAGCCCGGTTTCAATGCGGAAATAAAGCGCGTGGCCGTCGCCACCACCGAGTGGGAGCTGACAGCGCAGCACAGCGGCACCGCCAACGGCAATGACATCCAGACATGGAAATACGGCGTCAGCGATAAGTTTTACGTGGAGAGACATGACGTAAGAGGGCCTGACGGCGCGGGCTGCTTCCGCATCCAGAACAAGAGCTTCCGTGAGTCCGGCAACGGGCGCTACTGGGACATCGAAGGCCGCAACTTAAAGCCCGGTGGCAACGTGCACGTCTGGGATTTCAAAAAAGGGACGCTCTCTCAGTGGTTCTATCTGGAGGAGGACGGGGACGGCGATCCCGAGACCTTTTTCCTGAAAAACAGAAATTCCGATCTCTACATCGTGCCGAGGCACTACTTCAAGGATCCCAAAAAGGACTGCGGGCCTGGAAAAGCATCGTGGTCGGAGGAGGGCTGCAATCTGGAGCAGAGCGAATTCTCCTTCCGCTGGCGGATCCAGGTGCTGAACCGGGACGCGGCAAACGACATGGGCAAAACGGATAAATACGCCAACTGGATGAGCCTGCTGCCGGACGGCCGCTATCTCTCCGAACTCAACATCCCCGGCACTCACGATTCCGCCACCGCCAACGTGGAGGGCAGTTGGAACGCCAGCTACAACAAAGTGGCCTGCCAGAAATATTTCATTGAACAGCAGCTCTACGCCGGCGTCCGCGCACTGGATCTGCGCACAAGATGGCACGGAGACGATATGGTCATGGTGCACGGCGACTTTATCTGCCATACGCCCGACCACAACAACAGATCCAAAAACAAGACCTTCCGCTCCGTGCTGGATACCGTCATTGAGTATCTGGATAAGCACCCCTCCGAAGCCGTGATCGTGACGCTGAAGATCGACAGCGGCGACGAGGATAAGGGCAGACTGGCACTGGTAAATATCCTCAATGAGTATACTGCCAATTACCCCAATCGCTTTTACTGCTGGACGGAGACAGCCTTCCCGAACACCCTCGTGGCTGCGCAGAACCGGATGACCAGTCCGACGCTGGGACAGGCGCGGGGCAAGATCGTCCTGATGACCCGGGTGGACATGAGCGGAGCCGGAGAAAGCAGCCTTTACAGCTACACGGGGCCGGATCTCACGAAATGGGACGACAGCTACAAGGACAGGAATCACTACGCCCAGAGGATCGAATCTGAAAGCAAGGTCGCGGTCTACATTCAGGACGATTATTCCAGCCCTGACGGCAATAAGAAAAAGCAGGTGTTCAACACCGTCTATCAGCTCAATGGTACATACACGCTGCCAGGTGCGTTGAAGATTGAGAAAAAAGATTTTGTGTTCAACTACACCAGCAAAACCGGCAGCGACCACTATGGCAGCACGCCCCTTGGCGCCGCCAAGTACATGAATGACCTGATTTACAATGACGACCTGTTTACACCCGGCAGCAAGACGGCGAAGGAAAACCCCCGGCTCGGCATCGTGGTGATGGACTTCGTCAACAAGCAGCTCTGCCGCCGCATCATCGACCGCAACGCCTTCCCCAGCAGCGCGGCAATGAAGGTCGGAACAGTGACCGCCGACGGCGAAACGCAGACTGCGGAGCAAACGCCCTTCCTGTCGGCTTTCGCCGAAATGCCGCTCTCGGATGGGCTTACGGCCACAACCGCTCCCACGGAAAACGTGTCCGCTCCGCCTGTTCCCGCGGAAGATGCGCCTGCTCCCACGGAAGGTACGCCTACGCCCACGGAGGGCGTGACCATTCCCCCCTCCTCTGAGGAAAACGTGAACGTTCCCCCCTCCCCCACCGTGTCCGAAGAGATCGTCTGGCCGGTGGCGGCGGAGCTGACCTACGGCTATGTGCTAGGCGAGGCGGCACTGCGCTTTGCGGGTAATGCGTCCGGCGGCAAGGAGGGACGCTTTGAGTTTGAAAACGCCGCGGAGATCCTTCCTGCCACAACAACCGGTGAGGAGCCTGAGACGCAGACGCTGAAATTCCTTCCCGCGGACGGCTCCGCCGGGGAGACAAAGGAGATCCCCGTCACTGTCCGCAGACGCTATCTGCCCATCAAGATCAGCAATTTTGAGGTGGAATACGGCGATGACTTCTCACGAGACGCGCTCACCAGAGATGTCACCGTCACAGCCGGCGGGTATCTTCTGCCGGAGCATCTGGCCAGCCTGAATGAGATCATACAGCAGTATGAGATCCAGTGGCTGCTCAGGGACGGCGAGGGAAATGAGATCCCATGGCCTGCGACACCGGAAACAGACAATCTTGCGTCCGGAACCATCGACCTGAGAGCAAGCGTAGGGATCACCCCGGAGACGGAATTTCCAAATTACAACGCCCGTGTGGAGCGGGGCATCTGGAAGATCGTTCCCCGTACCGTCACCGTCAGCTGGCGGTGGGACAACGGAGCATGGCGCGCGGTTCTGGGCAACATCCTCCCCGGCGACGATGTCGCCCCCGTCCTGACGGACGGGACCTTGACCCTTACCGGTGAACAGGCCGCATACTATCAGGTCGCGGACGAGGATCAGACCGCCCCTCCGATCCCCTCGGAAGATTCGGACAGAGATCCTTCGGAGCCACCTGCCGGCCATCCGCTCCGCACCATGGAGGCATCTCACGGAAAAGTGACGGTCAGCAAGGGCCGCGTAAGCCCCGGCGAGGCCGTAACCCTCTCCGTCACGCCGGACAAGGGCTATGTACTGGAAACGCTTGTCGTGACGGATGCGCTGGGCAAGGCCCTTCCTCTCACCCCGCTTGGCAAGGGCAGATATTCCTTTATCATGCCGGATTCCGAAGTGACGATCAAGGCGGCCTTTCTGAACGCAGCCGACGTGCCGGTCTCCTTCGTGGACGTGTCGGCGGACGATTATTACTATGAAGCGGTCCTCTGGGCCGTAAGCCAAGGGATCACCCTCGGAACGGACGACGCGCATTTCTCTCCGGACGCGGACTGCGCCCGCGGCCAGCTGGTGGCCTTCCTGTGGCGGGCGGCCGGAAAGCCCAAGGCGGAGCAGGCGGCGCTCTTTTCCGATGTGAGAGCCGACGCCTACTATGGGGAGGCTGTCCGCTGGGCGGCGGCCCTTGGCATCGTCACCGGCTACAGTGACGGCTGTTTCGGCGCCGGCGATCCCATCACCCGTCAGCAGATGGCGGTCATGCTCTACCGCTTTGCCAGGGCGCTGGGTATGGAGACAGTACAAAGCGGCGCGGACGCGCGGGGATTTGACGATTTTGAGCAGGTGTCCGCGTATGCGGAGGAAGCCATCGCATGGGCGGCGAACGCCGCTATCCTCAGAGGTGCGGATAACCGGCTGATGCCGCAGGCCCCCTGCACCCGCGCCCAGATGGTCACGATGCTGAACCGTCTGCTGGGCGAGTAAGCGGCTCTGACCCCACGGAAACGGCTTTTCCGATACGCTGAGGCTCCCGCCGGGAAACCGGCGGGAGCTTTTCCCGCGTCCGGCAGCGCCGCACCGCCGTGACATCAATTTTGAGCATCAATTTTTGACATCAATTCGACCATTTTCCTCTTGACCTCATGACATTATGATGTCATAATAGTTCTCAGAAGCTACCATTAAAACGTCGCATATACGGAGGATCTGTCGATGGATGAGAAAAGCAACAAGGTCAAGCTGCTGGTCTACGCCACGGAGGATGACCGCGCCCGCATCAAAATGGCTGCCGCCAAGCTGCACATGAGCATGAGCCAGCTGATTTTGGACAGCGTTTTGGAGCAGGTGGCCAGCATCGAGGAGCTGGAAAAGAACGGAGGTGCCCGGGAATGAAGACCATCGCCGTGATGAACCAGAAGGGCGGCACCGGCAAGACCACCTCCGCCATCAATCTGGCGGGCGAGCTGGTGCGCCGTGGCAAAAAGGTTTTGATCGTGGACATGGATACCCAGGGCAACGCCACCAGCAACCTGTCCCTGACGGAGATCCCCGCTGCCACGCTGACGGACGTCATCGTGTCCAAGACCGCCACGCTGGCGGACACCGTCTGCCACACCACTACCGAAAACCTCGACCTGATCCGGGGCGGCAGCCTGCTGGCTCCGGCGCTGGCCACCATGCAGGAGATGCCTTTTGGCCGGGACACCACCCTGCGCCGCCTCCTGCCCCAGATCCCCGATACTTACGATTTCGTGTTTTTCGACTGCTCCCCCTCTCTGGAGAGCCTGTTCAATATCAACGTGCTGGTGGCCGTTCAGTATGTCCTCATCCCCATCAAGGTGGATAAGAACTCCATCGAGGGCTACGACGTCATGCTGGAGACCATCCAGTCCGTCCGCGAGATCGCCAACCCGGACATCCGGGCCTTGGGCATCTTCATGACCGCCGTGGAGACCGGCTCCAGCCTTGACCGGGAAATGATTGCCAACTTCCCCGCCATGCTGCCGGGTCTGGCCTTCCAGACGTACATCCGCAAGAATATCGACGTGAAGAAGGCCCCGCTGGCTCTCCAGCCCCTGTGCTTCTTCTCCCCCCGCTGCACCGCCACCGGCGATTACGCCGCCCTGTGCGACGAAATGCTGGCAAGAATGGAGGGCTGATCCATGGCAGGTAAAAAAAGCCCCTCCATCTTCTCAACCCTGCAAAAGACCACGGAAAACGCCAGCGCCGTCAACGGTGAGCTGACCCGCCAGCTGCCCGTGGCGTCTCTGGTGGATAACCCCATGAACCGCTTCTCCATGGCGGAGGACGACGAGTTCCTCTCCACCATGCGCTCCGTGGAGCAGGACGGCTTTTTGGAGGACATCGTGGTCACGCCCGACGGTGAGAACACATGGCGCATCATCAGCGGACACCGCCGGGTGATGGCCGCCCGAAAGCTGGGCAAGACCGCCGTCCCCTGCAAGGTCCGCCGGTATCCGGACAAGCTCTCCGAGCTGCGGGCGCTGATGGGCGCTAACGTCCACCGGCGCAGCCTCTCCCCCTTCGACATGGCCCGCCAGCTGGAAACGCTGCGGGAGGTGCTTTCGGAAAGCGGACAGCTTCCCGAGGGCACCAAGGAGCAGGCGGAGCTGATGGCCGCACAGAGCGACCTGAGCCGGGCCACGGTGGAGCGGTATCTGGATCTTCTGAATCTGGACGAGACCATGACCGGCTGGGCCGAGCGTGGCGAGATGACCATGACGGACGCCTATGAAATGGCCCGCCGGAAGAACGTCCACCTCCAAGCCGCCGCGGAGGAATACGTCGCCCACAACAACGCCAACGGGGACTTCCCCGGCCTTGTCCACCGGGCCATCGCCTGGGCGAAGGCCGCCGAGCTGCCCCCGCCTCCGCCCAAGCCCGCCCCGGCCGCCAATCCTCTGCGGACGGTGGATTCCTTTGGCCGGGCCGTCCGCCGCTCCACCGCCCAGCTGAAGGCGCTGGATCTCTCCGCCGACGTGGACCGCACCACCGCCCGGAAAAAGCTGGACACCTGCCTTGCCAATCTGGAAGAACTGCGGCGAACGGTGGAGGCCCTGAAAGCCGGTCTGGACGGCTGATCTCCCCCCTGCCCCGCACTGTCCGCGCCGCACAAAACGCGTACGCCGCTCTGTAAAACCTCATAGGAAACAACGGTAACGGGACGCATACGCGTCCCGTTACCGTCATTTTGGCCGTCCCAGCGGAACAGAGTCACTTTTTAGCCGTCACACGCATATGGCAACAGCTGTCTCCTCTGCTGAGATATTCAGGGAATTCCATCTGAAGATGAGGAAAAAGGCTTGCCATGCCGAAATCTCCGCAGTTTGCGATTTGGCACAATTCCCATTGTTCATCTTTGGACAGTCCCAACTTTTCAAACACTTCTAAAAATGGACACGCATAGAATTTTAGCCCACTGTCATCAGGGCTGAGTTTATCATATACCATGTCAAACGAGTAAAAAGCCGGCCCATTTGCGACACCCTCAATAAACTGCTGCGCATTCGCATCCGCAGGCAGGTTCATTTTGCGACCTTTGCGCTGCCCAAACTCCAGGATCACTTTTTCGCAGGCCTCGCGAGCTTTTTCCGGATTCACTTCCTTAAAAGCCGTATAGAGCCGCCAAAACCATTCCGCACGATCCTCAATCGCATGATCCAGGATCTGAGTCATCTCTTCCAAAGAATATGTAGTGTTCGGCATGTCAATACTCCTCCTATATCGTTTCTTACTCTTTTAGTGACCACCCAAGTAAGCCTTGCGGACCTTATCATCGTTTTTGAGTTGTTGAGCATCTCCGCTCAGTGTAATCGTGCCGGTTTCCATGACATAGGCACGGTGTGCAATGGAAAGCGCCATGTTTGCGTTCTGTTCGATCAGCAGAATAGATGTGCCCTGCTGATTGATGGACTTGATTAGATCAAAAATCAGGAGTACCAGATTCGGAGCAAGCCCCAAAGACGGTTCGTCCAGAAGCAAGAGCTGTGGATCGCTCATCAGGGCACGCCCGATTGCCAACATCTGCTGCTCACCGCCTGACAGAGTTCCTGCGCTCTGATTGACACGCTCTTTCAATCTGGGGAACAGGTCATAAACGCGCTGATAGGCACTATCTATCCCCGCAGTATCCTTTCGGATATAAGCACCTAAACGAAGATTTTCCTGAACAGACAAAGCCGGGAAAATCTCGCGGCCTTCGGGAGACATACTGATTCCCATCCCTACGATCTTGTGCGGTGCCATGTTAAAAATGTTTTTCCCCTGAAACTCGATGCTTCCCTGTGAGCCGTGAACAAGACCGGTGATGGTATTTAATAGCGTGGACTTTCCGGCACCATTAGATCCAACGAGCGTCACAATCTCGCCTTCATTGATTTCCAGATCTATCCCCTTAAGCGCGTGGATTTTTCCATAGAAGGTATGTAGGCCCTTAACTGACAGCATCATTTGCCACACCTCCCAAGTATGCCTCTACAACACGCGGATTCGTCGCAACATCTTTCGGCAGTCCCTCTGCAATCTGCTTACCATAGTCAATCACAT
>ENA-UEQO01004220-UEQO01004220.1-human-gut-metagenome-genome-assembly--contig:-NODE-4220-length-10225-cov-3.585140_pt1 | contig 10225 bp, 8 predicted proteins | sample MGYA00242938_ERZ507940 | MGnify/ENA primary metagenome ERZ507940 (study PRJEB26167, sample SAMN06115517) | human gut metagenome | host: Homo sapiens | place: China:Chongqing | collected 2014-12-03... | reverse complement strand
TATGTGATTACAGTAAACAGCACGGTTGATGTGCCGAAATTATGGTTGGAAGAAAGACATGTTCCGGTTGTTGCATTAAAATATACGATTGACGGAGAAACCTATACAGATATGGAAGGATTGACTGCAAAAGAGTTTTTTGAGAAACTCCGCGAGGGGAAGATGTCTGTTACTTCGCAAGTGAATCCGGAAGAGGCTATGGAAGCATTAGAACCATTTGTGAAAGAAGGAAAGGATATTTTACATCTTGGGTTTTCGTCCGGTTTAAGCGGAACTTTAAACAGTATGCGTCTTGCAGGGGAGATGTTGGAAGAAAAATATCCTGAGGCAAAAGTTATCGTAGTCGATACGCTTTGTGCCTGCATGGGAGAGGCTCTACTATTACACAAAGCGCTGCAGAAAAAGGCGGAAGGCAAGACGATAGAAGAAGTTGCAAAGTGGACAGAAGAAAATAAACTTCATATTTGCCATAATGTGACGGTGGATGATCTGAATCATCTTCATAGAGGAGGTCGTGTATCTAAAACAACGGCAGTTCTCGGAACGCTTGTCCAGATCAAACCGATCATTCATATGGATAATGAAGGAAAATTACAGGTGATCGGAAAAGAAAGAGGACGTAAAAAATCTTTGAATAAAATTGTAGATATGGCAGTAAAACAGTCAGAAGGCTGGGAGAATGATTTGATTATGATTACTCACGGAGACTGTATCGAAGATGCGGAATATGTGGCGCAACTTGTACGTGAGAAGATGGGTGTTGAAAATATTTTGATCAACAATATCGGAACAGTGATAGGAAGTCATACAGGTCCGGGTGTAGTAGCTGTGTTCTGTATGGGAAATGAAAGATAGGAATCTTATTTTTGATCTGTAAAATATTTGTGTGTTTTGTTTGGAAAACAGCAAAAAAGATGATGAAAGAGCAGGAAAGAAAGGAATGCTGCCATGGGATGCATTCCTTTCTTTCCTGCCTTTTTATCTTGTAGAATATATTATTCGGCAAGTTCTCCCCATTTTTCGTACAATTCTTCAAGACGGAGTTCGTTCTTAGTTCGCTCGGTTGAAAGTTCCTGACATTTCACGGAGTTAGAATATACTTCTTCCAATGTCATTTGAAAATCAATTTCTCCGTTTCTGTTTTCGAGAAGTGCGATTTCATCTTCTGTTTTTTTGAGTTCGCTTTTTCTCTTTCGTTCTTTTGCCTGCTGTTCTTTTTGTTCTTGCCAGCTCAATTTGGAATCTGATAAAAAAGCTCCATCGGCAGGAAGTGTTTCACTGCCGTTTTGAGAAGTGGAAACTTGCCTCTGTATCTGACTTGAGGCGTAAGTTTGCGTCAGTTCATCCTTTTTTTCGAGATAGTAGTCATAATTTCCGATATAATTTACAAAAGTCTGATTGACAAGTTCCAGTATTCTGGAAGCAGTACTGTTGATAAAGTAACGGTCATGGGAAACGTAGAGGATCGTTCCGGTGTAATTGTTCAGGGCTTCTTCAAGTATCTCCTTCGAGGCGATGTCAAGGTGGTTTGTAGGTTCGTCAAGAATTAGGAAATTTGCTTCGGAAAGCATAAGTTTTGCAAGTGATACTCTTCCTTTTTCGCCGCCGCTTAATGAATGGATTACTTGGAATACTTCATCTCCCGTAAATTGGAATGCAGCCAATGTATTTCGAATCTCTGTATTAGTAAGATGAGGGTAGTCGTCGGATATTTCCTCAAATATCGTTTTATCATCATGAAGAACATGATGTTCCTGATCGTAATAGCCGATCTGTACTTTGGCTCCGAGAGTGAAAGAGCCATTGTCGGCTTTGATCACTTGATTTAATATCTTTAGAAGCGTTGTCTTTCCTGTTCCGTTATCTCCTATGACAGCTACATGCTCCCCGCGTTTGATCTCAAAACTGACATCTTGAAAAAGGAGTTGGGTATCAAACTGTTTTGAAAGATGCTCAACTGTCAGTACATCGTTTCCGCTGACACAGTACGGTTCCAGAGAAAAATGCATTTCCCGGACTGCCTCTTGAGGTTTATCTACAATGGTGATTTTTTCTAATAATTTTTCACGGCTTTCTGCCCGGCGGATGGATTTTTCCCTATTGAAAGAGCGAAGTTTTTCGATTACTGCCTGTTGATGTTTGATTTCACGCTGCTGATTGAAATATTCTTTTAGTTTCGCATCACGGATCTGCTGTTTTTTTTCAGAGTAGGCGCGGTAATTTCCCATATACATAGAAAGAGCGCCGTTTTCAATTTCAATTACTTTTGTAACTACTCGATTCAAGAAAAAGCGATCGTGAGATACGATGAATACAGCGCCGTTATAGTTCATTAAATAAGTTTCAAGCCATGAGATCGAATTTAAATCTAAATGGTTTGTAGGCTCGTCGAGGAGCAGGATGTCGGGATCGGTAAGAAGAAGTTTCCCGAGGGCGACACGGGTTTTCTGTCCACCGGATAAAGTATCTGTTTTTTTTGAAAATTCTTCTTCGGTAAATCCAAGTCCTTTTAACACACCGATAATCTCACTTTCACACGCATATCCGTTTTGAGATTCAAATTGCGACTGAAGGCGGTTGTATGTTTCGAGACGGGCATTTAATTCCTCTCCGGATAATGATTGTAGTTCGTGTTCGATTGAGCGAAGCTGTTGTTCCATTTCGATGATGTCTGCTTTGGCAGATCGAAGTTCTTCGTAAATGGTACCGTTTGGAATCAGGTTTTGATGTTGGGCAAGATAACCGATTGAGCGGCCTTTTGCAAGGATTATTTCTCCTCCGTCAGAAGGTTCTTCTCCGATGATCATTTTGAAGATTGTTGATTTTCCGGCGCCGTTTACCCCGACAAGAGCTGCTTTTTCACGTTCCTCTATATGAAAAGATCCGGTATCGACAATGATTCGGTCTCCGAATGATTTTTTAAGATTATGACATGCAAGTATCATGATATAATTCCTCTTTCATAATAACGATTATAGTAATGGTCTGTTTTCCAATCTATTATAGCTGAATGTCCTGTAAATAAAAAGTAAAAATTGACATAATATTAACTATTTTATATAATGGAACGGAAGTGTCGGCACGTCCGACGTGTGAAACAATATAGATACAAGCGCGAGTATAGACGGCGCGGTGGAAAGGTGATAAACGTGGAGCGTAGAAAAATATCCAGAGCGGTAATTTCAAGACTGCCGAGATATTATCGGTATTTGGGAGATCTGCTTGAAATCGGGGTCGAGAGGATCTCTTCCAATGATCTGAGTAAGAAGATGAATGTAACGGCGTCTCAGATTCGTCAAGATTTAAACAATTTCGGCGGATTCGGACAGCAGGGGTATGGATATAATGTGAAGTATCTTTATACAGAGATCGGCAAGATATTGGGACTTGATAAAACGCATAATTTTATTATTATCGGAGCGGGAAATTTGGGACAGGCGCTCGCAAATTATGCTTCTTTTGAGAGGAGCGGCTTTGTTTTGAAAAGTCTGTTCGATGTAAATCCACGTTTTGAGGGAATGGCAATTCGGGGAATCGAAGTGCGCATGATGGATGAACTGGTAGATTTTTTGAAAAATAATGACATAGAGATCGCCGCACTGACGATTCCGAAGTCAAAAGCGATTGAAGTTGCGGATCTTCTCGTTGCGAATGGAATCAAGGCTATATGGAATTTTGCACATACAGATTTAAACCTTCCGAAAGATGTGATTGTGGAAAGTGTACATCTTTCAGACAGTCTTATGAAATTGTCTTATAATATCAGTCAGCGAGAAGGCGGACAGAAAAAATAGATACTTGAAGACAGAACCCCGCAGGAAACTGCGGGCGTTCCCATTTAAACAGCATAATAAAGGCGGTGAGATCAATGAGATATCTTCCCAATGGAGCGCAGATGAAAGCGGCAGATACATATACGATTGAAAAAGTAGGGATTCCGTCACTCGTATTGATGGAAAGGGCTGCGCTTGAAACAGTTAGAGTTTTGAAAGACAGAGGAGTAGATTTTTCAGATACACTTGTTGTATGTGGAAGCGGAAATAACGGCGGAGACGGATTTGCGGCTGCACGTATATTGAAGGAATATGGTTTTTGTGCAGAAGTATTATTTGTAGGGCAAGATGCGTCTATGAGCGAGGAATGCCGGACGCAGAAGCAAATTGCAGAACGGCTGGGCATTTCTGTGTTCACAGATTTTCCTAAAAAGGAATATACTGTTATAATTGACGCTGTGTTTGGCGTAGGATTGAGCAGGGCTATTGAGGGCAGGTACCATACTGTAATTGAATGGATGAATGATAAGAAGTGTGAAAAAGCAGCGATCGACATTCCATCCGGCATATGTGCGGAGAGCGGCAGAGTTTTGGGAATTGCATTTCGTGCAGATATTACAGTTTCTATGGAGTGTGTGAAGTTGGGATGCGAATTATTTCCGGGGAAACTGTATGCCGGGGAAACAGTATCAGTTCCGATCGGAATCGATCTTTCTTTTTTTGAAAAAAACAAAGATGTATGTATTACATATGATCCGGAAGATATTCCTTTGCTTTTGCCAAAACGAGCAGCGGATTCTCACAAAGGAGATTATGGAAAAATTTTAATGATTACCGGGAGTAAAGGAATGGCGGGCGCCGCGTATTTGTCGGCAAAGGCCGCATATGCGGTCGGCGCCGGACTTGTTCAGATTTATACGGCGGAAGAAAACAGGACTGTTTTACAGGAATTGCTCCCTGAAGCAATTATATCGTGCTATAACGAAACGGCCGGAAAGCCTGATGATAAAGAACTGGAAAAATTGATTCAATGGGCAGATGTTATATGCATCGGATGCGGACTTGGAACAAGTGTGTTTGCGAGCCGGCTTTTGAAAAAGACGATGGAAATATTAAGAGAAAATGGCAGTGAAGAAGAAAAACTCCGATCTTGTCCGTGTATTATCGATGCAGACGGACTAAATCTTCTCAGTATGGATATGGAACAGTTGCAGGGAGTTCCCAATGTGATTTTGACTCCGCATATGAAAGAAATGTCAAGATTGATCAATAAAGAGATCCCTCAGATTGCAGAACGTCGTTTTTCTGTCGTGAAAGAATTTACGGAACAATATCAGGTTGTATGTGCGTTAAAAGACAGCAGAACTGTCGTTATGAAGGAAGGACATCATCCTTTTTTGAATCTCGCGGGAAACAGCGCCATGGCAAAAGCAGGATCGGGGGATGTTCTTGCCGGAATGATCTCAGGGCTTGCTGCTCAGAAAACAGATATTTTCGACGCTGTATCGGCAGGGGTATATTTTCATGCATGCGGCGGAGATGAAGCAAGAAAAAAGAAAGGGAGTTACAGTGTTTTAGCAAGAGATCTGATCGATGGGATAGGGCAATGTTTGAAGAATGCGGAAGAAAGGCTTTGACAGATCAAAAAGAGAAACAGATGAGTGATATAAGGAGTAAGGACATGGATCAACATAATCGGGTATGCGCGCAGATTGATCTGGACGCAATCGCTTATAATATGGAACAGATGAAAGATCAAATCGGAAAAGAGGCGCGTCTGATCGCTGTAATCAAGACGGACGGATATGGGCATGGCGCTGTTCCGATTGCGCGGATGTTTGAAACATTTTCATATGTATGGGGGTATGCCGTCGCCTGTATTGAAGAAGCGGTGTCTCTTCGGAAAGAAGGAATTAAAAAACCGATCCTTGTACTTGGCTGTGTTTTTCCGGATCAATATGAAACGATGATAAAAAACGAGATCCGTGCGGCTGTCTACACAAAAGAGATGGCGGAAGGGATGTCAGACGAAGCGGTTCGCCAGGGGAAAAATGCTTATTTCCACATTAAGATCGATACCGGAATGGGACGGATAGGATTTCCTGTAAATAGCGAAAGTGTAAATTTGATCGAGGAGATCAGTAAACTTCCGAATATACATATGGAAGGGTTATTTACTCATTTTGCCAAAGCAGATGAAAAAGAAAAATCATATACGTTAAAGCAGCATGAACGTTTTTTGTGGATGAAGGAACAGTTGGAAAAACGGAATGTAGATATTACGTATTATGACTGTGATAACAGCGCCGGAATCATTGATTTTCCTAATTTGAAGCATGATCTTGCAAGAGCAGGCATTTCTACATATGGAATGTATCCGTCAGACGAAGTGCAAAAGAGCAATGTTCATCTGAAACCGGCTCTTTCATTGATCAGTCATATTACATTTGTGAAAGAAGTAGAGGCAGGAACACCGATTAGCTACGGGGGAACATTTGTTGCTCCGGAAAAGATGAAAATTGCCACGATCCCGGTCGGATACGGAGACGGATATCCACGTTCTCTTTCTAATAAAGGCAGTGTGCTTATCAGAGGAAAGCGGGCAAAAATCGTAGGAAGAGTATGTATGGACCAGTTCATGGTAGATGTGACCGATATACCGGGGGCGGCATTTATGGATCGGGTTGTTTTGATCGGAAAAGACGGAAAAGATGAAATAACAGTAGAGGAATTGTCAAAATTAAGCGGAAGATTTAACTATGAATTTGTCTGTTGTCTCGGAAAACGGATTCCGAGGGTTTACACAGGCGGTGATTTTGATCTGATGAAGTAATTGTTTGGTGAATACATCCGATGACAAAGGGAATACTGATAAATGAACATGACCGGGAGGTTATGAGGAGAATATTAGTATGAAATCGGAGAGTGAAAAATTTGATGATCAGACGCGGAGACATTTTTTATGCCGACTTAAGTCCTGTTGTCGGTTCGGAACAGGGAGGGGTAAGACCTGTTCTTGTCATACAGAATAATGTCGGAAACAGACATAGTCCGACTGTGATCTGTGCGGCGATTACATCAAAGATGAATAAGGCGAAGCTGCCGACTCATATAGAGATCAGTACAAGAGATTATAAAATCGTAAAAAATTCTGTTATATTGCTAGAACAGATTCGTACGATCGATAAGCAGCGGCTGAAAGAATATGTCTGTCATATAGACAGTGCAATGATGCAGAAAGTAGATAAAGCAATAAGGATCAGTCTTGAAATTGCTACATAGACTGTTCTGACTTCTTTACAGAAGATCAAAAGAGTGATAAAATTGTAAAGCAAAATGTGCGGTTGAGCGAAACGGACTGTACAAGAGAAAAAGAAGAGGAGAAAATTTATATGTCTGGACATTCAAAGTTTGCAAATATTAAACATAAGAAAGAAAAAAACGATGCGGCTAAGGGAAAGATTTTTACAAAGATCGGAAGAGAACTTGCTGTGGCGGTAAAAGAAGGCGGCGGACCGGATCCGGCAAATAACAGTCGTTTGCGCGATGTTATTGCAAAGGCAAAGTCGAATAATATGCCGAATGATACGATCGAGAGAAATATTAAAAAAGCAGCAGGCGAAGGAGCGGGCGATAATTACGAGCATATTACATATGAAGGATATGGTCCGAACGGAACGGCAATCATCGTAAAAACATTGACAGATAATAAAAACCGGACAGCTTCAAATGTACGCAACGCGTTTACAAAAGGAAGTGGAAACGTAGGCACGCCAGGTTGTGTATCATTTATGTTTGATGAGAAAGGCCAGATTTTTGTGGCAAAAGAAGACTGCAGCATGGATGCGGATGAACTGATGATGCTTGCACTGGATGCGGGAGCGGAAGATTTCGCGGAAGAAGAGGAAAGTTTTGAAATTTTGACAGATCCGGCTGCATTTAGTGAAGTGCGTCTGAAATTAGAAGAGGCGGGAATTGTAATGGCAGGAGCGGAAGTTACGATGATCCCTCAGACTTATGTCGATTTGACAAGTGAAGAGGATATTAAAAATATCCAGAAAACATTAGATCTTCTCGAAGAAGACGATGATGTCCAGGACGTATATCATAACTGGAATGAATAGGCGATTCAGGGAATGCAGGCATACAAACAGGAAAAACGCAGGAGGACAAAGAAGATGAGCGATTACAGAATCGAAACAAAATGTATACAGTCGGGATATGAACCCGGAAACGGAGAAGCAAGAGTACTTCCGATTTATCAGAGCACTACATTTCGTTATACGAGCAGCGAGCAGATGGGAAGACTGTTTGATCTTGAAGAGTCGGGATATTTTTATACGCGTCTTCAAAATCCGACGAACGATGCGGTTGCTGCCAAAATATGCGATCTTGAAGGCGGATATGCGGGGATGCTGACATCTTCCGGACAAGCGACGAATTTCTATGCAATTATGAACATTGCGGAACAGGGAGACCATATCGTATGCGCGTCGGCTTTGTATGGCGGTACATATAATCTTTATGCTCATACAATTAAAAAAATGGGCGTAGATGCTACATTTGTAGATCCGGATTGTTCTGAGGAAGAACTGGAGGCTGCATTTAGAGAAAACACAAAAGCGGTGTTTGGAGAGTCGATTGCCAATCCGGCTCTTGTTGTTCTTGATTTTCAAAAATTTGCAAGTGCGGCGCACAGACACGGAGTTCCGTTTATTGTGGATAATACGTTTGCAACACCGATTAACTGCCGTCCGTTTGAGTGGGGAGCAGATATTGTTACCCACTCTACAACAAAATATATGGATGGCCATGCGGCGTGTGTCGGAGGTGCGATCATTGACAGTGGCAATTTTGACTGGAATGCCCATGCAGATAAATTTCCGGGACTTACGACACCGGATAAGACATATCACGGAATTGTATATACAGAAAAATTCGGAAAAGGCGCTTATATTACAAAGGCAACAGCTCAGCTTATGAGAGACCTTGGTTCCATTCAGGCGCCGCAAAATGCATTTTTGCTGAATATCGGACTTGAAACGCTTCACTTAAGAGTGCCAAGACATTGTGAGAATGCGTTGAAAGTTGCAAAGTATTTGAAAGGACATGATAAAGTAGCTTGGGTAAGTTATCCGTCGTTGGAAGGAGATAAGTATTATGATCTGGCACAGAAATATATGCCAAACGGTACGTGCGGAGTGCTGACATTCGGTCTGAAAGGCGGAAGAGAAGCAGCTGTGGAAATGATGGATAAATTGAAAATGGTAGCAATCGTAACCCATGTGGCGGACGCAAGAAGCTGTGTGCTTCACCCGGCAAGCCATACTCATCGTCAGATGAACGAGCAGGAGTTGAAAGAGGCGGGAGTTCAGCCGGATTTGATCCGTTTCAGTGTAGGAATCGAGAACGCCGAAGATATTATTGCCGATGTAGAGCAGGCATTAAAATAATTCTTAAAAAATGGTATGGATGTATACAATTTACATCTGTGCCATTTTTTGTATAGACGACGAGTGAAAGTTTGTTCCCCACCTATACTTTGGTGACTGCCTACAATTCTGAAATGTGTTTTTTGGAAAATTGTTTCCTCCAAAACTGCATAAAATATCTCGATTTTTTTCATACTGATTTTAAAGATATCGGATATCTTTTGATACGAATATTTTTTGCGGTATGAAGGAGGAGGCAAAATGGCTGAAGAGCAGCAAAAAAGAGAAGACGAAAATAACGAGATCAAAGAAATGGGAACTCTTAATATGAAAGAGAGCGGTTCGAAATACGGAATTCAATTACTGACGATCATAGGGGAAATCGAAGGTCATGACAGTGTTTCAGGAAACACGAAAGCAACGAAATACGAACATCTTCTTCCGAGACTTGCACAGATAGAAGAAGATGATGAAACAGACGGAGTTTTAATTTTATTAAATACGCTTGGAGGCGATGTGGAAGCCGGACTGGCAATAGCTGAAATGATCGCATCTTTAAGCAAGCCTACGGTGTCGCTCGTACTTGGGGGAAGTCATTCAATCGGAGGCTCGCTGGCTGTGTCGGCAGATTATTCCTTTATTGTGCCGACGGGTACGATGATCGTTCATCCTGTGCGTTCTACCGGAATGTTTATCGGAGTGATGCAAAGTTATCGAAATATGGAAAAAACGCAGGATCGTATTACAAAATTCATTGCGTCTCATTCTAACATCACTCAGGATCGGCTTTTAGAATTAATGCTTGATTCTTCGCAGCTTGTAAAAGATGTAGGAACAATGCTTGAAGGAGAGCAGGCAGTAAAGGAAGGGATGATAGATGAGGTCGGAGGAATCAAAGAGGCTTTTGCAAAGCTTCACTCATTGATCGACAAAGAGAAAGAGAAACAAGAGAAAAATTTGATGACATGATTTTCAAATGATGATATACTAAATATAGTATGTTTAATTACAAAGGGGGAA
>ENA-UEQO01004204-UEQO01004204.1-human-gut-metagenome-genome-assembly--contig:-NODE-4204-length-10281-cov-3.938456_pt1 | contig 10281 bp, 10 predicted proteins | sample MGYA00242938_ERZ507940 | MGnify/ENA primary metagenome ERZ507940 (study PRJEB26167, sample SAMN06115517) | human gut metagenome | host: Homo sapiens | place: China:Chongqing | collected 2014-12-03... | reverse complement strand
AGAAAGTACTGGCCTATCACAAATTACACAAAGATGTTATCATTGAAACGATTAATTTACCCGATGGCAGGGAAAGATATCTGATGAAAAGCGATCTGACCCGGAAGAATACAAAATAGATTTACAGTGAATAACCGATTATTTATAAAATTAACAGAATAATATTATGGAAAAGTTTATTGAATTATTTGCCAATCTATTCGACGAAACCGATATAAACGTATTTACTCCTCAGACAAAATTCAAAGAATTGGAAGAGTGGAGTTCGCTTATCGCTTTATCGGTCATACTGATGGTCGATGAGGAATACGGAATCACTATCGAAGGAAAAGACATTGAAAATGTCGGTACGATCGAAGAATTATTCAATACAATCGAAAGTAAAAAATAAAGTCCGATGACCTATAATCCGTTTTCTTTATCGGGTAAGACTGTCCTTATTACCGGTGCGGCATCCGGTATCGGACGTGCAACAGCCATCGAATGCTGCCGGATGGGAGCTGAAGTCGTTATCACGGATATCAATCCGGATGGATTGGAAGAAACCTTCCGGCAATTGCCGGTACAAAACAGCACACCTAGCCGAATTGTCACAGATCTGACCAAAGAAGAGGAAATCGAGTCGCTGGCCGATCGTTTACCCCGATTGGATGGTTGTGTCAATAACGCAGGGATAATGAAACTTGTACTTACTCCCTTTTTAACGACAGAAATCATCGAACGTATTCAAAAGATCAATCTGATCGCTCCGATGATGCTTACCCGCAATCTGATAAAAAAGAAGAAAATGAAGAATCCTTCATCCATTGTTTTTACGGCCTCTGCCGGAGGAGTATTCAGGGTATCCGCAGGCAACGGTATTTATGCCACGACCAAATGCGGAATAGATGCCTTTATGAGAACAACTGCGTTGGAATTAGGCGGTAAAGGGATCAGATGCAACAGCGTAAATCCGGGTATGGTCGAAACAAATCTGATCAGATCCGGTCAGTTATCCGGGGAACAACTGGAAAAAGACAAAAAAAATTATCCTCTTGGACGTTATGGCCAACCTTCGGATATCGCTTATGCTATCGTGTACCTGCTTTCAGATGCTTCATCCTGGATGACCGGAACGGCACTGAAAATCGACGGGGGAATGACATTAGCTTGATTGATCTATGATAAAAAGATTTTTGGAAAATAAAGTTTGCCTGATTACAGGAGGCGGTCGCGGAATCGGACGTGCTATAGCCGAACGTTTTGCCGGAGACGGTGCTATTGTTTATGCCGGAGATATTCAATGGGACGAACCGGATCATTGGACGTGTGCCGTGGCGGAAAAATACCAGACCAAAGTTATTCCGGTATTACTGGATGTTACGGACCGGGAGATGGTCAAAAAAACGCTGATGGGGATACATAAACAGGAGGGGCGCATCGATTGTGTCGTTAATAATGCCGCCATTATCTCCAATCAGAAACTCGGAATGGTATTACGTGAAAATCTGGAACAAATGTACCGGGTCAATGTATTCGCAGTGATTGAAATGATTCAGACCGTTTCCCGGCTTATGGCGCGTTCGGGAGGCGGCTCGATCATCAATATGGCTTCGGTTACCGGTGTCATCGGATCTCCGGGACAGGTAGCTTATTCCTCCACAAAAGGAGCGGTCATTACCATGACCAAATCTGCAGCCAAAGAACTCGCCCCTCTGCATATCCGGGTAAACGCTGTTGCTCCCGGTATTGTCAAAACGGAAAGATTCGAGGAATTATACGAAACCGACAGCGATAAAATCGATGTCAGGATCCAAAAGATCGGACTCGGAAGATTAGGCACTCCGGAAGATGTGGCCAATGCCTGTGCTTTTCTTGCCTCAGACAGAGCAGATTATATTTCCGGACAGATTTTAGGGGTAGACGGGTGTGCGGCAATCTAAACATTTCGAATATGTTTTTGAATATCGATCAGAAAAATCCGGCAGATATCGCTGCTATCGACGATCATGAGGATTCACTTACTTACGGCGAATTAGTCCGTTTCTGTGACCATTTCGGGGAGGTACTGAGCAAAAGAACACTCATTTTTATCTTATCGGAGAATTGTATCGGTGCATTTGCAGGATACATCGGTGCACTTTCGAATAAAATCGTACCGTTGATTATCCATAGTCATACAGAAAGCGGATTATTTCAGAATCTATTAGCGGCATACCGACCGGAATATTTATGGCTGCCGGAACGTTTGGGGCATGAGTACGGATCAGAAGTGATATTCGGTTTCAAACATTATATATTGGTAAAAACGGGAATGACACCCCCACCTTTATATAAAGAACTCTCTTTGCTCTTACCGACTTCCGGCTCGACAGGAAGTTCGAAGCTCGTGAGACATAGCTATAAAAACGTAGAGGCAAATGCCCGTAACGTCTCTTTATTATTCGGGCTGGATAAACACGAACGTGCTTTAGCGGCGCTACCCATATATTATACGATGGGATTATCGGTGATAAGCAGTCATATTTATGCCGGAGCGACAATCTTACCGGGTGATGGAGGAACTGGCATGTTGACAGGAAAAAGTCTGACAGACGGAAAGTTCTGGACCTTTATGAAGGAACATCGGGCAACAAGCTTCACCGGCGTCCCTTACAGTTTCGAAGTTCTCCAGAAATTACGTTTTTTCAGAATGGATCTCCCCCACCTGCAATTAATTACCCAAGGAGGAGGCAAGATGGATGAAAAATTATTCCGCACTTGTGCCGGCTATGCAGAGAAAAATGGGAAAAAATTTATCGCTACCTATGGGCAGACAGAAGGTACGGCCCGAATGGCTTATTTACCCGCCCATCTGGCAAGTTCAAAAATTTGCAGTATAGGCCGGGCGATTCCGAATGGAGAATTATCTCTTGTCGACGAACAGGGAAAACTTATTCTGGAAAAAGAAGCGACAGGCCAGCTGATATACAAGGGGCCCAATGTCACGTTAGGCTATGCTTTTTCCGCCGATGATCTGATCAGGGGAGATGAAAACCAAGGGGTCCTTTTTACAGGGGATCTTGCCAGGAGGGATGCTGACGGATGTTATTACATCATAGGACGTATAGGACGCTTTTTAAAATTATTCGGTTTAAGGGTGGGATTAGATGAATGTGAACGGATAATCAAGGCCGAATATAACCTGTCCTGTGCCTGTACGGGTACGGATAAAGGGATGTATGTCTACATTACTGACGGAAAATTTACAGATAAAGTCCTGGATTTACTGATCCGGAAAACCCATATCATAGCTTCGGCTTTCAAAGTTATTGTCATCCCGGAAATCCCTAAAAATGAAGCAGGAAAAATATTATACAGTAAATTAATCAAAGAATAACAGGTTATACTATGACGAATTTAGAAAAATACAATGAGGCGTTTACAACTGTTTTTTCAGTATCGGCCAAGGATTTAAACGATGAGTTCAACGCCGGGAATATCGATAGCTGGGATTCTGTCCACCAGTTAAGTATTGTAGCCCAATTGGAGGAAATATTCGATGTCATGTTCGATCCGGAAGACATTCTGGGACTAACCTCTTATGCTGAAGGAAAGAAGATTCTGTCCAAATACAATGTAGAACTTTAACCATCGGATTTATGGCTCTCTGGAACATAAAGAACGTAAAGCTTGCGGGAGTTGCCGGTGCCGTACCGGACAAAGTCGTCGATACTCACGATTTCGATTTTTTCAATCGGGAAGAAGCCGATGTTTTTATAGATACCGTAGGTATAGAAAAACGATATGTCGCTACAGATGACATTTGTGCCTCCGACCTGTGTTTGGCAGCAGCTGAAAATCTGATTGCAAAATTAGGATGGAATAAAGAAGAAATCGATATTTTATCTTTTGCATCCGTTACCGGAGATTACCGGACTCCACCGACCTCCTGTATTCTACAGGAACGTTTGGGTTTATCTGACCGTTGTTTTACACTGGATATTCCTATGGGATGTTGTGGTTGTGTATATTCGATCACAGTCGTCGGGAATATGCTATCGTCCGGTAATCTGAAAAAAGCTCTTTTATTGATCGGGGATACTGCGACACGAATGGGATCGCCATATGACAAAAGCCGTGTCCCGCTTTTCGGGGATTGCGGGACTGCCCTGGCACTTGAATATCATGAGAATGCAGAACCCATTATCGTCGATTTCCATACCTTCGGCAAAGGATTCCGGGCATTGATGACTCCGGCCGGAGGATTCAGACACCCGGTTACTCCTGAATCGTTCGAATACGAAGATTTCGGTAACGGTATTGTCAGAGCTCCGGTACATACACTGATCAACGGTATGGATGTGTTGTCGTTTGCTATTTCCAAACCTCCTAAAAGTATCGATGAATTACTAAAATATTGTGCTCTGAATAAAGAAAAAGATATTGATTATTTTCTGATTCACCAGGCCAATAAACTAATCATCGACAGGATTGTAAAAAAACTGAAATTAGAAACGGCAAAAGTGCCTTGCAATATCCGGAATTTCGGTAATTTGGGTGGTTCTTCCATTCCCATGCTGATGGTTACCGATCTAAAAGAGCAATTGCAGGACCGGAAGCTGTCACTTCTGTGCTCGGCATTCGGTCTCGGACTCACATGGGGAACCATGTTTCTGAAAACAGAACCGATGGTTGTATGTGACTTGGTTAAAATTGAATGTTCCTCCGGGCTGTAAGAGTTAACTAAAGGTAGAATGGGAATTGTACAGATTGTTAATTCCATTTTTTCATCAAATACATATATTCTTTCTCACACCGACTCATGTCGGGTGTGGCTGATCGACATCGGAGATATCGAGCCTGTCATCGCCCGATTACTTCCCGGTCAGCAAATTCAGGGAGTATTTTTAACCCATACCCATTTCGATCATTTTTATGGAATAAACCGGCTGATCTCCTTATTTCCGGATTGTATCGTATATACTTCCGCACACGGACAAGAAGGATTATATTCAGAAAAACTGAATTTTTCCAAATATCACAATCATCCCTTTGTGTTTTCCGGAAATAAAGTAAAGATATTGCATGAGGGAGACCGGATTGAAATTTTCCGGGGACAAAAGCTCGAAGTACTTGAAACACCAGGCCATGATCCCGGATGTCTGACCTATTTTACAGAGAACTATATTTTTACCGGAGATTCCTATCTGTTCGATACAAAAGTCATCACCTCTTTTCCCAAAAGTGATAAAGAACAAGCAAAACTTTCGCTTGAAAAAATAATTTCCTACTGTGACAAAAACAGGACGGTATGTCCCGGTCACGGTGTTATAAAACAAGTAAAATCAGACTATAAAAATCTTATATGAAAATCCCTTTTTCCTTACCTGTCATCGATGATGAGGTAATAGCAGAAATGCATGATACCCTGACTCATACGGGATGGCTGACGACAGGCCCCAAAGCACGGGCTTTAGAAGATGAGATCCGGCAGTTCACGGGAGGTGAAGCTGTTTTGTGTGTAAATTCGTGGACCTCCGGGGCGATGCTAATGCTACGGTGGCTGGGAGTAGGTCCCGGTGATGAAGTGATTATCCCCGCTTACACATACAGTGCAACGGCTTTGTGTGCCATGAATATGGGAGCTAAGGTGGTAATGGTGGATGTAAAAGATGATTTTACTATCGATCCGGACAAGATAAAAGCCGCAATCAATGAACATACCAAAGTGATATTGCCTGTCGATATCGGAGGGTATCCCTGTGATTACGATGCCATCCGGGCAGTACTGGACGACCCGGAAGTGAAGGCTTTGTACCGGCCTGCCTCCGGGAGGCAACAGCAATTGGGCCGGATAATGCTTTTGGCGGATGCGGCCCATTCCTTAGGGGCTTTTTATAAAGGAAAGGCTTCCGGGACAGTGGCCGATGTCACTGTTTTCTCCCTGCATTCTGTTAAAAATATTACGACAGGGGAAGGCGGTGCGATTGTATTGAATTTACCGCAGCCTTTCAACAACCAGAACGAACTGACTTTCCTGAGGGCCTTGGCATTGAACGGGCAAAACAAGAGTGCTTTCGAAAAAAATCAGGTGGGTGCGTGGCGGTATGATATTATCGATCAGGGACTGAAAGTGAATATGCCGGATTTATGCGCTACTGTCGGTTTGGCACAGATGCGCCGGTATAAATCCACGTTTCTGCCCGAAAGGAAAGCCATTTTTGAATTTTATGTCCGGGAGTTTTCAAAACGGGATTGGGCTGTTATTCCCCCCTATCATCACCGGGATACGGAGAGTTCTTATCATCTGTTTCTGCTCCGGATCAAGGATTTCGATGAAGCGAAAAGGGATGCCATGATTCAATATATCAGTGAAAAGGGTGTCGGGGTAAATGTACATTACATACCGATGGCTATGCTGACTTTGTTCAAGAACCGGGGATATAAAATGGAAGATTATCCGAATACATACCGGTTGTATGCCAATGAAATCAGTCTTCCGGTTTATAATCATTTAACCCGGGAACAGCTGCGTATCATCGTAGATACCGTTGCCGAAGCCTATGAAGCTGTAAAATAACATTTCTTTCCTTCTTTTTATAATCCGAATTTATGTACAAATTTTTGAAGGTTGTCTTTGACGTACTGCTGGCACTTATTGCCTTGGTGTGCGTGTCGTGGCTGTTGTTGCCCTGTATGCTGATTTTGTGGTGTACGGGAGAACATAAGGTATGGTATCTGCAAAAAAGGGTTGGGTACAGGAACCGGATGTTTTCTATTTTTAAGTTTGCCACCATGCTGAAGAACTCCCCCAATATGGGGACAGGCAGCCTGACCACCCGGAATGATCCGCGTGTATTGCCTTTCGGCCGTTTTTTGCGGAAGACGAAGATCAATGAATTGCCGCAGATATTGAATGTACTCAGTGGAACGATGAGTATTGTAGGGCCGCGTCCGCAGATGAAGGTGGATTTCGAACGTTTTCCGGAACATGTACAACGGGTGATTTATAATGTGCGGCCGGGAATCACGGGGCTCGGCTCGATTGTTTTCCGGGATGAGGAGCGGTTGTTGTCGCAACCGGGGATCGATCCTGTCGTGTTTTATACGGAGAAAATCGCTCCGTACAAAGGTGAACTGGAAATCTGGTACCAACAACATGCTTCGTTATGGCTGGATATTAAACTGATCTTCCTGACGGCCTGGGTGATCGTGAAGCCGGAAAGTGAGCTGCCTTTCCGTTGGCTGAAAGGACTGCCGGAGCGGCCGGAGTATTTGAAATAATTTCTTACCTGAATTTGAAATCAAATTAAAATTAAGCAGATGTTGAATGTCAGTCAATTTATAGCCGACCACATAACGGGCCGGCAAAAGAGCATGTTCGCAGCGGACATTGAGGCGAACCGGGATAAGCTTCGCGCGGAAATAGAAGGTAAACGTGTTTTGGTGATCGGCGGTGCCGGGACGATCGGTTCGTCGTATATCCGGGCGGTGCTGCCTTTCCGTCCTTCAAAGCTGGTGGTTGTGGACATCAGTGAGAACGGGCTGGCGGAACTGACGAGGGATCTGCGCTCGACGTACGGGATGTATGTGCCGGAGGAATACCGGACTTATCCGCTCAGTTTTGCCGATCCGGTCTTTGAAAAGATTTTCCGGGCAGAGCAGGGATTCGATATTGTGGCCAATTTTTCAGCCCACAAGCATGTGCGGAGCGAAAAGGATAAATATTCGGTGCAGGCATTGCTGGAGAATAATGTGCTGAAAGCGCGGAAGCTGCTGGACCTGCTGAGTGAATACCCGCCGCGTCATTTCTTCTGCGTGTCGACGGATAAGGCGGCCAATCCTGTAAATATCATGGGAGCCAGCAAGAAGATCATGGAGGAAATGATCATGGCCTATTCTTCGCGGTTCAAAATATCGACGGCCCGTTTTGCCAATGTGGCTTTTTCAAACGGAAGTCTGCTGGCCGGATTTATCGGCCGGCTGATGAAGCGTCAGCCGCTGAGTTCGCCGAACGATGTGAAACGCTATTTCGTTTCTCCTGACGAGAGTGGACAGATCTGTATGCTGGCCTGCATCCTGGGGCAGAACCGGGAGATCTTTTTCCCGAAACTGGGAGCAGAGCAGATGATGACCTTCTCCTCTATCGCCGACCGGTTCCTGCATAGTCTGGGATATGAGGTGAAGCAGTGTGCCTCGGAGGAGGAAGCCCGGCGGTTTGCCGCGGAGATGCCGGTGGATAGTAAAGTATATCCGGTGTATTATTTCGCCTCGGATACGACAGGAGAAAAAGGGTTTGAGGAATTTTACGTGAAGGGGGAAAAAATTAATCCGGAACGCTTCGGATCGCTGGGGGTGATTGAGGACCTGGAGGCCCGCCGGATGGAAGAACTGGATACTTTTCTGGAAAGATTGCAGGCGGTATTGAACGACCAGAAAACAGAAAAAGAAGATATTGTCGGAACGATGAAAGCATTTATCCCCAATTTTGAACATATAGAGAAAGGGAAAAATTTGGATCAGAAGATGTAATCTTTTCTTGATGGGAATTACTCCGTAATTGTTTAGAGAAACCTGGAAATTACTTAACGATTAAAACATTCATCTATGTCCGACATTAAATTCATCGAAGGAGGTATTTTTACCGATTACCGGGGGCAGATTTCTCATGTGAATGACCTCGACATGCAAGAAATCAAGCGTTTTTATATTATTCATCAAAAGACTGCCCGTGTATTCGGATAAAATACTGTCGGATGCGGTACATGACAGCTGGAGATATGACAAGGATATGTGGATGGATTGGAATTTATGGTAGACTTATTCCGGTAGTTGTTCGTGTCCGGTGCCCCGGTCGCTTCTGTCGGTCATCTTGCTTTTTCTTTCACTGACCGGCGGAACTCCTCACTGCACAAAAAACTTTACGTTACGTTTCCGTCAGACACCACCGGTCGGGCATTCAGAAAAAGCAAGACGACACTCGACAGAGCTCCCATGGTCCCCGAATACGATCACCTTCGACTCCCGTTATCACTACATGGCAAGCTAACCTCGATCTGGAAAACAGGAACACCATAAAACAGAGGTCTTCTGATTCCTTACCTTAGGAATCAATTTAGAAATCAGTATTTTTCTTCCCCTTCCTTTGGTCCGTAGTGCTGACGGCATAAAAACCGAAACAGAAAGAAAAAAACTAAACCTACAGTTCAGGAGATTTTTTTCATTCGCTTAATCGGGATGGTATGCGCCTGCTTTTTTGAAGATACAATCTGAGAAAAGATAGGTTGAATCAGCACAAAACCACAACCGACGAATAATCCCAGCAATAAAGAAGCCAACACAATCAATGCACGCTGTGGTTTAGAAGGAACGGTCGGTTCTACGACAGGTTCGATTACCGTCAGTACCGGCATATCTTCTTTCACCTGAATTTTCGCCTTCTCCCGTTGCTTTACAATATCGGAATAAAGTCCGAAAAACAACTCGTAATCGTTGGTCAGTATTTTCTCTTCCGTTTCTAATTGCACGGATGTCCGGTCCGGATGTTTTTCGCGGAATTGTACTAAAGCCTGTTGCTTTTTCTCCAGTTCGTTTTTCACCTCCGTATAACGTTCCTCTACAAAATCGAGAGCAGCCTGAGCTTTGGCGATACGAAACCGCGCAATGTATGTCTGCAGCATAGCCTGTGCCCGATTCGTCAGATAAGCCGAAAGTTTCGGATCGGGCAGATCCAGAGTAATTTTCAGATTACCGTCTTTGTTATTTACTTTTACAGAAAAAGCATCTTTTAAATAAGCCAGACATTTACTTTCTTCTTCTGTCAGCTGTTCTACCTGTGAAGGATCGGTTACCAAAGCCAAACGTTCCGGACCGGATACCAGATCGTTATAGAAAGTAACCGTATCTCCTCTCTCATCGATGTATAAAGGAGAATAGATCAACTCTTTCTGAAAAGGTACACTGAAAAAAATATCCGGATACATAGCCGGCGAAACAATACGCGTATTCCGCATATCCCCCATCGGCATACTCTGGAAAGGCGACATTCCTTCTACACTGATTCGCGTAGTCCGGTCTTCCATTTCCAAACCTAAGGTACATTGAGCGGTATATTTCCTTGGTAAAAAGAAAGCTAAAACCAGACCACCCACCAGAAAGAACAAGGCAATATACATTATTGTCTTTTTACGATGCCACAGCTTCGCCATGACTTCGATTAAATCGATTTCTTCATTTTCCATCGTTATATTTACTTAATTGTTCAATCCTTTAAGTTTTCCCGCTTTAAAGGATACCACAAAAGTATAAAAATATTCGGAC
>ENA-UEQO01004201-UEQO01004201.1-human-gut-metagenome-genome-assembly--contig:-NODE-4201-length-10288-cov-4.058760_pt1 | contig 10288 bp, 7 predicted proteins | sample MGYA00242938_ERZ507940 | MGnify/ENA primary metagenome ERZ507940 (study PRJEB26167, sample SAMN06115517) | human gut metagenome | host: Homo sapiens | place: China:Chongqing | collected 2014-12-03... | reverse complement strand
ATTACGCCAACAATTTCCAGATTCTCTTTTGCTTTTTTTCTTTTTGGACAAAAATAAATATTAAAAAACTTTCAAAATTTATTCACCCATTTTTCGATTCTCGTGTTTGTCTTAGAAAATAAGATAACATGATAGAGCAAGATGAAAAAGAGATACGAATCCGGGAATATCTTTCGGGAGAGTTAAGCGAGGCGGGGAGACAGGAGTTCCGAGAGTGGTTGGCCAAGGATATGGATGTGCGGCGAATTTTTAAAGAACAAGTGAAACAAATGCACTTGATTCGTTGGGCTGAACACTGGGATGTGATAGACGAGGAGACAGCTCGAAGGCAGGTTGTAGCTCGGATGCGTCAACGTCGTTTACGGATAGGATTTGTAAGGTATGCTGCTGTCGTGGTTGTGATGTTGGTTGCCGGACTGGTAATCTGGGCTGGGCGTTATCAGTCGAAAGAACTTCCCGTTTTGGCTGTTGTTTCCACTCCCGTGGTAAATGTCCCTGTTTTGAAATTGGCCAATGGGAAGGAAATTCCAATTTCTTCCCGGAATACGGAAATCATCCGTTCTACCCGGAGGGTAGATATACAGCTGGCAGATTCCGGGAGATTGGAATACGTGGCAAAATCTGATTCTATTGTTGGGGAGGTGGAATACAATACGCTTGTCGTACCCCAAGGGTGTGAATTTAATATCGTGTTGGCTGATGGTAGTCGGGTGTGGCTGAATGCGGGGAGTTCATTGAGATACCCGGAGGCTTTTTCACGTGATGAACGCAAAGTTTTTTTGAGTGGAGAGGCTTATTTTGAAGTGGAACACGATGAAAGTACTCCTTTTATCGTGAATACGGAAGTGATGGATTTACAAGTACTTGGGACGAGTTTTAATATAAAAGCCTATGATAATGAAAATACGGTTGTAACGACCCTTGTTTCTGGAAAGATTCGACAGGAGTTTCCGAACGTGGGGAAGAAAATCGTGTTGACGCCCTCTCGTCAATCGGTATTCGATCGTGTTTCCGGAAAATTGGAGACGAAACAAGCTGATATCCAAGAAACCCTCGCTTGGAGAGAAGGTAAAATTATCGCGAATAATGAACGTCTGGAGGATATTTTTCGACAGTTATCCCGTTGGTATGATTTTAAGGTGGTGTACACTCTGCCCTCACTGAAAGACATCCGCTTTTATCTTCATTCTAACCGGTACGCTGAAGTTCGCACGATTCTGGAACATCTCCAGACGACGAAGGGAATTCGTTTTACTTACGCGGAGAACACGATTTACGTGAGTCAATAAAAATAAGGAGATGCCCTCACATCCCCTTACCTGTTAGCCCCTCAGCTAACACTTGTATTAATTTAATAATAAGCTAAACAAAGTTATGAGAAAAAAACGGAAATTTCAACAAACGTTGAGAAAAATGAAGCTACTTGCGTTATTTATGCTTTTAGGTTTTTGTACCTGTCACGCTACCATTAGCGCTCAGGAGGCTCGTATTGATCTGAAAATGTCTGATGCGGCATTAAGTCAGGTGTTCAGGAGTATCGAGCAGTTGACGGAGTATATGTTTATCTATAAATCCGAGGACGTGCAGTCTGTCTCGCATATCAGCGTGGATGTGAGGGAAACCATGGTGCGGGATATTCTGGATCAATGCCTGAAAAATACCGGATTATCGTACTTGTTTAAGGATAAAGTGATTATTATCCAAAGGAGTACGACCGAGCCGGAAAAGAAAGGAATACGGATCACGGGTAAGGTGACGGATGAAAAGAAAGAGCCGTTACCGGGGGTAACGGTGATGATCAAGGGTACGAAGTTGGGGACCGTGACGGACGTGGACGGGAAATATGCCTTGACGGTCCCGGAGGGGAATAATACGCTGGTGTTTTCGATGGTCGGGATGAAGGATAAAGAGGAGGTGATCGGCAAGCGGACGGGGATTGACGTGGTGTTGGAAGAGGCGGTGAGTGAACTGGAGGATGTCGTGGTAACCGGGTATTACACGCAGGCGAAAAACAGTTTTACGGGTGCCGCCCGGACGATTACGGCCGAGGAGTTGCAGATGGGGGGAAACCAGAATATCCTGACGGCTTTGCAGAATATCGACCCTTCGTTCATGAAAATAGAGAATAATCTGGCTGGCTCGAACCCGAACGTGGTTCCTGAATTCCAGATCCGGGGAGCCGGGAGTATTTCCGGGATAGAGAGTGAATACGAGGGAAATCCGAACACGCCGGTGTTTATTGTCGACGGGTTCGAGACGACGGCCGAAAAGGTGTACGATATGGATCCTTACCGGGTGGCTTCTATTACCCTGTTGAAGGACGCGGCGGCAACGGCAATTTATGGTTCGAGAGCCTCCAACGGGGTGGTGGTGATCACGACCAATGCCCCGGCCAGTGGTAAGATGCAGGTGAGTTATAATGTCGACGCCTCGTTTTATATTGCCGACTTGAGTGACTATAACGTGTGTAACGCGGTAGAGAAATTAGCAATAGAAAAGGCGGCAGGAATGTACTCGTCCACGATGGTGAATTATCAGCTCACGTTGAATGAATGGTACAACGAGAAGCTGGCGAATATAAAGAGGGGGTATGACACGTATTGGCTGGATAAGCCGCTGGATGCCGTGGCCGTTGCCAATAAACATTCGTTACGTTTGGACGGCGGTAATGACAATATCCGGTACGGTATCGAGCTGGGATATAGCAACACGCCGGGGGTGATGAAGGAATCCGGGCGTCGTCGTCTGGCTTTGGGTATGGAGTTGCAGTATATTTACAAGAGTTTGACTTTTAGGAATAATTTGACTTATTCGAACGTGAAGGCGACAAATTCTCCTTACGGGTCATTCAGTGTTTACACGAAACGTAATCCCTACGTACGGTATAAGGATGACGACGGTAATTACATTTATAAGGTGGACAAGTATATCCCGATCGGTGGGGGCGGGTTAGGAAAGGATTATTATAATCCGTTGTATAACACGACTCTGAACACGACGGACGAGGAGAAGTACAATGACGTGACGAATAATTTCGGGGTGGACTGGACGATCATGGATGGGTTGCGTTTGAAGGGTAGTTTTTCGTTTACACACCAGAACACGTACAAGGATAATTTCAAGCCTGCCAAGCACACGGATTTTGCAGATTATTCGGATGATGATTTTGATCGCCGGGGGGCTTATGTCGGGACTCGCGGGGAGAATTACAGTTATGATGCGAGCTTAGTCATGACTTATTTCTACCAGTTGGATAAGCACGTGATTAATGCCAATTTAGGTTGGAATCTCCAAGAGAGCGTGACGAGGGAATTTACGGTGAAGACGGAAGGGTTTCCGAACGAGAATCTGGATTATATCAGTTTCGCGACACAGTACGAGAAAGAGGGTTCGCCTTCGGGGAGCGAGTATACTTCCCGCTTGGTGGGTTTCCTTGGAAATTTGAATTACAGTTATGATGAACGTTATTTGTTGGATTTTTCTTTCCGTGAGGATGCGTCTTCCCGTTTCGGTTCTGAAAAGCGATGGGCCCCGTTCTGGTCTGTCGGTCTGGGGTGGAATTTGCATAACGAGGGTTTCCTGAAGGATGTGACTTTCGTTAACCGGTTGAAGATACGCGGGTCGTACGGTTTGACGGGTAGTCAGAATTACAATCCTTATCAGGCGATGACGACCTATAAGTATTTGACAGGTGAGCGTTATCATCACACGGTGGGAGCCGAGGTGATGGCCTTGGGTAACGAGAAGTTGGGATGGCAGCGTACGTTGCAGCAAAACTACGGGCTGGATATTGATTTGTGGGATGAGCGGATTAATTTTACGGGGAACTACTACGTGAAATTGTCCAAGGATGTATTGACTTCCGTGACTTTGCCGCCTTCTTTGGGTTTCGGTTCGTACATGGATAACCTCGGAGAGGTGAAGAATTACGGGTACGAGTTGAGTCTACGCGTGGCATTGCTGAAGAAGCCTTCCAAACAGCTATATTGGAGCGTGAACGCGACGGCCTTGCACAATAAGAATAAATTGTTGAAGATTTCGAATGCTTTGCGTGCTTACAATGACGCTCAGGACGAGGATACGATGTCCGGCTCCAAGAGTAAAGAGTCTAATCGCCCTAAAGTGCGTTATATTGAAGGTAAGTCGATGAATTCTATCTGGGTGAATCAATCGTTAGGAGTGGACCCGGCTACCGGGTACGAGTTGTTTCAGGCCGTGAACGGGGATATCGTGACGACTTGGAGCACGGATAATTACGTGATCGGCGGATGCACGGATTCGGATTTGGAAGGTACGTTCGGGACGAATCTAGCTTGGAAAGGGTTCCAGTTGAACGCGATTTTCCGTTACAATTATGGGGGGCAGATTTACAACCAGACTTTGGTGGACAAGGTGCAGGATGCGGATTTGTGGGAGAATGTCGATCGTCGCGTATTCGAGGATCGTTGGCAAAAACCGGGTGATAAGGTGATGTTCAAGCGGCTTATCGGTGGTGCAACTGCGAACGTGACAAGCGTGACAAAACCGACGTCCCGTTTTGTCGAGGATAATAACTGGTTGGAGCTGTCTACCTTGAACGTGTCATACGAGTTTAAGATGCGCTGGATGAAGAAAGTAGGGTTAAAACGGTTGAAAGCCCTGTTTTATATGAATGATGTCTTCCGGGTTTCGACGGTGAAGCAAGAAAGGGGTATTGATTACCCGTTTGCCCGTAATTTCAGTATCGGTTTGCAAGCCCGTTTTTAGTTGTTTACGAAATAAATAGGTCTGAATTATGAAATATAGAATAGTAAAATATATTGGGTTGGCAGGAACCCTTTTGGTGGGTGGTTGCAGTGATTGGTTGGACGTGGATCCGAAGTCACAGATAAAACAGGAAGTTCTGTTCGAGTCGGAAGCGGGTTTTCGTGATGCGTTGACCGGTATATACACGGTTATGGTGCGAACGGGAATGTACGGCGGGAACGAGACGATGGTTTTTTTAGATATGGTGGGGCAGGTGTACACGGAGGTTTCGATTAACTACATGGATGCCCTTGAGTAAGAATGTATCGACGCTATCTGGCGGGGAAATTATAACGCTATCGCGAATTGTAATCATATTCTCGCTAATATTGATGAACAGAAAGATGTTTTCAGTAGTGGGGTCTACGAGGCGGTGAAGGCGGAAGCTATGGCGTTGCGGGGATTCCTTCATTTCGATTTGTTACGGGGATTTGCCCCGTCGTATGTAAGGGGAGCGGATAAGGCTGCAATTCCTTACGTGGAGGAGGTGACTAATAAACCGGTGGCTCAATTGACGGTTGCGGGGGTGATCGACAAGGTGATCGGTGACGTGGAGACGGCACGGCAACTGATCCGGGAGGTTGATCCTATCGGGCCGGCGTACGATTCGTACACGGAATCGGGGTACGAGACGGAGGATTATATCCAAGGTGACGGTTTCTGGTTGTACCGGAAATCCCGTTTGAATTATTACGGGATGACGGCGTTACTGGCACGTGTATATCTGTACAAGGGGGATAAGACGAAAGCCTTGGAATATGCGAAGGAGGTCATTGATTCGAAAAAGTTCTCTTTGTTGGAAGAGTCTCAATTGGTGAAGGACAAGACGTGGGGATATTTGTGCAGTGAAAACGAGTACTTGTCTTCCTTGTACGTGTATGATATGGAAGAGGGACGCTCGGACGTGTATTTCGGTGAAGGGAGTAGCGCGGTGTGTCATATATCCGATACCCGTCGGGCCAGCGTGTTCGGGACTCCCGGCGTGGATATAGATTGGCGGAACCAGAATATGTTTTTCTTGAAGACCGGGGAGGCTAAAACGTATATCGGTAAATACAGGGGAGTGAACAGGATTCCTTTACTGAAGTTGTCAGAAATGTATTTGATCGCCGCCGAAGCTTCGGGTGATAAAAGTTATTTGCAGACGTTGCGTGATCACCGGGGATACGTGAATTACCCGTTGGAGGAGAATTGCGATCTGGCCGCGGAAATCGAGGCTGAGTACCGGAAGGAGTTCATGGCAGAAGGTCAGTTGTTTTATTATTATAAACGGCTTGATTACATAACTTTACCGGATATGGGAGTTGTGATGACCGGCAATTACGTGTTCCCGATGCCGGATGATGAAATGGAGTTTGGTGATATTAAATAAAACGGAGTTATGAAGAAGTTATATTATATTTTCTTGTTGTTGATCGCTTTGGGAAGTTGTAAGGATAATGCGGATTATCCTTTCACGGGGAAGGATGCGGTTTATTTCCAGTTGCAGACGGAAAGTTATTATTGGACGAGAACCCTGGACAGTATCGTTTATTCTTTTGCCGGTAAGGGGGTGGATCAAGATACCTTGTGGGTTCGGGTTAATCTGGCAGGGGAGGCCGCACGGGAAGGCCGTCCGGTGATCGTGGTGGTGGATGAGGAGAGAACGACGGCGGAAGTGGGGTTACATTACGAGGCTTTGAAAGCGGAATACGAGTTGCCTGGTGATTCGGTATACGTGAATATTCCCGTGATTATTTATAATAAGGACGAGGCGCTGGAAAACAAACAGGTGGTGATCGGGCTTGCCCTGAAACCTTCGGAGGCGCTGGAATTGGGTATTACCGAGCGGTTGAGTTGCCGGTTGCTTATTTCCAACATGTTGGGTAAGCCGACTTACTGGGAACAGACGATCAAGTATGATTTCGGGGTTTATTCCCGACGGAAACACGAGTTGTGCATGATCGAGTTGAAACGGGATTTCCCGGTGGAATCGAGCGAGTATTCCAATCAGCGTGCGATGTGGCAAGTGTACGGGGCTTATATGAGTGATTATTTTAAGGATAATTATCCGGTAAAAGATGAGAATAACGCTGTTATAGAGCCTTGGTGATTTATCGTGTAACTTAATTATAATTGAAAGTATAGATGAAAAAGATATATTGTTTGTTAGGATTTATTGCCTGTGCCTTTTGTGCTTGTCTGGAGGATAAAGGAAATGACGTATACAGGGAATTGAACGATGTTACTATCGAGAGGATCAGGGATACGACGATAGAACAATTCACGCATTTACAGATTACGCCGGAGATTACAGTTCGTAACGGGAATTTTAACCCGGAGAATTACACTTATTTGTGGCACATGTATATTACTTACGGTGCCGGTAATCCCACGAGTTCGGATACACTCTCTTTCGAGAAGAATTTGGATGTGGAAGTATCGAGTATACCGGAAGAATATTCGCTTGTTTTCGAGATGACGGATAAAGAAACGGGAATACAGTACACGACTGACAGGCTGGCACATGTTACGGTGGTCAATTCCTATTCGAAAGGGATGATGGCTTTGAGTAACATGAACGGGGAGGCTAACGTGACTTTCGTGAATGCTGTCGGTTCGGTCGTGGAGGATGCCTACCAGAAAGTGAACGGGGAAGTCGCCGGTAAGAATCCGACCGGTGCCCGTTACATAACAAGTATGATTGCGGGGGCGGAAAAGATGGTGGTGATCATGACGGATGACGAACGGGGCGGTGTCGTGGTGAAACCGTTGGATATGTCGTACGTGATGGATTTTAAAGATATGTTTTATTTCCAGCCGGCGGTTGTGAAGCCACAGTCTTTCGGTACGCATAGTATTACTTTTTATGAATACGTGAACAATAACGGCCTCATTTACCGGAGAGAGAACCGGGAAAACGGTTATCCGAAGTACGGGGTTGCCGTGAAGGGTGACTACGAGAAGATTGCCCCGTTTGATTTCTTTTTTTCAATGGTGAATTACAGGGCTTATTTTTATGATCAGGGGAAAGAGCGTTTTATTTCCATGAAATGCCCCTTGCAGTTTGATGAAATTATTACTTTGCCGGATGATTTGACCGGGGAATTTAATCCCAATAGCGTGGGAATGCAGATGGTGTGGGGAGGATTGTTCGGTAACGAGTATTCTATGACGAGCGGGCGGGCCGTGATGATTGACGATGCGGGCGAGCATTATATGCTCTCTTTCGAGGTGGGTAAGGATAAGGACGACAACCCGCAGTTTTCTCCCAAGAGGAAGAGACAGTTGTCTCATCCGGGAGGTAAGGAAGCGCATACTTTCACGACTTCCCAGAAGGCTAACTTCTTGTATTACGGTTATGCCGGTAAGATTGCCTGCGTGAGTTTCGACACCGGAAACTTGTTGATGGAATATGAAGTGGGAGGAGGAAATGTCGATTATATCGAATGTGACCAAGTTGGGAATACTAACCAAATGTGGGTTGGTGTCAGTGACGGTTCGGGAGCAAAGAATTCGGGTTCTATCGTGGTGCTGGAGATGAGCACGGATGGCTCCTTGAAGGAGGTTACCCGGTACAAGAACGTGTGTGGAAAAGTGGTCGATTTCGAGTATAAAAAATAATCATTGAAGAGATGAAATACAGATTGATATTATGGGCCGCACTGTTGTGCGGTTCCCTATCACGGGTGAATGCCCAAGGGGTGGAATTTCGTGATCTGACTTTTCGGCAGGCGTTGGAACAAGCCCGGGAGGAGAATAAGCTGGTGTTCATGGATTGCTATACCAGTTGGTGCGGGCCTTGCAAGAATATGTTGAATAACGTGTTTACCTTACCCGAGGCGGGGGAATTTATGAATGCGGCTTTTGTCTGCGTGAAGTTCGATATGGAAAAGGGCGAGGGGATAGAGTTGCAAAAACAGTTTCAGGTACGGGCTTTCCCGACGTTTTTTATGATCCGTCCGGATGGGACCGTGCAGCATCGGCTGGTTGGAGGTAGTCCGTGGGAACGTTTCCGGGAACGTGTGGAGAGAGGATTGGATGAGGAGACTTCTTATTGTTATCTGGAGGCATGTTACCGGAAGGGGAAGCTCTCCCCAAAGCAATACCCGCAATATATTGAGGCGTTGAAAGATGCCGGTGATGACAAGAGGATGGAGGAAGTTTGTCTGGAGGTATTCGGAAAATGGAGTGATAAAGCAAGGTGTCGTGGAGAAAACTGGTTCCTGTTCGATCAGGGAATGAGGCAGACGGATATTCGTTTCGAGTATCTGGTTGATCACAAGGAAAACTTCGACCGGAACGTGGGGAAGGATGTCGTGGATGGGAAGATTTATTCGGTTTATTCGGAAGAGTTGGCCCGTTTGAACAGTTCCAAGGGAAATGAATGGCCGGCGAGAATCGGGGAGATCGCTGTTCAGTTGGAGAAAGTTGATTTTGAGGGGAAACGAGAAATCGAGAATTTACTGGATTACGAGGTGGCTTATTTGAGTAAAGATATAGAAGGGGTGTTGAAAAGTCTGGAGGAACATTGGAGTGATTTTCCTCAATACGTTGTGATGGATTTGGTTTTTCAGTTCGGTTTTATTCTCCGGGAGGGTACAAACGAGCAGCTGGAACGGTATATCCGGCTGGGACGGCAGGTCGAGAAACGGGCTTTTTCTCCTCAAATGGCCCGGTTGACACGAGAATGTATGGATCGTTATGAAAGTGAACTGAACGATCGGTTGACGTATGCCGGGATACGGGGTAAAGTGACGCGGGAGAAAATGGACGAAGTACACTTGTATAAGGTGGAGGACGGGAAGGAAAGCCTGATCGCTACCTCAAAAGTAAGCCGGGATGGGTGGTACGGGTTTACCTTCCAACCGGAGCGGAAAGGATTCTACACGGTCGGTGGGGAAAAGGGACTGGACCGGATACGCCTGTACATGAAACCGGGAGACCGGGGAGAAGTGAATTTCCCGGAAGATACGATCGTGATCACGACCCGTAATACCCCCGAAAATTTGTTGTTGGCCGGTTGGGAATCCCTGATGATCCCGGTGCGTGAAAGGACGGATCATATCAAATACGTGTTATTCGATTACCGGGATTTTTTCCCTTATTTTATGGATTTTCTTCCCCGGGCACGGGAGTTTCAGGAAAAGATTACTTTCCGGGACGAGGATTTCAGCCGTTTGGTCCGGCAGACGGTGGATTTCGATTTGGATTATTATGCTTTCCGTATTCTGAATGCCTTGAAAGCGGGCAAAGATACTCATAAGCCGAGTCGTCCTACTCCTGCCGATTACCCGGTGTATTACAAGACGATCGTGTCCGAAGATAAGTTATCGGATGCTTCGATATTGGAACAACCGTACGGGTATGATTATTTACAGCGGTATACGACATTCGCGTTGGGTGGCGACCGGGTAAAAATGACGTTGCCGGAACGTCTGGAATGGTTGCCCAACTGATGATAGAAATACAAATCGAGAGCAGGAGTAAAATCCCTACCCTTGCTGGTTCTGTAAACAGGATA